>SDBT01004058.1_pt1 | contig 24983 bp, 13 predicted proteins | sample 2277101 | NCBI WGS metagenome assembly SDBT01 (sample SAMN10404973, study PRJNA504765) | marine sediment metagenome | isolation source: marine sediment core GS10_PC15, 103 cmbsf | place: Arctic Ocean: Southern Knipovich Ridge | collected 2010 | reverse complement strand
GACCGGACCACCGCCATGTACAACCCGTTCAGGGATGTGTGGATTTGCAGCCAGCGGACCGAGGACTCATCAGGCAGAGCTACTCGCGCTTACACTGAAGGAACGTCAGCCCTGGACCTTATGAGCAAGGTCGAATACAACGATCTAACCAATGTTTATGGAGAGTCCGTGCAGTGGGTAGGTGCCGATAATCTTGATCCGCATCACACCGATCCGGAGTGGAACTGGGTTGAACCTGGATTGTATAACCTTGACGGTCAAGCTTATGAGAGCATCATGATTGGACAGTTCTCGATCTGGCAGGGACCCCCGAACGGTATCTGCGACGATGAATGGATACAGAAGCGAAACGATATTCTGTTAGGCTTCAGCCGTGACGGTTTCCATTGGGACCGCCCCGATCGCAATCGGTTCATCGCCTGCACATGGGATGATCTGAGTTGGCGGTTCGGCAATGTGCCATCGTGTGTCGGCAGTCCCCTGGTTGTCGGCGACGAGCTCTACTTCTATTTCAATGGTCGCCCCAAGCCGGAGCCTACCGATATAACCTGGGATGCGGACTTTCATACCGGCTTAGCTATACTGCGTCGAGACGGTTTCGCCTCGATGGATGCAAGCGGAAGTGCCAAAACGCTCACCACCAGACCTGTGTCATTCTCGGGCAGGTACCTGTTCGTCAATGTGGACTGCCCTTCCGGTTCGCTGAAAGTTGAAGTTTTGAATGAAGCCGGCGAAGTGATCTCGCCTTTCACCTTAGCCAACTGTGATGCGATTTCATCCGATACAACTTGTAAGCAGATAACCTGGGGAGCAAATGATGATCTCACTGCCCTTGCCGGCACGAAGGTTCGGTTCCGCTTCACTTTGACCGACGGTTCGCTGTATGCCTTCTGGGTCAGTCCTGACGCCTCAGGCGCCAGCTATGGTTACGTTGGTGGCGGCGGGCCTGGATTTACCGGGCCGAGGGACACGGTGGGACAACAGGAATGCGGCGGAGCTAACCTGGATGATATTAGTGATGAGATCAACACAGCCGATCTTGCTATCGTTGCCGCTCATTGGCTTTTTGACTGCACAGCCCCCGACTGGTGTAGCGGTGCTGATATGGATCCAGCCGTCGAGAACAGAGGCAGCGTCAACCTGACGGATTTCGTCAACCTCGCGCGCTACTGGCTCGAAACAAACTGCTACTGATACTTAGATTGGAATGGTGCGATTCATCGCACCCTACATAGAAATCACCCCGTGCAAAAACGCGGCGGGTAGAATAAGTGTTGACGGAATCACCATTTGTGTTTATCATGTACAATCTTGCCCGTAGTGGTTGCGAGCAAATCAATATGGAAGAACTTGTGTCAGATTCGTAATGAAGGAGAAATGTCATGTACAGACCGAAAACAACTTTACTTATTACAGCCATCTTGTCCATCTGCACTATTAGTGCATTTGCAGCTGACCGTGAAATCGATATAGAGGGGAAGTATCTGAACTTTCCCGTCTCGGAAAAAGCGGACAAATGTCTCATAAGTTTTAAGGTCGAGGATGAAAAAGTGCGTGAGTTCGTCATTAAGCTTGCGCCCGGCAAACCTGACTACTGGGTGTACCTGGAGGTTCAGGATTTTGTCGGAAAGAGAGGGGAGCTGGTCGCCTGGGAAATATCGGAGAAACAGATAAAAGGCTTCGAGGCTATATATAGCGATAACACATTTCCTGGTGAAAAAAATCTTTACAAAGAGAAACTCCGACCCCAATTTCACTTCTCATCCAAGCGCGGCTGGAACAACGATTCGAACGGGATGATGTATTACAAAGGCGAATACCACATGTTCTACCAGCACAATCCGTTTGGGTGGAACTGGGGAAATATGACGTGGGGACATGCAATCAGCACCGACATGGTTCATTGGGTCGAACAGGGTGATAAGCTGCATGCTGACGAGTTTGGAACCATGTTCTCCGGTTCAGGTGTGGTTGACTGGAACAATACAACCGGATTCCAGACAGGTGACGAACCGCCGCTGATTCTCATCTATACAAACGCCGGCAATAACAGCCGCTGGTCCGAGGGGAAGCCGTTTACACAGGGAATTGCATACAGTAACGACCGGGGCCGAACCTGGACTAAATACAGGGGAAATCCCGTGCAGGGACGCCTAAGAAAAGCCAATCGCGACCCGAAGGTCATGTGGTATGAAGAAACCGACGAATGGGTCATTGTGATGTTCTTGAGAGAGGGCCGGGTAGCCTTCTTCACATCGCCGAACCTGAAGCAGTGGGAATTGCATAGCATTCTGAAGACCGACCGCGACGAGTGCCCGGAATTGCTCCAGTTGACTGTGGACGGCGACAAAGATAATAAGAAGTGGGTACACTATTCTGCACACGGTGAATATTACATCGGTGATTTCGACGGTAGAGAATTCACGAAGGAAACGGAAGCTATGCGCTATAGCTACGGCAATTGCTTCTACGCCTCCCAGACCTTCAACGATATTCCCAAAGACGATGGAAGGGTTATCCAGATTGCATGGGCTACGGTAAATTTGCCGGACATGCCATTCAATCAGATGATGACTTTCCCGGTGTCATTGTCACTGCGTTCAACCGAGGATGGGCTGCGGATGTTCGCTTATCCGGTTGAAGAAATTAAGAACATTCACGGCAAGAAGCACCAGTGGAAACACAAAGATCTTAAACCCGGCAAGAATCTCCTGGAAAACGTAAAAGGGAATCTCTTCGACATAAACGCTGTAATTGCAGTGGGTGATGCAGAAGAGGTAGGTTTCGAGATCAACGGTTTCCCTGTATCATATAACATCAAAAAGAAACTTCTTGTCGGCGGTGAAGGTGAAGAGGGAAGTGGGTTCAGTTCAGGCGAGACAAAAGCAGAACTAAAGCCAATCGACGGCAAAATTAGTCTTCGCATGCTCGTGGATCGTCCTTCCGTAGAGATTTACGCCAACAACGGGCGAATTTATATGCCTATGCAGGCCGTCCGCGACCTGGACAACAAGTCGCTCAAGATTTACTCCAAAGGAGGCAACGCACATATCGAGGAACTGACCGTTCACGAGATAAAATCCATCTGGCCCGAAGTGATCCCGGGCAAGTCGATAAAGTAAAAGCAGGATTAGAGTAGTATTTTGGAGAAACATAATGTACAGAACAACAACAAGTTTTCTTATTACAGCTATCGTATGTATCTGCACAATTGGTGCATTTGCTGCTGAACACGAATTCAGATTTGCCTCGAAGTATCTGAACCTTCCCGTGACGAATGATGCCCCCGAATGCCTGATAAGTCTCGAAGTTGAAGGCAAAAAAGTGCGCGAGTTTGTGATTAACCTCGCACCGGGTGAACCGGATTACTGGGTTTATCTGGAGCTCAAAGAGTTTGCCGGAAAGAAGGGGACGCTGATCGGAAAAGATATCTCCAAGAGCCAGATGAAAGGTTTTAAGTCTATCCATCAGGACGACACTTTCCCAGGCGAAGACAATCTATATAAGGAAAAACTCCGTCCGCAATTCCACTTCTCATCCAAGCGCGGCTGGCTCAACGATCCGGTTGGACTTATGTATTACGCCGGCGAGTACCACCTGTTCTACCAGCACAATCCTTATGGTTGGAAATGGGGAAATATGACCTGGGGCCATGCTGTCAGTGAAGACCTTATCCACTGGGAAGAGTTGGGCGACGCTATACACCCCGACGAATTAGGAATGGTATTTTCAGGCTCGGGCGTGGTGGACTGGAAAAACACGACAGGTTTCCAGACAGGTGACGAGCCGCCATTGATCTGTATCTACACAAGTGCCGGCGATGTCGATGGATTGCACGCCTGGTCCAAAGGTAAACCTTTTACACAAAGCCTCGCTTACAGCAATGACCGCGGACGAACCTGGATCAAGTACGAAGGTAATCCCGTGCAGGGACACCTCAATAAGGACAACCGAGATACGAAGGTGATTTGGTGGGAAGAGACTAATGAATGGGTGCTTGTACTGTTTACGATCGATGAACGCATGGCCTTTTTCCGATCGCCCGATCTGAAACGGTGGGAACTCCAAAGCCTGCTTAAATCTTTCCACGAGTGCCCGGAATTGTTCCAGTTGGCAGTTGACGGAGATGAAAATAACAAGAAATGGATTCACCACGGTGGTTCCGGTGATTACCTTATAGGTGATTTCGATGGAAGCAAGTTCACCCCCGAGAGCGGTCCAATCAAGTACAGCTACGGCAATCGTTTTTACGCTTCCCAAACCTTCAGCGATATTCCCGAAGAAGACGGCCGGCGCATCCAGATCGGCTGGGGTGATGAGGTACAGATGCCGGGCATGCCGTTCAACCAGATGCTGCTGTTCCCGACGTCATTGACCCTGCATACGACCGATGAAGGGCTGCGGATGTTCCCTTATCCAGTTAAGGAAATAGAAAAACTTCACGGCAAAAAGTACCAGTGGGAAGATGAAGAACTTGAGCCCGGCGACAACCCGCTGGAAAACTTAGAAGGTAATCTGTTCGACATAAACGTCGAAATCGCCCTGAATGATGCAGATGTGGTAGGTTTCGAGCTAAACGGCTTCCCTATGTCCTACAACGTCAAAGACAAACTTCTCACCGCCGGTGAGGGTGTGGATACGTATCATGGAGATCGTCCTGAGGAGCGTAGCGCACCGCTTTCACCGGTCAACGGTAAGGTCAGCTTCCGCATTTTAGTGGATCGAACTTTCGTGGAGATTTTTGCCAACAAAGGCCGGGTCTATATGTCAATGCAGGCCGTCCGCGACCTGGATGACAAGTCGCTGGATATTTATGTCAAAGGCGGCAGCGCAAACATTGAGGAAATGACCGTTTATGAAATAAAATCCATCTGGCCCTGAACAAGCCCGGCGCCAACCACTGATACGTGGGGGCAGGCGGACCCGGATTTACCGGCTCGACCGACACAGTCGGAAAAGTTCTTTATAAATCAGAAGCGAGCTAACAGAAATTAAGGAGAGTAAAACATGATTGTAAAATCATTGCGATGCGTACTCGGACTCGCAGTTATGTTCATAGCTGGTGCGACCTGCGCGGAGGAAGATATTCTGTTCGATAACTTTGAAAGATGGTGGGAGGATACTAAATGGACTGTCGAAGGCCAGGCATTTGGTGACGGAGAAGCCAGCTCAGAAGGTGATTCCGGAATTACCGGTTACCAACGCGAACATTTTATGTATTCGGCCGAGAATGGCGGGAATGATTCTAAAGGCGTGCTTACGTCTCCAGCTTTCGAGATAGAGCGTAATTACATCAACTTCCTGATTGGCGGCGGCGGTTTTGAGAGCCAAACATGTATGAACCTCATTGTCGATGGCAAGATTGTTCGCACAGCCACCGGACCCAATACAAAGGAAGGTGGAACCAAGGTGCTGGCGTGGCATGGGTGGGATGTAAGAAAATTGAAGGGCAAAAAAGCCCGCATCCAGCTTGTCGATAATCGCAAGGGCCTGTGGGGCTACATAGCGGTTGATTATATTTATCAAAGCAACCACGCTATGAAATCGATTAGTAATGTTACCCGCAAGTTTAGTCTGGAAAAGAAATATCTGAATTTTCCGATAAATCACAGCTCGCCCGTGCGTGTGGCTCGCCTGCTCATCGATGGCAAGATTGTTCGCGAGTTTCGGATTAATCTGGCTGAGGGTAAGCCTGAGTTCTGGGTCTATTTAGAGATAGATGACTTCAGGGGCGACAAAGCGACCCTGTACATTGATCAGTTGAATGCGAATAATACCAAGGGGTTTGATTCTGTTTTTCAGGCCGACACCTTTCCCGGAGAAGATGAGCTGTACAAGGAAAAACTCCGCCCGCAATTCCATTTTACCACCAAACGCGGCTGGGTCAATGATACAAACGGATTGGTGTACTACGACGGAGAGTACCATCTCTTTTATCAACACGGTCCGTTCGGTTGCGCCGGAGCCGAACACAACCAGACGTGGGGGCACGCTGTCAGCAAGGACCTCATCCACTGGACCGAACTGGGCGATGCGATCTATCCGGACGAGCTGGGTACAATCTTCTCGGGTTCGGGCGTTGTGGACTGGAAAAACACAACGGGATTCGGGATCGGCGGCAAACCGCCGCTCGTATTCATATACACCAGCGCTGGTGGTGTAAATAAATGGTCGAAAGGCAAATCGTTCACACAGAGCATTGCGTACAGTAACGACCGGGGCCGCAGCTTTACGAAGTACGAAGGTAATCCCGTGCAGGAACACATCATCGGGGGCAATCGCGATCCCAAGGTTATCTGGTTTGATAAAACACAGGAGTGGGTCATCCTGTTGGAACTTGAAGAAACCTTCGGGATATTCACATCGAAAGACCTCAAAAAGTGGGAAATGCAAAGTGACCTGGAGGATGGTGCGTTTCATGACTGCCCGGAGTTATTTGAACTCCCTGTGGACGGCGATGAGAATAACAACATGTGGGTTATCCATGACGGCACGGGCAATTACTTCTGTGGTGATTTTGACGGCAAAAGATACACACCCCAAACAGAACTAATTAAACGTAACTACGGCAACTGTTTCTACGCAGCGCAGGCTTTCAGCGACATTCCCAAAGAAGATGGCCGATGCGTTCAGATGGCGTGGGGATTGATGGAGTTTGAGCCGATACCGGGTATGCCGTTCAATCAGCAGATAACGTTCCCTGTCGAGCTTACGCTGCGCACTACTGAGGATGGGCCACGCCTGTTTACAAATCCGGTCAGAGAGATCCAGCGAATCTATGGAAAGAAATATACCTGGACCGACAAAAAGCTCGAACCGGGGAAGAACCTTCTTTCCGGCTTGAAGGGTGAATTCTTTGACATCGAAGCGGAATTCGCTGTTGCCGATGCCGACGAATTCGGATTTGTCATTCGCGGTGTTCCCGTTGTTTACAGTGTAGAAGAAAGTCAACTTTCGAGCGGCGAACTCCAGGCCCCACTCAAGCCGCAGGACGGCAAAATTAAGCTCCGGCTTTTAACAGACCGGCTTTCCATAGAAGTCTTTGCCAACGACGGGCGGGTCTATATGCCGATCCGCGCGCTCGACATGGAAAGCAAACGAGAATTTAAAGTCTTCACAAGAGGCGGCAGAACAAACATCAAGGAAATGACTATTTATGAAATGAAATCCATCTGGCCCTGAACAAACCCGAGTCATATGGTAGGTGTTGACCAAAGTAGCATTTGTGCTTATTATATTGAAAATCCTGCCCGCGTTGGTCGTGGGCAAGATCATATGTAAAGAGCTTGTGTTAGATTTATAATGAAGGAGAAATGCCATGTCCAGCAAAAAATTGCTAAATGTCCTGTTGATCTCGGCGCTGATCGCCCTGATTCTTGGAGTTAACGTCGAACCGGCTTACGCCCAGAATAAGCTGGTCATCCAGGCTGACCTCGGCGAGCAAAAAATTGATAAAAATATCTACGGCCATTTTTCGGAGCATTTAGGCCGTTGCGTTTATGAGGGTTACTGGGTCGGCGAAGATAGTCCCATACCCAACACTCGGGGAATCCGTAACGACGTTGTCGATGCGCTGAAGCAAATTAAAGTTCCGGTCCTTCGCTGGCCTGGCGGCTGTTTTGCAGATGAATACCATTGGAAGGACGGAATCGGCCCGCGCGAGGACCGCCCAAGCATGATTAACACACACTGGGGGGGCGTAACTGAGAACAACCATTTCGGAACCCATGAATTTCTGGACCTGTGCGAACAGCTTGACTGCGAGCCGTTCATTACCGGCAATGTCGGCAGCGGAACTGTCCAGGAATTATCCGAGTGGGTCGAATACGTCAACTTTGACGGCGTAAGCCCCATGGCCGACCTTCGCCGCAAGAACGGCCGCGAAGAGCCCTGGAGAGTGAAATATTGGGGAGTGGGCAATGAGAACTGGGGATGCGGCGGTGAGATGCGGCCCGGATACTATGCTGATGTGTACCGGCGTTTCCAAACCTATGTGCGCAATTATCCCGATGCGAGGACTTACAAGGTCGCATGTGGTCCCTACGGCCAAGATATTAAATGGATGGAAATCCTGATGAAGAGTGCTAACGTTGAGGAAAACTGGATGCAGGGTATTGACCTGCACTACTACTGTGGCAGTGGAGAAGGTAGCCGTTCCGCTACTGAGTTCGAGGAGATCGACTGGTTTCATCAACTCAGACGCGCAATGGAACTCGATGAGATTCTAACCAAACAGTCGAATATTATGGATAAATATGACTCTGAAAAAAGGGTTGCGCTAATCGTGGGTGAATGGGGAGCATGGCATGATGTCGAACCCGGCACGAACGAGGGATTCCTCTATCAACAGAATTCCCTGCGTGATGCGCTCGTAGCTGGTGTGTCGCTGAACATTATGAACCAGCATTGTGATCGTGTCAGGATGGGAAACATCGCACAAACAGTCAACGTCTTGCAGGCGATGATTCTTACCGATGGCCCAAAGATGATCCTGACACCATCATATCATGTGTTCGATCTGTACAAGGTCCATCAGAATGCAAAATTGCTTCCCACCAATCTGGACTGCAAGGATTATCGCTTCGAAGAAGAGAAGATGCCGGGCTTGAATGTCTCTGCTTCGCGAGACGATTCGGGCCAGATCCACGTATCGGTCTGCAATCTGAATCCAAATGATGATGCCGAACTGGCCTGCGAAATTCGCGGGGCTAAGGTAGGCCGCATATCCGGGCAGATCCTGACCGCAGCGGCGATCACATCCCACAATACTTTCGATAATCCCGAAGTTGTTAAGCCGTCGGATTTTGGCGGATATCGTAAAACGAAGAACGGATTTGAGGCCACTCTTCCGGCAAAATCGATAGTCGTGTTCGAAATTGAATAAGAAAAGAGAATGAATCATCAAAAGAAAAAGGGTACACTTTTCATGTTGATGGTGGTCATCGGAACCATCTTGACCTTCACAGCGTGTATTACCCCTTTTCCAGCTGACGATCCCATCATCACATATAATTCTGACGAGCTATCAGATGGAGAATGGCCGGCGGTTGTTCAGACCTTTCGTCGGTCTATTCGGAGTAAGGACATAAACATGTATTCAAGGGCCGCGTTGGCATTGCGGCATTGGATGATGGACCATGATCCGCATTACCCGACATATCATTTCACCGGACCGGAAAGCTGGATCAACGACGCTAACGGCGTGATATATCACAAAGGGCTGTATCACCTTTTCTATCAATACGACCCGATTCTACCCGATGGAACAAGAAGCGAACGGTGCTGGGGTCATGCGGTCAGCAAGGATCTTGTCCATTGGACCGACTGGCCCGTTGCTTTGTGGCCCGATTCGCCCTATGACCGAAAAGGCGTCTATTCGGGCAACGTCATAATCGACGACGAAGGAATTCCGACGGCCCTGTACACAGGTAACATAGCCGGGGGCGATGAAGCGTACGGTATGCTGGCGCGAAGCCTGGACGGTTTCCTGACGTGGAACAAAAAATTAGTCATGCACGACAACCAACGCCCCAACACCGCTTCGCCCGTCCACTGGGATGCCCAAATCTGGAAATCGGGCAATGAATGGTATCAGTTGATCGGCGGCAGTACGGGCGGCGACGATCCTCATGGAGCGGCATTTTTATGGACCTCGCCGGACCTTGAAAACTGGGAGCTGCAAACCAATATCGCGCCTACGTTGCACCTGGAGAATTTCTGGGAACTGCCTTACCTGATCCCATTGGATGGAGTGCATGTTCTCATGGTAGGTGTGGAGCATAATCCTTACTGGGTAGGTGACTACGACGCGGAAAAACGCCTGTTCACTCCCTTCGCCCAAGAACCACGTTCTGTGGACATGGGCGACTTCTACGCCGTGAATCCCCACATGACCGATGACAAAGGCCCTGGGAGTACCTCGCGACGCCTGTTACATGCATGGGTCACAACGCCACCTTCGCCGACAAAAACCGTGCCATATTGGCAAGGGGCGCATGCGATACCGAGAGTATTGTCGCTACGAAACGGGCGGCTCTGGCAAAAGCCCATCCCTGAGTTGCGCGTGCTTCGGCACAATGTGCGAACTGTCGAAGGCAAGACAGTCTCCTCGGGTAAAACCGTTCTTTTGAACAAGATCTGGGGCGACGCTATCGAGATCGAGGCCGAATTCCGTATCCCTGAAAAGGGACTTGCCGGCCTGCGCGTCCGTGCCTCTGCGGATGGGACCGATGGTGTATCCATCTGGTATGACCGGAGCAGGGGAGTTTTAGGTGTGGACGACGTGGAAACATCCGTTCCTCTTGACCCCGATGCGCCCATCCGCCTGCATATATTTGTTGATCGTTCGATTGTCGAAGCCTACCTCAACGGGCACGCCATGACTAAGGTAACGTTTGTTGATCCGGATGACCAAGCGGTGGCCATTTTCGCGGAGGAAGCAGCAGTGAAACTTGTGTCGTTTAAGGCTTGGGATGTTCGTTCTAACTGGCCTCGATGAGATTTTTGCCGGAATAGAAAGGACTCGAGACTTGATGGGTATATCTGCCCGATTTGAACTACAAAAGAGGTTTACGATGAAAGTTTTTATGTATATAATGGCAAAATGCGTTTGGGCAATATGAAATAGAATCACACAGGAGAATTAATTATGAAAAGAAAAGAATTTACACTCATCGCAATCATCGGCATACTGGCGGTGTTGCCGCAGGCCACGCAGGCAATCCCAGCCGATGTAGTCAAGCCCGCCGTTGAGGACAAGGTGAAGTTTGCTTTTGAACCGGCTGATTTTCGGGAAACTACCTATGAAGACGGCTGGATTCACGACCGCATGCAAATCAATGTTGAGAAACGGTTGCTTCAGTTGGATTTGGATTTGCTCCTCGAACCCTTTAACCAACGCCCGGGAGTACAGTGGTGGGTCGGCGAACACATTGGAAAGTTCCTGCATGCAGCGAGCTATGCGTATCATTTTACGGGTGATGAGCGACTCAAGAAACGCATGGAGTACGCCGTCAAAGAGCTCATCGCTACCCAGCTTCCCAATGGGTATCTTGGCACATATGAAGAGCACAACCAATTCTTCCAAGGCGACGGGGTGGACTGGCGGGGACCCATCTGGGACGTCTGGATGCATAAATACAACCTCATCGGATTGCTCACCTATTACCAGGCTACAGGCGACAGGTCGGCCCTGAAGGCAAGCAGACGTGCTGCAGACCTCCTCTATGAAACCTTCGTCGTGAAGAAGAAGAGCTTACGGCGCGCCAGCGCCCACGTGGGCATGGCCGCTACCAGTGTACTCGAACCCATGGCCGTCCTGTACCGGTTGACGGGCGAGCAGCGCTATCTCGACTTCTGTCACTTCATAATTGAATCCTGGGAACAAAAAGACGACCCCGAAACCCCGGAACGGGAAGGTGGCTCCGGGCTTCTATCGAGTCTCCTGGACCATGGAAATGTATATAAAACGGCCAACAAGAAGGCCTATGAAATGTTGTCGAACCTCGTGGGGCTCCTGGAGTTGTACCGTGTCGATCCCGACCCGCGATACCTGACCGCCTGTAAGAGCGCCTGGAACGACATCGCGACAAAGCGGCTCTATATCACGGGCACAGCGAGCTATAACGAGCATTTTGATGAGGATCACAAGTTGCGCCCTGGCAGGGAGTGCGCAGAGGGCTGCGTCACCGTTACCTGGCTTCAATTGACCACCCACCTGCTTGAACTGACCGGCGAGGTCAAATACGCCGATGAACTCGAACGCACCATATACAACGCATTACTCGCTGCGGAGTCACCCGTTAACGGTGAAGTTAGCTATTACACACCGCTGATTGGTTACAAGGGCTTCGGCGAATCGAGCCATGACCCATCTCTCCCTGGAATTTCCTGCTGTTCGAGCAGCATTCCTCGGGGCATCGCCATGATCCCTGAGTTCTCCTCGGGTACGCTCAACGGCAAGCCGGCCCTGCTTCAGTATATCCAGGGAAAACATGCGCTGCATTATGGTAAAGGCGCAAAACGCATGGACGTCAACCTTCATGTTCATGGCGATTATCCCGATAGCGGCGACATCGAGATCCAAGTCAATCCACAAAAAGCCATGCGGTTCCCCCTTGTACTGCGTGCACCTGAATGGGCAGAAGGCTTTCAAGTTTCTGTCGATGGCGAGAACTACGAGGTTTCGGACAATCGTCTGATTGAGATTGAACGTAAATGGTCACCAGGCGATAAGGTTAAGGTAACAATTCCTATGCCGATTCGCATAGTACCCGATACAGATGCAACCTCAAAAATGATGGCTTTCGCACGCGGACCACAGGTTCTTGCCCTTGATGATTCGATTAAGGCCGCTATCCCCGAAGAGGGCTGGTGGGACAAAACCGCCTTGTACACAGTCACTGTCCAGCAGTGGGATTGGAGGAAACAATTTCAACTTGTGCCTTTCGCTGACGTAGGCCAGACCAAGGCTGACTATGCCGTGCTGCACTACGGAATCGAAGGATTAGAGGGGGCACCGGCTATAGCAGATTTAACTGATGCGATTCAGAAGTTCGCTCCCGGCTGGGTTGTCAAGAACTGTCTGGACGATAGTAATCCCGGCATAAACGCCGAAGTGCGAGGCAGGAAGAACGTTCTGGTCACGCACCCGCTGAGCGAGGCTTTTGGATGTGTATTATCCAAACAGATGGATATACCTGAGGGCAAGACGACATTGCGGCTGGTTGTCGGCCATAATGAGGCGGGTGACTGGACACTGATTGTTAAGGCCAATAATGAAGAACTCCTGCACAGCACGGTCGGTCCGAAGACGGCGAAGGACGGATGGATGAAGGTCGATGTCGATCTGTCGAAGTATGCCGGCCAGGATGTCAAGTTGGAACTTGTCAACAAAGCGAGTGATTGGTATGATGAGGCCGGATACTGGGCAAAAATCGAGGTTGTTGCTGATTAGCGGGATCGTATATAGTTGATGTAGAGTCATCCGGTGCGGGAGTGCATCTGCATGCCTCGATTAGGAGAAAGTGTGTATTGGGCTGTCTAATCTGAGAGTAAAGGAAAAACTATGAAACATCTAAACGGAAAGAAAATTAGTATGGTGATTCGTTGCGTTGTTGTGGCGACTATTGCATGGGCCATGTCAGTGTCGTCATTTGCGATGGCAGACAATGTTAATATGAAACGTGACCGGTATTTGCTACTTGATTCACGAATAATTGAAGATACCGACAATGTGCACCTGACCGTCGGCACGGTGCATAAGGACGAGAACAATCCTCTCTTCAAAGAAGACAAGCCATGGGAACCTCGCTTCGACAATCCATATTGCAGCGTCATATTTGATGAAGAAGAAAATATCTACAAGTGCTGGTACAGCATATTTATCAAATCCGGTGGGAGAGATGATTTCCCTGGTGAGGGCCTGGCATCCGACAAACGAGCCTGGGTCGAGTGGATAGAGGGCGAACGGGACTTCGGGGTATGTTATGCCACATCCAAGGATGGCATCCATTGGGAGAAACCCGAGCTTGGTATTATTGATTTCAACGGCAGCAAGAAGAACAATGTTGTCATAGAATTCGAACATGGCGTAACGGTCATTAAGGACCTGCATGAAACCGACCCGCAGAAGCGCTATAAGGCTATTCATCCTATGGCCGAGGACAGCGCAGTTTGGTTCTCTGTGGACGGCATTCACTGGGGGGAGAAAATTGACATTGGCCCCATGGATGATGGTGACACGAACAATTGTGTGTGGTGGGATCCCGACCTGGATAAGTACGTGCTCATCACCCGTCACTGGGGCGGAGCCAACACCCCGGGACGCTACGGTGGCGGCGGGCATCGGCAGAAAACAAGAAGCGTGTCGTCGGACTTCCTGAAATGGTCAAAACCAAAGCTTATCATTGAGGGGCTTAACCTGCGCATGCAGATTCACGACATGCCGGTTGTTCGCCATGCGGGTGTCTACATTGGTATGGTTGGTCTGTTTGACATTCATGCAAGCAGGCAGTGGTGTGAACTGGCCTGGAGCCCGGACAGCATCGAATGGCACAGGATCCAGCCCGGTGTGCCACTGATTCCCAACGGCCCGATCATGGGAGACTACGATTGGGGCTGTGTCTTCGCTTCCGTGCCTCTTATCGCCAAAGATAAGATACGTATTTACTACGGTGCCAACGACGGCAGATTCATGGCATGGCGTAACGGATATTTCTGCCTGGCATGGTTGCGGGCGGACGGTTTCGCAGGCTACGAGCAAATCGCCGGGGGCAGCAACAAAACAGGCTCGATCAGAACCAAGCCTGTTTCAGTCGTAGCCGGTTCACTGTGTATAAGCGCAGATATTGCACCGTCCGGTTATGTTAAAGTAACGGCCCTCGATAAAGACAACGACAAACTGGCTGAAGGTGAATTGATAACGAAAACTGTAACTGACGCCCAGATTCGGTGGAAGGATGGGTTTTCATTGAGGAAACTCAAGGGAAAGAAGATCAAGTTGGGATTCGAACTGAGAGAGTCAAAGCTATACTCGTTCAGTTTTGAATAGATTGGAGAAGATAGAGTAACGTGTTGTAAACTATTGGGCTGTTTGTAATTTGAGAGGAAATAAATAGATGAGACGAATGCATTGTTTTTTGTGTTTCGCGGCTATTCTGGCGTTGGTGGTCCCTGCCGTAACTGTAGAGGCAGAAGAAAAGGCCGCCTTACAGAAAAAGTTTTCTGCGTGGCGTGCAGGGGTGGTTAAGTGGCGAGAGAACAAACTCGCAGAGGAGGATTTGCCGAATGAACTGACCTTCGACGATATTTTGCCAGCTCCGGATGATCCAGCACTATGGCCTCTGTGGCGTGATTGGTTGAAGCAGTGGCGCAAGGACCATCGCGAAGCTTTAAACTACGATGACAAGTATTACCGTGATAAGGCCTTTGCCTGGGTTCCATCGAGTCTGGTGAGCACGAAGATCATGTCTTGGGAAATGCTGTTCATCAATCCTGAAACAGGCCAATACACGGTTGATAAGTTCCTTGATTATGGGGAAAGGGAGTACGGTGGATTTGACAATGTATTGTTGTGGCAAGCCTACCCGCGCATTGGATTCGATGAAAGAAATCAATTCGACTTTTACCGTGACCTGCCGGGTGGTTTTGAAGGATTGCGTGAGGTAACCAAGGCCTGCCACAAGAAAGGGGTCAAGGTTTTCATTAGCTACAATCCGTGGGACCGAGGAACACGGCGCGAAAGCGGGTTCGATGAGGATATGGACAAGAACGCGGATGAGTATGAGTTGTTGGAGATGGACAAGAAACTGTTGATTGAGACGGTGAAGTCCATTGGCGCCGACGGCATTTATCTCGATACGTGGTTCTGGAGTTCGGAACTGCGGTTAGCATTGGACGACCTGGGGCCTGGTCTGGCTTTGCAAACGGAATTGGCCGTGGCTATGAAGGATGTAGCCACGCACCAGATGACATGGGGACAGAGTAAGCCGTGGAAGACCTGGCTCTTCAAAGACACCCACGCGCCGGGCGTAGTGAGAAACAAATGGTTTGAGCGAAGACATGTGGTCTATCCCACGAATCGTTGGATCGCCGACCGTACCGGCAATCTCCAAACCTCATGGATGAATGGTACTGGTACACTCGTCTGGGAGAACAGGTTCGGAGCCTGGGACGGATGGAGTCCACGGGATCGTTCTATTCTTCGATCAATGATCCCGATTCAGCGCCGCTATATTACCTTATTTGCTGGAGAGGGCTGGTTCCCACTGGTTGCGCATCAAGGCGATGATGTGTTTGCCAGTCTGTGGGAAGGCAGTGGTTTGAGGCTATGGACACTTGTCAACCGGGCCAACAAAACCTACGAAGGGAAATTATTAACTATATCTCATACAAAGGGAACACGCTATTTCGATTTAATAAAAGGTGTTGAGGTTCAGGCCCAAATCAATGACGGCCTTGCAAGCCTCGATGGGAGTATCGACGCCAGGTGGGTCGGAGGACTCATCGCTGTTTCTGAAAAGGCAGTAACCAAGGACTTTAAACGGTTCCTAAAGAAGCAATCTGAAATTTTCAGCCGCAGAGACGGAGATACGAGCTATCCTCAGGGAAGTGGATATATTGCGCCTACTACCAGAACGGTAAGGTACCACATGGAAAATCTTCCTGAATCCATGACTGTCATCGATGGCGGTAGGGTGAATATTGAATTCGATTTAAACGATGATGGCCGCCCAGCTACATTTCACTGGGAAACCCCGAGGGGGCAAGTGCTGGAACTATCGCCATATGCTATGGATCTGACTCCGGTAACGAACAAACAGTATGAAGAGTTTCTCAAGGATTCAGGCTATAAGCCTCGCCACGATGAGAACTTCTTGAAGCACTGGACAAATGGGAAGGTACCGGCAGGTAAAGAAGACCATCCTGTTGTGTACGTAGATTTGAACGATGCCCGGGCCTATGCTAAGTGGGCGGGCAAAAGGTTGCCGACACAAGAGGAATGGCAGCATGCGGCCCAGGGGCCGAAGCACCTGAAGTATCCGTGGGGCCGCAAGATGAAATCGAACGTCTGCAATAACGGAAAGAGCAATGGCACGACGAGTGTTTATGCCTTTCCTGATGGACGTTCGCCCTTTGGATGCTACGACATGTGTGGTAACACTTGGGAATGGACCGAGAGCGAGCGGAGTAACGAAGGGCGTTCCCGTTTCTGTTATGTACGCGGCGGGTCCTTTTATAAGGCCAAGGGCTCTGGCTGGTACACCATTGACGGTCCCCAACCGTGCAATAGCGCAGCAAAGTTCTTGCTTGTGTGGCCGGGACTGGATCGTTGCTCAACGATTGGGTTTCGATGTGTTGTAGATTTATCTGGAATGAAGTGATACCCAATATGAAGACAAACAAGTGGATTATGTGTGTTGGACCGGTTGTAATTTGAAAGGAAATAAAATGATGAGACGAATACATTATGTTATGTTTTTCGCGGCGCTTCTAATATTGTTGGCACCTGCCGCAAATGTAGAGGCAAAGGAAAGAGTCATCACTCACAAGGAGCTGATGGATAAAGTGTCAGGATACTGGATTGGACAACTCTTGGGGAACTACATGGGTTTTCCATTTGAGAACAACTGGGTGGATGAACCGGTACCTGTTTTCGTGGACCGGATATATACTTACAAGGATGACAAAAAGCTCAGGATAGCTGATTACAACCGAAAAGGATTTATTCCCATCATGTGTGATTCTGTACACGGGGCTTGGTCAGACGATGATACGGATATTGAGTTTGTTACATTGCACGCAGTGGAGAAATACGGACTGGATATCACCTATCCGGAGATTACCGGGATGTGGATTAAGCACATCAACGACCACATCTGGTGCGCGAACCGGTTTGCCCGAGACTTGATGGGCAAGGGGCTTGTCGCCCCCGACACAGGCCGAAAAGAGAACAACGAGGAATGGTTCCAGATTGATCCCCAACTCGTCAACGAAATCTGGAGCGTCTTCTATCCGGGTATGACCAAACAGGCCGCCAAGCGGGCTGAATGGGGCGCGCGGATAACTAACGACGACTGGGGAACACACCCAACCATTGCCTATGGCGTGATGATCAGCGCGGCATTCTTCGAAAAAGACGTCGAGAAACTGGTTCAGATGGCAATAGACACGGTCCCGAACGAAGGCCCTTACGCCGAAGGCATACGCGATGTGGTGACCTGGCACAAGAAATATGACAATTGGCGCGACACGCGAAAAAAGATCCACGAGAAATACTACGAGTACAAGAAGGGTTCGTATGAGGCCCCTGTGAGTGTTGTGTCCTCTTTGCAAAATGGATTGTGCGGGATCATGGCGATCCTTTATGGCGAAGGAGATTACATGAAGACGGTGGGTATAGCAACGTCCGCAGGATATGACTGTGATAACCAGGCGGCTACCTGTGCCGCCCTAATAGGCATTCGTAATGGTCTGAGTGGTTTGGGAGACAAGGCCATTGATATTACGATCAATATCCCTTCGCAACAAGAGTGGGAGGTGCCGTTTAATAACCTGTACTGCAACTGGACGAGGGATGACTTGCCCGTGCGTACCCCTATCAGCGAGATTGTGGAGCGGATTGCTAAAATTGCGAAGACCGCTATTCTCGAAAATGGCGGCCGAATGGAAATACGTAACGACGAGCCGGTCTATATTGTCAATTGTGATTTTTGAGTCAACAGGCATCCGTTAACCGGAAAAACAGATTAGGATTCCTGATATGAGGAAAAAGGATGTTGATAACGATTAAGAAAAATTTTCTTTTGTTGGCTACGGTTCTGGTTTTCCTAAATGGTGCTGCCGCATCCGGAGGTAACAGACACCTTGTACTTGACTCGCGGATTATCAGCAATGCCGAAAACGCCAAACTGACTATCGGCAAGACACAAAAATATAAAGGTAATCCGCTCTTCGAAGAAGACAAGCCTTGGGAGAAGCGGTTCGACAATCTCTATGCCAACGTAAGCTTTGATGAGAAGGATGGACTCTACAAGTGCTGGTACAGCCCCTTCATTGTTGATAACTCTGCAAAGGGTATGACGCTTGAAGAGCGGGAACGGGTGCCATATGACCCCGGAGATGGCAGAGAAATGGGCCTCTGCTATGCCTTTTCCAAAGACGGCATACACTGGGAAAAGCCGGAACTTGGCATCGTTGAGTTCAACGGCAACAAGAACAATAACATTTTATACCGCGGGCCGCATGGCGCGGGTATATTCATAGATTCTCGCGAAACTGATCCGGCGAAACGTTTCAAGATGTTCACCGCAGCGAATGATACAGATATCGTCGAGCATCTGGCTGTAGCCTTCTCACCGGATGGCATTCACTGGAGCCGTCTGGTTCTGTGTCCCGAGATAAACCCCAGCCCGGTCGACGGTACTCACTACAATACGTTGTGGGTCCCCGAATTTGGCGAATACGTTGGCTTCACCCGTCTGCGCGGTGTGGGCATAGATGCGGAATTATCTGAGTCCGATGGGGCTGCAAGGCGTATCCGGCAAGTGGGTAGAACAAGGAGCAGCGATTTCCTGAACTGGAAACAAGCAGAACTAATGTTTCAGGGGCTCACAAATCATTTGCAGATATATTCCATGCCTGTCTTCAGGCATGGCGGCGTGTATCTCGGGTTGCCGGTAATATATAACACGCAAACTGATCGAGCGCACACCGAACTGGCTTGGAGTCCTGATACTATTACGTGGCATCGAGTGAACCCTGGAAGTCCACTCATAGACGTCGGCAGTAACAGGAGCGACTACGACTGGGGCTGTGTCTACACCGCGGCCTACCCTGTCTTCTTAGAGGACGAGATCCGGTTATACTACGGTGCAAGCAATGGCCCGCACTTCGGCTGGCGCGACGGCTTCCTCTGTTTAGCAACACTCCGCCCGGATGGCTTCGCTTGCTATGAACCTAAATCACGCGGCAAAATGGCGACTATCACTACGAAACCGGTTAAAGGGCAATTTGCAGCACTACATGTGACCGCGGATGTTCAAAAGGGCGGCTCTGTCATTATTGCAGTTGTAAACGAGGCCGGCAAAGAGCTTGCGGTCAGCAAGGCAATTACTGAGACCGCAACAGACCAAAAAGTCGTTTGGAAGAAGGATTGGGATTATCAAATCCTTAATACAGATAATATCCAGCTCAAATTTATATTCAGTAAAGCAAAAATGTATTCTTTCAGCTTTGAAAGGAGTGGCAATTAGATGAATGGTCTCGATTTATCCAATGCCTTGAAAAATGGGAGCCGAGTTTACGGGACTTTGGTAACGTCTCCTTCCCCAATTCTGCCTAAATGGTTGAAGGGCGTCGGGCTCGATTATGTTTTTATCGACACCGAGCATATACCCATTGGGCGGCACATACTGTCCTGGATGTGTCAGACCTATCAGGCGATGAACCTTGCGCCGATAGTACGAATTCCCAAGCCTGATCCCTACGAAGCTTGTAAGGTTCTCGACGGCGGCGCCAGCGGTATCATCGCTCCGTACGTCGAAACGGTCGAAGAGGTCAAAGAATTGGCAGGCGCGGTAAAGTTTCGGCCGCTCAAGGGTAAAAAGCTGGCCGGCGTATTGGACGGATCCAGCAAGCTGGGCCCCCGTTTGGATACTTATCTTCGCGAAAGGAACCAAGACCGGCTGCTTGTTATCAACATTGAAAGCGTGCCTGCGATTGAGAACCTGGCCAATCTTCTGGAAGTACCCGGCATTGATGCTGTCCTGATAGGGCCGCACGACTTGTCCGTCAGTCTGGAAATTCCGGAAGAATACAGTCATCCAAAATTCGATAAGGCTGTCCGCTCAATAATAGAAACCGCGAGGGCAAAAGGAGTCGGCGCGGGCATACATTATTGGGCGAGTATCGAGCAGGAGATCGATTGGGCACGCCATGGCGCCAACATGATCTTACATCATGGCGATATAACGCTATTCACAGCAGCTTTAAAAGAGGATTTGAATCATATGCGTGAGGCCTTGGGCGACCAGGCCGGTCCGACTGCTTCACAGGATGCGGAGCATGTATAGTGTGAAGAAGAGATTTTTAAAGCTATTGATAAGGCTGCCGGGAAGATCAGTTAAAATGCCAGGAAGAAATATAGTAGAAAAGGTTAGTGGTAACGCGGAAATAGTAATTGCCGATAACCACTAAGAATTGGAAATGTCGAATGAAACAGATTTGTATGTTCAAAGGTTTCCTTCAAAATAAACGGGCGCTTGCCACGAGTGCGTTCGCGCTATACCTTCTTATCTTTGTTGTGGTAGCGCAAGCTGCAGCCCAAGGCCCGATCCTGCCATCAGTTCAACCCTTTCCACTGGGCGATGTAGGCCTGCTGGACGGCCCCTTCAAACATGCCCAGGACCTTCACGAAAAGGTACTGCTGCGTTATGAGCCCGACCGGTTTCTGGCCTGGTTCCGAAAAGAGGCCGGACTAGAACCGAAAGCAGAAGTCTACGACGGTTGGGAATCCAGGCAAATTGCCGGACACAGCCTGGGACACTATTTGAGCGCATGTTCGCTCATGTATCGGGCTACAGGCAAGGAAGTATTTAAACAACGGGCAGATTATATCGTGGGTGAACTAGCCCTGTGTCAGGAGGCGCATGGAAATGGGTACATTGGTGCAATCCCGAACGGAAGGCAGATCTTTGAAAAAATAGCGAAGGGCAATATTACGGTTGAACGGTTCAGCCTCAATGGCAGTTGGGTGCCCCTTTATGCGCTACATAAACTGTATGCGGGACTCCGGGACGCCTGGCGTCTTTGTGGCAATGCAAAAGCCCTGGAAGTAGAACGTAAGTTCGCCGATTGGATTGGCGATGTCGTTAAGAACCTTTCCGAAGTGCAGATGCAAAAAATCTTGTATTGCGAGCACGGTGGCATGAATGAAGTTCTGGCGGACCTCGCGGCGGATACCGGAGATGCCAAATACCTGGTGCTTGCAAAACGGTTTCATGACAAAGAAGTTCTTGGCCCGATGATGGCGCAGGAAGATCGCTTGGAAGGCTACCATGCCAATACACAGATCCCCAAAGTCACGGGCCTTGCACGGGTGTTTGAGGAAACAGGTAATGAGTCGTTTAAGACGGGTGCCGAATTCTTCTGGGACCGCGTGGTCAATCACCATTCCTATATTACCGGGGGACATTCCCTTGAGGAGCATTTTGGCCAGCCGGACAAACTGAATGATCGCCTGGTGGGAGATACAACGGAGACCTGCAACGTATATAACATGCTCAAACTGACCGCGCACCTGTTCTGCTGGGAGCCCCGGCCTGAAGTAGGAGACTTCTATGAGCGGGCGCTCTATAACCATATCCTGGCCAGTCAGCATCCCGTGGATGGCCGTGTAATCTATAACCTTCAAATTGGAATGGGCGTACATAAACGCTATCAAGATCCCTATGCCTTTACGTGTTGCGTCGGGACAGGTATGGAAAATCATGCAAAATATGGCGCGCATATCTATTTCCATTCCGCCGATGCCCTGTATGTAAACCTTTTCATAGCTTCGAAACTGAACTGGAAAGAAATGGGAGTTGTAGTTACCCAAAAAACTGACTATTCCGATTCGGATACGACACGCCTAATCTTCTCAGGGCTCGATGAATCGAAGAAGTTTAAGGTGCTCATTCGCTATCCTTACTGGGCTGTCAATGGATGTCAAGTAACGATAAACGGAAAGTCTCACTTTATTGATGCAAAACCTGCGAGTTTTATAAAGCTGCAGCAAGTCTGGAAAAATGGCGACGAAATAGTGGTCCGTTTCCCTATGACCCTGCGCATGGAATCGATGCCGGATAACCCCGACCGTCGTGGTATCCTCTATGGACCTCTGGTGCTCGCAGGTGATTTGGGACCAATTGATACTCCGGATCGGAATAAGCCCGACTTTGTCCCCGTACTGGTTACTGAAGGTAATCCCTTTGACTCATGGATAAAGAAGGAAGAAAGACAAGTCAATACTTTTACACTGAATAACGCAGGCCGTCCCCGGGACGTAACACTGAAACCATTTTATAAATTATATGACCGTACTTATACAGTCTATTGGGATTTTTATACATCCCAACAGTGGATTGAACAGCAAGCCATCTACCGTGCCAAGCGCCAGCAGCAGCAAAAACTCGAAGCACGTACCATCGACTTCATCCAGCCCGGCCAGCAGCAGCCCGAAATGGACCATCATTTTGCAGGCGAAAAGACAGAGGCCGGTACAGGTCCCTTTGGTCGAAAATGGCGGCATGCTACTGATGGTGGCTGGTTCGCCTATGATATCAATGTAGATGCCGAAGGGCCGCTTGAACTCGCGGTGACTTACTGGGGCGATGATGTCGGCAGCCGTATCTTCGATGTGATGATTGACTCGAAAACGATTGCAGTCCAAAAACTTGACGCCAAGCATCCCGGCGTGTATTTTGATGAGGTCTATGCACTGCCTGATTCGGTAGTGAAAGGCAGGAAAAAAGTCCGTTTGAAATTCCAGGCCCACACCAAAGCTACCGCTGGTGGTGTGTTTGCCGTACGGGTCTTGAAAAAACAATGAAAGCATAGGAGGTTTATTTATGATCCAGATCAGCAGATGTGTAAACAGGGGCATATTGACAGTGTTATTGGTAGTGCTCGCAGTGGGTCTTTGCAGCTGCGGGGCTTTCCCAAATGAGTCCGGCGGATATGGACGTGACAGATACCTCTTGCTTGACTCGCGGATTATCAGCAATATTGAGAACGCAGAACTTACCCTTGGCAAAGTTCAAAAATATGCGGCCAATCCGCTTTTCGAAGAGGATAAGCCATGGGAAAAGCGGTTCGACAATCTCTATGCAAACGTGATCTACGACGAGCAGGAGAAGATATACAAGTGCTGGTACAGCCCTTTTATTATTGACATCTCGTCAAAGGGCATGACACTCCAGCAGCGAAAGGAGATCGAGTACGACCCGCCGGACAGGGAAATGGCCATCTGCTATGCTACGTCCAAGGATGGTATAAAGTGGGTGAAACCGGAATTGGGCCTTGTTGAATATGAAGGGAGCAAGGCCACAAACATACTGTGGCGCGGAATCGGAGACAGGGGAGAGCACTGGGAAGGGCCTCATGGTACGGGCATCTTTAAAGACCTTCGCGATCCGGACCCCAAGCGTCGCTACAAGGCATTCTTGAAGGCGGAAATCCTCTCGGTTGCATTTTCCGCTGATGGCATCCACTGGGAGCCGGCCATCACCTGTCCCGAGGCCGATAGTGCCGGAGACACCCACAACAATGCCTTCTGGGCACCGACGCTGGGTAAATATGTGGGCATAACGCGCGAGTGGGGTGAGCCGTTTGGCCGACAGGTTGCACGTACATCCAGTAAAGACTTCATCAACTGGCGCAAATGTGAAATCGTACTTGAAGGATTGAACGAAAATTTCCAGACCTATGCCATGCCCGTTTTCTATCATGGCGGCATATATCTTGGCCTGGTTGCTATCCACGACCAGGAGGCTGACCGCGTATGGACAGAATTGACATGGAGCCCTGATACGATAACGTGGCATCGCGTCTTACCGGGAACGCCGCTCATTCCGAACTCCGAGAAGGAGGGCGACTATGACTGGGGTTGCGTTTACGCGGCTGCCTGTCCTGTATTTCTGAAGGATGAAATTCGCCTGTATTACGGCGGCAGTGATGGCCATCACAACATTTGGCGGAATGGTTTCTTCTGCCTGGCGACGTTGAGACCGGACGGCTTCGCAGGGTACAAGCAAACCGAATCCAGAGAACCAGGGACGATCACAACGATACCCATAATCTGCGGCAATAAGATGTTACAAATTTCTGCAGATGTCGAGTCGAAGGGATATGTCAAAGTCAGATTGTTTGATAAGCGCAATAAGCTATTAGCCGAAAGCGATACGTTGAACGGGAGTTTTTCGGACAAGAAAGTAACATGGCGAGATGGATTTTCGCTCGATCAGCTCGCTAAGAAATCGGCTCAAATCCAATTTGAATTCAAAGATGCAACAATCTACTCATTCAGCTTCGTTGAATAATTGAAAGGTGTAAGTGATGTCAGAATCGACCAAAGTCATCGAGGGAGTAATTGTGCCCCTATTGACACCCGTGGATGGGCAAGAGCACGTGGACGAATCCGCGATGCGTGCCCTCATTCGCCATTGCCTCAAGGGTGGCGCGGACGCCCTGTTCACCGGCGGCACTTCGGGCATGGGGCCATTGTGGCCTATGGCTCAGTGGGAGCGGATGATGGAGATAGCGTGGGATGAAGTGGGCAATGCCGCGGGGCTGTTGGGTGGGGTGATCGATATGTCCCTGGCTCGAGCCATTGAACGTATCCGTGTGTTGGAGCGAATTGGCTATGAGCACATGGTAGTTACATCCACCTATTACATAGCCCCTGAGACAAACGACGAGTTTATATCATACTTTGGCGCCTG
>SDBT01004057.1_pt1 | contig 24984 bp, 23 predicted proteins | sample 2277101 | NCBI WGS metagenome assembly SDBT01 (sample SAMN10404973, study PRJNA504765) | marine sediment metagenome | isolation source: marine sediment core GS10_PC15, 103 cmbsf | place: Arctic Ocean: Southern Knipovich Ridge | collected 2010 | reverse complement strand
CACCTGCACAGGACGCCTGGATAAACTCTCTCCGAGTGAGCTTGAGGAGCTTCTTACTGTCCGATCGCATAATCTCTCTCATGTTCAGGGAAGGGGAGGGGCGGTATCCATCGCCCAGGGCTTACGCAAATGCTATCAGTATACCCCCTTCTAATTCAAGCATCGTCGGGACCGCGAAATGGACCTTCCTGTCAGGAAAAAGAACATAAAAATCACGGAAAAGAATTGACGCGAACTGGGGCCCTGCCTAAGATTCTGCTGTTGCAGCGCATCTGCATGATGAAAGGAGCAAGCGTGATATGAAGATCCCCGCAAGAATCCTGGACAACGGATCGATCCGTTATCGTTGCCCGGGATTCCGCGCGCTCGTCAAATTGGCCGCGGCGTGGAGAATGCAGCGGCGGACTTGGAGATTCCTGATGTAGATTTCAATCCAAGAAGACCTTCAAGGCCCGCCGTTGGAACGAATCCGACGGCGGGTTTTTTTTGTCACGCAAAGTTTATTAGCAGAAGGGCAAGGCTTCATGAAACTTCACGATCCATTACCGAAAGAGCTCGAGGGCGTCCTCACCGCACATCTCGCGAGAGGTGAATCCATTCGGTATTGTCTCCGAAGCGACCTGACGCTTAATAGGCGATTCGGGGGCAGCTACCTCATCGTGACGACCCAGAGAGTTCTCGTGCTCGATCACAGCGAGCCCATGGTCGCCCTGGCGCTCGATAAAATCAGAGAGATCGAGATTGACGAGCTGTTCGGGAGCGGGAGGTTGATGGGGATCACTGATGAGGGAAAGATTTCACTGATCTTCTACTCCAAGGCGATGGTCCCGGAATTCGCGGTCCTTTGCAGGGTGATAAACAACATCCTGCGCAATCGCGATCCGGAAATCCCCCAAGAGGACCAGCCCGCCCATTGCTCGCAGTGCGGTTCTCCCTTACCGGACCGCTCGGAGCACTGTCCACTCTGCGTCCCGAGGCTGCAGATATTGCGGAGGTTGCTCGGCCAGCTCGGGCCGTACAAAATCAAAGCGTTCGTCATGATCTCGATGACTTTCGTGACCGTCGCGTCTCAGATGGCCCCGCCGTACATCACGAAACTAATCGTCGACGACGTGATCGAGGTGAAGGACCTCCGCCCCCTGCCCCTCTTGATCGCGCTCATGGTGGTTTGCGGGATCGTGCTTTTGGTTTCGCGGGTAGTCGGTAGTTTCCTGACGGCGTGGTTGGGCGCCCGCGTGGTCGCCGATCTGCGCGCCAGCTTGCACACCACGCTTCAGCGCCTCCGAATGAGCTACTTCCAGAGGCGAGAGTCCGGCCAGATCATCGGACGGGTCACGCACGATACCCGCGAGCTGCAAATGTTCCTGATCGACGGGGTCCCGTACTTTCTCGTGGAGTGCCTCTCCCTCCTCGTCATCGCCGGAATACTCCTCTATATGGACGCGAAGCTCGCCTTGCTGGTTTTCCTTCCCGTTCCGTTTCTGATGGGCGGCGGGGCGTGGTTCTGGGGGAGGTTGATCCCCCTGTTCCACAAGCACGGAAGCAAAATCGGGGCGATCCATTCGATCCTGGGAGAGTCCATCCACGGGCTTAAGACGATCAAGGCGTTTTCCCGTGAGGGCGCACGATCCCGCCAGTTCGACGAGACCAACGAACATCTCTTCGGGGTCAGGGTGAAGCTGGAGAATACGTTCATCGGATTCTTCCACGCCATGTCCTGGGTAATGTCGCTGGGAATCGCTGGAGTGTGGTTCTTTGCGGCGAGGCGAATTGTCGGAGGTGATCGGTTGCTCACGCTGGGCGACCTGCTCGCCTTCGTGGGTTATATCTGGCTGTTCTACGGACCACTCCAGTGGTTCGCCGCCGTCATAAACTGGATGACGCACGCCTTCTCCGCAGCCGAGCGCATCTTCGCCGTCCTCGACGCCAGGGAGGAGGTCTACGACGCCCCCGATGCGATCGTTCTACCTAAGATCGCCGGTGCGATCCGCTTCCAGGACGTGCGCTTCAGCTACGAGCAGGGTAAGGAGATTATCAAGGGCGTCTCGTTCGAGATCGCACCGGGTGAGATGATCGGACTGGTCGGGAAATCCGGTGCCGGAAAGACCACGCTCATCAATCTGATGTGCCGCTTCTACGACGTCGATTCCGGGTCCATCACCGTCGACGGGCATCCCATCCAGAAGATCAAGTTGGCGCAACTGCGGGGGCAGCTGGGACTGGTGATGCAGGAGCCTTTCCTCGTCAGCGCCAGCATAATCGAGAACATCTCCTACGGTTCGCCCGGTGCGGATTTCGACGCCGTAATGACGGCCGCCAAGGCCGCCAACGCTCACGAGTTCATTCTCGATAAGGAAGACGGATACGATACCGTCCTCGGGGAGCGAGGAGGGGACCTCTCCGGGGGTGAGAAGCAGCGAATCGCGATCGCCAGGGCGATTCTGCACAACCCGCCAATCCTGATCCTGGACGAGGCGACCTCCTCGGTGGACACCGAAACGGAGGCCGCCATCCAGGACGCAATCGGCAAGTTGATTCGCGGTAAGACTACCATCGCGATCGCACACCGCTTGTCCACGTTGCGGAACGCCGATCGCCTGATCGTCATCGACGATGGAAAGATCGTCGAGACTGGCTCGCACGATGAACTGCTTTCCCGCGACGGTCTTTACGCCAAGTTGATAAGAATGCAGCTGGAACTGTCCCGCCTGAGGGCGGAGATCTCACAGGAGTAAGGTTATGAGCGAATATTTGGGAAAACCCAGATTGACGCGCAAACTGGACCGCGTCTACGTCCACTTTGAAAACGGTGAGCAGAGGCCCGCGAAGCTCGTCTGGGCGAAACCGATCAGCGGGATGGGCAGGGAGATCTCGATCATCGACGATGACAAGAAGGAGATCCATATGCTCAAGAGCCTGGACTGCCTCGATCCGGAGTCCCGCGAGATAGCCGCCCACGAGCTCGAACAGCGATACCTCGTTCCGAAGATCACCAGAGTGGACGGAATAGTCGCGGCGTTCGGGAATAGATACTGGGACGTACGGACCGATCGCGGTGAGCGGCGTTTCGTGATGAAGGACCCGACCAAGAACGTCATCCGGGTAAGGAAGGATCAACTGATACTTCGCGATACACTTGGGAACCGCTATGAGATTGAATCGCTCGCGCACCTCGACACCAAGTCCCGCTACCTGGTCGAACAAGTGATCTGATGAGCGGCTTGGTGGTTCACCGAGGTTGGACGGCGGCGTTCGGGTGCGTTTGAATTGCGGCTTCCAGGACTTTCGCGTAACCTTCCCTCCCGCAGGGACGTCTACATCCGCCCGACTTGGGGCGGCCACATCATGCCCCACCGCGAATCCCGCCACTGCGGAAGGTGAATGACAACGTGGGAGCGGCCCATCAGGGCTTGGATCAAGGCCTCCAGCGGAAGTCTACACTCCTGGGATATTATGCGGATCAATCTGATGAAGGTTATGAGAACATGAATGAACTGAGACTGAGGAAGGCAACGGCTGATGACTGTGAGTTCGCCTACCGGACAAAGAAGGCAGCGTTCCGGGAGTATGTGGAGAAGGTCTGGGGTTGGGATGAGGATGAGCAACGGGAGCTTCACCAACAGCGGTTTAATGCTCAGGATTTCAGAGTCATCAGTCTGGATGGGAAGGATGTCGGCATCATGGCGGTGCTCCTTCAGGGTGACTGCCTCAAACTAAACCAGCTATTCCTGGTCCCAGGTCACCAAGGGAAGGGAATCGGCAGGGAATGCATGCTGCGAATCATGGGAGAAGCCCTTGAGTTGGGCCTGCCACTTCGTCTCAGCGTGCTGAAGGCAAACCCACGCGCATTAGCTTTCTACCGGAGGTTGGGATTCGTCCGCACCGGCGAGACTGATACTCATATTCTGATGGAAAAGGCCTCATAGCAAGTGGGTGCTACGGACGCACCACCGCGCGCCGCTGCCGCGGTGAGCAAACCCGACCGGATAAGATACACTCTGGGACCCCGCCATTGCGGCTGCAAGCACTTCCGGGTAGTTTACACGCGCCGGGGATGGGGTGGTAAACTCATCCCTCGACGGGAGTGTCGGCGTTGCGGAAAACGCATCACGACCTAGGAGCGCCCGGTTGGCACATAGGAGAGGATAGCGGCCGAACTAACCCGAGCGAGGCGACGGCTTCTTGACGAATTGGGAGAGGCGGAGCCGGTCGGCCGGGACGATCTCGTCCGCCGGGTCTGCGAGGGGGAGGCGTTCGTCATCGACGTGCGGCCACCCGAGGAGTACCGCGCGGGGCATCTGCCGGGGGCGCTGTCAATTCCACTGGAGGAACTCGACGCGCGGTTGGCCGAGTTGCCCCATGGGCGCGAAATTGTGGCCTACTGCCGTGGGCCATATTGCGTGCTCGCGGTCGAGGCGGTGTTGCGGCTGCGGAAGAAGGGCTTCCGCGCGGCGCGTCTCGACATGGGAGTCTGGGACTGGAAGGCAAAGGGCTTAAAGGTTTCGGTTGGGCAGGAGTGATATGCTGTGATTCCGCTACTCGGAAACAAACACTATGACCGGCCATCGGTGTTCGACCCGGCCAATCTTCTGCGGGAGGCTCGGCGTCAAAAGGCGCTGCTATTCGGGACTGTGCCGGAAATCTGCGTCCTCGACCCGGACGGGGATCTGTTTCGGCATCTGCGCAATTCTGGGGCGCGGCGCAATCCGTACTGGGCCTGCTATCACACGGATCTCTATGACCTCGACGCTGACGGCGCGGCGGTGGGCGTGGTTGGTTGTGCGGTCGGGGCCTCCTTCGCCGTGTTGGTGGCCGAACAACTATTCGCCTCCGGATGCCGCCTCCTGATCAGCGTGACATCTGCCGGGCAGCTCGTAACCGCGGGACGGCCACCCTATTTCGTCCTGATCGACCGCGCTTTACGTGATGAGGGGACGAGTTATCACTATCTTCCTCCCGCTCCTTACGTGCGAATTCAGGAGGATTTGCTTTCCATCGTCCAGGCCGGGTTGCCGGATTCGATCTCGGTAGTGTGCGGGGGTGCGTGGACGACCGATGCGCCTTTTCGAGAGACCGAGGAAGCCATCGCGTTCGCGAGGTCGGACAATTTGATGGCTGTCGAAATGGAAGCCGCAGCGCTCTATGCCTTCGCGGAGGCGCGGGGCAAGCCTGTCGTCTGCTTTGCGCACGTTACCAACGAGATGGGCTTGATCGAAAATGATTTCGAGAAAGGCGAGGCGGACGGCAACAAGGCGTTCATGGAACTGATCGCCGCCGTGGCACGAGCATGGAGGACTACTATATGAAAATGTTTGAAGGCGGAATTCCGCCGACCGAGATGTGGCAGGGCATCAAGATTACCGACCCGCGTCCCAAAGGAATAGAGCGAATGTTCAACAGAGTCCTGCAGAGGGGAAAACAGAGGGACTTGCCTTCGCCAGAGGCTTCCGTCTTCGTCCCCAAAGGACTTCGCCGGACAAGTCGGCGGACAGGCGCCGGGTCTGACCGCTGAAAGCTGAGTGCTGATCGCTGACCGCCTACTGATTACCGCTTACTGATTACTGCTAAGCCGCAAGCGGCCCCGGAGGGCGGCCCTTGCGGGGCGGTCGCGCTGCCGGGAAATGAAAAGCTTTTGAATCTATTTGGGGGGTTCGTTCGTATATGATGGTGGCATGCGAGGAGGCCGGATCGGTTGCGGTAACGGCCGCCCGATGCCTGAAAACTTATGGGCGATGAACCTCGAAGGATAAAGCCCCGATCGAGCGAGGACCGTTCCGCCGGAAACGGCGAGGTCCGAAGCGAATCAAATCTTGACGACGGTGAGATCCTTGACGAGATCGCCCGCGGTGAGTTGGAACACTTCGACAGCTTCGTGAACTGCTACAAGGCCAAGCTGTTCGGTTATATCCGACATCGTGTGCGCGACGCCCACTGGGCGGAGGACCTTACGCAGGAAGTGTTCCTGCGGGCGTTCCGTGCGGGTTACCGCGGTGCGTACCTGGGCCGGTCCAACGCGAGAGCATGGCTGTTCACGATAGCGAATAATTGCGTGATCGATTTTCTTCGCGCGGAGCGCAGCAGGGGCATGATAACGCAGACTCAGTTACGCAAGGGTGATGGACACTCGGGCCCAATTGCGGTCCGGGAGGCTCGCACCGGTAATCCGGCGGCGGGGATCATCCGTAGCGAGGATCAGGCCCGCGCCGAACAACTGCTCGCCAAGTTGCCCGAACCCCAACGCATCGTCGTGGTGCTGAAGGTCCTGAGCGAGCTCAGATTCGGTGAGATCGCCGAGGTCCTCGGATGCAGCGTGCAGACGGTGAAGTCGCGAATGAGATACGGCCTGGACAAGCTCCAACAAATGCTTCCGGGCGATCAGGAGGAGAGATAATGAAACGCGGGGATCCCAAAAGGCAGCTTCTCGATTACGTGTGCGGGGAGTTGGAGGAATCGCAGCGGGCTTCTTTGGAGGCTGACCTCGCCCGCGAGAAGGATCTCGCAGGCCAGGCCAATAAGCTCCACCGCGCCATCCACGCCGTTACCCCGGACACCCCACCCTCGCTCTCGCGCGGATTCAACGCCACACTGCGCGCCAAGCTGCAAAAGCAATGGCGGACCTTACGAAGTGGCCCGGGTAGACATACGCTCAGGCGCCGGCTGCGAGTTGTGGCGGAGCTCAGCGCCGCCGCCGCGGTCATCGGTCTCCTGGGGACCGTCCTGTTCACTGCAACGCATCGAAGCAACGTCGCCTGGGGCGAGGCGGTGAAGGCAATGGACCAGGTCACACAGTTTCGCCTTACGATCGTGGATTCCCGCGAGGGCGAGGCGCACGAGCGGGAAATGACAGAGCTGTTCTACAAGGAAATCGCCCTCTGGCGCGCACAGAATAGCAGATACGTCCAGTTCAGGCTGCAAGGTGTCCTTAGTAGCTTCGACCTTCGCGCCGGACGCTTCGTGGACGATCCAACCGAGCAGCTCATCCCCCCGGGGTTCGCGAGGGCAGTCCACACCGGGAACCTTCTCAACGGAATCCTGGAGACGCTGTTCGAGGGTAACGTCCCCAAAGGTGAACCGGTTCAGGCCACTACCGAAATGATAAACCGAGACGTGGAGATATTCGACTACGTCAACCTTTCGCGGCGCCAGAGGGCGCGCATCTGGGTGTTGACCGAGTCTCGCCTGCCCGTCCGAATCCGAATGCACTATCCCGATCGTCGCGTCATTCTGATTGCGATCGATTACTCCGATCCGCGATCCGACGAGTTCTTTGACCCCGAAACACTCACCGCCGCGGTATCGGCCGGGCGCTGAGAGGCTAACTAGGTAACTTCCACTCGCTGGGCATCGGACAGCAGCGCGGCTTCGTACACCTTCATCACCTCGTGAGCGAATTCCAGCGATCCGAGTTGGGCGGGCTCGCCGCGCAGAACGCAATCGCAAAAATACCGCATCTCACCGTACATCCCCTGGGTGAACAGCGCCTTGTTCTCCAGGGTGGCGAGGCAGTTCTGGGGCTCCCAGACAATCGTTCCGCTGTCGGTTCCTTCCGGAGCGTAGGTCGTCGTCTTCCCGTATTCAATCGGGGTTCCCCTGTGGAGCTTGACCTGCAGGCAATTCTCGACGGACACCACACATTCGGTCCCGTAAAACTCATAGCGCTCGTACGGGGAGGGAGCACCGTCGCCAAGATGGAGATTTCCGATAGCCCCGCCGGCGAACTCCAATATGCACGCTCCTCCCCCATGCGACGCGCGATGCACGGTGACAGCTTGCACTGGTCCACCCACCGCCATCATCGCAGAGAGGGGATGGATCCCGTTGGCAAGCCAGTTGTCCAATTGATCGCTGTCCAAAGTTTCCGCACCGTTCGCGGGAATGCTCATGTTGTATTGACACAGGATGGTCTTCAGCGGGAGGTACTTTGGTTGCGAAAAGATCTCGACGACCTTTCTGATTGAGGGTGTGAACGCCTTCTTGAGACCTACGACCACCACCTTTTCCCCGCGGTGACGAATCATCTCTTCGACTTGGCCAGCCCGCATCGCCGGTGGCTTTTCAACCCAGACGTGCAGCCCTGCGTCCAGCGCCTCGATCGTCAACTCCGGGTGCAGTTGGGGCGAGACGGACAGGAAGACTGCATCCAGCTCTTCGTTCTCATACATCTGGTTCGAAGAGGCGTAACAGTTCGTAACCCCGTATTGCTCACCCGTCACCCGCGCCAGTTCGAGATCCACATCGCACAACCCCACGACCTTCACGGGCAGGAAGTTCATCGTGGGCAGGAGGTTTCGGTAACAGTGAGACCCTACGCCCACCACGCCCACCTTAAGCTTTTTCTCGTACTCCCTTTGATACGTCATCTATTCGATCTCCTGAATTTCCCGTCGCAGAAAATCCAGATCCCGCTTGATGACGGCTTCGTAGTCGTACCCGTCCTTGCGTTCCCCGTGAGAAGGATTGAGACAGATCACCTCGCTCAACCCATCCGCGACCGCCCTTGAGGTGATCCCCACCACATCCCAGGACGCATCTTCGAGCGAGGAGGCCCACTTCAACTTTCCCTTGTCGCCTTCGCACTGTCCGCCCTTGACGTGGTAGTACCCGATCAGCGGTTTGAGCGTTTCATAGACTTCTAACGTCGGGAACGTTCCCGCCTCCCAGAGGTTTTGAACGTCCCAGGTGAAGGAAACCTTATTGGGGCGGTCCAACTGCTCAAAGAAGGACACGATCTCATGCGGACACGACCAGATGCAGTCAAGTATCTCGTTCTCGATAGTAGGGACAAACCCCGCCTCGCAAATGCGATCGATCGCCTCGCGGTACATCGAGATCAACCAGGGATGCTCGCGGAGAATGTAAGACGTACTATCGTCAACTTCCCCGCGAGCGTCCGTCCGCGCACCGATCAAGCGGATGAAGCGCGGGCGAAGCGCCTGGGCGGCCTCGATGGCCCGGGACACGCGTGCGAGGTGATTCGTCTCGAAGAAGCTTCTGCCTTTCTCAATGGGGTCGAAGAAGAGCGTGGTTGAAAGGCAGTACACGCTCAGGTCTCTTTCCGCAACCAGGTCGCAGACCCGCACTAATTGCTCATCACTGAGGTCGAGGATTCCGCGGCCGAACATCGAGTCCTTCAGGTCCAGGTCCTTCACGCCCCACGAAACCGTGCGATCCAGCGCCTCGACAAAGTCCTCACCCGCCATGAAATTCAGCATCGTCAAGCGCACTGTTTTTCGTTCACTCATCATCATTCTCCCTTCACTTGCCTCTGGGCCGACGAAAAGGCGATCAGTAAGACGGCGTCAGTCTCGCCGATATTCCGCGCACAGTGAGGGAGATTGGCTGGAATGGTGATGGTGTCACCCTCACTCGACTCCGCTTCCGCACCCTCGGTGAACCTATGCGCGATCTTTCCCTTAAGCACATGAAGCACTTCCGAGCAGTTGGGATGGCGGTGCATTGGGTTTGACATCCCGGGTTTGATGATGCATTGCCCAACCGTCATGTCCTGAGAGTTTCCCAGGGCGGCGCTGGCGAACCAGGTCAACTCTCCCCACTCCGCTTGGATAATCTCTCGCTGCTCAGACCTCAGTAGACTCGGTGCGTCCATCGAATTTTCTCCCAAACTATTCGCTTCGGGACACTTCAAACTCTGGTGCAATTGGTTGCCATTATGAACGACATCGACGAGAAAATCAGCAACTCCTTTTCACCCGTGCGACGTGCGGTTGGAACGTTGACTGTCGATTGGGCGTATCGGAAGATATCCATATGGAGACAATCATGCAAAGAACGTTGATCAAGAAGGCGCTGAGAGAGACACCTCCTGATTCGGTGGTAAAGTTGGGCGGTTGGGTTCGGACGGTCCGTCACTCGAAGGGCGGGTTTAGTTTCATCACGGTCAATGACGGTTCGTGTCTGGGAACAATGCAGGTGGTCGCCGATAAGGCGCTGGGAAACTACGAAAGCGAAATCCTGCACCTGACGGCCGGGTGTTCGGTGGAGATCACCGGTAAGCTCGTGGAAAGCCCCGGTAAGGCGCAGCGGGTGGAGGTGCACGCTGATGAAGTCCGCCTCATTGGAACCGCCGATCCCGAGACCTATCCCATCCAGCAGAAGCGGCACACGTTCGAGTTTCTGCGGACTCAGGCGCATCTGCGTACGCGGACCAATACGTTCGGCGCCGTCGCCCGCGTCCGCAACGCGATCTGCACCGCCATCCACGAGTTCTTTCAATCCCGAGGATTCATCTACATCCACACCCCCATCATCACCACAAGCGATTGCGAAGGGGCGGGTGAGCTGTTTCGCGTGACGACGCTCGATGCAAACGACGCGAGCGGGGATCCCGGGGGCAAGGTGGACTATTCGCAGGACTTTTTCGGCCGCTCGACGTACCTGACGGTCTCGGGACAACTCGAAGCGGAAACCTACGCCTGCTCGCTGTCGAACGTCTACACCTTCGGGCCCACCTTCAGGGCGGAGAACTCCAACACGCCCCGCCACCTCGCCGAGTTCTGGATGGTTGAACCGGAGATGGCGTTTTGCGATCTGCAGGACGACGCCGATCTCGCCGAGGAGTTCCTGAAGTTCCTCTTCACCACAGTCCTCGATCGCTGCGAAGAGGACATGAAATTCTTCAACGAACGCATCGACAAGACCGTAATCGACACGCTCACTCACATTACCGAAAGCGCTTTCGAGCGCGTCGGCTACACCGAGGCCATTGCAATCCTCGAAAAGGCCGACCGATCCTGGGAATTCCCCGTCGAATGGGGCAGCGATCTCCAAACGGAGCACGAGCGCTATCTCACTGAGGAGACGTTCTCCAAGCCCGTCATCATCACCGACTTCCCAGCCGACATCAAACCGTTCTACATGCGCTTCAACGACGCGGGTGATGGGGATAGAAGAACAGTGGCGGCAATGGACGTGCTGGTCCCTAAGATTGGAGAGATAATCGGGGGCGCCCAGAGGGAGGAGCGGCTGGACGTCCTGGAGGATCGAATCCGCGTCAAGGGTATGAACGCGGAGGACTACTGGTGGTACGTCGATCTGCGACGCTACGGGACGGTTCCCCACGCCGGGTTCGGTCTCGGTCTGGAGCGGACCATCCAGTTCGTCACAGGCATGTCGAACATCCGCGACGTAATTCCTTTCCCCCGCACCCCGCGAAGCGCGGAGTTTTAATGGCCCGGGGGACCGGACGACTGTGTAATCATGAAAGTTGAATTGCACTTGCACACATCTCGATACAGCGCCTGCGCCGCCAACCCCCCCGAAGCGCTGATGCGGGCGCTGATCCAGGGAGGGTACGAAGCAGTCTACATCACCGAGCACGATGCTGTCTGGTTGACCGACGAGCTGGCGGAACTGCAGGCGAAGTTCCCCGAGATTCGCATCTTTCCCGGGGTCGAGCTGACCATCACGTCCCATCATCTCCTGGTCCTGGGGACCAACGATTGGTCGTATCTCGACTATGAGGACGACCCCTCGAGCGTTCTGAGCAAGGCCCGCGAAGAGGGGCACGCGACGATCCTCGCACATCCGTTCCGCTACGAAGGCGGGGCGATGATGCTGGGCCACGGACTCAGGCCCGACGCGATCGAGCTGCGTAGCAACAATCACGGTCGATCGCAAGCGGAGCACGCGCGGGCAGCCGCCGGGGCGCTTCGCATACCAACCGTCAACGCCGGTGACGTACACGCACTCGACGGGATAGGCAAGTACTGGATTGAGACCACCCGCCCCCTGCAAGGTCCCGACGACATCCGCGCAATCATAACCCGCCACCTCTACCGGAACCGAATCCGCGAAGACTGAGCGCACCGAAACGCACCAAGGCGTACCAAATCGTACCAGAACGTCCCGGTGCGTACCGCCCGTTGCGAAATCGTACCGGCCAGTACCGAAACGTACGGGAACGGACGGAGCTTTTGTGGCGTACGCTCTGTTTGATAAAGCACTTATCGATTCCCTGGGTCCTGAAGGCATAGATTTGTATTCCAGGGCATCGATTTTAGATTTTGGATTTTTGATTTTCGACATCCTTCGAATCCCGGCTCGCCGGAACTTTCAGCTTTCCGCTTTCAGTTTTCATCTTTCCAATCCGCAACCTGCCTGCCGAAGCCTCTGGCGAAGGCAGGTCCTCATTCCGCAATTGAGTGCGTACCGCGCCCCTCACCCTTCGGCCCGGCTACCTGTTTTGCGCGCGCAAAACCGTACCTTGGCGCTGTTCCCTGACCCGCAAGCGCTTTGCCGGCCGGTAAAAAGATTTTTTAATTTTCCAGCCGAACTTCGCACCCCCCGGCGCAGATCTGCGCGCGCAAACGGCACACATGAACCACGGGGGACACAGAGAACGCGGAGGGATAGAGAGAAAATGTCGAAGTGAAAAGATGCTAAGCCGCAAGCGGCTCCTGGGGGCGTCTCTTCCGGGACGGCGGTGTGGATTGGGAATTCCCAGATTTGAAATTGACCAATCCCCCATCCCTGATTACTGCTTACCGCTTACGGATTACTTGGCGGGGCGGTAGCCCCGCCCTACTGCTGCTTACGGATTACTGCTTTTACCGCTGTCTGTAGACGATTCTCCCCTTCGTCAGATCGTACGGGCTCATCTGCACCAGGACCGTGTCCCCTGGTGTGATCCGTATGTAATGCCTCCTCATCTTCCCTGAGATGTGCCCGATGATCTCGTGCGTGCTCTCCCCGACCTCGATCTGGAGGCGGAACATGGCGTTCGGCAGCGCCGCCTTCACGATTGCTTCGACTTCTATGACTTCGCCCTTAACCATGCCATTCCTTCAAGAAACACCCCACCCAAGATCAATGGGGGAGTATAACGCCCGAGAGTGGAGGCGTCAACGCAGCGAAGGTAAGGAACTTGCCCGTTCCTCGCGTTGACACGTCACGATCAATCGCTCATGATTGGTGCATGATCGGATCGCGCTGGTGAAGCGTGCAGAAAGGGACGCCTGGGTATGGGCAAGACGATCGACATCGAGCTGGTTCGCCGTATCGGTAAGCTTTCCCGCATCGAATTGACCGACGAACAGGTCGAGATGTTTTCGCGACAGCTGGGAGACATTCTCGGTTACTTCGATAAGCTTCAGGAGCTTGATACCGAGAACGTCGATCCGATGCCCCACGCGGTGGAGATTCTCAACGTCTTCGGGGGCGACTCACCCTCCGAATCGCTCTCGCCCGAGGACGCCCTTAGCAACGCCCCACAGCGGGATGGGAACTTCTTCAAGGTACCCAAGGTGATCGGCGAGAGCTGATTCTTCACCTGCCCCGCCGTGACGATCCGAACGGAGAAACTTGCGTGAACGAGATCCTCGAACTGACCGCCGTCGAGCTGCGAGACAGCATCGCCGCCGGTGAAGTGACCGCCGTCGAGGCCACGAAATCCTACCTCGACGCGATTGAAAGGATCGAACCGAAAATACACGCCCTCAATGAGGTGCTCACCGATCGCGCGTTGGAGCAGGCGAAGCGGGTCGATGAGAAGCGGTCTTCCGGAGAATCGCTCGGTGTTCTCGCCGGGGTCCCCATCGCCCTGAAGGACAACCTCTGCACACCGTACGGTAAGACGACGTGTTCGTCGAAGATTCTCGCGGGTTTTCGCGCACCTTACATGGCGACGGTAGTCGCCAAGCTCGAAGCCGCTGACGCTGTCGTCCTGGGCAAGGCGAACATGGACGAGTTCGCGATGGGTTCGTCGACCGAGAACAGCGGATTCCGCCCCACGCGCAATCCCTGGGACACCGAGAGAGTACCCGGGGGATCGTCGGGCGGACCGGCGGCGGCGGTCTCCGCGCGGTTGTGCGCTGCTGCGCTCGGTAGCGACACCGGCGGATCGATCCGCCAACCGGCCGCTTTCTGCGGAGTCGTCGGGTTCAAACCCACTTACGGCCGCGTGAGCCGGTTCGGACTAGTCGCCTACGGATCGTCCCTCGATCAGATCGGACCGATCACTCGCGACGTGAAAGACTGCGCCCTGCTGACGCAGGTGATCGCCGGTCACGATCCCAAAGATTCAACCTCGCTCCCGGACGATGTGGGTGACTACCTCGCGGAGGTCGATACCCCAATCGAAGCACTCCGCGTGGGCCTCCCGAAGGAATTCTACTCCGACGCCCTCGATCCGGAGATCAACGCCGCCATCCACGGCGCGGCCGAAACGCTCCGATCCGCCGGTGCACAGATCGTCGAGGTCTCTCTCCCACACTCCCGCATCGACCAAGACGAAGAAGGCGCCCTCTCCAGCTACGCGGTGGCGTGCTACTACATCGTCGCCATGGCGGAGGCATCGAGCAATCTCGCCCGTTATGACGGGGTGCATTACGGACACCGCACAGACCAGAAGGTCACCGATATCATCGAACTGTATTCCAAGACTCGCGCCGAGGGCTTCGGGGAAGAGGTCAAGCGGCGCATAATGCTCGGAACCTATACGCTCTCGGCGGGGTATTACGACGCGTATTACAACAAGGCCCTGAAGGTTCGGCGGTTGATAAAGAATGACTTCGATCGCGCTTTCGAGACCTGCGACGTCGTTCTTTGCCCTGCATCACCCACAACGGCGTTCAAGATTGGTGAGAAGACGGGCGACCCACTTACGATGTACCTGGCGGATATCTACACCATCTCGCTGAACCTGGCGGGCCTTCCGGGAATATCCATCCCGGTGGGTCTCTCCCGGGACGCCCTCCCGATCGGAATGCAATTGATCGGAGAGGCGCTGAGCGAATCGACGGTGCTCCGCGCTGCGAGAATGTTCGAGACCGCCTCCGGAACAACGCAGGGCAGACCGCCAATACTGGAAAGCTGATTTACGAACCTTCTCCTGGGTCGGTGGGTCTCGGGATGAAAGGGCGAGGAAAAAGGGATGCTTCATGACCGATACGAGTGATACCGTCGTCCCGATCGTCGGTTTGGAGATCCACGTCGAGCTGGCGACGGAGACGAAAATGTTCTGCCGCTGTCGCAATCGCTTCGGCGACCCCCCCAACACCAACGTCTGCCCCGTCTGTATCGGAATGCCCGGGGTCCTCCCGGTCATGAACAAAAAAGCTATCGAATACTCCATGAAGGTGGCGACGGCGCTGGATTGCGAGGTCGCTTCTTTCACCAAGTGGGACCGGAAGAGCTACTACTACCCCGACCTGCCCAAGAACTACCAGATCTCCCAGTACGATCTGCCCCTCAATCAGCACGGTCACCTGGACGTCCCGCTGGCGGACGGGTCGATCAAGCGCGTCAGGATACTCCGGGCGCACCTTGAGGAGGATGCGGGCAAGAACATTCACGATAATCCCACACATACCGGGGTGGATCTGAACCGCGCAGGTGTTCCACTGTTGGAGATCGTATCCGAACCCGACATGAACAGCGTGGAGGAGGTCATGGGGTACTCCCGGGCGATGCATCGATTGGTCCGCTGGCTCGGGGTGAGCGAGGCGAACATGCAGATGGGGCACATGCGGTTCGAACCGAACATCAATCTCCACATTACCCGCTCCGGAAGGACCTACAAGACCCCGATCATCGAGGTGAAGAACCTGAACAGCTTCCGAGCGCTGGAGCGTGCTGTTGCCTACGAAATCGAGCGGGGATACACCGAGTGGACCGACGATGTAGAGGGACATACCTTGGAGAAGCTCGGTAAGCAGAATCGCGGTTACGACGATGCGACCGAGAAGACCATCTTCCAGCGGGAGAAGGAAGAAGCGCACGATTATCGCTATTTTCCGGAACCGGACCTGGTCGGGGTGACGGTGAGCGATCAATGGCGGGAGAAGGTGAGGCGGACAATAGGCGAACTCCCCCTCCCCCGCCGAAAACGCTACATGGAGAACTACGGACTTTCGTTCAAGGACGCTGATGCACTCACGCAGGATGCACCCTCGGGGGATCTACTGGACGCCGCCGTCAACCTGGGCGCCGATCCCAAGAGGTGCGTCAACCTTCTGCTGAACCGCGGAGCGGCGATCGCGAACGAGCGCGGATGTACGATCGCGGAGACCGGAGCGAGGCCGGAGCAATTGGCTGAACTGGTGAAAATGCTCACCGACGGTGATGTCAACGCGACCGCGGGAGGGAAGATATTCGATAAGATGATCGAGACCGATAAGGCCCCAAGAACTATCGCCGAAGCGGAATCCCTGCTCGCCGTCACCGACGCCGGACAAATCGAAGCCTGGGTCAACGAGGTCATCACCGCCAACCCACAGGCCGTCGAGGACGTCCGCTCGGGAGGGAAGAAGCAGAAGAAGGCCTTCGGGTTCCTGATGGGCCAGGTGATGCAGAAATCGCGAGGCACCGTTGCCCCCAGCGAGGTCCAACGCCTATTGCAACAAAAGCTCGGATAGAACGGGGCGGAGTGGGTCCACATGACGGTCCCGGCAAAGATTACAGGTGCGCTCGGGGAGGCGTGAGAAAGAAAAACGTGTTGACCTTACGGGGGTGAATACCGCATACTTTCTGCAAGGAAAAACAGGGTTTGTGAGTTATTGCACCCCTGCATTGGATTTTGTGCCGGCAAGGTGATTTGGAGGCATTGCGGTGCGGATCCGCACGCCGAATTGGAAGGTAAGACAGGAGTGACGGCATGGCACGCGTAGTTCAGCAACGCACATCTCCCCCGTATCTCCTCATCATCATGGTTTTTCTGTTCCTGATAGCGGCGACTCTCGCCGTGCTCGGGTACATGAGCAGCGATAAGCGCGGTAAGGACCTGAAAACAGTAAACAGGCAGCTGAAGAAGCTCGCCGGGACCAGCGACCTGCGGAATCCGAAGATCCAAAAGATGATGAATCGTTACGATACCCCACCCGCCGGGGAGCGAGCCAAGACGGTCGTCAAGCAGCTCGAGTCCCAAGTCGATCAATTGAGCAAGTACATCACGGGGAAGGACACGGATGGCAAGCGGGCGATAGACGTAGCGGGCGAGGTGCTTAAGAAGATTAAGGGCAATCGCGGACTGGCGCCGGAGGCTTTGGCGCTTCACGCGCAAGTTACCAACGCCAATCGGCAAATCAAGGAAAAGGATGACCTCCTCGCAGAGAGGCAACGCGAATTGGCGAATAGGGACCAGCACACAGAGTCGATGGTGAACGGTTTCCAGAAAAGAATCGGCGCCCTGCAGGAACAGGTCCTCTCTCTTGACAAGGGACTCACGAACACGGACACCACCTACAAAGCGTCCCTCGAAGACGCCAAGAGAGAGTGGGCAAGGCAGCGGAGCGAGCTGGACAAGGAAATCGCAGTCCGCAACCAGGACAACATGGAACTGCGCACAAGAAATAGCGAATTGCTAAGCCTGGTTGAGAAGCTCAAGAGCCAAATCCGGAAAGCGACCCAAACCAAGACACCCGGGGTGGAGGTTGGGAGGCAACCGGATGGGAAGATCCTGAAAGTTCTCAGCGAGGACAATCTCTGTTATATCGACCTGGGGTCCAGCGACCGCGTCTCGCCGGGGCTTACTTTTACGGTGTATCCGCCTACCGGGATTCCCGAAGATGGAGCGGGCAAGGGTACGGTCGTCATCACCAGCGTCGCCGAGAGCACCAGCGAGTGCCGCATCAAGGACCAACAGCGTGACGATCCGATTGTTGCGGGTGACCTGGTGGCGAATTTGGCGTTCGATCCGACGCGAACATACACATTTGCGGTGGAAGGCAACTTCGATCTCTACGGTACCGGTAAGCCCACCACTGAGGGCGCCGCCCAGGCCAAGGCGCTCATCATCCGATTCGGCGGAAGGATTACCGACCAGATCGACCTAAACACGGACTTCGTCGTCCTGGGAGCAAAGCCGGCCGCGCCTCCAAAACCCTCCGAGACCGCCCGGGCGCACGATTGGCACATTTACCAGCAACAACTTGCCATCACCAACCGCTACAACGAAGTCAAGCATCTCGCGGAGAGCATGCAAATCCCGATTCTCAACACCAACAGGTTCCTGGCCTACATCGGTTATGCCCCGATCAGGTCCGGATCCTGAGAGGGCTGGTAAAGCGAATTTCCAGGCGGTCGGTGCTTCCGGTCGCCTTTTTTTTGCCTTCTTCATCCAATTCCGCGGAGTTCATGGATCCCCGCGAAGAACCGCCTGGGACCCCGGCGGGAAGATTTCCCCCCCGCCTCCCCAAATCTTCACTCGCCGCCCAGACGATTCTTCGCTACGTCGCCTGCAAGGGGCAGGCCCTGGTGTCAGGGCAGCCGGCGGAATTGGGTGAAGAACCGTTTGTTTGAAACCTACCCAGAACAAGAGGCGATGCTTGGGACGCACCGAACAAAGACAATCATCGCTAAGCGTTGACAATTCGAGCGACAACGCTAAAGTACGCGTGCTGTTGCGAGATTTAGAGCCCCTGACAGAATGAGGAACTCACACATGGAATTGTCCAAGAGGATTTCTGCGGTCCCTCCCAGTGCGACGATTGCGATCACCGCACGCGCCAGGCAAATGAAGACCGAAGGTATCGACGTGGTCAGCTTCGCCGCAGGCGAACCGGACTTCGATACCCCGCAATTCATTAAGGCGGCGGCGGAGCAGGGGCTCAACACTGGCGACACCAAGTACACTCCGCGTTCGGGCGCGGCGCTTCAGGAGGCCATTGCCCAGAAGCTGGCGCGAGAAAACGATATCCACGTCGCTCCGAACCAGGTCGCCGTCGCTTTCGGAGGAAAGCATGCCCTTTACGGCGCTTTTCAGGTCCTGGTCAACCAGGGAGATAAGGTGTTGATTCCGGGGCCCTATTGGACGAGCTACCCCGAGATGGTCAAACTGGCGGGGGGCGAACCGGTCATCCTGCGCACCACACGCGAGGACGGATTCAAGATCTCACCGCAACAGATTCTTGATTCACCCGATGATGCGAAGATCCTGATCGTCAACTCCCCGTCAAATCCGACCGGTGTGACGTACACCCCCGACGAACTCACGGGTCTCGCCCACGCCGCCATCGAAAAGGACCTGATAGTCTTCAGCGACGAGGTCTACGAAAAGCTCATCTACGGTGAGACGCGATTTGTATCTTTCGCGGCGCTTGACGAGCGGCTCCCGGAGCGAACGCTGACGTTCAACTCACTGTCCAAGACTTTCGCAATGACGGGATGGCGTTTGGGGTGGGTCGCCGGTCCTCCCGAGGTGATAAAGGCGATTCGCTGTCTGATGTCCCACGAGACCACCAACCCTGTCAGCTTCGCACAGGCTGGGGCGCTGGTAGCTTACACGTCACCCAAGGCGGCGAAGACTATCGAAGCGATGCGAAAGGAATTCGCCCGGCGGGGGCGGAACATGTTCGAACGCCTCAACGCTATCGACGGTATCGAATGCGTCGAACCCACCGGGGCGTTCTACTGCTTCCCGGATGTCAGCGCTTACTACGGGCGCACGCTTGGGGGTGTGGAAGTGAAGGATTCAGCAACGTTCGCCGCTGCAGCCCTTGACCAGGCCCGAATTGCCCTGGTTCCCGGAATCGCGTTCGGGGAGGACCGCTGCGTACGCCTGAGCTTCGCAACCAGTATGGAACAAATCGACGAGGGTCTGGACCGGTTCGAACGGTTGTTGGGGTAACCGGACCGGGCGTCAGGGGGAAATCTTTGGTCTTACCAATGAAACCTGCCTACCGGCAGGCAGGCCTGTGTGCCACCGGCTGCTTGCAGCCGGTGCTGTTCGGCGATGTGCGTTTCTGGTATCACAGGTGCGACGAATCTATACTGCACGGGTGATGGTTCGCAGCAGACAGACGCGTCCGAAGGATCCCGCCCCACTGGTTTGGTTAGGCGAGGTCGAAAAGAGGACCACGAGATACACGCTTGCGCTGTTGGGTATAACGCTTACCGCAGCGGTGATCCGGGGGCTTCGATTGGGGGATCCGATGCGCTACGACGAGGCCTTCAACTTCCTGTTTTTTGCGGGCCCGGGCGATCCGAAAGCGTGGTTCAGCTACCTTGCCCCCAACAATCACGTTCTTCATACACTTCTGATGCGCCTTTCGATAACGATTGCCGGATCGTTACCGGTGGGGCTGAGGATTCCGGCGTTTCTGACCGGGGTCGCGATGATTCCGATGGGGGCGTGGATGGCGGTTAAGCTGACAGGAAGGCGCCTATCAGGAATCTGCGCCGCCGCCTTGATCGCCGCGTCGAGCCTCCTGATCGAATACTCTACCAACGCCCGCGGGTACTCACTCGTAGCGCTCCTGTCGCTCGCAATGGGAATCGCTACAATCGAAATCTCCCGCGACGTTCGCAAGTGGACACCCTGGATCGCCTGGATTGTTCTGGCCGCGCTGGGTATGTTCACCATCCCCATCATGCTCTATCCGGTTGGGCTCTTCGCAATGCTCATCCTCATCCAGGAGTTTGTCGGTCCGGGAAGCAGCCAAGCCCGCCTGCTCACCGCCCAACGCCTTTTCATTGCCCTCTCCGCCGCCGCCGCACTCACGATTGCCCTATACATCCCGGTCGTTCGCGTCAGCGGGATTGACGCGGTTGTCTCCAACGAATACGTCACGGCGATTCCCTTTGGAAGGGTGCTCTCCGAACTCCCGAAAGTCGCCGCCCAGACCCTCGCCGACTGGAGGCGAGATACGTCGATCCTTTGGGACGCCCTGGTGATCGCGGGGGTCGCAACGGGGTGTGTCATAGCATTTCGCCGCCGGTTCGCACTGCTCGCCTTACCCCCGATCGCCGCGGTGTTTTTGATATTGGCGGCATTGGGGCATCGAGTGGTCCCGTTTCCGAGGGTGTGGTTGTTCCTGTTCCCGCTGACCCTGGTCTGTGCGGGGTGCGGGTTGGCAGAGTTGGCGGGTGGGGTTTCTCCGCAGCGGGCGAAATGGGCGGGCCGCCTCGCCCTGGGGATCCTACTTACCCTCGCGGTAGTGCACTCGGGGATAAGTACGCTCAAGCGAGACTACCTGATCAGTGAAGATCCTCACACGCTCGTCGACGCAAGGGCTATCGCCCGAGACGCTGCCGAACTGGTCGACGGGCAGACCACATTTGTTTCGGAACCTATTGAACCAGCCCTGAGCTATTACTACTTACTTCAGGGGAGCGAGGGGAAGCTCGTTCCGCTTATCTCTCCACAATGTCGCCGGGCGCTGGTAATCGTAAACCGCCACCAGACGGTTGAAGAGGTAGTCGCTGCACATCCGGTCCTCGCTGAACGTTTCGCCGCACCTCGCCTCTGGAAGAAATATCCCCGCGCTACCGTTTACCTCGTTGGGAGAATTCCCCCTGCAGACCATCAGGGACACCCTCAGGGGCGGGGAGAATCCGTTGACGCAAGGGGGCGTTCGTGACACAATACTCCGCGGTCCCAGGAAAGCCGAGGGTATAGCATGGCGGAGAGGCTGTATACCACGTATCAAGTTGCCGACCTGCTCGGGGCGACGCCCAGTGCGGTCGTGGATTGGATGCAGAAGGGGTGGTTGGCGTTCGAACGGTCGCCCGACGGGCCCGTGAGAATTCCGGAGAAGGGGCTCATCTCATTCCTCAAGCAGCAGGGAATCGATTTTGAGGCGCTGATGGCAAAGGAAATACTTCGCTACGAACATGCAAAAAGCACCGAGCAGAACCCGCAACCCCCTGCGGAAGGGAATCCCAAGGAGCAACCGATGCTGCCCAGTGAGACGGGCAATTCACCGTCCGAACCGCAGACCGAACCTGAAGCGGCGGAATCCACAGAATCTCCCGACCGCAAGGAAACTCCTGCGGCTGCCTCCCAGGAGTCTGTGGAACCTCCACCCAGCGAACCAGCACCCGAGGCGGCGGCGCCCAGCGAGCCCGCACCTGAGGCGGCGGCGCCCGGCGAACCCGCGCTCGCCGAGCAAGGACCCATCGACCCCGCCGAGCAGGTCGCTCGCGCGATCTGCCGCGACGCCGTCGAGCGCCGCGCCACACACGTTCACCTGGAGCAACGCGGTAAGGAATTATCGCTTCGCCTTCGGATCGACGGTGTCCTGCACGAGAAGGCGAGCTTCGCCGCCCGCCTCCCCGCAACGGTCGCCCCCAGGCTGATCGAGCAATTCAAAGCGATCGCGGCGCCCGAGACCGACCAAGCGCTCCCCTCCTTCACGCACACCATCGAGGGGCGATCCGTCACGTTCCACCTGCACAGCTTACAGACCACGGGCGGAGAGAAGATCGTCCTTGACGTCCGTGATGAACTCCTCGCACCCGCAGATATCTCAAGGTTCGACTTCACCGACCAACAGGAGCAGATGCTGCGCAGGTTGATCGCTCAACCGTGCGGGCTGATAATCTTCACCGGACCACCTCGCACCGGCCGCGACGAACTTCTCTGGGCGATGGTGGGTGAGCTGAATCGCACGCAGCTCAGCGTGGGATGCCTCGCAAGAGCACCGCGCATCGAGATCGACGGGATCACGCACTACCCGATCGACCCCCAGGCGTCCGCCGAAACAATCACCTCGCTCGCCGAAGCCGATACCGATGTCATCATAATCGCCGAACCAAACGACGAACCATCTGTCCTCGCCGCCATCGACTCCGCCGCACGAGGGCGCCTCGTGCTGATGGGCCTTGCCGCCAATACCCCCATCGACGCGCTGGGACAGATACTGAGCACTCACCCCGCACCCTACCCGCTGGGGTCGAGGCTTCTGGGCGTCCTCGCCCCGAGAACTCTCCGAAAGCTCTGCGATGATTGCAAGGTCGATGCGGAGGCGTCCGACGAACTGCTCGCGCAGGTCCGCCTCCAGCGCAGCCAACTCACCTCGACCGCACGGTCCGCCGTCGGATGCGAAAAGTGCGCGAAAACCGGATACGCAGGTATCACGTGCGCCCTGTCGGTACTGGAGATGACCGAGCCAATCGCCGCTATGCTCCGCCGCAACGAAGCAAGAGAAGCCATTGAAAGAACCGCCGTTGAGGTAGGGGTGAAGTCTCCGCGAGAGGCGATGCTCGAGAAGATCAACGCAGGGGTGACCTCGCTCGAAGAACTCGCGCGGGTCTTTCCGCTGTAGATTCCGCTTCGGCGGAGATCGAGCAGGCGATTGTCTCGGGGATGTACGCGGCCTTCAGCGAGGACAGAGAACTTACGAGCACCGACATACTCAATGAGATGCAAAGCACGCAGCCTCTATCGGTCGTCATGGGAGAGAAGGTCGCGCAGCTTCGCCAGTGGGCTCGTGGTAGATGCGTCAGTGCCGATTAGCCACTCGCGTATCCATCCGGATGCCCCTGATGCCACGCCCAGGCATCCGCAACGATTCTCTTGAGCTCCGGATACTTGGGTTTCCAACCAAGTTCGTGCATCGCCTTTCGTGACGAGGCGACCAAACTCGGGGGATCTCCAGGTCGGCGGGGGGCGATCTCGGAGGGGATCGGGTGTCCGGTGACCTCGCGAGACGCCTCAATCACCTGCTTGACCGAGAATCCTTCCTGGTTCCCGAGGTTGTAGACCTTAACCTTCCCCTCCTCGACAGCATCAACCGCCAACACATGCGCGTCCGAGAGATCGCTGACGTGGATGTAATCGCGGATGCAGGTCCCATCCGCCGTCTCGTAGTCGTCACCGAAGATCTTAATGTTCTCTCGCTTACCGAGAGGCACCTGGAGGATCAGCGGGATCAGGTGCGTCTCGGGTTCGTGATCCTCTCCTATTTCGCCCGATGGGTCCGCACCGGCGACGTTGAAGTAGCGCAGGGAGATGGCGGCGATCCCGAAGGCGACGGCGTAGGAGCGGAGCATGAACTCAACGCACAGCTTCGACGCACCGTAAGGATTGATAGGTTCCAGGCGATCGGTCTCTTCGATGGGGACGCGTTTGGGCTCACCGTACACCGACGCCGTCGAGCTGAACACCAACTTCGAGACTCCGGTCTCCCGCATTGCATCGAGCAGCGTCAAACCACCGGCGGTATTGTTGTGGAAGTACTTGTCCGGTTTGACGACCGACTCACCGGCCTCGATGAACGCCGCCAGGTGAATGACGGCGTCGATCTGGTGTTCTTTGAGGACTTGGCGAAGGGTTTGTCCGTCATCGACGCGGCCCACGATGAGCTTTGCATCACCGACGGCGCTTTCGTGACCCTTGACGAGTGAATCGTAGACGACGCACGCATGTCCCGCCCTTTGCAGTGCTCGCACCACGTGCGACCCGATGTATCCGGCCCCGCCGGTAAGAAGTACGTTCATGCCTGACTCCCGCCTAAAGGTGGGGCAATTATAGATTCGGTGAGACGGTGTTGCAATTCCGGTCCGGGGACACCTCCGGTGATAATCTCCTCCGTCGTTGAGGGGATTGTTGTACTTGCCAAATTTTCAAGGTATCGGGTATACTACATGTTGAAGAAAGTTGAGGAATTGCGCGAATAGCCAACACGGACTTTCGTGCCACACCCGCAAGGCCCAGCGCACCCGAGAAGGCCCACAGTTGTACAGTAGGTAAGGACCGCATTCCCGTGTTTTTGAGACAGGAGCGGTGACGTGCAGAGGCCCTGATTTCCAAGTGGATTGGTATCGCTTTCTGCACGGCTTACTAGGAAGGAGTTTGGCAGTGCATACCGCCCATCGACCCCTGCTTTTTGGTCTCATGATTGGTCTGGCCGTCTGCTCCTTGACGAGCCATGCACAGGAGGCTGATTCCGATCAGGCCTCGGCGATGCTGCAGCAGGCGATCGCAAAGTACAACGTCCTGGACTTCAAAGGCGCTAGGGCAATCTTCCTGAAGGTCGACCGATCGGCTTTGTCCGAATCCGAGAAGAAGGTTCTGGACGAATACGCCACGACGAAGATCGAACCGGCCTTAAAGGAGCAGATCGCCGTCATGAACATTTACAAAATGGCAGCGGAGGTGCTGAGGGAAGGCGATCTTGAAGATGCCGAATACGGTTTCTCCATTGTGGCCGCCAGCGACAAGGTTCCCGCGGTAATACGCCAGGACGCCGAAGCCCAACTGGTCCTGATAAAGAAGAGGACTGAAGCGGCGCGGGCTGCAGCGAAGGC
>SDBT01004056.1_pt1 | contig 24986 bp, 19 predicted proteins | sample 2277101 | NCBI WGS metagenome assembly SDBT01 (sample SAMN10404973, study PRJNA504765) | marine sediment metagenome | isolation source: marine sediment core GS10_PC15, 103 cmbsf | place: Arctic Ocean: Southern Knipovich Ridge | collected 2010 | reverse complement strand
GCGCTATGATGCTGGTTGCAATGGCAAGATTGCGTGGTTTTTTGTAGGTTTCTAATCTGAATATTTTTTTGAGGCCAAGGCCTTCAGGGTACATATAAGTATTAAAATCTGCTTGTACTTGGTTTTGATATGTTAACGAAAGACCAATACATGAAATGATGTATGCTGCTTTTTTGATCGATACTTTGCTGACCATATAAATATCCCCCTAAAATGTGGTCGTTGTACTGTTTTCCCTTTCTTTATTGCACCATGAAAGCAATGCCTTGTCAAAAGGATTCGCGCAAAAAACCTTTATTCTAAAGGGTTTTTCTAAATAGAAATAAAAAGGGGCCGGTATTTACCGGCCCATAATTAACTCTCATTTTGAAGTGAGTGACTATTGCTTGGATTGTGGTGCAGTACTAGTGCGTTGCTTGGATTGTGGTGCAGCAGATGATAGTTTATCATTCTTATCTAGTTTAGTTTTGAAGCCGCTTTTTTCTGCTTGCGTATCAAAAATCTTTTTAAGCCATTCAGGATTACGCGCTAATACGAACATAGTATACATAAAGGCGGCTGATTCTGCGGCCTTTATGGTGGACTTGATATATGCATCTGTCCAGCCTAAGATTCCCTCAGGTAGGATCAAATCACTTCCGTCTGTTAAATACACATTATCGCCATCAGTTGTTTGCAGTTTTGCTTTTCTTTTTCCGCATTGGCCAACAAAGCCATCAGAAAGGATATACCAGAGATTAGCTGCATATTCTTTTGGATTGGAAGTAAGCAGTTTTATATTTTTAAGCGTTGCCCAGGAATATCGTTTTTCGAACTTTTTTGATGGTTCACGTGAATATAGCAATGCAAAACTTGCAAACGTTGCAAGCAATGTAGGGGTTATCGTTTTATCAGGGATGGGAAGATTGATAGCCAGTGCTGAAGGTGCTGTTGTACTTATTAACAGCGCGGCCAGTAATGCCTTGCAACTGCTTGATTGTTCATATGAAACGAGCATGTTATTTCCTAATTGTAAAAGGTTGAATGATCTAACGCTTAAGTTTTAAATACACTTTTAAACGTACCATGAAATACTTTTATGTAAAGGTTGTTGTGCTTTTTAGGGAGGAAAACTTCTTGACATGTCTGTGGGGGAGGGTAAGATAGACCAAATTTTATTTGAGTATCAACTGTATGTTTAATCCATTTTATAAAGGAGATGATGATGAATCATCGCTCACAAAAAATTGCAGGAGTAGTATTAGCAAGCACTATGGTTGTATCGTTGCACGCAGGTGGCGACCCATTCAAGCAGGCGAAGGAGCAATTTTATAGTTCGGATTATATTGAATCTATTGATGCATATGAGCAAGCGTTTGAGCGTATTAAACAAGAGCAGGTCGCCCCATCTGATGAAGAGATTAGAAATGCTCACATGTGTTATGGCCAAGCCCATTGGGCCGTTGGGGAATATCGCAAGGGTTGTAAAGAATTTGATGCACGTTTGACTGATCCAAGTAAAAAACTCGAAAAACCATTAACGCATGAAGCATTGCAAAACATTAAAGATAAAACAGTTTTAGCGCGCGCTGAATATGGCCTTGGCGACACCTTTGGTTTTATGAAATATTTGAAAGCGCTCAAGGATGCTGGCGCCACCGTGATTTTGCTTGCGCAGGGCCCACTCAAAGGAATGCTATCGCGTAGCAAAGAATGCGTTGATCGGGTTATTAATGGCAGAGACGAAATGCCAGACTTTGATTATGATGTCTATCTGATGAGTATGCCAGGATATACCTCAAAACATGGCTTAGTGCCAATCGAAAGTCATAAAGATATCCCACACTTTGGCGCATACATTCATCCGCTTGAAGTACTTGTTGGCAAATGGGTTAAGGAATTACAAGGCTCGTGTCCGATTGGTGTTTGCTGGGCTGCGAGTAAAAATCCGGTTCCGGGTGGAAGAGTGCTTGATCGTGATGTTCCCTTGAAAGTCTTAGTTAAGTTGAGCACTATTGCAAATCATAAACTCTATAGTTTACAAGGTGGCGGTAGAGCGCCGATTACGCAATCTGAGTTTGAAAAACTATCTGAAGACGAACAAAAAATACGCGAAGGCGACATCGTACCAGATGAATATGCAAATGCAATTTGTTGCTTTGATGAAAATTTTGATAAAGAAAGCGGGCCGTTTGAAGATACCGTTGCTGTAATGCAAGCAATTAAATTATCTGGTGGTGAAGTGGTGAGTGTTGATACATCAGTTCCTAACTTGGCAGGTGCTGCAGATATCCCAACGTGCATGCTAATGGTATACGATTCAGATTCTCGCTGGGGCGAGCGTACACCGGGTGCATCGCGTAAGACAAATCGTTTTTTCAAGAGTGTAAAAGAATTTTGGCAAAAGAAAAAAGGTGACTGGTCGGGCCCTATGCATGATGTGCAAGAATATCTTGAAGAAAAAGTTAGTGGGAAAGAAGAGAAATAAAAAATCTTTTTCCTGATAACAAAAAAAGGCTTCCACATTTTGGAAGCCTTTTTAATTGCGTTCTATGTGCTTGCGAAAGTTTCTAATTCATAAAATTAAACAAATTAAGAGTTAAAAAAAACTATTAAAATACTCTTATGTTGCGTTGACAGATCCTTGATTTTGTTATACATCTAGGCCTATTGTAGAGCAACGTGTTTGTACTATTTACTTTTTTTGGGGAGTAATTATGGTCATTATTTTTTTGTGTATTTCGTTATTAATAAATTCATGGGGTATTCAGGCAAAAGAAATGGATGAAATCACGAAACTGGTGATTCCGTGCGGAGGTTATGGAACTCGTATGCTTCCTTGTTCAAAATCAATTCCTAAAGAAATGCTTCCGATTATGGATGTGCCTGCAATACAACTGATGGCTCGAGAAGCGGTAGCATCCGGCATCCAACAATGTTACGTAATTACCAAACGGCAAAAAGAAGCAATTGCTGATCACTTTGATATTACGCCAGAACTAGAAAACGAACTAGCAAAACATAACAAATTACACTTTCTGCGTGAACTTATTGATATACGTAATTCATTAGAATTTGTGTACATACGCCAACCTTATATGGGAGGAACAGGGCATGCTACGGCTTTGTTAAAAAACTTCATATCGGATGAATATTTTTGTTTAGGATGGCCAGACATTGTTATTTTGGGTGAGGATAATCTTTTTGGAAATATGATTGCTCTTGCAAAACGGGAACGTGCAACGGTGATTGCTGTGACTGAAGTTCCTATCCAAGAAGTACAAAATTGCGGTGTGGTTGTGGTTGGTAAAGAGTTATTGCCAGGTGTTTATGAAGTGACCGATTTAGTTGAAAAACCGAAACCGGAAAAATCCCCGTCTAATTTAATAAATACAGGAAGATTTGTATTGTCTTCAAAAATATTTTCTTCTCTTGATACAATCCCTAAGGCAGCAAATGGTGAGTTACAACTTCCAGATGCAATTGCTGACATGATGAATAAAGGAGAACGTGTTGTTGCATATAAGATTAAGGGGAAATTTTATGACATTGGTCGGCCAATGTCATGGTTAGAAACCGTCATTCGGTACGGACTACAGGATCCTCGTTATAAAGATGATATTAAAAAAATGATAAAGGATATCCGTTTATGAAATATCTGTCATTTTCCTTTTTATGGTTACTAATTTTTGTTGTTTTTTCTGGCTATTGTATGGAGGGATCAAAAGGTGAAAATCAGATTCCCTTGATTGGTTTTGTAGAAGAATTCTTTCAATGTTTGGGTGAGACCTGTCCAGATGCAACAGAACTGATACAAGAAAGTGATCAACAAGATGCATTGCGGGATGCTTTTTGTCCAGAACATGTTCATCAACCAATTTTTGCATCGTGGCGAGAAGAATATAATGAAAAGGCACGTCAAAAATCTAAAGAGAAAGATCAAAACATACAAGAGAAGAAAAATAACTGTCCATTCTGTACTCAATTAGAGCATCGGGAAGATGATGATAAGAATTATTTTATTCAGCGCGGACACAAAGCCGTATCATTATTTAATAGAAATCCATATAGCCCATTACATTTCCTTTTCTTGCCATTTCGGCATGTCAGAGAATTAGAAAATTTAGATCCTATCGAACGAAGAGAAATTCTTTCTATGGCAGCAAAGTGGCTCAAATTTTTAAAAAAATGTTATTCAGTATCAGGGGCTAATATTTTTTTTAATTTGGAAGATAAATGTTCTGGTGCAAGCCTGCCAGATCATTTACATTGTCAGCTTCTTTCTCGGTGGGAAGGGGATTTGTCATGTATTGCCTCAAGGTTCAATTCTTTATTGGTAGAAGCAGAACGAGAGAAATTTTTTCAAGATATTAAAAATCAACACAATGATTCGCGATCAACAAAGGTCTATAATGTATTTGCACGATTATTGAAGGCAAATAATAGCAAGAAAAAGCAAATAGCATGTGAGTCAACTTGCGTGTTATGTTCTATACATAATAACCAAGAACAAGATGAGAAAAATTTGGTAATTAGGCGATTTAAATCATTTTTTATTATGTTGAATCAATTTGGATATGCTCCTGGGCATGTTATGATTGTGATGAATAACCATACACAACGCTTTTGTGACTTAGGTGAACAAACGTTACAAGAATATGCTGATGTTGTTTCTCTTACGCAAGAAAAAATAAAAGAAATCATGTCTCCTCACGGTCTTAGCATTTTTATTAATGATGGCGCAGCTAGCGGTAATCAGTTTGGAGATCATCTTTGTGGAAGCATTGTGCCTCGTTGGGATAACGATATGGCTTCAAATAGTATTGCGACGGGTCGTATTCTTCATTCAAAGTCACATGGAAAAATTTTTCGTAAACTAAAAGACGAATTTGAAAAACGAGGTTCATTACCAAATATAGCTAACCAGTGCTCCAATGAACGTAACAAGCACGGGCAGTTTAACGGGCCTAAAGCCAAAAAGTTTGTAGGCAATGTTACAGAATGTCAGCGCAATAATCACGGGATAGCCAACATACGTGATTGCGCCACCGGTGAGGCTCAGCACATATTCAAGGCCAAAGGTGGAAAGGGGTATTGAAGCAAACAGCATTAAAATAAGGGAGGGGATATACCCTAGCTTGTCCTTGAATAGCGTTCTTTGGCAATATTCAGCAACAACAGCACTTAATGCCATTGAGGTTGAAAGACATGCCATCAGTACCGCAGTACCAATAATTGCAGCGCCGCGATTACCCATAACGTTAAAAGCAATAGTGCGGAATAATTCACCCTCATGACTTCCGGCAAGGCCATGGGCATGAAAAACGCCAAGTAAACTCATACCAATGTAAATAATACCCAGTAATGACACACCGATTGTGCCGGCTTTCAAACCAATAAGGGCCAACTTGTTTTGGTTGTAGCCAAGGGTGCCGCCAATTTTATTTTTCAAAATATGCAGCACAATTGATGAAAAGAAAATAGCACCAAGCAAATCAAGTGTGCTGTACCCGCGAATCAAGTTTGTTTTGAATGCTTCAAATGGCATTATAGTTGATGGCACAGCATATTCAGCGGTGAAGATGCCCTTAACAATAATAACAGAGAGTGAAAGTAACAGGAGTGGACTGATAATATAACCAAGCAGATCAACGATTCTATTTTCGCGAAATGCTAACAGGAAGGTGATTCCTAAAAAGAGTATGGCAAACGTGAATGATGAAAACCTCGTAATTTCTTGCAACCCGGCTACCGGAAGAAACGGTGCAATCATAATATGTGAAAGGGTGACAATCCGTGGAATAGCAAGGCCTGGGCCAATAACGAGCATTGATAAAAAAACCAAAAATTGTCCTGGGAATTTTCCTAGGCGGTTATAAAAGGCGTTATAATCAGAATCAAAAAGAATCATACCAATGAGTCCGGCTAATGGGAGGCAAATGGCGGTAAGGGAAAAACCAAGCATGCCAAAGAGATTATTGCTTCCTGCGTGCATACCTACTCTGAGTGGGAACATAAGATTTCCTGCCCCAAAAAGCATGGAAAATATTGCTAAACCAACCGATATAGTATGCCCTTTTGTCCAATTCTGCATAGTAGCTTTACTCCTTGTATCTGCAGGGAAATTATTGTGATATAACCTCAATATAGCAAAGATTAAGTGTTTCGTTAATTTTTCGTTTATTTTTTTCTATTAGAAAAAAATAAAGGTGTTGATTTTTTTTAAGTGGTACGCAATACTAAAACCCGTATTTACTTTGTTGTTTAAAACGAGATAGCGAGGTTTGATATACGATCATGAAGTATATAAAAAAATTTGAGCAGTTGCGGCTCGATGATGTCCCAATAGTTGGTGGGAAAAACGCATCGCTTGGTGAAATGATCGGGCAGTTGGGGCCTAAAGGGATTACGATACCAACCGGTTTTGCTATAACCGCGCAGGCATATTGGTATTACTTGGAGCACAACAATTTAGTCGATCAACTCAAAAAAAGTATGAGCCAGTTTAAAGACCCGCAAGATTTACCAATGTTGCAAAAAGTTGGTAGCCAGATCCGTTCGTTAATTGAATCAGGAACAATGCCGGATGATTTGGCGCAAGAAATTGTGGCTGCATATAAAGAACTTTCTACACACTATGGCCAAGAAGATTGCGATGTTGCGGTGCGCTCGTCTGCTACGGCAGAAGATTTGCCAACGGCATCGTTTGCCGGTCAACAAGAGACCTATTTAAATGTGCGTGGTAATGAACAGTTACTTGAATCGTGCAAAAAATGCATGGCCTCTTTATTTACTAATCGTGCCATTGTCTATCGTATTGAGCAGGGGTTTGATCATTTTAAAGTTGCCCTTTCCGTTGGTGTGCAAAAAATGATCCGCTCTGATTTAGCAAGTTCTGGTGTGGCGTTTTCACTTGATACGGAAAGTGGGTTTAAAGATGTCGTTATGATCGAAGCTTCATATGGGTTAGGTGAAGCGATTGTAAAAGGATTAATTACGCCAGATGAATTTCTTGTTCATAAACCAACGCTTGCAAAAGGATTTAAGCCAATTATTAAAAAGAAACTTGGCGAGAAGACATTAAAAATTGTGTATGCAGAAGACGCGGAAGATACTACTAAAGAAGTTCCTGTACTCAAAACAAACCAACAACAATTTTCTCTTACCGATGATGAAATTCTTACTTTGGCGCAACAAGTTGCCACGATTGAAGATCATTACACGGCATTAAAAGGTGCGTGGTCACCGATGGATGTTGAATGGGCAAAAGATGGTGTTGACGGCAAAATCTATATCATTCAAGCGCGGCCAGAAACGGTCCATGCGCCTGCAGCACAAACAAATATATTAGTTACCTATGCGCTTGAAAATGGTGATCCTGAACAGCATAAAAAACAGTTGCTTGCTATGGGGCAAAGTGTTGGACAACAGATTGCGTCTGGTCCGGCGCGGGTGATTGTCGACGCCTCTGAAATTAATAAAGTGCAGAAGGGTGATATTATTGTCACGCAGATGACTGATCCTGATTGGGTGCCAGCCATGAAGCGAGCAGCTGGTATTATTACCGAGCGTGGCGGGCGAACGTGTCATGCGGCAATTGTGAGCCGAGAGCTTGGCATTTTGGCTATTGTTGGTGCGCCCGAGGTGACCAAAAAAATAAAGAATGGTCAGGAAATTACCATCGATTGCAGTCGCGGTAATGTTGGCTTTATCTATGATGGTATACTACCATTTACGCAAACTGAGTTTCGCCTTGACACGGTCCCAAAAGTTCCCGTAGATATCATGGTTAACCTTGCTGACCCGGATAGTGCCTTTGTTGTTTCACAGTTACCAACAGCAGGTGTTGGGTTAGCGCGGCTAGAATTTATTATTAGCAATGCAATTAAAATACATCCCATGGCCTTGTTGCGCCCCGATAAGATTGAAGACAAAAAAGTTGTACAGACTATTGATAAACTGACCGCGGCGTATCCTGATAAGCCAACATTTTTTGTTGATAGGTTAGCGCAGGGTGTTGCCATGATTGCGGCTGCATTTTATCCACGGCCAATTCTTGCGCGACTTTCTGATTTTAAAAGCAATGAATATCGCAATTTAATTGGTGGTGTTTATTTTGAACCGGTAGAAGAAAATCCGATGATTGGTTTTCGTGGTGCTTCACGGTACTACCACGAACAATACCGTGATGCGTTTGCGCTTGAATGTGCAGCGCTCAAAAAAGTACGTGAAGAAATGGGCCTTGATAATGTAAAAGTCATGGTACCATTTGTTCGCACTCTTGATGAAGCACACGGCGCGCTCAATGAAATGGCAAAAAATGGCCTTGAGCGAGGCAAGAAAGGCCTTGAAGTTATTATGATGTGCGAAATTCCCTCAAACGTTGTGCTCGTGGATGAATTTTGTGAGATTTTTGATGGATTTTCTATTGGCTCGAATGATTTGACGCAGCTAACTCTTGGTGTTGACCGCGATTCTGAAATTCTTATAGAGTTGTTTGATGAACGTGATCCGGCAGTGAAAAAAATGTTTGCACAAGCAATTGCCGGGGTACGGCGCAATAATAAATATATTGGCATCTGTGGCCAGGCGCCATCAGATTATCCTGAAATTGCTGATTTTTTGATCGAGCAGGGCATTCATTCCCTTTCCCTCAACTCAGACTCGGTGCTGCCATTTTTAATGCGCTATGCGGGAAAATAGAGATTCTTCATGTCGGTTTTTGGCTGATATTAACTCGTATATTTTTTGAATGAATGTATACCCAATTGAATCGGGCTTGAGTGAGTTATTCACTGAATCAAGGTATATGATGCGTAGTGGTTTTTGCGGTTGCTTGAACAATGATATAAGTACCCAGTGGCCACCAGTATTGCATATGAAATGAGCGAGGAACGCTTGTTTTGTTTGTAATGTTTTAAAGAAAGTGTCTAGATCTTCCTGTTCATTCAGCACGCCTGCAGGATATACACCATTTTTACGATCGTATCCTAGGAAGTACACATTTTTCAGGCCTATTTTTTGACCAACGTCAATTATTATTTCTGCTATTTCTAGATCATGTTTACCAAGGTACCTGAAATAAGTACGGGCCTGGTGCTGAATTGCCTTCTCATCTATTGGTGTGCCTGCTTTAAATAAATCTTGGATTGCCTTTGCATTAAACGCGGCATGATAACCACACGTTGCCCCAGATTGTTGGTTTGCTTGTAATTGAATGGTTGCTGTAGATAGAGCCGGCAGCTCTATTTTTTCGACCGGTTTTCCTATGTTCAACCCGAGCAAGAGAGCTCCTCCTTTGAACAGGGAAAGTATGTTTTGGAAAATATTGGGCAGTTTCATAATGTCCTAACTTCTTATGCGATGGTCGCGTTATAGACAAATTCAATTAATTTGTACGGTGCAGACCCTGGTTTTACTTGACCATTTACTGAATCAAGATATCTCAAGTATGGAGCTTTACCCGGTTCTTTGATTATTGAAATAAGAACCCAATGGCCACCATTTGTAGGGCCCATGTGGCAAATGCAATGAATAAGGTTTTTGTTTGTTGTTTTGATGTTTTGTAGTGCAGAGTAAACAGCTGCGGTATCGTTATACGGAATTTTTATACTTCCGTGTTCATCAATATGCAATAGATAAAAATCTTGTATGTGACGCAAATTGATCTTTTGAGCAAAATTAATCAGTTCATTGTCCCACAAATTATTGGTTTGCTTGATAATATAACCAAGATATGTCTTTGCCTGGTTCTGAATATTTTGAGCGGTAATAGGTTGACCTGCATTAAGTACATCTTGAATAGCCTTAGCATTAATAGCTGCATGGCACCCACATGTAGCATTTTTTTGTTTATTTGCTTGCAAAACTATTGTATTAACATCGAGCTTTGGTGCTTGATGTTGCGGTAATGCAGGGTGTGTTTCTTGATCGTTTTGCTCTAGTGCAAGTGCTAACATATAATCTGCATTTTCCTGAACTGTTTTTTCTATTTCTGTAAGATCATAACCTGGGTCACCCATATCTTGTCCCTTTTTTTCTTTAAGACTTGCTGAAATACATTGTTCACTGAGGCTGAGTGCGGCTGCAAGTTCTTCTTCAGCAAAGTCTTGGTGAGACTGATCTTCAACGTGGAGCACAAGGGCGTTTTCTATAATAGTATCAACTGAATGTTCCTCGATTAGTCCATCATTTTTCTGAGTGATAGCGATTATTTCATTGCGTATTGGGTCCAGAAGTTCCTTATTTTCGCCACCCAATTGAGCCTGAACAGTATTTTTTGCTCGTTCAAGAGCCTCTTTTTGAGTTATTTTGCCCGCAAGAAGGGGTGAGCCTATGATAAGGCCTATAACCACAGAAATAAGGGATATTTTGAGCAGTTTCATAGTAGTTACCTCCACTTTATAATTCCTCCATATTCCCTCAAAGTGCTGATCTGATGAGCTTTATGTCATTAATCAGTCACCTTGATTTTACCCCCATTCTTACATGAAATTATCTATTTGTCAATGGCGAAAGGTGAGAATACTTTATTGTATGCAGATTAAAATAGTATGATCTGTTTTGGCTGAAATGGCAAATGCTATGCTTGGCACTCGTGCCGGCAGAATTGATGGAATGCTGCTATGCATTCTTCTGCCTGAGCTCCGGGCTGGAGGAGGCAGTCTGGGTATGCTATGGGGGTGTCAGGCTTGATTGTTTCAGAATACCGCTTATCGTGTTCAGGGTCATAAGAACTACCATGCTGCTTGCGGAAGGTGTGGATAGTTTTACACAGGGCAGTATGGCTATGAACATGGCCACCATCGTTGCCAAGAACTAAATAGGTTGTTTTGGGCCTGTGCTTTGCCATACGTTGATAAAATTCAGCTTCGTAGTGATTGGATACTGTACGATCATTGTGTTGAAAATGGATAAGAATGTTGAGCCTGAGGTTATCTAAATTATTGGCAGAGTCTAGCGCTTGCAGGCCATCTGGATTGTATTGTGTTACATACGTACCAATCTTAGTAATAAATGAAGCTGCGCGTGGGAAACGGTATTTGAGGGTGACATTCATGTCGATTAAAGAGCAATTGAGCACAATGCAACCGTTTTGAATAATCTGCAACAGTTCTTTCCGTTCTTGTGCATTGATGCCAATGCGCAGCAAGTCGTCATCGTATTTTCCTGTTTTGTCGTTAAGGACCGCAATAAGATTGACAACAACAGCGCCACCGCGGGATATACCAAAAAGGTCAATAGCCTCAAGGTTGAGTGTATCTTTTGCATATTTGAGTACATATAATCCAGCCAATACTTCCGGTAGCTGGCCAAAACTTGTACGGAGAAAGCGAGATATAAAGCCATGAGCATCAGGAAAATTGAATGTTATTACATCTCCGGGGAGTACGTCAAGGTACTTTTTTAGTACTTTGCCGCTATTTTTTGTGCTTCCCCAACCGTGAAAATAGAGGGTAGGTCTATTTGGTGTACAGTGAATTTCGGGGTTGGGTTCTTGTAAGTATTCAATGTCAAGTTCATAGCCAAAAAGTTTTTTTTGTTCTTTTTTTTGAAGTTGTGTCTGAAGCAGAGCGGTACTGTTGTTTCCATCTTTGCCGGTAACATAGATTTTTGCGGCTTGAAACATATTTTTAAAGGCCTGCTTAGGCGTTTTTATATGCTGCTCTATTGGTTCTCTTTTTAAAAGATCTTTCACTTTCACCCCATAAGTGAACTTTGAGCATGACAATGTGATAAGTGCTAATATGATAATCAAACGCATTTTTTCCCCCGAACACTCACGATTACTTTACTGAAAGTATAGCATAATAACCGGTTTTTGGCAACGACGTTCGAGCGGACCGAGAGTTACCATTCACGTGGTTTTTTACTTGATTTTACGTTTATGTGCCACAATAAGTTTTCTTAACGCATGCAATGCATTTTTTGGTTGCGGAACTGATTGTTTTGCAGTAACAGCCGGGTTTTGGTGATCGCGGCTTATAATTATCCACGGCTCTGTGTCATGGTAGTGTTTGCAGCAACGACATTGGTTGCGATCGGCAATGGTGCTTTTGCATGGGCAGTCGCAGGCGACATAGTGATATTCTTTTGAGTCGTATTTCGTCTTTTTCAAATGCCAGCTATTATCCATGCAACCGATTTTTGCTTGAAGTAAGTTGCTGCTGAGTATTCCTGCAAACAAAATGTAAAGATATTTATTCATCATCAATCCTTTCAGATTCATCAAACGGTTGATGGTCAGCCTCTTGATAAAATTCATCACTGAAAAATGATGGGCTGTCCTGCTCGAGCTGGCCAACGCATGTTGGGCAGGATGAAATTATCTGTGGTATGAGTAGCCCCATGAGCATGATTATGTACTTGTTCATTGCTTTTTCCCCTTTTTGAATTTCTGCAGGTTAAATTCCTCGAAGCTTGCTTCGCCAAAATTATTCCCCCCGTTCGCCCTGCCTGCGCGGCGAAGCCTTGGCGTAGACGTGAGGGAGGTTGAAAACCGAGTCGAAGGGTTTTGAATTCTTCAATTATTATTGTACTGCATTTATTTTTCAAACTGCAATGATTTTAGGGCTAGATAAGCAACAAGTGCCCATATCAAACGATATTTTCCTCAAGAGGTGATGAGGAAATTTAAGATTTAAAGGTTATTGTAGGAAGGGTTTTTACTATTTATGGGCAGGATTTTTTGATAATTGAGGCATATTTTGGATTTTGCAGGCCGTAATAAATATTGGCTTCCAGCCAGCCGAGAGGTGTGCCAATATCAAATCGTCTGCCCTCAAATTTGTAAGCAAAGACGCGCTCGCCTTTATTGAGCATATCGGCAATAGCATCAGTCAGTTGCAGTTCGCCACCAGCGCCTGGTTTAATTACTTCAAGAGAGGCAAATATTTTAGGAGAAAGTACATAGCGGCCTGTGATGGCAAGATTTGATGGTGCATCCTCAAGTGCTGGTTTTTCAACAAGAGTATCGATCTCAAATAAACGATCAGATATTTTCTTTTTTATTGCGATAATACCATAGGAAGAAACAGATTGTTGTGGCACCTCTTGCACTGCAATCACGCTTGCCTGTTCTTTTTCAGCAACTTTTATCAGTTGCGCAAGGCCGGGATTGTCTCCTGCAATAATATCATCAGGCAACATTACACCAAAATAATCAGTACCTATTGCTTTTTTTGCCATTAAAATAGCGTGGCCAAGGCCAAGTTGCTCTAACTGTTGGATGTAGGTAAAGTTTACTGATTTTATAATGCGATCTACTTCCGAAAGTAGAGATTTCTTGCCTCGTTTCTCAAGTTCTGCTTCAAGTTGTGGGTCAGGCTCAAAATAGTGTTTGATTTCATGTTTATTATCGTTGGTTATGATATAGACATTGGATATACCCGATGCCAAGCCTTCCTCAATAATATGATGCAGTGCAGGCTTAGGAGTGCCATTTTCATCAAGGAGGGTAAGCATTTCTTTTGGAATTGACTTGGTAAATGGTAAAAACCGGGTGCCAAGGCCAGCGGCAGGTATAACCGCTTTTGTTATATTCATAGATATTCCTTTTCCGTAAACAACAGGACAAAAAGCAGCCAATAGAACAATGGCGCGAGTGATGCGCATTACTATCTCCTCATTGGAATCTATTCACTTTTTTTAAAATTGATCAAGGAACTGAATTTTATTGCTACGAAACAAGCGTATATCATTGATGCCATGTTTAATCATTGCAATACGCTCAAGGCCGAAACCAAAAGCAAATCCTGAATACTTCTCTGGATCAATGCCGCTGTAGTGTAAAACATTTGGGTGCACAAGTCCACCGCCCAGTAACTCTATCCAACCCGTTTTTTTGCAGACTGAGCATCCGCTTGTGCAAAAGGGGCAAGAAGCATCAATTTCAAGTCCCGGTTCAACAAAGGGAAAGTAACCGGGACGCACTCGTATCTCAAGATCTTCTTTTTCAAATATTGTCTGTAAAAAAGCGCGGGCTGTTGCCAATAAATGGGAGACGGAAACATTTTTATCAATAAGCAATCCTTCTGCTTGTATGAACATAAAATCATGCGAAGCATCGGTTGCTTCATTGCGATAGCATCTGCCCGGAGCAAAGACGGCAATTGGCGGCTGTCTTGTTTCCATGACATGCGCTTGCACTGTTGAAGTGTGCGTACGCAATAGCATGCCCGGTTCATGGAACCAAAAGGTATCATGCAAATCGCGAGCCGGATGATCTGCCGGAATGTTGAGTGCGGTGAAATTATAGTACTCAGTTTCCAGCTCAGGCCCATCAACAATCTCATAGCCCATTGAAGTAAAAATGGTTGAAAGCTGCTCAATCAAGTGGGTATATACATGCAAGCTGCCGTGCAAAGGTTGATAGCGATAAGCGGTTACATCAAAATATTGTTGCCGGCGATCATCTTGCTTGGTGATTTCTTGTGCGAGTTCTGCTTTGCGTTTTTCGTATGCTGCATGAGTGGTTGTTTTTAATTCATTGAGCAGAGGGCCAAGGATACGTTTTTCCTCAGTTGAGAATGTTTTGAGTTTGACCATGAGGGGTGCAATTTTTCCATTGCGGCCAAGAAACGTGATGCGGACTTGTTCAAGAGCCTCTTCTGATTGGGCTTTGCGTATGGCTTGATTACATTCTTCTTGGATTATGCGAATTTGTTTTTCAAACGTTTTCATGCTGATAGTACGTATTACAGGGCCTATCACACTATTTTTTTCAATTATAAACAGCTTAACAGAGACCGTTCAAACAGGCAAATTACGACCCAAATAGAGAGTCAAATTCGTTTTTATTATTGACAAAACAGAGCATAATCGGTACGCTGCTTTGCATATCTGATCTTGCAAATAAACACGTTAGCCGGGGTAGCTCAGTGGTAGAGCGTGAGCCTGAAGAGCTCAGCGTCGTTGGTTCGATTCCGACTCCCGGCACCATTCAGATTTGTTTGTTTTTCCTGTTCCGCTAAAGCAGAAGTTTTCCATTTTTGAGCATGTATCTCTCCATTGTATAAGGGTTACTATTATATCGTTATCTTAAGTAATCATACTATTATGCACAATCGTTTTTTTATTAAGGCTTGTCGAGTTGTTTTTTTTGAGTAAGATGAATTAAAAAGATGAGATAATCATTATGAAGGGGTTACTCGTAATGAAGCAAGCTGCATCAAATAAGTACAATATCGCCTGGTTTAAATTAGCCGATTGTGTTTCACGCGGCGAAAAAGAACGGGCGCTTGGCGTTTACCGATTACTTTCTCATTCAGTTGATGATCAGGCACTTATGCGTCAATTGGAAGGCGACCTGCTGCTTGCTTTTCAAGATGAAGGTGCAGCTGATACATATAAGCAAGCGATACAACTGTATAAAGACGATGAGCGGCATCTTGAGGCGGCAGCACTTTACGAACATCTACTCACACTACAACCGCATACCCAAGATTATCATTTGTGTCTGGTCGACTTATATACAAAACTACGTCTTAATTCAAAAGTAGAAGAGCATTTGAATACAGTTTTTGAACAGGCTATGAACAAAAAGCAGTGGGAGAAAGCAACCGAGATGGCTAACAAGTTTGATGAAGTGGGCGAAGGAGAACAAGCAGCACAAGTACATGAGCAGTTAGTTTTTGCATTACTTGAAGATACAGATGTATCACAAGATTTGGTGATGGATCAGGTTCACAAAGTAATCAATGCCTGTTTACGGTTCGGCGATCAGCAAAAATTACAACAATTTTTATCAAAACTTAAAGTGGTAGATAATGTTGTGCATGAGCGAGCGTGTAAGAAAATGAATGAGGGCTAGTCGCTTATTTAGTGTTACAACGTAACTGAAACACCAATGTTCAGATTTTCTATATTTTTAATTGTTTCAGCATCGAGCGCTATTTTTCTCTTGGTTGCCAGCCGTAACTTTTTGCCATTTTCATGAAAGACAAGGGTGAGGGGTATTTGGCCGGCAACAAATTGTTCTTGTAACGCTTGTAGTGTTTGTTCTTCAAGTTGTTGCGGCAACGTAAATGATGCGCCTTGAATGCGTGGCCATTCTTGCAAGACGAGTTCTATCGGCACCAGCTCATTAGCCTTAATTTTGCACTGTCTTGTTCCGGTTAGATCAACACCGCCTTTGATGATAAAAACATGATACGTATCAAGCCATTGTTCAACCTTAGCGAATGTTTTGGGAAAAAGAATCACCTCTGCGGTACTGTTACTGCCTTCAAGTTGAATGAATGCCATCCGGTCGCCTTTTTTAGTGATGATATCCTTGCGACTTTTAAGCAATCCACAACCAATCGTGACATATTCAGTTTCTGATTGATGACTGTTTGCTTGTTCAAGAGCGGTTTCAAAGGGTGTGAGATTAAACCAATCAAGCTGCTGACGATAGGTTTCCAGTGGATGCGCACTTAAGTAAAAACCAATGACCTCTTTTTCTTTTTCCAATTTTTCTTTGTCCGACCATTCATCCCGGCGTTCAAAGTCATACAGTTCGTTCTTTTTTTCAGGAGTATGAGCCGAAGAGAATAATCCCATTTGCCCGGTTGCCGCATCTTTTTTATAAGCGATTGCTTTTTCGATGATAGGAGCAACTTCATTAAATTGTTGTGCACGGTTGCCAGGTAGCAAATCAAACGCGCCGGCACAGATAAGGTTTTCAATAACTCTTTTGTTTGCGGTGCGCAAGTCGACCTGCTTGCAAAAATCAAATAAATCAACAAAGGGTTTTTTGGAGCGCATAGCAATAATATTTTCAAGCGCAGCGTGCCCGATGTTTTTTATTCCCTTGAGCCCAAATACTATTTTGCCGTCAACAACGGCAAAATTAATCTCTGAGCAATTTATATCCGGAGGGGCGATGTCCAACCCCATGTCTTTGGCTTCTTGCAAGTAGAAGGCCATTTTTTCTGCGTTGCCGGCTTCAAGGGAAATAAGGCATGCCATGAACTCGGCCGGGTAGTTGGCTTTTAAGTATGCGGTCTGATAGGCAATCATCGCGTAAGCTGCTGAGTGTGACTTGTTAAAGCCATAGCCGGCAAAGTAAGCCATCAGGTCAAATAGTTCACCAGCTTTTTTGCTATCAAAGCCACGCTCTTGCGCACGGGTTAAGAAAAGTTTCCGCTGCTCGGCCATGACCTCAACTTTTTTCTTTCCCATGGCGCGTCGCAGAATATCAGCTTCACCTAAACTGTAACCGGCGATTGTTGATGCAATTTTCATAACCTGTTCTTGATAGACAATGACGCCATAGGTTTCTTGAAGTACTTGTTCGAGTTCAGGGAATAGATAGGTTATTTTTTGGCGGCCATGTCGGCGTTCAATAAAATCATCAACCATGCCAGAACCAAGTGGGCCGGGGCGATAAAGCGCATTGACCGCGACAATATCTTCAAATTTTTCCGGCTGCAGCTTGCACAGGACTTCCTTCAATCCCTCGGATTCCAATTGGAACACGCCGGATGTTTTTCCTTCGCTAACCAGTGCAAATGCTGCTGCGTCATCAAGCGGCAGTTTGTTTATATCAATGGTGACGCTGTGATTTTGTTCAATTAGTTTGACTGCACGATCAATGAGCGTTAAGTTTTTCAATCCCAAAAAATCTATTTTTAAAAACCCAAGACTTTCCAATTCTGTCATTGCATATTGGGCCACCAGCTCGTTGCTTTTGGATGGTACATAAACGGGCAACACTTCATCAATTGGTTTAGGTGAGATAACGATGCCCGCTGCATGCTTGGAAGCATGGCGGGTGAGGCCTTCAAGTTTAAAGGCGAGATCAAATAATTTTTTTACCTTGGGGTTATTATTAATCAAGTCTTGCAGGCGTGGTTCTTGTTCAATCGCTTGCTTGAGCGTAATTTTCAGCTGATCAGGAATGAGATTCGTAATCGCGTTTGAATCTTCAAACGGAATACTCAGCACACGCGCAACGTCTTTAATCACTCCTTTTGCCATCATGGTGCCAAAGGTAATAATGTGGCAGACGTTCTCGTGCCCATATTTTTCGCGCACATATTCAATGACTTTATCCCGTCCTTCGATGCAAAAATCGATATCGATGTCGGGCATGCTTACCCGTTCAGGATTTAAAAAACGCTCGAAAAGCAAATTATATTTAAGCGGGTCGATGTTGGTGATTTGTAATGCCCATGCAACAAGAGAACCGGCAGCTGAGCCACGCCCGGGCCCGACCGGAATACCATGGCGATGCGCCCATTGAATAAAATCACTGACGATGAGAAAATAGCCTGGAAAGCCCATCTGATTAATCAATTCAATCTCAGTTTTCAAACGCTTATCGTACTCGGGTTCTTTTTCTTTCGGAATAAGTCCTTTGCTTTTCAGTTCCTGCAAACCGTGTTGACACAGTTGTTTAAAATAACTTTCTTGGCTGTGTTCTTGTGGAATTTCAAAGTTTGGGAAAAATAATGTGCCCGTTTCAAAATCAAATTCGCACATGTCGGCAATTTTGCCTGCATTCCACACCGCGTCTTCATGGTCCTTAAATATAGTGAGCATTTCTTCAGTCGTGCGTATATGCACACGGCAATTGCCAAACGTATAGCGGTCAGGATTGTCGATTTTGTCGTGCGTTTGTACTGCAAGCATAACTTCATGCGCTTCGCGATCTTCCGGTTCTGCATAATGGGCATCACTTGTTGCAACCAACGGAATATTTTTTTGTGTGCTGAGTTCAAATAATTTTTTGTTGAGAATTTTTTGTTCTTGCTGATCTTCCGGCTGTACTTCAAGATAAAAACGTTCAGGGCCAAAGATGTTTACAAACCAATCAATTCGTTCTTCTGCTTGTTCCTGTTGATTGTTCATAAGGAGTTGCGGAATATGGCCGCCCAGGCAGGCAGAGGTGGCAATCAAGCCCTGCGCATGTTGCTCGAGTATGGCGTAATCAATGCGGGGCTTGAAATAAAAACCTTGTTGAAATGAAAACGAAATTAATTTGCAAAGATTGCGATACCCTTGCGCATTTTGAACCAGTAGAATCAAGTGATAATATCTTTTCTCAGCATTTTTGACTTGTACATCTTCCGTTAGATACGCTTCCATGCCCAGAACCGGCTTGATATCAGCTTGTTTGCATTTTTGGAAAAATTTTACCGCACCAAAAATATTGCCGTGATCAGTAATGGCAAGCGCCTTAAAATTATGTTCTTTGCCAAACGAGATCAGGCGATCAAGTGAAATAGCGCCATCGAGTAAAGAAAAATCGGTATGCAAATGTAAGTTGGTAAAATGTTTTGACATATAGTTGAGAATTATTTTTTCGATGTTGTGATGTATATAAAAATATCAAACCCCGTTCGTCCTGAGCTTGTCGAAGGATACGGACGGATCAATTAATAGAATACAATGCTTAGCTATTGAGTCTATGGATAACTTTAAAAAAGATATTATTTTTTCCTACTTACAAACTTACTATTACTTCGTTCGTATCCTTCGACAAGCTCAGGACGAACGGACTTGAAAATCATAATCAGGGTAAATTTGTATAATGCTCTATGATAACTTAAGTTACTATAGTGTAACAGATAACTCTTAATGAGAAAGAGAGAATATAATTGATACGTTATACAATATTTTGTGCTTGTTCGCGCGCTTTTTCGATTTCAACTTTAATATTAATTGCCCGAGAACTGATAGCTGAATCGGAACATTTGGCGGCAATCGTATTAATTTCTCGTGCCAATTCTTGCAGCGTAAAATCAAGCCGTTTTCCTTTTTCAATTTCAGGTGATGCAAGCTGTGTGGTTATGTTATCCAGATGACTTTTAAAGCGAACAATTTCTTCATGAATATCAATTTTATCAAGGACCATATAAAGTGCATTTTTGCGTGCTTCTGCCAGTTCACTTGGGTCATCGGCCAATTCTTGCAGAACTTGGTGAACTTTTTCTTTTTGTTCTTCAATTGATTTTTTTGAACGTTTTTCAATATGCTCAATTTCTTTGTGCATAACCACAACACGCTGTTCGATATCTTTTTTGAGCGCCTGGCCTTCTTTGCTTCGTTCCTTAATTACCTGTTCAATGAGTTCATTCGTAGCGGTAAGAATAATTTGTGCTGATTTTTCATCGATGCCTTTTTTTTCCACGTTAAAAATGTCAGGCAATCGAATGATATGCTCAAGTGCTACATCTTGCTTGATGCCAGCCTCTTTTTTGATGCGTGCAATTGCTTGTAGGTATCCCTGAATGGTACCCATTGCCGGTTGAATGGTTCCCTTAAAAATATTGGGATTGTCAACATGGACAGTGAAATAGATATAACCGCGTAGTAGTTTGTTTTTGAACAATTTAATTACATCAGTTTCTAAATACGAGAGCGCGTGGGGTAGTTTGGCATTGACCTCAAAATAACGGGCATTAAGTGATTTTAGATGAATCGATACGTGAGCTTTGTTTTCTTCATCGATGGTTAATGTTAATGTTTTTGCCGCAAAGCCGGTCATACTTTGAACCATTATATTCCTACTAGCTTAAATTGGTATAGACGTTTTTCACGTCATCATGTTCTTGCAGTGCTGCAAGCATATCAAGTGCTTTTCCAGTCTGTTTCTCATCGAGGTCCGTGGTATTTTTTGCAACCCATTCCATCTCGGAACTTTCAACATGTAACCCCAGTTCTTCTGCGGTTTTTTTGACTACGTCTAATGATTTTGGATTACAAAAGACGGAAAACAAATCGTTGTTATGACGAATATCATGAATATCAAAATCGATCAATGTTTCTAACAAACTTTCTTCGTTAATGTTTTTTCCTGTTGCGCGTACAACCCCCAGTTTTTCAAACATCCAGCTGACAGCACCACCTTCTGCTAAATTACCACCGCCCTTGGTGAAAATTTTACGCAAATCTGCAACGGTGCGATTTTTGTTGTCAGAAAGGGTATCAACTATTATTGCAATACCAAATGGGCCGTAACCTTCATAGACAAATTCTTCATACCGTGCACCGGGCAATTCACCCAGGCCCCGTTTGATGGCTCGGGTGATATTCTCTTGCGGCATATTAATTTCTTTAGCTTTTTCCAAAAGGGTGCGCAAACGAGCATTGGCGGCCGGATCACCGCCACCTTCGCGTGCAACCACCGTAATTTCCTTGATAAGCTTGGTGAACGCCTTGCCGCGCTTGGCGTCTTCTTTTGCCTTTTTATGCTTGATTTGGGACCATTTATTATGACCTGACATGGGTAGTGCCTCTTTGGTAAGTGCTGATACTGATTATCAGTATTGATATCTATAGTAGCTTCTAATCGAGCCTTTGTCGAGTTGTACAGGGGGGCTTGACTTCATACCCAGACATGGTATAATTACTAATAAGAATATATAATGGTGGTTTTTAATAATGGAGGAGATCTTATCCTGTGCTTATTTATAAGTAAGAATCGGTTACCGTCTAGGTAAAAGTGTTCTTCTAATCTAAGGGGAACGGAAGGTTAAATACTAAACTAATTATTTGTGAAAGGAAAAATATGAATAAATATAAAGCAATACTATTTTTTGCATGCACTCTTATCGTTTCTCAGGCTCATGCAATGATACGAGAAATACCGGAAGATTTACCATTTCGACAATTGTCATTAGATGGGGCTTGCGAAATAGCAAAGCTCATTGTAGATAAGTTACCACAAGAAAATGCTGATCAAGAACAAGGCAAGCACATTCTTTTAGACGATATTAGAAAAGAGCTGGAGTCAAAATATCAGAATTCAATAAAAGGGGTTGATGCTCTTTCTATTTTTTATAAAGTTTTAGGGAATAATGGCTTTGAATATAAAACAATTGTTAAAGCTATCAATGGTGGCGATTGCCACGATGATTATGAGAAGGGGAACATAGGTATACCATCACCAGTGGATAATGGTAAGAAACCAAAAGGGAGATGGATTAACCCGCCAGAAGGAGCTGAGATGTTTATTCCTCCATATTTCAAGCATGAAGCTGGCGGTGATGATTCCGACGATGAAGAAGAATTTCCTAAGCTGTACATGAGCTAAATGTTTAAAAAGGTGCCTATTTTTGGGCACCTTTTTTCATGGACTACACAATTATCTGCTGCCCTAAAAATTTCTTAGTCAAATACGGTAATTTTTTATGCGGGATCTGCCGGCCGCGTGGTGTTTTTTCAAGCAAACCTTTGCGCAGTAAAAACGGTTCATACACCGTTTCAATGGTATCCGCATCTTCACCAATCATAGAAGCAATTGTTTCCAGACCAACTGGGCCGCCGTTAAAGTTTTCTACTATTTTACGCAAGATTAAGTTATCAACTTTCGTTAGTCCATCGTCATCGATGCCCAAGAATTTGAGCGCTTTTTTGACCAATGGTCCATCGGCGATATTTTTATTTTTCACTTGCGCAAAATCACGAATGCGGCGGAGAATTTTTTTAGCTATACGTGGCGTGCCGCGCGAGCATTGAGCGATAAGCAATGCTGAAGGGAGGTCAAGTGCAAGCTGTAAAAACTGTGCGCATTGCATAACAATGTCACGCAATTCTTCATCAGTATAAAAATCGATTCGTTCTGAAATGCCAAATCGGCTGCGCAGTGGTGCAGAAATCATGCCGCTTTTGGTGGTAGCGCCGATGAGGGTAAATGAATTGATGGGCAGGCTGACCGATTGTGCGCCAGCGCCTTGGCCGATAATGACATGAACTTGAAAATGTTCCATAGCGCTATACAGAACCTCTTCTACGTTTGTTGGCATACGATGGATTTCATCGATGAATAAAATATCGCGCGGTTCTAAGCTTGATAAAATTGCTACGAGATCGCCGGTGCGTTCCATCATGGGGCCGCTGCATAGTTTAATGTTGACGCCCATGATTTGCGCCATAATTTGTGATAGCGTTGTTTTTCCCAGGCCCGGTGGCCCAAACAAGAGCATATGGTCAAGTGGTTCATTACGCATTTTTGCCGCTTGTGTGTAAACGGCGAGTTTATCTTTTAATTCTTTTTGCCCAAGGTAATCTTCAAATGACTTGGGTATAAAATCATGCGCACGTTCTTCGGGCGTTTCTTGCAGGCTTACAATATCGATATCATGTATTTCTTCCATCTCTTTTTCCTAATTATATTTTTTTGTTACGTATAGCCTTTTACCGGATGTATATCTTGGTAATTACCAATTTCCAACTGCTGCATGATTATTCCCTGTATCCAGCCAAGGCTTGCAAATGAAATCCATAGATTACTCAAACCATAACTCATGAGTGGTAGTGGAATGCCAACGATGGGTAGGAGACCGGCAACCATAGAAATATTAATAAGTGCAGAGAGTATAAGGTGCATAAGTAATGCGATGGCAAGCAACTGCAGGTAAGGTGAAGCAATAGACTGTATAAGAGCAAACGAGCGGAGAAAAAGAAACGCATACATAAGGAGTATAGCCAAAGCGCCAAGAAAGCCCCATTCTTCACACAGAACAGCGAATATAAAATCAGTTCTACTTTCCGGCAAGAAACGAAGTTTATTTTGGGTGCCATTAAGCAATCCCTTTCCCGTCAATCCTCCTGACCCAATAGCAATTGTTGCTTGTTCAATTTGATACCGTTCTTTTTGTATATTTCCTTGACCGAAAAAAACAGCGATGCGATTTTTTTGATACGGTTTGAGCAGATGCCATAATGCAGGTGTAGTTATAGCAACAAACAAAAAACCGTAGATAAACCATTTTTTTGGCAGTCCGGCAAGCCACAAAAAAATAAGCCCAGAAAACGTTACTATGAACGCCGTTCCCAAATCAGGTTGTTTTAAAATGAGAATAAAGCTTATAGCGAGGATAGCGATGATCGGAAGAAAATCTTTGTATGAGACATACAGATTATCTTTGTGCAATTGAATATGATATGTCGCAAATGCAGGAAAGAGTAACTTACATAACTCAGATGGTTGTAATTTAAAAAAGATAAGATTAATCCAGCGTTGTGCGCCCATGCCAATACTTCCTTTGATTAAAGTAAAGATCAGTAAGCCAATGAGGGCACCGTAACCAAAGTATCCCCAACGCAGGAGTGTGCGGTAGTCGATAATAATGCATACAAAATAGATGGCGATGGCAATGACAAGGCCCACGGCTTGTTTTTTAAAGAAAAGAGAACATGGTTGCTCGGCTGTATAGGTTGCACTATACACAAACAGGAGCCCAATGCATGAAAGAGTGATTATAAGTATAAAATTAAGCCAATCAAAATAACGGAAAAAACTCTTACTTGCCAGCATTGTACATTCCTAACAATTGTTACTATTTTATCTCAGGATAACAAAAAAGGAAAACTTGGGTACAAAGGGCAAGCAATATATACTCAAGAAGGAAGATCTTGAACCTAATAAAAAGGATTAGTAATGATGACATCACTTGTTCTTATTACCCTCCTGACCATTCTTGCTAATTGCATAGGAATGATGTCTGGCTTTGGGGTGAGTACAATCATGACACCAACGCTTTTGTTATTCTTACCATTTCCGCAAACCATTTTGTTAGTCTGCATTATCCATTGGTTCCATGATATTTGGAAAATAATTTTTTTCAGGCATGGCATTGATTGGAACATGTTTATGTTTTTTGGTATCCCAAGCGTAGTTGGTGCTTTATGGGGTGCATTACAAGTTACTCAACAGGCAAATGGTTTAACGCCTTGGCTAGGGATATTTTTAATTATCTGTGTAGTGCTGTTACTTTTTGTACCGCAATTAACCTTTGGCTACAACTGGTTAAATGGATTAATTGGTGGCGGATTGTCTGGATTTTTTGCCGGTCTTTTTGGTATTCGCGGTGCGATGCGAAGTCTGTTTTTGACAGCATACGATTTGCGCAAGGCGACGTTTATTGGAACAACCGGTGCTATTAGCTTCATGATTGATTCGGTTCGCTTGGTCACATATGTGCAGCAGGGTATTCGCCTGAATGATGTGCTCTTGCGTGGGCTTTATATTTTTGTTCCAGCTTCTTTGGTTGGTGCATTGATTGGTCATAGTAAAT
>SDBT01004055.1_pt1 | contig 24991 bp, 31 predicted proteins | sample 2277101 | NCBI WGS metagenome assembly SDBT01 (sample SAMN10404973, study PRJNA504765) | marine sediment metagenome | isolation source: marine sediment core GS10_PC15, 103 cmbsf | place: Arctic Ocean: Southern Knipovich Ridge | collected 2010 | reverse complement strand
GGGTATGGTGGTATGGGATATGGTTTGGTGTAGTTAGGTAACGTCAGGTTAGGTCAGGTTGGTTGAGGCAAGGACTCATATTTAACCTTTAATTAGGAAGAATGTGGTTTGGTGGGTTAAGGTAATGTAAGGTTAGGTTGTGTCCGGTGCGTTAATGTCCGGTGGGTTATGGTGTGGAAATTATATTTAACCGCTATGCGGAAGAATGTGGTTCGTTGATGTCGGGAACGGTATGGTAAGGTCGGGTTGTGTTTGGTGCGTTGAGGTAGGGTAGTGGTAAGGTAATTAATCTTCAAGATATTGCCTTAATTCCCCCCCCCCTATATTGAGATATTGTTCAGTTTGCGCAACAGTCGCATGCTCCAAAGCATCTTTAATAACTATCATCCCAGCAGGTGTTGTAATTTTCTTAGCTAAATCAATTGCGTAACTATGCCTAAAATGATGTGGATGTGGATCACTTCCACCAACCTTATACACTCCGGCTTTTATACAAACATCACGAACAATCTCCCAACACCTTTGCCTGGATAAATGAGCATTCGGTTTGTATGGGCTTTCTAATATATAATCATCTATTTGCAATTGGTTCGATTCTATATAATCCTTTAAGATATTTAATGTTTTATTATCCATTGCTTTTCTAACTGTCAAATCTATCTTTTTTGTTTGGAAGTGTTCTACCCCATCTTTACCAATATATTTAAGTTTCTCGCCATCCCTTCCAAGAACTTTTTTAGACTTCTTTAAGATGTGCCATATAATATCTTCGTTTTCAAAATCAATCTCCTTAACTTTTAGTTGCAAAATCTCACTTATTCTTCTACCGCTTTTCCAGAGAAGTCTTATTAGAACCCTGTCTCTATCGCTTTCACAAGCTTCATAAATACTTTCTCTCTGGCCTTCTTTAAAGAATCCATCAAGATCCACCATAACTTTACTGCTCCATTCTGCCATGCTAAACGACCTTACAAAAGATATGTTTTGTAAGCCTCCTTGTTTCTGATTGGAAATAACCATAGGTATAACGATTATATATATATAAATGATATAGAGTAGGGTGGTGTGAGTAACTACTTACCACTCGGCGCCTCCAACTTTCCGTTCATTTCTTCGTGTGCTTCAATCCGCTTGAGTGTTCGTCTAACAGTCTCACCAGCTAATCCTACCTTAGCGCCTATTTGATTTGTTGTTAGTCCTTCTCTTCGTAACTTTGTAATTTCTTTCCATTTATTTAATCTCTCTCTATCCATCTTATCCTTATAGTTCTCTGTTTCTAAGTTAATATTGTTCGCTTCAACTCTAGACTCCTTCTTTAGGTTTTGATAATTGTCCCAAACAACATCAGGGACTTTTCCAATCTTGCAATAAAACCAATAGCATTGTGTGTACTGTTCAACCCTAACAGATTCACCAAGAGTTCTTTCAAACACTCTTTTGTTTTTCCACCTCTTTGTCTTTAGTTTATAGTTCTCATCAATATGCCAAGGATCCTTACAGTCTTTATCCTCATCCTTCTTGTAGAATATAGCTAACCCCTTAACTGGTATATGTATCCAATATGTAATCATAAAGTTTCTAAAGTTCTCAGCAAAGTTCTGGAACCTAGGCATCAATAAAGCAGTACATAGATGATGATCTTCTCTGTCTGTTTCATAAAGCTGGTTTAATGTCTGTTGAACCTTATCATGCCACTTATGTTTATGTAGTCCCCTAGATGCTTCATCAATATGTAAAAAAGATCTAATAGGTAATCCAAGATATTGTTCTTTTATTTGTTCTGATGTAGGTATAAAACAAACATTTTTTTCAAAGGAATAATTATCATCAATCATCGCTCCGATGATGGCAGTATCATTTGATTTTCCAACTCCAGGATAACCAGTTATTCCAATTACCACATGCCCCTTATTTCTTAATTCTCTTTTAATCTCACTAGCAAATGTTTTTAAATTCGGATCTTGATTTTTAAAGAAATCTGGATCAACTTCTAGTATGTCAGCCTTTACTCCCATTATGCCTCTGGTAGATTATCGAATGTAGTTGGACTTCTTACACCCTTTTTAATTCTCTCGCTGGCAGACATATTTCTCCTAACTACAATACCTAACCCAATATACTGCTTTGTTTCATATAGTTTTGTTTTTAATTTTCTACATAAATCTACAAATCTAAAAACCATCTTCTTACTAAATGGAATCCCAGACCTTCTACTTTGTTCCCATCTTCTTTTTAATTTAACTAATTCATTTATTAAATCATAGTATTCTTTTTGTAATTTAGCCGTTCCTATTAATGGTTTAAAATCATCATGTAAATTAACAAGTTCTGCTAAGAACTTCTGCATTAATTCTAATGGTGGAATGTCCGTAGAATTAACAAAACCACTCAATTGATCTATATTTATTAATGTCTTATCATACCTGGCAAAATCATATTGGCCCATTGAAAATTCAGATTGATATTTTGGTCTATGGCTTGGTTTAAAACCATCACTTTTTTCTTCTTCCATTCTAAATAATATAAGATATTGGTATATTTAAAGTTTACATTCTACCTATAAACAAAGCCACTCAAATAGTTAACTATATAAACTATTAATTGTTATTATTCACATGAGTAAATGGACAGATTTTATGAAAGGCAAGATGGGGCCATATATGAAAAAATATGGAAGTCATGCAAAAGCCATGAAACAGTTAAGTGCAGAATATAAAAAGAAGAAAAAGAAATAATTTTAAATTAGTAAACTTTAAATACTTAACACGCTTCTAATAATAACAGATGAAATCCCAATTATTTGAAAATTCTAAATTAGAGACGAAAGTCCCTAATGAATAGTTGGCTTCGTTGCTTAAAGAAAAGAGGCGTTAAGAGAAATAAATATTTTTTATTTCTTAATAGGAGAAAATTTTTATGGTAAAATATTATAAGAGACGTATAATGGAGGTGAATTTATGAACAAATTTTTAGTTATTGGATTGTTAGGATTGTTTTTCATTAGTGGAGTAGTTGCTATACAATGGAGTAGCCCTACATATAAAGATGGTTCTGAAATAATTTTTGATGTACAAGTAAAAGTTATAAAACCAGAATGTCAAAAAGAAGAATGGAATAATAATTTTGAAGAATATAGAAACGGCTCAATATTGAAAGAAGATATGGTTAACTATGTGAGGTCTTGTAAATGGTAATAGTTAAGGAGGGTAGTAGATATGTAATAAAACCTAGTCCACCATCATTTTATAAATCTAAACCTGGAGGAGGGGGGGGAGGTTCTTCTTCATCTAAAAAAAGTGCTCAACAGAACCAAATAAATAAATTATTAGCAGATATGAGGGCTGGAAACATTTCACAATCAGATGCGGCGGCTGGAGTTAAAAATATTCAACGAGGTGGTGGAAGTGGAGCAGCGGCAAATGCTCAAATGTTTAATAGAGCGCAAGAAGCGTTGAGAAAAGAAGATATAAGATTGAAAGAAAAAGCTAGAGCAGACGCAGAAAAAGCAAGAATTGCTGCTGAAAAAAAAGCTTTTGCTGATGCAGAGAAACAATCTAGGGAGAGGGCAAGAAAAGACTTAACTATACAAAGAAGAGCAACCCTAACACTAACTCCAACTCAACAAGCACAATTGGCTATAAGAAGAACCCCAGAAATTTATTCTCCACAATTAGGTGGCTATGTTCAATCGGATCAATTCGGACAATTCTTAGATGTCACACCAATAATAAGACAGCCAACACTAAAAGAAAGAAGATTAATAGATAGAAGCACTGGAGAAAAGTTTAGGGATATAGTTGAACCGACCTTAACGACTGCTGATATTGTTAAAGGAAGAGTTGGTGAAGAGTTAAAACCTGCAAAAGTAGCAATCAGAGAAGCACAACGAAGAACTCCTCAAAGAACTGAAGAAGGATTGAGAGGTGGTATTCAATCTGTGGGAATGTCTAGTCTATTATTTAAAACTAAAGTTCAAGAAGAAGTTAGACCTGCAACAATCAGAGAAGCACAACGAAGAACTGTTGGCTTAGTTACTGAAAAGGTTGAACCTTTTGTCGAGCCTACAACTAAAACTGTTAGGGATTTTAGAGCAACTAATTTACTTGTAGGTGGATTGGTAAAAGACAAAGTTTCTAAGAGAATTATACCTGTAGTTACAGAAGCAGAGAAGTTAAGGTTAAGAGTATCAGCTAGAATTGGAAAAGAAGCCACGACTGGCATTCAATCTACTGGAATGTCAAACTTATTATTTAAAAAAAGAGTTCAAGAAGAAGTTAGACCTGCATCAATTACAATCAAAGAAGGGCAAAGAAGGGCTTCTCGAAAGGCTGAAGAAAAATTACGAAGTGGTGTTCAATCTATGGGAATGTCAAATTTATTATTTAAAAAAAGAGTTCAAGAAGAAGTTAGACCTGCATCAATAGCAACTAAGGAAGCCAAGCGAAGAGCAGAAAAAGAATTAATAGGTGGTATTCAATCGGCAAGAAGAAGCACAACCCCAGCAGTCAAAGCTTTAACTAAAAAAGAAGTTGAGTTGTCTAAATATCTTGAAGAATCAACTGGGATAACAGATGTTAAAGAAATAAGAAGGTTAAATATTGCAGCTAAAAAGAAAGGTAGAGAAACCTTCCAATTCATGTCTAGGCGAGGTATTGAAACTGTGCCTACTGCTAAAACGTGGTTTGGTGCGTCTTTGAATGTTGCCGAGAAGGGAGCAGAGGTATTATCTTTAGAATCTGGATTGGCAAGAGAGAGGTTAAAACTTAGAAAAGAAAGCGAGAGAAGTTTTCTTCACGATATGCCCTTTAGTGAAATTTCCACATACAAACCGACAAAAGCAGAAGTTAAAAAAGAAGCTAAGGTTATTGGTAAACAAACAAAAGAAGCTATTGAGTTTGGATTAATAGATGCTCCTTTGTATTATGCTGGTTCTAAAGCATTAAGTACCGTTAAGATTAGAAAGTTAAAAATACCACAACCAGGTGGAAAAGAAAAAACTTATAGATTACTTGGTTTAGAAAGCAAAAGTGGGAGGGGTGTTGTTTTGGGTGCAAAGACACCTAAAGGATTATCATTAGGTAGACCAGATGTATCAAAAGCATTGAAGGGATTACCAATAGGTGAACAGGTACCTCTTGCTTCTGTATTAGAAACAAAGACATTGGAACGAGCTATTAGGAGAGCACCAAAGGCTACTAAGAGAGCAAAAGAAATTATCAAGCCATTTAGGACTATTCTTAGAGAGACAAGGAAGGTTGAAACAGCAGTATTAAAGCCATCTGAATTAACAAGCAGAACAAAATACTTACCAAAGAAGGGAGTTAAAGATGTTCTTACCGTTGCAAAAGAAGAAGGTGGTATATTATTTGGTTCAAAGGCACGTGCTCCACAGTTAGCAAAGAAGTATACCATTGGAGAAAAGAAGTATACTTTAGATAAAATACCTAAGGATATTGAATTAAGGTTTGATATAGCAACTGCTGACGACATGGAGAGATACACAGCAAAGACAATAAAGAAATTAAGATCTCGTGGTATTATTACGGAGGGCGGTAAAAAGTTTAATTTAGGTAGTGCTAGAGAAATAAAAGGAACTCCTTACGCAATCGAAGCGAAGATAAATAATAAATGGCAAAAAGTTGTAGAGTTAAAGGGTGGGCCAGAAGAAGAAATGGTATCTGAATTTGTTTTGGGTCTTACAAAGGTTGGGAAACCTAGAGTTATAAGGGGTGTGAAGACTACAGGATTGCCAGAAGAATTAAGAGGTGTATCTCAAGGTATATTAAAAGTTAGTAAAACTAAAACTGGCCTTATTGATGTATTCCCTGAGGCAAAGAGAGCTAAGGATATTGGTTCGTTTAGTGTAACTGCTAGAACTATTGAGATGAGTAAACCATCTAGGGGTTTAAGTAAAAGAATTAGGAAAGTAGAGTCTCTTTTCCCAGAGAAGCTAGTAAAGGCACAAGTTAAAGAAGCTTTGAAGAAACCTGCTAGAGTTAGATTGGCTGATTTTTCTAAGACTACTAAATTTAAACCAACAAGTGTTACATCTTTCTTAACTATTTCTCCTTCAGTTAGTCCTAGTGTTGGTAAAAGATATGTAAGTCCGTTCTCTACTTCTGCTAGTCCTAGTGTTTCTCCTAGCGTTAGTCCTTCTGTAAGTCCTAGTATCTCACCTTCTATTTCGCCTAGTGTTTCTCCTTCTATTTCTCCAAGTGTGAGTCCTTCTGTAAGTCCTAGTATCTCACCAAGTGTAAGTCCTTCAGTTTCACCATCAATAAGCCCAAGTGTTTCTCCTAGTGTAAGTCCTTCAGTTTCACCATCAATAAGCCCAAGTGTTTCTCCTAGTGTAAGTCCTAGTGTTTCGCCTGGTATTAGTCCACCTGTATTATTCGGCTTTGAAAGAAAGAAGCAACCTAAGACTGTTAAGGGTCGTGGTTATAATTCATATTATCTAAGGCATGGCACAAAACCCACAAAGAAAAACTGGGTTAAGATTAATAAAAAACCTCTAACAAAGGGATCTGCTTTATCTTCTATGGGTAGGACTGTAGATAATAGAATTAGTGCTAGGGGTAAGATTGAGAAAACTACAATTAAGAAGGGTGATGTAAGTGCTGGTTTGGTTGTTGATACTGGGGATAATTACTGGAAGAAAAATAAAGGTAGATTTAGAACATGGAAAACAAAAAAGAAAACCCCACTAGCTCCACAAAGATATATCGAGAGACAGAAATATAGGCTTTCGCACCCATTAGAAAAAAGACAAATTAGATCGGCTCGTGGTGTATCAAGTTTTCTAGGTGGAGTTAGAAACAAACCTACATCTACTCGAAGACCCACACAGCCAAGAACTAAAAAGAAAAGTGTGTTTAGATTATGAGTGATGAAGAAGTGCAATGCCCACCTGCTTTATCTTATCCATCAGAAAGAAAGCGTAGGGTTGAGAGTGTTATAAATCATAGACAAATTATAAGACCGCCAAAGATAAATGGTTTAGATGCTGTCCAATTAATTAGCCCTGGTCAAATACCAGTTAGTAATATGTATGCCGAAGAGGAAGAACCAACTGCAACTAAGCTACAAAAGATACAAAGCTCTGTTCAAGGAATAGAGAGATTTAGCGGAAGACTAGGGGCTGCTTTTGCAAAGAAAAAACCACAGGTGGGAATTTTAAACAATGCAAAAAGAAATGTTAGCAAGTCCAATAGCAAGAAAAGAACTAAAAATTTATTTGGGTTGTGAATGTAAACCTTATAAACATTATATAACTAATAATTAAAATGGAAGAGGCCCCAATACCACAACAACAACCGTATCAAGATAATCAACCTAACCTAATTCCTTCTGCTGATGTTCAAAGAGAGATGGATTCTTTATCATCTATTTCTAAAATGATAGAGTCTATAGCTGATTACCCTAACACTTTAAGAAGAGAATTTTGCGGAGAGAAAATGTTTGAAGATGCTGAAGGGGTAATTCATTGGGTTCAAGATACTAAGCCAGTATTCGTGAAGTTAGATTTTGAAACTGGACTGCCATTAATGAAAACAGTTAAGATGCCATGGGGGGAAGAAAAGGAAATATATATTGTAAATGATAATGCCGTTGAGGAAGTTATCTCTCTATTAAAATTCGCAGGGGTTAATCAAATAAATCCTATTGGATATAATTCCCCAGATAATTATCAAGATGATTTAAAAGAATTTGAATGTAAGCTTGCAGGACTTCTAGCATTAAAACAAAAAGAGTGGGGAATTGATAAAGAACTTTTACCTACGCTACAATTCAAACTTAAAACAATTGTACAAGATGTTAGAAGTATGAGTGTTAATGGCAACTTATTAAAAACTATTCAAACAACTACGCAAAGAATTGAGCAGATGGTTGAGAGAGGAGAGAAGCCAAGATTTGGGGGTAATCCTTTTTAAGATGATAGATAAATTAAGTAAAGATGATAGATTGGAGTTTTTAGTTAAGACTGGTTTAGTTGAAAATAGATTTAATATTAGTAGGGCGGTAAATGCGTCACTTGCTATTATAGGATTAATTATGATTATATCAAATGAAAATATTGTTGGATGGTTGGCATTAATACTTTTTGCTATATTTTCTATCTGTGATGCTATTACTATGGTTAAAAATAAAAAACAACTCTTCAACGAATATTTTGAAATTAAACCTAGGAGTAAAAAATAATGAGTTTAATAAGTATTCTTAATACCACATGTACTGTAGTTAAATTTGGTTGGCCGTTTGTAATTCTGGGGTGGCTAGTCGCATGTAAAATCAGATGGAAAAACTGGCCACTTGAAGCTGTCATAATTGAAAAGCGTGGGGATAATTTAATTAAAACTTCTGATAGGCTTGGTAAGTATGTAGATAACTTTTCTGGTATGACTGGATATAAATTAATGAAGTCTGGAGATACTATACCAATAATTGATTTTGATTGGATATTGCACAATGCGTCGAAGCCAACTAATTTTTTAGAAAAGTTAGTTAAAATATTGCGACCAGATATGGGTACTGTGTTCTTATTTAGATACGGATCAAAACAATATAAGCCACTTAATCCTAGCCATATACCTGAAGCAGAAGGGGAAATGGAATACGAAACTATAAAAGGAGATGATGGTAAGGATATAGTAGTTCAAAGATACCAACAATACGACCCAAGAGGTACATTAAAAGTATTAAACTTTGAAGTAGTAGATTGGGATAATATGAACTTCATGGTTCAGGAGATGAGAACATCTTTCGAGAGAAGGCAGAAAAGAAGTGCATGGATTAAAGAGATAGCAATTCCATTAGCTATGTTGTCAGCAACAGCATTGGTATGTATAATCATGATTAAATTCGGATTTGATTATGCTAAAACTATCCCTTCGACAATACAACCTTCGACAACGGCAACAGCACCAGATCTTCCATTAGTAGGCAATGTTATACCAGGATCATAAAAGGAGGACTTTCTTAGTCCTATCATTCTTATTAGTCTTAACTATGATTGGTTTTGTTGATGCTTCCGCATGTGCACAGTTAGAAAATCCTGTACAGAGAAGTGCTGATTTTCAAATATTTCAAACGTGTAATAATTGTACATTCTGCGACTTTACTTTTTTTACACCATCTGATCCATATGGAGATTTTTATAATGCAGATACTAATAATAATTGGAGATATTATACAAATCTAAGTGGGGGCAACTTTACAGAGCTTGGGGTATATCGTTGGGATTATGTATGTGGTAATGCCGTAGAGAATTTAACTGGGTGTGTTGAATCTAAAATTACCGCTACTGGAGATTACTTTAATGGGTCACAACCAATTGCAATACTTTCGCAATTGGGATTCATTGCATTATTGGCTGCAATAGGTTTTTCGTTTAGAAAAGAAAAATGGAAGCTAAAGAGTTTCTTCTTTATCTCAGCATTGTTAATGTCATTAGTTTTATTAAACTCGATAAATATAATAACTGGTTCATCTAGTGGTATGTATAGTATGGGACAAATAAGTTTGGTGATAGGAATATCAATAGTTAGCGTAATGGTTATGTACTTCCTAATAAACTTTACAATCGAAGTATTAAATTATTTCAAAAGGAAAAAGAAAGATAAATGGAGTATGAACGACTATGGATAAACGTGGATTTGTAGCTTGGTTTTTAGTTGTAGTTGTAATTATGGCTTTTTCTGTATTCGCTTTGATAATAAATAAAACATGGAGTGAAATAGAAACTCCGCTAGCTGCAACATTAGAAAATAATATGCCTGATAATTCCCCTGTTAATGTTACAGAAGAACTAGGCAAAGTTGGTTCTACAATGAAAAACTTCAGTGATATGTTGCCTTTCTTAATAATAGGTTTATTGGCTTTTGTTATGATTAGTGCTGGGGCTATGATGAAAAGTCCTGCGATGATATTTGTTGGTATGATTGTTATGGGTGTTCTGTTATTGTTATCAGTTGTATTCTCTAATGTTTATACTGGAATAGCTGAGGCTGACGAATTTGCATCAACTGCTAGTGATCTAGCAATACAGGGAGTATTTATGGAATTTCTTCCTGTAATAGTATTCTTTATTGCAATAGGAATTGTTGTATTTATTTTATACGGTAAATCAACTGGAGGCGGTGGGGCATTATGAAATTAGTTAAATGTTTTACATTAATAATAATGTTTACTTTTATGATTAGTTTTAGTAGTGCTACTCTTATTGATAATATAACTTCTTACTATAAACTAGATGATAATTTAGCGACAACTAATGTTATAGATTCTTTAGATTTAAGCAACGGAACTCTATCCGGTGGAGATAATACCGAAGATATAAGTGTAGTTGGTAAGATTAATTTAGCACTAGATTTTGATGGATCGGCTGACTATGTTGATACCAATGCTAATTTTATTACTACAAATATAGAATTTTCTATTAGTATGTGGGTTAATGCTGCCGCACAATCAGATAGGAGGATTTATGCAGAAAATGATGATAGTGGTACTGGTACGGCATGGGCATTAGGGACTGATAATACTGGTAGTAATAATAAATTAAGATTGTTTCGTAGAGATGATAGTGATGGTAATCAATTAGATTTAAAGAGTAACGGTATTGTATTCAACAGCACATGGAATCATATTGTTATTACATATACTGGAACAAATCTTTCTATGTATATTAATGGTGATTATGATAATTCTGGAACTTATATACAAGGTACACAAATTCCATTAAATTCCATTATTGGTGCTTTAGACTTAGGGGGGCCTGCGGCTTTTTTTGATGGGTTAATTGATGAAGTTGGTTTATGGGATAGGGCGTTAACTGGTGATGAAATAACAGATTTATATGAGAATGAGTTAACATATCCATTTGGTATTAGTGTAATAAATATAGAATTAATTTCCCCAACAGACCAAGAATTAATTAGTAATACTGATATTAATTTCACAGCGAATATGACATCTACATCCAACAATTTTACAAATGCTACATATTTTGTATGGTATGAAAACGAAACAATATTTAATCAAACTGTTGTTACTCTTCCGAATACAAATGATACAAATTTTACATTAGAGATAAATGACTTTACTTTCGATAATTATAAGTGGAATGTTTTTAGCTGTATTTCTGATGGAAATTGTTCTTTTGCAGATACCAACAATACATTTACTGTCTCACCATTTTCAGTTGATTCGGTAACATATAATGTAAGTGTTTATGAAACCTCTACGCAAACTTTTAGCATTAACATCTCTGCAAACCCTACTGTTAATTCTGTTTCTGGATTATTCTGGTACGACGATTCTTCATATACCGCCCTTATTACAAATCCGTCTAATGGCAAGTATGTAGCAACGAGCATTATAGATATTCCTCTTCAAAACTCTGTTGGGAACAAATCTTTTAAATGGCAATTTGATTTTGAACTAACGGATTTATCTGAACAGCAACAAAATACAACTGATTATTCAAATGAAGTAAATAGAACATATATCTTTTTATGCAATGCCACATATACATCAGAGTTAATTAACTTCACAACTAGAAATGCTGAAAATCCTTTCCCTAAAGTCAATGGTACATTTAAATCCGCATGGCAATGGTTCTTAGGATCTGGAAGTGTATTTAGAAATATGAGTTATGAAGATGTAACTGAAAATGAATCTGACTTTGATTTCTGTGGTCTTGATGATGGAATAGATTATATTTTTTCAGTTGATGTTGAAGCTGATGCAACTGGATTTTCAAAGAACTTCTATTATTTTACAGAGGCAGAAAAGACATCTGGAATTGCTACAGAGGTGGATTTATATTTATTAAATGATACTTTGTCGACACCAACAACACTACTTGTTAGGGATAGATACCAAAGGGTGCTTGAAGATGTATTGATTTTTGTACAGCTCTATGATGTTGGAACAGATACATTTTATACAGTTACTATGGGTAAGACTAATCAGAACGGGGAAGATATAGTTTATCTAAATTGGTTTGATAGTCTTTATAGATTTATATTAGTACAAAATGGAACCACAATTTTAACAACTGGTTCATATAAAGTTGGAGATACCCCCCAAATATTTCAAATAGAGGATGACATAGTTTATGATTTTGATAAATTTAGGGATTTTGAATACTCTCTTACGTTTAATAATGCTTCAAATAATTTTATATTAACATATATAAAACCAAGTGGATTAGTTGAGAGTGCATGTTTGAGGGTTATTAATAGAAATGCCACTGGAGATACTGAAATATGTGAGACATGCTCCACATCGGCATCGGCAACATTGTTTTGTGATATTGGTTCTGCTGGTAACGGAACTTTCATAGCTACTTTCTATGCTACTGGTTCATTAGCTGTAATTGACTGGATAACTCAAGAGATTGGAATAGGGATGGCTGCAACTATATTTGCACTACTTGATAAAGACGATGCGGCATTCTATACAATTCTAATGTCAAGCATTGTTTTATTAATTTTCTTGATTAGCCCTGTGTTTGGAATACTTGGAATACTTGGTGGTTTGTTATTATCATCAGCTATTGGATTCTCATTAATATCTTATGCTTCATTCTTATTTATATCATGTGTAGGAGGTACAATAATATGGCTATTGAGAAGATGAATAAAAAAGGCAGTACATTAACAACATTGGTAGTAACAATGCTTATGGTAATTGGAATATTTAGTGGTTATTATTTATTCTTCGTGGAGCAAATGGATAATTATGATACTGAATTAGATGAAAAATATAATGAAACATATCAATCATTACTACAAGAGCAGGCTGATATTGATGAGGATGTAAATGAAATAAAAGAAAGCATACAGGATGTTGAAGAAGCTGATAATACTTTTCTAGCGGCCATCGCTGGGTTTAAGGGGCTTGGTCTTGCATTGTTGTTGTTAGTTAATTTTGTTGAGAGTGGGGTTAATATATTCACTGCCATTTTCTTCTCTACAGATATTATACCAATAGACATACAGAATTTAATGCTGATTGGTATAATAGCGTTTATTATATTGTTAGTAATTGCTATTCTAAAAGGGGAGGGAAAGATGTAATGGCGTGGTCATATCCCACAAACTATAGTGGAGGGGAAATTGTAACTGGACCTGGAGATTTCTTTATGGGTTATCCTAGTTCTATCATTCCACAATTTGGTGGCGGAATATTAATTATGTTGTTCTTAGTTGTGTTTGCAGTTAGTTCGTTTATGGGAGCAAAGAAAGCATTATTAGTATCTTGTTTTATTACTGGATTGATGTCTATGTTCTTCGCTGTAAGAGGTTGGATAAATGCGGTAGTTCCAATTAGCCTCGGTGCTATTACGGTTATTATTATTATTATAGCATTACTAGAAGGTGATGGTGGAGGATTATAGTGGCCACTGATAGAATATTAATTCATCGTAGTTTAACACAGAACTTAGAGAAGTTAAGACAGCAAGTAGCATGTGATTTAAAAAAGAAATATAATTTAAGTGAGATTGTTGTACCAAGAACATTATCTTCACAAATATTGGCAGCGAAGATGAATGGTAAAAAGTTTGTAAATTTTAGAATTAATAAAAAGGGTATGAATAAAGGATTCTTGGAATTGTTATAGTCTGTTTAATTTTGTTTTTCATCTCTTTTTAATTCTCCTTTTAATATGAGCTTTTCATTCTCATCAACACTTAGAATAAATTCAAAAGAATCGTTGTTTGGATCAATGTTTAATGCTTTGGCCATACCCTTTGGAATCCTAATAGTAAATTGGTCTTGACTTCTATCTAGGGAAATCTTCACATCTTTCACTTCAACTCTCGGAGTGTTTAGTGGTATTCCATTTTTGATTAATTCTTGTGTCAATTTATCCATAGATTATAATGAATAATCTAATTTATATATCTTTTCATAGTATGGCATGGCTATGTCATAGGGCTTTATATACTATTTTTATCTGAATTTATTGAGACGTAAGAGTTAGGCATACGTCTCGTCTTTCTCTTGCGATTCTCAATAAATAAATGGAAAATATATTAGGAAGATAATATGGAATACAAGTTGAAAGCCCCTGCTGTGGACTTAACTGACTTAGCTATAGGTATCGTTGTTCTAGGTATTGTTGTATCTATCGGTGCGACTGTTTTGATTGGTGTGAGAGACACTAACACAGTTGACGATATTGCATATAACTTAGCTAACGACGCTGCTATTGGTCTTGCTGAATATGGTGACTGGTTCGACATAATTGTTATTGTCGGTATCGCTGCTGTTATTCTTGCATTGATCTTTATGGCTTTCGGTGGTCGAAGTGGCGGATCTATGTCTTACTAGACATAGTTCGCTAACTACAAATAAAATTATTTACTATTAGTCTTGACCTTATTTTTTAGACAAGACAAAAAACAAATTAAATTAACAAACATAAGAAATGAAAAATATGAAAAACTCAGCTGTGGACTTAACTGACTTAGCCTTGGGTATTGTTGTTCTAGGTATTGTTGTATCTGTTGGTGCTGTTATATTAGTTGGTGTTAGAGACACAAGTATAACGGATACTGCTGGTTGTAATTCAACTGACACATCTGATTGTGCTGTATCTTACAACTTAGCTAATGATGCTGCTTTAGGCCTTGCTGAATATGGTGACTGGTTCGACATAATTGTTATTGTCGGTATCGCTGCTGTTATTCTTGCATTGATCTTTATGGCTTTCGGTGGTCGTGGATCTAGTGCAGGTGTCGGCGGAAGTTATTAAGTAATTTTAATTTACTAACTATGATAAACAGACTGAAGAGATTTAGTTTGAACAGTGGGAATAGGAGAAGATCCCTACTTAGTCAGACCAAGAAGGAAGGTAATTTAATCTATGGAGGTCAGGCATTAAAAGCAAGAATGGGTGCTACTGCTAGAGACACTAAAGACTTTGATATTTTTTCTAAACGTCCAATGCGTTCTGCTAAAATAACTGAGAAGAACTTTGATAAAATTCATGGTTCTAATGATTTCTATGTTAAACCTGGAAGTTATAAATACACAAAGAAAGTAATGTGGAAAGGTGTTGATGGTAAGAAAGGAACTGATGATGATGAAGGTGTTGTAGATTATACAAAACATAAAGGTAACGTTCCCTTTAAGAAAATCCATGGGGTTAAATATTCTACAATGGGAAGAGAGATGATGGTAAAACAAAACATATTAAAGGATAAAAGTTTTGGATATAGACATGCCAAGGATCAAAGTGATGTTAATCGAATTAAATTCTTTAATAAAAGATTATAACTAAACTGGAGGATTAAAATATGGATTATAAAAATACAAAAAATATGAAGAAGAAATCTAAAGCTTATAGTGAAGCTATGAAAGAAGCTTCTATTGTAAGAAGTCCTGCTAATGTGTTAAAAGATGTTAAACATAAAGGTAAGATTCTAGGAAAATACAACGAGCTTATTTACTAATAATATAAAATGGCAAAGAAGAAAGTTAAGAAAAGATTAACGTCTATTGGTAAGGCGATAGCGAAAGAAAAAGCTGAGGCTTTTAAACAGAGAGTACAGCCTAAGTTTGTAAGTAAAGATATTAAAGTTGTACAATCCCAAATGTCTCAGAATCAAATGATTCTAAATGGTATGTTTGGTGGAGGTGTTGGAAAAAGAATTCTAGGAGATGTTCGGCCACGAATTAATAGAACATTGCAAGGTGGGTCACAACCCTTTGGATTAATAAAAAATCAGGATGATGGGTACACAGCAAGTTTAATGCTACCAACTAAATCAGGTAGGAGGACACTATGAGTAATGAAGATTATATAGCTAAATTATTGACAGGCCGAGAGCTAGATGCTCCAGAAAAAGCTAAAGCTAAAGGGAAAAAGCTTCGAGAAGAAGCTAGCACATTTGGCTTCGGTTATGTAAAGTATTAAAGGAAGGTTTACCTTAAATTAATATGGAAGATAATACATTAACCACATTAGCAGTAGGAATAATAATTCTAGGTTTAGTTGTATCTCTTGGTGCAGCTATATTAATTTCATTTCAAGATTCAGTTGAAACCACTACATCTGCTGATTCATCAAGTCAAACTATTCTTTCAGAATCTACTGCAACACTAACACCTATAGGTGAAGGCATTTCCTCTTCCGAAGTAAATGCTAATAATAGAACGTGGATAAACTGTACGACATCTGATTCTCTGGTAGTTGATATAAATGAAAGCAAAGCGACTGTTTCAGTTTGGTTTAACAACCTAACAACTGCATGGACTTCACTGATTAAATCAGATGGTGATATTTACATTAATGGTTCTGTAGATGCGGCATGGATATTTTTACCATATTTTGTATCTGGAGATATTATAACATTTTGTAAAACTGATGGTTCAACTTTCATTGATGTATCAGTTGACGCTATTAGGGTTTATGAGCAAGCATTAAATAGTACAGAGGTCACACAAGTATTTAACTATGGTAGATAAAAAAGCACAAACAAAGAATACGAAGAAGATGGGTATAATCGCATTGTTAGTCTTATGCGTCGTTTTTGTGTTGGCTATAACAATAACAGATGTATTACCTATAGGGACCACAGCGGAAAATCTTTCGATAGAAATAGAATATAATTTCTCTGATACAAATGTTAATCAAATAAAGTTTAATTTTAACGGAACGAATACAACTCTTTATGATGATTCTGTAGTATTGTTTATGAACTTTGATAATAGGTCTGCATTGGGTGAAAATGATACTCATGTTACAGACTTATCTAAATATGGAAATAATGGAACAGTTATAGGCGGAGTAAATATTTTCTGGACTCCAGATGGTAAATATGGAGGAGCTTTTAATTGGACTCCAACATTTGGTTCTTCTATAAATGTAGATGATAGTGATTCATTGGACTTGGAAGAATTTGCAACAATATCTGCATGGGTTAATCCAGAATCATTTGTTGATACTCCAAGGATTTTAAGTAAATCTTCTGCATATTCATTCTATGTAACTACGGGAGGTTTCTTGGGAGTAGAACTTCAAGGTTTATCTGGCGGAGCAGTTCAAAGTTTAACTAAAATTAATTTAAATGAATGGTCACATGTTGCATTAGTATATAATAGCACACACATTCTTATTTATATAAATGGTACACTAGACAAAACAGAAGCACAGACTGGGAATATCACTATTACTGCTACTGATTTAGTTATAGGAACGGAAGGTGGTAATAGGTGGAAGGGAAGATTGGATAACATAATAATAAGTAACGAAAGTTCATCTTCGGCTAAAATATCAGAATTATATATTTCGGCTATTACAAAATATGACGAAGATGATTGGAGTTTTTACACGAATCAAACACTAGAGAGTTTAGAAAGTTATAATTATTCTCTTTGTATAGATAATTCTACAGAGGAAGTTTGTTCAGATACTAGGACAATAACAAATGTGCCAAAGACAGCTACTGTAACTTCAAATTTTTCAAATCAAATAGGAAATATAAGAAGTGATTTTTATGGTACACAGGCCTTTAATGACGATTTTTATTCCGAAGGTCTTTTGTTTGATAATAGTTGTGCAAGAGAAGTCCCAAATAATTTCACATTACAAAGAGAGAAATTTTTAGACGCAAATTTTAAGGTTTTAAGATGGGAAATAGATATATCAATAATAGACCCAGATTTTAGTATTTCAACTAATTATGATGAAGCTATAGAAATTGTTGAATGGGCGTCAGATAACAATGTAACTGTAAATATAATAGTTCTAGGGACTCCCGAATGGTTAGCAAATAAAACATCTGGGTATTGTACTTCTAATTGGAAATCATGCACATCAACAAATAATACAAAATTTGGTCTAGCTGTTGTTGCAGCAATTGATAATATAACAAACAACGGTATTCATAGTGATTTAATTCAAATAGAAGTTTGGAATGAACCATACGGATCACAATGGCTTAATAATTTATCTCAAGATAATCAGATAAAAGCAACTGAATATGTAAAAATGTATAACTCTACATACGATGCAGTAAAATCAGCTTATCCTAATATGAAGGTTGGTGGAGCAGATTCGCTTTTCTCAGCCGATACTTCAATAAACCTTACAACAACTTTTATTTCTAACTTGACAAATGCAAGTGGTTTTTCTAAGTGGGATATGATACATCTGCATCAATACGATTTTGGTATTTTTGATTTAGAAAACGCTGTTCCTCAGTTATTAGCTATATGTGATACATATGGTGCTAACTGTTCACATATTTATTTATCAGAATGGAATTTGGATGTTAGTTATGATTTTTTCAGGACACAAAGAAATGCTATGGATGTTGCGACATCTTACTCATATATATTAAATAATTTTCCTTCAAACTTCACATATGGTCTATGGAAATTTTCATCAGACTCAACTACAAATAACTCATGTGATGTATTTTTTAATTTATCTATAACAAACTCTTTTACTGGTGAAACGTATCCAGGATATAATGTAACAAAAGCTCTATCCATATCTCACTCAGGAGGTTCAACAGTATACAATTCAACAACGACGCAATCTGCGGTTAAGACGATTAGTAGTATGAATGGCAATGAATTTTATATAACAGTAATAAATACGGATACAGAAGCTAGAAATATAACTGTTGATACAGATGGTATTTTAACCAAGTTATTCAACTTAGAAACAGGCGAAGAGTTTTCAAGTGATACTGGAGTATTTACAGTTGGGGTTATGGATTCATTTGAAATTTTATACTTAGGTTACCAAGGAATTGAGGGTGGGTTAGTGGCTAGATTAAATCTAAATGAAAACTCAGGTACAACAGCCCATGATGTATCCGGTAACTCAAATGATGGAATAATCACTGGTGCATTATGGTTTACAGATGGAATCCTAATAACCCTAACAGCAGTAACAGACTACACAATAAACGCTGCGACGGGTTTGTTTACTATAGCGAATACTGATTATACATGGGCCGAATTATTAGTAACTTGGAATTATATAATCTCTAATGCAGACTATACTGTTGCTGGAGATGCGGCAGAAGCACTTGGAGAATATGGTGACTGGTTCGACATAATTGTTATTGTTGGAATAGCTGGGGTAATATTAACATTAATATTCTTTGCGTTTAGTGGCAATGGTGGTAAGCAAGAAGTTGGAGGTTCTTATTAAATGAAAGGGAGGTTTGAATATGATTAAAAAGAAAAAGAAAAAATATAATGTTACAAGTGTGCCATTCGGATTAGCTGGCATGACTGTAGGTTTTGGAATTGCAAGTAAAGCTTTTGATTCACCAGGACTTGGAGCAGCTGGACAGGCATCTGGAAAGTTTATTCCAATAGCGGTTAATGTAGGAATGGGTGGATACTTAATAAATCAAGTAAAGGGATTTGGTAAAAAATGAGGTATAGTAAAAAACAAATTAGCACTGGAGTTAAAATAGAACAAGAACATTCAGACACTTTAAAGTTTATAAAATCATATTTTAGAAAACATAAAAAACTACCTCCAAATTCTAAGGTGTATAAAAGAATTGCCATAAACCATCTAGATGAAAATCCTAAATATTACACAAAGTTTAATAAGTGTAAGCTTTAAATATAAGCTTATCTTTTAATTTCTGACAAGAATGGTGAAGCATAAATATTTTGTTAGTGTACTTTTATTAATATGTTTAATTTCTTTTAGTTCGGCAAGGTTAGAAGTTGGGTTAATTGATGGTGGTGTTAGTCCTTCAATTGGTCTAAATTTAAATCTTAACCCATTAGATATTAATCAAGGTGGAAATTATTCTATTAATACAAACTCTTCTGATTGGTTGATTACAAACGATGGTGCTATAGGTAATATTAATACAACAGTCTTAGATAACAATGGTGGATTCTTAACTATTGTTAAATCTTGGTGGGATGGATTTTATTGTGAATTAACTGGGTGTATTATGGAGGGCGATATTGATATGGATGAATCAAATATATTATTCACTAATTCTGGTTCAGGAATCCAAAGAGTTATTAACGCAACTTCAACAAACCCAACAGGAGTTATTGGTTATGAACTTAATAATAATGTAGGAGCAAGTATTGCATTATCTGTTGCTGGTTCTGGAATAGCAGATTTTGCAAATGACTCTGGTATCATATCTAGAGGTGGTAGAACTTTTATTGTAAATGCGGCTGATAAGTCAATAGTAATGGGTCATGGAGAATTGCCAACCGTTGTTCCTACATGGACACTTAACTCAAATGGGACTGTAATACAAACAGGACCATTAGTAATGAATGGTAGTGCAATATTTTTGGATGAGAACCGACAACACTTCATAAAAGAAAATGTTGATGGATTTCCGTTTAATGGCATATCTACTGACGCTGAGTGGTTTGGACATGATGAATTTGATGAAGAAGGAGAAATAACATTTTTATTCACACATGGAAATGAAACAAATTTATGGATGCAGTCTGGAAAGAATAATTCTTTTTCTTCTATTGGAAATTCATTTTTTATAGTGCCAACTTATATGGCTAATAATAACTTCACTGAAAACGGAGTAATCAATATGACTAAGGCATCAAGTTATTTAGTATTGTGTGATACTTTTGGGGTAGATTGTAATTTTAATGCAGACACCCTTGGGAATGCAATAGACTTAATCCCAGGAGGTCCATTACTCGGTACTATGGGTGACTTAGAAGTATGGCAATCTGCGAAAATACATCGGGGGCTTTCAGTTGAGGGTCCAGTATTTTTTGACCTAGAAGGTAATAATGCTAATTTTAATAATGGTACAGTTCATATAGCAACACCAGTTACTTTTGAAGAGGGATTTACAGCAGGTGAATCTGTTACTAAATTTACAGAAACTTTTGCTAGTGGTCTTGGTATTTTCATTAACATACAATCTGATTTAGGAAATTGGGTTAATGTTTTAAATTCTGTATTCTGTGACGAAGGAGAATGTGCAGAAGCAGATGGTGCAGGTTCGGGTCTTGTTGAGATGCAAACAAACTTCTCAACATCAGATATTAATGAAACTGCTTTATCTTTTGTTTATAGTTTAGTAAATCTTGTAGGTGCTGGAGATTTTTCAATAGAAGTAAATAATAATGTTGGTTCTGGAGATGTAGAAATATTTTCAGATACAACATCTAGTGTGATTAAGTCTAGCCAAAGTATCTCCTTGCCCTCATCTATGGACGACCAACCACTTATAACTTTAACTATTATTTGTGATATTGGTAGTTCTAATAAACCAACAAGACAATGTTTCTTTGATACAGCTAAAATTAATGGTACTGCAATAACTACAACTTTAATTAATATTTCTGGATTCAATTCAATCATAGCTTTTTCAGATGGAACTCTTGACGCAGGTGGATTTCCAGAAAGAGGAATATTTTATAATGCTTCTGAGGATCAGATAATATTTAGAGGGAATGTAACATTTGAGAATATTATTGAGCAGGATTTAAATATAACTAATTCTATAGAACTTAACGGAACTATTCTTTTTGATTGGGGAGATATTCCTGATTTCTTTTTACTTAATGGAAGTTCTGTTATGGCTGGGAATTCTAACTTCGGTGGATTTAGTTTAAATAACATTGATGATGTAACAGCAACAGGTGAATTCTTTTTAGGAAGTCAAGGGGGTTTTCCATCTGGGGCAGCAATAATAGGTATAGATAATCAATTTATAAACCCAACAGCTAATCAAGTAGGTTCTATAAATGCAAGGGCACAATATATCAGAACAACAAATTCATCATTAGCACACAATGGTATTACAAATGAAGCATGGTATCATGGAAATTCTGTAGGGAATTTAACTGGAGATGAAGGGTTAGTTGGGGGATTTTTTAAAGCAGAAGTTTTAGCAAATTCAAATAATCCAATTATTAATGCAATGCATGGAGCTATTTTTGAAACGGAAGCTGCGGCAGGAGCAATAATAAATAATGCTACCAGATTAAGAATTAAAGACCATGGTGGGGTAAATGGTCCAATAGATAATTATGGGATTTATATTGAGAATACAATAGCAGGAACAAACAATTGGGCTTTATTTTCAGAGGGTGGAAATTTTGAATTGAATGATGGGAACCTTTCAGCAAATTGGATTTTTTCTAATTTTACAAATATTACTTTAGATTTAGATGTCGGAAGAGATGCAATAATTAGAGATGATTTAGAAGTTAAAGATGATACACATATTAGAGGGGGACTTTTTGTAACTGAACCTTTAGTTTTGGGAGCATTTTTATCTACACTTGATGCTGATTCCGCAACAGGAGTTACTTCAGTGAATTTAGCACCATCTTCAGCAGATTATTATATAATCCCTTCAGTTGTTGGTGAGATGGTAATAAATCCTACTCAAGCTCACTACTTTGATTTTAAATATAACACAAAAGATACTGTTGATTTCTTTTGTATAGATTCAGAAAAAGAAACTTTTGGTTTTGGTGAATGTTCTGATAACTTTTTTCAAGTTATTGCCCCTGATGGTTCAGGAGATATTCCATTTAGATTAGGTGGTGTAAATGATGCTTCAGGAGGATGTGTTCCTTCTGATGAGGTAGGGGATAATCAAGTAGATATTTTTAATTGGTCTAGTGGAGATGCAGGAAGTGCAACTTGTACTACTGGTTTTGCTGATGCTATTGGAGGAGATGCACCTACTTGGAGAATGACTTTGCCTGATGGTGGGGATGCCTCAAATGCAGGTACAGGGGATGAACTTGGCGGTAAGGGTGGTGGTATGTATGTTGATATAGGTTCAAAAGGAGCTGGTGCAGACACAACAAAACCAAATGGAAATTGGACTTTTGGTATGGATGGTAACGATATAATGGCGATTGGAAATGATACTGTTTCCATTTACAGAAATGTAACATTGACAGATAGTATTACTGTTGAAGAAAGATACTTTTTAGGTAATGGTGCAAGTATAGGATTTAATACAACATGCGATTTTATATTTTACGATACAAGTGGAGGAATACTTTCAACACTAGGATGTTAAAAATGGATAAAAAATATATATTTTTACTATTAGGATTGTTATTAATTGGAAGTATAGTAACTGCTGGTGTGATAGAATTATCAAATAAACAAATCATAATTCCTAATAAGGAAATAAGTATTTCTAAAGAAATAACTTTTAAGGCTGATGGTGAATTAACCAGTTGTATTACAAGTGAACCTGATGGAAATATTGATGAAGGCGATATAATTGCCTGTGCAATAAAAATGGGATTAAATCCTAATACAATTATTACAGAAATTAAAGATAGCTCAAATAATATATTAAAAGATGATGGAACTTGGATTAAAGAAAAACAAAGTGTAGACGCATAAGGTGACAAGGACGCCTTAACTGAAGATGGCGAAACTTTTTAAGTTGTTTAATGTTTATATAACTGTTGGTTATGTTTTTTTATTGTTGTTACTTTGTAATGTTGGGTTAAGTATTTAAAGAAAGATTTGTTAGGATGATTACTTAACTTCGGTTAGGTATTTGGTCGGCTTCGGTCGACCATCTTAATATAATGTAATGGAGATCGATAGTAAAAAAGCAGTGAAACAGAAAGCAATGTTCTATTATAGTGAGAAGTTAAAATGTCATATTAAAAAAGTTCCTACTGGATTTGTCAACGGAATTATTAAATCTGAATTAGAGAATGAAACATTTTATTGGTTTGTGGATTTGAGAAACATTACTGAAGAATACCCTAATGGAAAAAGAGAAAGGTTATTTCTTGATGAGATATTTGATATTAAAGATTATGAGGATGTGGCTGAATGAAATTTGATATTTCTAATTCTGAGGAAATGACTATCGAAGAAAGACTTGTTGAGATAAGAAGGATTAAAAAAAGTATATATAACAAAGAGTATAACCAAAGACCTGAAGTCAAAGAATATAAAAGAATATTTGATAGAAAAAGAAGTAAGGATCCAATAAGAATAAATTATTGCAAACAACATAGTAAAAGATATCTTAAAAGACCAGAGGCAAAAGCTCGTAGGAAGATATGGGATCAGCTCACCAATGTAAAAGAAAGAACAAATTTAAGAAATAAATTGAGGAGGAGAACTGAGCCGGAATATAAAATTAGAAAAAATATAGCTACAAGATTCAGAAGAGTATTAGATAGGCATATTAATGGTAAAAATATTCGAGGCTCTAGAAAACATGGAGTAGATTATCCTGCAATTATAAAACATTTAAAACCTTTCCCAAAAAATACTAATCTATATCATATAGATCATGTTAGACCATTATGTAGTTTTAATTTTTTTAATAAAGATGGTTCTGAAAATTTAAATGAAATTCAGCTAGCATTTGCTCCAGAAAATCATCAATGGTTATTAATTAAGGATAATTTAAAAAAGGGTTCTAAATGGGATGGAAATATTAAAGATTATGAAGAGGTGGTTGGATGAAGGCCGTGACTGTTCCTACTAAAGATGTTGGTGATGTTAGGGATTGTTTTAGGAGGGGTTTGGGATATAAGAAAACTGATCAGGATAGGATTGAGGATAATATAAAAAAGGAGTTGGGGATAGATGGATAGGGCAATTAATAAATCTACAGACAATATAATAGATGCATTGGAAATATTTAAAAATGGTTCATATCAAAATCTTGATAGAGGTGAATGGATTATGCCACAAGATTCTGTTGATAATTATAATGAATGTTCTGAAAATGATCTACATGTCCATTATGTAAAAGAAAAAGAGTTTAGGAATAAATGGGGAACTTCTGTATGGGTATCTCCTCATTTTGCAAAATATCCAGGATCTGTTGCAAAGACTATATCTGAAAGTGAAGAACATAAAAAAATAAAAAATTGGTTGTTTACAAAAATTAAGAAAGATGATTTAAATCTTGTATATTCGAAAGGCTCTAAAAAATATAAGTTTGATAATTATGTAAGATTATCTGAATTAGATATTAATTGGAATAAATATAATATTG
>SDBT01004054.1_pt1 | contig 24993 bp, 30 predicted proteins | sample 2277101 | NCBI WGS metagenome assembly SDBT01 (sample SAMN10404973, study PRJNA504765) | marine sediment metagenome | isolation source: marine sediment core GS10_PC15, 103 cmbsf | place: Arctic Ocean: Southern Knipovich Ridge | collected 2010 | reverse complement strand
ATTAGAAATAGTAAAACTAAGGAGGTAATAGATTATCATATGAAATCTGGAGATGCAATTATTCTTGGACCTCAATTTGATGAATTATATGAGCATGCTGTTTTAGCTCATGGCGATAATCAAATTAGATATACATATATGATAACATTTGAAACTCTACCAGATATTAAAACTGAATTCTTCAATAGACTAAATACAGCACTAAATGATAAAAGCAAGTAAATCTAAACGTAAATGGATAATCATATCAATAATAACGGCTATTCTAGTAGCAATATATGCATTTCTTAGAAAACGATTTAAAGAACCTATAACAGATGTAAAGTGGGTATCAAAGGTACCAAAATATTTAGATATTACTTGGTATGATGAAGAGCCTGATCAGGTATATAAGATATATTGGTCTAACAAACCTGGTATTAAAATAAAGAATAAAGATACCTACAAATATGTGATAAGGGTATCAACATTTTCTAAAAGCATAGTATCGGGAAGTTCAATAGAGAATCATCATTTTGCAAGGATACGCGCACCTTATAACTGGGTATATTTTATAGTCACAAAAAGCAGTTCTTCAACTAAAGAGTATGAAGCAATGGTAAAAGGAGATACTACATTCAACTGTAAGAATCTAGATGTAAATATTATGAAAAGAGGCAAAGTTGGAGAGAATATGGCAATATCACTAAAAGTATTAGAGAATGCAGATATATACAGATTGTATCATTATTTACCGAATGGAGAAACTTACATACAAGATTATATGGTAAAAGGATTAAAAACTGTAGATATCAAACTTCCTGTTATAGAAGATGCTATGGTGTACATATCATGGCTATTTGAAGGTTTTGAAGAAGAATTACAATTTCTACTCTACAATGAAAAAATTTCTCTCGGAGAAGATAAATGGCAGACGGAGACTCAAATGGCAACTCAACTCTGTTGACTGTTGTGATCATTGTTATCGTAGCTCTGATTATCCTTTGGCTGGTATGGAGCTTTGATCAATCTGGAAACTCAGTGTGCATTGGCCCGAGACCTGATCCGGTTGGAGGAGTGACAACCGAAAGTTCAACGACTGGCGAAGTCACAATTTCATGGGATCCTACTCCAAATGCAGTCAGGTATCGCGTATTTTTGAATGCTTGCCCCACGGAGCCTTACGCGGCTAAGCTGAAGAACTGTTCAAAGGGAAATCATGTTGTTACTTGCCCAGGAGGCAACTGTTGCCCGACCGAGTGTGATTCTTGCGTGTCACAGTCGAACTACAAAAAGTTGATCAAAACTGATTCTACTTCTATTACAGTGGAGACATGCGAGCAATGCTTATGTTTCATTATTGTTCCTTATAACGAATGCAACCAAGCTGGAGACTGCAAAGAGGTGCATTTTGCTAACATTGACTGCTTGGTCGATGATATCGAAGCCTGGATTGTGCAAGACAACTGCTTGGGAACTAAGATTCAGTGGAATTGCCCTCGATGCTGCGATGTTGTTCATATCTATGTGGATGGACAATTATTCGAAAGTGTCGATGCATCACTTAAGATGGTAACATTGGAGATGATTCCGGAGTGTCTTGAGATCTCAATTCAATGCGAAACTGCTTGCGGACTTGGAGAGTTGAACATTCTTCGCCCGGAATGCTGTGATGATCATCATGGTCGAGGCCGAAGCCGAAGCCGAAGCCGAAGCCGAAGCCGAAGCCGAAGCCGAAGCTGCAGCCGAAGCCGAAGCCGAAGCCGAAGCCGAAGCCGAAGCCGAAGCCGAAGCCGAAGCCGAAGTCCTCGTCGTAATTTTTATCCTCAAGACCGAGCTCGAGTCCAGCTTCGGCCGAAGCCTCGGGGTCGGGGTAAAAGCTGTAGCCGAAGCCGAAGCCGAAGCCGAAGCCGAAGCCGAAGCAAGAGCTGTAGTCGTAGTCCTCGTCATAAGAAGGGAATGGGGATTCGTCGTGTAACAAAGACGAATATACCTTTCAAAGCAGTGAAAGATCTGCCTCGAGGCAGATCAAGGATGCCTCAGAAGGGACGGATCGTTAAGGCTCCCCGGTTTCGCTTGTAAACCATAATACATATTATAACTTCAAAGTCTATATAGGCTAAGAAATTGAACTAACAAATACTTTCAGTGTGAAAATTAAAAAATGGAAGAGAACAATGATTCTGAATCTGGGGAAGGTGGTCAATGTGAAGTTTGCAACAAGGCAATGACTGTTTTCGACGAAGAAACAACTTTGACAAGTCAAGATACGGCATTGAATGCAAATGGCACAATGTGGTTATCTTGGAAGCAGGAAGATTGTAAAGATCTAACGTTTCATGTTTGCGAAGAATGTGAGATCTTGGTCGTAATTCATAATAAGTGTGAAAATGCAATGCTCTTTGAAGGTCATATGGGATTTGATTCTGATGGTCTTCAACATATGAGAAACGGCAAGACTAAAACAAAAGTTGAATTGGGAGTAGATGCTAAGTGCGTTGATCTTACAAAGCCACGGTTTGATATTTCAGATTGTGGAAAATACAAGTTTAGAACGGCTGAGTGGATGCCAACAGGTCCTGATGGAACTTACAAGCAATTTTGGTATTGCGAAGAATGCAAGGAAAGTTATTCTTTTTGCGAGAATTGAATACATAGTTTAAATTAATACATAGTTCAAATGAGCTTAGTAATATGGAGAATAGATTATCATGTAAACATGTAATCTATATATGTATTTATTTATTAGTCGGTATAGGATGTTGGATCATGTTATATTATTTTAAAGCAGATAAAACCTCCTTATATGTAATAGGATTTATTATAGTAATACCAACAATTGTACTAACTATATTGGTATCTTTAATAGTAGTATGTAATAGAGATGGACTTCAAGAGGATGATGCTGTGATGATAGAAATTGTAAATGTTGTACCTCAAAAACAATATTTTAGTTATCAAAATTATTAATATGAACTATTTGAATGCGATGGTTCATATTTATTTGATTTTGATCGTAGTTTTGGGGTTGACCAAAAGTAAAACATCTAACATATGCTAATTCTTTAACTTCCTCAGACATATTAATATTTGATAAATTAATGATTTAAAATAATTTAAGAATATAAAATGCGTTCTCAGTTTAGAGGATTTCCTGTTCGATCTACGCGGAGTTTCAGATCCCATTATAGACCAGAAGCTGGTCAAGGTTGTGCTTGTGATGGAAAAATCACGTCTTTAACGTTGAAATATTTGGGAATTCCAACTATCAACCTTGTTATCAAACAAAATAATGGTACTATTATTTACACTAATGCCACACTTGCATCAGGAACAACTTTTACATTTGTCGGTCTTGATAACATGGGTACTATGGGTCCTGAAATATCATTATTTATCAGTACTGTTTTGCATATTGATATTCACACAAGTTGTTCTGAGCCTATTCATGCTGGATTAATTTTCGGAGATTTTGAAATCATAACAGGTTTCAGTAAGAACGGAGGTGAAATTTGCGAAAGTCATGATGGTAATTGTCCTCCTGGATCTGTACCGGATTGTGCTGGAGTTTGCGACGGACCATCAATCTTAGATTGTGCTGGAGTATGTTATAATCCAAGTAATCCTGCTCCGAATCTTGTAGATTGTTACGGAGTATGTTATAATAGGAATGATCCCCCTCCTCATATTCCGGATTGTGCTGGAGTATGTTTTGACAGGAACAATCCTCCTACTAATGTTCCGGATTGTGCTGGAGTATGTAATGGAGATGCTGTTTTTGACTGCAATCATGTATGCGATGGAGGTGCATTTGAAGATTGTGGAAAAAATTGTATTGTACCATGTGTAACACGATTTAAAGCCAGAAATCGTCGTCAGTATAGGAAGTAATCAGATCTCATATGTGGTCTAATTAGATCACACATATGATCTAATTAAACTAGACTCTTAAGAGTCATGTTTATATTTATTCGAATCCAGTAGGTCTTTTGCCTAAAGGTGCCAAGATAGGATTTGGAATAGGAGTTCTTATCTGTAATTCATTTTTAGCTGTGCTTCGGATGCTTCATTTTGGTTGTATTAGTTTTTTAATTACCTGATATGAAATTATTACAGATAATATGATAACAAATATAATAACAGCTAAAAGATAATCTAATCTCTTTTTAACTTTTTGTCCTTTATCAAGTATTATTTTTTTATCTTCTATATAATCAATTGAAGTTATAATTAATAATATAATACCTATACTAGAAAATGATAGAAAATAATATTTGCCATGTGGTTTATGTCCTTCTATAATGGCAGCTGCAGTAATAAATACGGCTGCCATTGTTACCCATGCTATAAAATTATCTTCTAATTGTTGAGCATCATCTTTTGTTTCACTCATAATCTTTAAATTGATATATTATTTTGAATAATGAATGTCCATAAAATGGACGTGGAACAAGATGTACTACAGTTTTATGCATTTTCAGCGAACAAAAAACTGGTAATGGTAAAAATTATTAACGATCTTGAAAAACATTACGAATTACTTAAAACAGTTTATCCGTCAGACGTTGATTTATGTAATAAATTAATAAACTTAGTGCACCAAGTAAATCACATGACTCTACGAGTCTAGTTATTTATTGGCTCTGCTTGTAACTTTGCCTGCTTTACACGCAGTATCTAACGTCTTATTAGCAAACTTAGTATCTAAATTTCTCTGAATATCACAGAATAGAATGAATCTTGGTTTGTCCGTGTCATTTCGAACTTCATGAACAAAGGTATCATCAAATAAAATATCTTCACCATCTCTCCATGAATATGCTATCCCATCAACTAATATTCTACAGTTATCATTCTGCGGGGTTGACAGGCCGAGGTGATAGCGGAGAGCTCCCCTAAAAGGACCAACATGTGGTGTAATGACTGCTCCAGGTTCAAGAACTGAAATCATAGCACTCTTAACTTCGGGTATAGAATCAAGCAATTTGGTAGTATAAGGTAATTTTGCTCTTGAATCTTTCAATGACTCGGAATACCATTTGATGTAGAACTTTTTCCATTTGTTATCTGCAATGCGTGTGAAGAAGAGATCACCCTTAATTTGGCTCATACCTTCTTTGTTATAAAGTTGAAGAACTTCATCTCTAATGCCAGTCCAACAACTTTGAATTCTATGATGATTAGAAAAGTTTGCCTTCATACTTGGAAATGGTTTGGCAGCGTCTTCATCTTTCAAATGATTTTTAATGAAGAGATTCATTGGAGCAGTGAGATAGTGATGACCTCTATAATACATGTGAAGTGAAGGCCGAACATGTCGTCTTCGACTTCTGTCAATTTCTGCCAATATCAGAAAAATTATGACAACAATGATAATTATTATTGATAATTTCTTTGCAATACTCATTTCTTATATTATTTAAAATGATTAACTAAATTTTTTCTGTTAATCAAAAGAAATTATTACATAATGAGTAGTGTATTGGATCGTTCACTAGTAGGAGAAAAAGAGTTCAATCAAGCTTTGAAGAATCCTGATGATTCGGCATCATTTACAATTATTGTAAAATATATTGAGTTTAAGTTACATGATGTATATAATGACAAAAGAGAGATTGAAGAGCAGCGTATGTTGAATGAGGTCTATCAAAAAGTTCGGGGATCCAATTCTAAACTTGAAATAGTCCTTAAGGAATATTTTATTGAAAGGGGAAAAGCAAAACGTCTTAATCCAAATTACAAAGATGTCTGGGAGTTTTCTTCATATAAATAATCATGATCTGCTAAGATCTAGATTTACCATATAAAATTATTATGATGTATACGAGATAAACATATAATGTATAAGAGGATGCTCCATGTGTTATACCAGTTGACGCCAATCAATGCTTGATTTAAGCAGTATTTGTTGATTGTAAATACAGTTTCTGTTGGCGCTAAATTATCTAACATTAGTTCATTGATTCCAACAGATAAAATGAAAGATGCAAAGAGAACAAAAACATATGTCAATATAATCATTGTCTATTAGACAATATTATATGATGATTGATTATTTAGATAAAATGTCTATGTTTTAGACATGAAGCTTTCTACGTTCATATAGAACGATGAAATTCTGTTTATTAGACTAATCTGGGATACTGATTAGATAGTCACTGAGGCGTGCATGCGTGGCTGTTTGCCCCACAGAGTGGCAATGACGGCAAGGGCGATGGCCAACAGGTAGAAACGGTTGGCATTTGCGCTGTTGTACGTATCTTGGGCCGTTTCAACTGTACGATCCTTGACAAGATAGATGACGTGGAAAATGCATCCCACAATGATAGCGACAACCGCAAGGAGAAGCAAAAGCTGTTGAGTGTTGAAACCAGATCCAGCCATGATGGGTTCTTTTTATGGTTGAGGTTATTTTTGCTCTTTTTTAACGAATTTTACTTTTGATTGCGCTTGAGATTTTTTTCAACATTCTCAAAAGTTTCACCGCTGTCATCAAAGATGTATGGTTGTCGATCTATTCTTGTTAGTGCTCCATCATTCAAACAACCATCCATATATAATTCATCAAACTCAGTCATAGTCCATATTCTAACATAAATTTCTGGTTTAGATTTTGATGCATTTGTTACCTTAAGAACTTCTAAAAGACCTCTTCTATCAAAATCTAAGAATGACCTTTTTTTCGCATCAAGAAAGTATTTACTTCCTCCCAACATCATTAATTTCATATATCTTCCTATTTGGCATACTTCTTTCATCCTATGTTCAACACAACAGAATACCCATATCATATTATCATAAAATTGTTCTCTTTCAATGATAGTACTTTGAGGAACAACAGATTTTTGGAATTCAACAACAACATCATCACCATTGATCATGTCAGCTATATGTTTCTTTTCATTTCGTTTTATGATAATTTCGAGGAAGTCAGGTTCGACGCGATCTTGCCACCAATGATGCCAAGGACCCATTGATCTTGAACATTCATTATCTGCGGCAGACACGTGAGCATAATGCCATACCACTTTAAGACCTTGTTTGCCGACTACAGGATGTCCATCACCGCAGGTAACTTTGCCTTTGTGTTCATCTGGTTTGTAATCTGAGATATGTATTCTTTTGGTTCTATCATCATCAAGATATGCAATGAGAATTGACATTCTTTTAATAAGAATAGTTTGGTTGAAATAAACTTTTCATTTTTATATTGAAATATATCGGTGTATAAATGACAAGTTTATCTGATGATGATTTAGAATTGATACTTGAAGACCCAAGTGCTAAAAAAGAGGGAGGTTTTGAACTTGAGGTAGATCTTTCACATTTTGAAAACGAGCATTATGATTATCTTCCTTTCCATTTTGTTATGGTTATCAAAGCTGAAAGAAGAAATATGTGGTATAATCCCGACACTTTTGAGATGATCACTGATAATGAACTCAGATATCGTTTAATTCACCATGGTGATCAAAATGATCGAATCGAATATGCGGATCAATCAAAACATAGAATATTTGGTGACGTTGAGTCATACAAAAATATGTTAGGTCCTCAACTTGTTCAATATTCAAGAGAGTTAAGAGAACAAGCATCTGCATATGCATTAGGATTGGATGTTGGATATCCTGTAGTTAGTAGCTTAGTTAAGTTATTTAGTAATCTTGGTCCTGATACTATAGAAGCATTCAGTATGGCAAATCCTACAATTGTGAGACATAGTACTAATCGAGAGATTTGGGAACAATTACTTGAGATGCATGATCCTGATTTTAATGGAAAACCTATATATCTTGACATCAAAACTTATTATCTTGAAAGAAGAAGAAGATCTTCTAAATCTTCTCAGATGACCCAAATTGTTATAGAACATGATAGTTATACTGACGATTTTGCAGCAGGAAAAATATCAAAGAATATAATGGAAGGGCATGTGCTAAGTTTAGCTGAAAAATATGATTTGATTGATGGTGACATAATGCAAATGGTTAGCTATTACCCATTATCAAAAACTCAGTATGAGTATAAGATTAATCAGACTGCTGATGGTATCAGAGTATCACTTAAGTGATAGATTAGCTATGATATTATACGCTTAAGCGTATGTGATAATAAACTACGCTTAATATAAGCGATGTTTGAATAATACAATTGAATGGATCAATTTACAGTTTATCAATGCCGGTAGAGGCACCGCGCATGGCGCACTTGGACTTGTTGCTGGTTCCAAAGCTTTGCTTGTAGTAGCGGTTAGCCACTGCGGCCTTGACCAAACGGCGAACATCGGCATCCGTAAGATCCTTCGCCTTGACAGGATTGCCAGTTGCAGCTGAGTAGGCAACTGCAATGCCAGTTGCAGATGAGGTGAGCTGTCCATTGCTGCGGAGAATAGCAACGGGCTTGGCATTGTACGCCAACTTGGGACCAGGAGATCCATCGGGCAAGATCTCGAAAGCCTTCACGCAGATCACGGCATCGTTTGCGGCGCCTTGAGCACTCTTCTGAAGGTTCAGAGTAGCCATCTTCTGAGCATTGGAACGTCCAGAAGCACTCATCACCTTGTCGACGGTAGCCTGAGTGGCACCACGTCCGCGAGCATCAGATGCAGCCTGCTGCAGTTCTCCTTGGCTGGGCTGACGAGTGGTCTTTCCGCTGGCAGCACGAGTAGAGCTGGACTTCTCGGCAGTCACAGCGGCCTTTTGAGCGTTGGTGTACAGTTTGCCGACGCCAGCGCCGGCGAGGAGAGACTGCTTGTAGGCTGCAGTCTGCTTGCCCTCCTTGTCGACGAACACACGCCACACGTTGGTCTGGACTCGTTTCGCTCCACGTGCTTCAGTTCCGAGAAGCGCCCAACGAACTTGGCCTTGATCGCCAGCGTCCGCACGCTTTTGGATAGTAGGCTTCTTCTTGAGAAGGCCGTTGTCGAAGCCCCAAGTTTGGGCGGACAACTTGGAAGGAAAAGGTCCTTGAGCAGCAGTGCCGCGCTTCTGGCTGGATCGATGAGTGATGCGATCGAACCACCAGTCAGCCGTAGCCTTGGTCTTCTTGCCTCCTCCGCGTGCCTTGTAGTCTTCGCGAGCCTGCTTGGACGCAACGTCGGCAGCCGATTTGGAACCGTAGCGCGTTGCGTTGGCAACGGCATCTCCGATGGACGTGCGAGAATCGCTCTTGGTAGGGTTGGGATCGCCGAACAACTCAGTGTACCTAGGGTTCTCCTTCTGACCTCCAGTCTGAGAATCACTGACCATGATCTGAATCACATTGTTGGTCTTGGGGTTGACGATGAAGTTTCCACTTCCGCCGCCGCCGAAAGATCCCTGTGGCGAACGAGATGCAGACCTGCTTGCAGGTGATGCAGACCTTCGAGAAGGTGAAGGTGAACGAGATCCTCTTCGAAGAGACATTGCTTTCAATGGTATAGATTCTTTTTTTTGTGTAAAATGAAATTAAAGGGAAACTAGGTTTTTTTAAATCTTCGATGATATCCCAAAGTTGTAACCAATCTAGGCTTTCAGGCGCTTTTCCCAATGCATCCAATACTTGACTATAAGTTTTTACATCATCATATCTAGGATCATATGTAAGGAGTTCACTAGCATATCCGATGCCCATAGGATTCATATTATCAGTTTTCCCAAATTCTCCACGAAAATACTTATTTAAGAATGAATATGGAATACCTTCTTTCTCATGTTCTTTGATTCTTCTGACTAGCGCAATATAGGCACCAGGTTTTGTTTTTCTAGCTTCTACCTTAATTCTATTAGAAGTTACAGGCGTAGCTTTCCCGCGAACATATGTATAGTTTCCACCACCAACTTGACGTGTATCACATACATCAAACTCGGAAGGACAATTGGGATTCATATTGATTTATATAGTCAATACAAAAATGTATTAGATAAATATAATTTTCTTTGTTCAATTCAAACAATGAAATAAGCTAGGCCATATGGCTAGAGATAACACTGCCTTTAGGCAGTAGTTTCTAACATATCTGTATATAACATAAATGTGTAGTGATATCTGATACAGAATATACGCAAGTAGAAATCGATAATGCGTTTAATTGCTGTCTTGATTTACATAAAGGACATCCTCTATATTGCATGTAATCTTCATGCAACCATGTTGATTCGTCAATAACGCAATAAAACATAATACATTTTCTTTTTCTTATGTCTTTTACTATATATCTGGACATATTTTTTTATGAAACAAGCGTATAAAAAAAGTTTTTCTCAATAAAAATGGATGAAAGGACTCTGATTTTATTGATTATAGTTGTATTAGTCATATTAGTAATAGTATGGTTATTAAGAAGAGGTTCAAAATGTACTAACAATACATCAAAAAGTGTCAATAATTTTTCGCATCACAGAAAACATATTCAAACTGGAAAGTCTGAAACACTGCCAACATTTTTGAGAAAAAATAATCGTATTATTGTCACTGGACCTAAGCCATCTGTTCATATTGATCTTCCAGAGAAATTTGATTCTAGACAACAATGGCCTGGTTGGATTACAGGAGTCATGGATCAAGGAACTTGTGGTTCATGCTGGGCATTTTCTTCATGTGGTGTCTTTGGTGATCGTATTAGAATTGCTTCTAATGGAAAGGATCTACCTAAGAAAGATTTTATCTCGCAATATCATTTAGCTGCCTGTATGAAATGCGGCAGTAATCATACAAACAAAGTATGCAGTAAAGTTTGTTCAGGACATTATATGGATGAAGTTATTGATTATCTTCGAACTAATGGATCATATTCTCATGATGTTATTAATAAACATGCTAATTTTGGAGAGACATATGTTTGTTTCAAGCCTTCAGATAAGCAGGATGCTAAATTATACAAAGCTACGGGAGCTTACCGGGTAAATCCATATCCAGTTGAAGAAATCTCTTCTAGCAAGACAAATAGAGAATCAAATGAATATGCTATTATGCATGATATTTATACTTATGGTCCTGTTACAGCGACTATTAGAGTTTTCGATCCTCTAGGTGCAAAAGATTTGCATAAGAACTTTTATCTTTATACTACTGGTGTCTATGGAATTAATTGGGGTCCTGATCCTAAAGCCTCTGATGGTTATCATGCTATATCAATTATTGGATGGGGAGTAGAGAAAGGTCACAAATATTGGTTAATCAGAAACTCTTGGGGTATTGACTGGGGTCAAGGAGGTTATGGTAAGATATTAAGAGGAGAAAACAGAATAATCATTGAAAGTGATATTTGGGCCATGCATTATCACTAGGCTCGATGAGTATGTCCTAAAGGACATATTTATCATAATCTATGATAAATAAATATACTATGTCTGATAGACAATGTATGAAATATCTCTAAACAATAAAATTTAAATATGAAATGGAAGAGTCTCGGCGTTGTCAAGATTGCATATTTAGACGGACATACGAATGCAAGAAATTTGTTCATCCGAACAAGAATTGTCCTCATTGCAAGCCGATTGATAAATGGGATGCACTATGTTTTCCTCATAGGGGTCATGAAAGTTATGAGATAATACTACCTGAACCTGAAGTATCTTTCGGAGAATTACTGCAATGTTCAAAATGTAAAGGTTATTTTTGTCCTTTACATTGGACTGAAAAAGGTAAAGAAGACCATACTATGTGTGCAGATTGTGGTACACCCGTCTAATTTAGACTATGTCTCTAAAGACAATGTCTAAATACTTAAAGATAATTCATGAAAGATGACAGAATTGAAGTATTCCAAGTTAGAAAATAACACACTAACGTTAATAGATTATGATGAAGAGTCTTATTATGATTCTGGACGAGAATCTGGTTATTTTTATTGCACTGAATGTAGAAAAAATCTAAGACCTGACCCAGTTAAAATAATACGTACGATTGACTATCCTGAGAATCATGATGAATGGAAAAAAGATTTCCCATACGATATGATATATTTTTTCTGTAAGGATTGTAGTAATGGAGTTAATAGTTATTCTCTTTCAAAGTTAGATTAATCTAGACTTAACAAGTCGCGATTATATTATTAATATAGAATTACTATTTAATATCATCTAGATTCACTTCCAACTAAATATGGCACCACCAAATCCTGATTGTTCAATGCAAGTTTCTCCAGGTTTTAAAGCCACATTAATTCTGGTATATCGTATATGATGTTTAGCAGCTATAACATCAAGATGATGTTCCATTTTCTTTAGTAAATCAAGACTTGTTGTGTTATTAAGCGTAAGACTATAATTTCCATGTTCAGCTTGAATGATTAGTAATGGTACAATAACGTCATCGAATTCTTTTTCAATTTTCGCAAGACCATTTTCTCTAGTTAATTTTCGCAATTTATCACCAAGTACAATATCTGACGACATCTTTTTCTAATGTCATTAGAAAATATTATTATTCATATGAATCATATGTAACTTTCGTTTTCAGGAGATTGAAGATATTGGTATCCATTTAATATTTTTGATATTATGTTTTGATATATTTCATTTTGATTTATGTTCATGTGATCAGAATTTGGTAATATAACTATATTACAATCATTATTTCCAGACTTCGAACTATGTAAATCTATGGCATGTTCTATTGGAATTAAAGTATCATTTTTACCATGAAAAATGGTAATTGGTAGATTGCATTTTTTCAAATAAGAATAAGTTTCAAGTTTAAACTTAATTAGAAATGAAGGAATGTAAGGTTTATATTCTTTAATTAATCTAGTTAAAGAATAATATGGAGCATTTAATATTAGATGTTTAGGATTATTATTTGATGCTAAGAATGATGCTAATCCAGTTCCTATTGAATATCCTATGACAATGATATTTGATTCTTGATAGTTATATAGTTTACGAACATGGTCATAAACTATTTGTATGTCATTAAATAATTGGTCTTGAGATTGTATATAACCTTTACTTTTTCCAAATCCTCGATAGTCAAGTATAAACATATCATAGCCATTATGTGTATATAATGGCGCAATTTGACCCCATAAATCCAAAGCACTAGCATTGCCATGTAAATAAAAAACTAATTTACGTATATCATTTATTGGTTTGGTAGATGTAACATTTGGAATACCTTTATCTGTTACTGCTGAAAACAAAATCCCATGTATGTAGATCTGTTTAACAGATGTATCTACATGAAAATTCTTATCCACATTAATATATATTTCTTCAAAAATTTTGTTATGTTTGAATTCAAAAATATAATCATCCGGTAATTTTGTGGGAATAAATATGATATTATGTTGATTTGTATATAATACTATTATAATGATAATGATTATAATAATAATTATAGCTATCCATTTTTCTATTCTCATTTAAGTGAGATCAATGATTATTGAAATTTTTAATTCAATAATATTAAACAGTAGTATTAAAATAGTTTAATATGGAACAGCAGATACGCTGTTTTACATGCGGCTTTGTAACAACTTCTAAGTATCGTCATTACGAAGACTACCGAAGAGATTTAGGACTAGGACCAGATGATGCACTTGATAAAGCTCAAATCCTCAAAAAATGCTGTCGTATGACGATATTAAGTCAGACTGATATTGCTGAACGTGTTAGAGCAGCAGGTCGTCCTATTACAGGTAGTAGTGGAAAGAGTACTGTTGTAGATGTATCTGATTATCCTATTTTGAAAATTGAAAGAAGAGAAGAAATTAATCTAGATAACATTATCACAATCGCTCCTAATCAAGTTGAGATAGCTTCTTTCACAGATTATACTGGATACAAACCTGGTATAAGTAAAATACCTAAACCTACAATTGTTAAACCATCTGCTAATGTTGTTAAAGGTGAACGAGCAGAACCTAGACCAACAAGAGTAGTTAATTATGGTGTACATGAATTAATAACTATGATAAATAGAACAAAAGTATGGAACAAACCAAAAGTATGGAATTTGTTGAATCCTGATAGTTTTCCACTTCAGGATATTCTTGATTTACCTTTTGCACCTGAGAACGTTGATATGAAAATTATGATGGAAGGTGGACATTTTATTGAAGCAGAGATTGAATCTCATGATGAGAATGATAAAGTTCGTACGGTATCAGACTTCTTGAATTTATTGTCTGATTTTGTATTACAAAGAGTACCAAAATTATTTGGCAGAATATTTAAAGTACCTCTATTTATAAATAGTCCAAATAGAATACTATCTATATTAAAGTTAAAACAAAATGGACAATTTCCAAGCATTTATGATATGCAATCTGGTACAGCTAATGTTTTAAAGGTGACATATGATAGATCTCAGAAGACATACACTTTAATATTAAGAACAAATTCGGCCTATCTTTATCATGATAATAAGATTGAAAGTACTGGAAACAGAGCTAATCTAAAGCTTGTCGATCATCGCATTATTGATGTATCAACAGTTAATGATAGAGGATTGGTATTAACATTAACCAATAATGTTATTTTGACAGTAAAACTCTTTATTATTCACGATGAGAATGAAGCATCAAATGTGAAAGTAGAAAGACTATTAAATACTTTAATTGTATCAGTTGAATATAAATTTCAACAGAATGATGTAGGTTTATTGATGTATCTAGAACCTAATTTAATATTAGAATGTCAAAGTGATGTTGATGTGAATTCTGCTGGGGAAGGTAAAAAAGATGAAACATTCCTATTCTTCAAATAAATCTTAGCGTTCTAAAGAACGCTGAGATTATAGAGCGTTGACATGTCGTATGCTGGATATGAATATGCATTAAAGACAGGATCATATTATGATTTGAATACTGGAGATGTTATATCTCAAAACAGTGTACATTGGTTTAATTTAAAAGCATCTAATGTTATTGATAATAGAAACAGATTAATTGGAAAGAACACTTCAATTATAAATGTATTTCTCGAAAAATACAACAACGAATTAGAAATATCACAAGATGAAATCGTCTACAAACTAAAACTTAAACCACTTGTTGTTAAGAATGGAAATAAATATTATGCCAAAGCAAACGCTTGGAATACAATGACACAATTATTAGTAGATAATGCTAACACAGTTGGAAGAGTTATTAGTCATGTTCATGACTTGAAAAGAAATAAAATAGATATTGAATTAGGAGTATCAGTAGAAACAAATCAGCATATATCAAATTTAGTTTCGAAACTAAATACTGTATATGTTAATGATGAAACGTGTATAGATTGTAATATTTCTGAGGTTGACATAATTCATATGCCTCTTTCCCAGTTAAATTTGATGGGAATGGGACCCGGTAAGATATCTGAAAGAGTGCCAGGTCCTGCTGACAATGTTTTCGATGGCGTGACCGTCGTGGATGACTGGTCTTCAAGTCATCTTGCAGTTCTGAATGGAAATCATGTTCAAATACCTTTTGGAAAAATAACACGAGGATTATCAATTGGATCAGCTCTATTGGTTCTACGAAAAAGTAGAAATGATTTGGTAAGTCTTTTAGTTGAACAAGGATCACATTTCACTTTCATAAGTAGAGAATTTGCCGAACTGAATTATCGTTCAGATAAAATAGAAACTTATACTGGTAAGATTATTCTTAAAGGTCAAGATAGATCATTGCAAATTATAGAGAAAAATGTAGTTTTGACAATGGTATTTGATGGTCATGGGACTGATGATGTACCAGAGTTTATCCTTCAAAATTATGGAGATTTTACAGAAATAATCGAAGAACCGTTTCCAATAACAAATGCAGAGATGAAGACAAGAATCACTGAAGTCTTTAAGAAATTTGAGAGAAGAATCAATTCAATAAGAAATGCATACAAATCTGGATCAACATTAGTGTTAGCAGCTCATAAACTTTCAACTCAACAAGTTTTCTTTGCACATATTGGCGATTCAAGAGCAGTATGGTCGTTTCCTGAGGGTTCCAAGGCATCTTTAAGTACGATCGATCATAAGCCCGATTTAGAAAAAGAAAAGAAACGAATAGAAGATGCTAAAGGATATATTACACATGATAAGGGTGATGTTCCAAGAGTTGGTGGTAATTTAGCAACAAGTAGATCATTTGGTGATACCAATCTTAAAGTACCTTTAAATAAAGCTAAAAAGAATTGGGTTTCTATCCTACCTGATGTAGTAGGACCATATACTTTTACATCGGGATCAATTTATGCACTTGCTTCTGATGGAGTCTGGGATGTCATGCAAAATCAAGAAGTCATTAATATGATCAGGAGAACTGAAGATATCAATAGAGAAGCACAACATATCTGTGATGTTTCTCGGAATAAAGGATCAAGAGATGATATTACTATGACCATTGTAGTTGTAAAATGAATCATTGCTCTTTAGAGCATAGATTCAAGTTCTTATTACTTTTGGAAGAGGCCATTCGTATGAAAGTATTTTTTCTGAAGGCCAATATAATCGTAAAACTAACGAGAAAAAATCGTTACTAGGTGATGGCAACCAATTACCTTTATCAAATTTTGATTTGACTTGTATTTCAAATGTACCATCTTCATTATAAATTAAATCATCCTTATCGCCCAAAAAATAAATCTTTTCAGGATTTTCAAATAATTGACCATTTTGACGGTATAAAGTTAATGACCAAAATCCATTAACCGGAGGTTGACTTGAAAATTTAACTATATAATTGTATTTGCCATTTAATCTTTCACCTGTTGAATCAACATTTGTCAAAGGATATATAGCATCTTCGCCTAAATTTGCTCCTAAGCCTATTCTTGCCACAAATCCTCTTAAATAATAGTCAACTCCATAACTACCTATACTTAATAAATATAACCAACTATCTTTAATGAAACTTGATTCATTAGTTAATAAATCAGCATTCCAAGAATCATGAACTGTTTTAGAAATTGAATTTAGGTCATTTACCGGACAAACAAATTTAACTTGTTTACCTGGAATAATACCTAATTTTTCCATTTTATGTTTAATTTCTTTATCAATTTTAGCTGGTGGATTATCTTTCAAAAGCATTGAAAGATAATTAAAAAATTCTTCTATCGGCATATTTTCAATATATTTAGTTGGAACTACATCTAATTGTTTAACTGGTATTATGCTAGTACTTTTGTATGAATAAACTTCAATTTTATTTTGTAAAGGAACGACATTTGTTAAACCATCATATTCACTAGTTACTCTAATTCTAGCTATCATCCATACTAAATTTGTTGGAGCTCTTACTAAAATTGTATTTTTAGGTGGGTTACCTTTCCAATTTTCGTTCGTCATAAATATTGTATAAGGTCCAGAGCCAGTATTTCTGGTTCCGAAAACTTTAAAAACATTTGTAAAAGCATCTAAAAATGGTACCATATAGTATCTATTAATTTCAGGCAATTTTATTATTACCGGTCCTTCTGTTAAATCAATCCATGCATTTGTATAATAAGTATCTAAATTAGGTAGAACTACTTGTTTAAATTCAGGAGTTATTTGATAATTAATAGTAGTATTTACAGGAACACCTGTAGTTTTTCTCGTTATATCCATTATTACTAATGGATATCCATATACATATAGATCATAATAATCATTAACTAAATTTTGATCTTGACCAACTAAACAAGCTTGAATTTTTTCTACTTCTCCTGGTACCATTATAATACCATCTACATTATAAACTCTATTATGTGATGTTTTCTGCATTACAATATGTTTGTCAACTTTTAATGTTCTGAAGTTTACAGTAAAGCGTCTGGGAGGACCATTATCAACCCCAGAAGATTCAATAAATTCACCATCTAATACAAAAGATGAATGCATGTGAATTATATTAACAAATAATTCGCATTGAAATAATTGTTCAATACTTACCTTGAAAAACTCGCTTGCAAATTTAAAAACATCATCTTCTATTTTAAACTGATACAAACCATTGCCAACAGGCTTCGACCATTTGTCAAATATGATTGTATCCATTTTAATATATATATAAATATTATTTTGATTACTCTGAATATTCAAAATCACTGCTCTTAAGAGCATAGATTATACTATGTTATTACATTGTATTACGGTTAATATACTAAGTTCTCCGCTTAAAACTCTTATATGCATGTCTAAGATAAAATCAATTTGGCATTATAAAAACACATTCATAACGTCCTAAATAAGTACAATAATAATATTCTCCCCATTGATGTTTATCATTATGAAAATGATATATAACTTCTTCTCTGGTCCATTTTTTTCTCATATGACTTGGAATATCATTGTCACTAACACATGTACATGCTGGAAATGTTCCAGCATCAATATATTCCTGATAAATTTTATGATCAACTGGAATGTAATTATCTTCTTTCATCCTATATATTTGTTGTCCTTCTATATCATTTTGAATTCCATTCATATTATTTATTAACTGTGTTATTAACCATTCATCCTGTTCTTCTTGTGATACAAATATGAAAATATACTCCTCGCCTCCTAAATCATATCTTCCATCATCATGAATGCCATTGGGTTGATGACAGTCAGAATCTACATTATTTAATTTTGTTATTTTAATATCTTTTATTAGTTCTTTAACAATTTCTTTTCGAACTTCTGGATCTAAAGCTGATAGAAATGATCTTGCAACAAGACAATTCATTGTATAATCATATGATTATATAGTCATACAATCCATACAATTTATATTTAATCTAATCTAAAATTTTATTGTTCATTATTATATGATTACATAAAGATGAAACCATCCAGTAAATTCTTGAATGGAGTGGATATACAATCGAACTTACATTTGAACCCAGGTTCAAGAGTAAGTATCATATATCCAGTAGATGAAGTACTGGATAGCGCCGAAGATTTGTTAGGTATGTTAATTATAGATTTGAAGAAAACAGAATTATTTCAAGATATTATGAATACCAGTGTAACAAGATGTCCAAATGTATATGCATCAAGATCACAGAATGCTTTTCTCACAGTTAACAGGAAGAGATATATAGCAGATTTTGAAGAAGGATGTATTACCGACATAGAAAGACAAAGTAAAATGAAAATAGTATCAAATGTAATGGTTGATGGTATTCGGTACATTGGTATCGAAGGTATCATGATACCTGATTCAGTTGTGTATAAGTAATTATACTAAGCATTATATGCTATGTATAAATACCTAGTTTTAGTCAAATTCTATATGAGTTCCTACATCAATTGGATATATAATTATGTTTAATGTCCTATCTTGTTTTTCAGTATACCATTCTGGGTCTTGTACAAGACTTATATAAAAAAATGTTGGATCATCTTCAAATCCTATAGCATTTATTGATTGATTTACAATAAAATCAGTTAAACTGACAACTGTATTAACTTCATTTCTCATATCAACTTGCATTTGAAAGTCATTAACATCATTTGCAGTTATTTCTTCTAAATGTTCTATTTCCATATTAAGTGCTAGCCGATTCAATCCTTCTAAAATAGACCATTTCAAACATGCTAATCTTAAACTTCTATCATCATTATTACTTAAAAATATTTCATGTATTGAATTAACATTAGGTTGACCTAAATTAGATATAACACTAACATAATAACCAACAGTTCCAATTGAAGGAGATGTTCCATCAATTTGCATTAATTCAAATGTAATGTCTGGGTAATTTCGTCTTGAAACCATTCTTCCATAATAAGGAAATATATGTTTAGAATGGCTTCCATCGTCATAGTCAATACCTATGGCATATTTGAAAGATGTTCCTGTGGCTAATGCTTTCACAAAAGCATACCAGTCAAGTCCATTAACAATATCTTGACGTTTCATAATCAATAAATAACCATCATCTCCAAATAATTGAATGAGTTTATCCTTCCAAAATTGAGGGTTATCATCACAAATATCTTTTAATTGATGGTTAGCTTCACATTTTTCTATTGATGTAATTAAATCATCATTACTTGTAATAGTTGACAATGACATAGAAGCTAAAGATTTCATTTAGCTGTTTGTTTAATATAAATATGATTTAAATAAATCATATAACCTTGAATCTATTCAAATAATTTTGCCAGCTTGAAGATCATATCTGATGTAATCATAGAGTTCATCATCGGCAATGCTGTTAGGTATGACAGTTAAATGAATACCATATTCTTCGCATTGAGCTATTTTGAATTTATCTCTTTCAACTTGTTGGAGGAAATCAGCTTTGGTTTTATGAAATGTATTAGGAAACTTATAATGTTGGACACCATTGTATTCAAATGCAGATCTTAATTCTTTGCAATAGCCATCTAATTCAAGATTTCTTCCTGTTTTTGGATTCTTTAAAAATGCAGGTCTTTTAGTGGGATAAGGAGCACCTGTAAGTTTTTCTATGATATCACGGCATTTTTGTTCACGAGTGTTACCTCTTTTAGATTTCTTAGCTTTTACAGGAAGTTTGAATGATAAGGGCTTAACTGGCGGAAGTTCAACTTTAATATTATCTTTCTTCCATGCTTGAACGAGAAGAATAATGATAATGATAATAATAATAATAAATATATAATTACATATATATTGCCAAGAAGAGATGTGTGATTTCATAAATGATGGGAAACTGCTGGTTGATTTAAGGGACGGAATATTTGAGTTTCGAAAAAAAAGCGATCCTGAGATTATAAAGATTATCACAATGGAGGCTGTTCCTGAGAAATCTGACACTGCTGTTGATGGAAACAGTCATGTCGATGATGTTCCTGAGTATGAGAAGCAGAATGTAGTGCTTTCCAGCACCATTGCTGACATTATTGCTTTGGTCGAGAGCTTCAGCAAGAGGCTGTTTACTTCTGCGTCCAACTACAAGCAGAAGATGGAATTGGATAGTGATGCTCCTGGAAAGAAGGAGTTTCGTCAGTTCAACTCTCAGGTTCGCAAATTGCTGAAGCACACTACCAAGTTGTACAAGCAGCAAAAGCCCAAGGCTAAGAAGGACACTTCTTCTAGCAAGCATACTGGCTTCAACCGCATTGTACACGCCAGTGCCAAGATGACCAAGTTCATGTTGTTGGGCGACTGGGCTCTGTTGTCAGAGGTGAATCCTGAGCTTGGAGTAGTGACCCATGGTTTGATCACGCGCTACATTTCCAACTATGTGATTACCAACAGCTTGCACAACAAGGAGAAGACATCAACGTGGGTGGCTGATCCAGCTCTTCTTGAGTTGTTCAAGGATGAATGGGTCAAAGAAGGCGTTGATCCGAAGAATGTCAAGTATACTGATGTTCAGAAGTTGATCAAGCATCATATGTCCAGCGTGCCTGATAAGGCACGTGACGACCGTCACGAGTCCGAGTATCGTAAGAAGCTTGACGATGATGGTGAGTTTGGAGGAGCAACCAAGAAGATTTTGGAGCATCGCAAAGAGCTTGATACTCTTGCTATTTTGATTACTAAGCGTAACAAGGTGCTTGTGAATTGCCGTGACAAGCGTCTCAATCAAGGCATCACAAAGGAGTATGAGGAATTATTGAAGGCTGACATCACAAAGCATGGTGTACTTGCGAAGGAAATCAAGACAAAGTGCGAGAACTATGGATTCTCTATTGCAGCCAGTTATCCTACAACTCCTAGTACTTGTTTGACCGCATAATTATGTTAGAACATGTAATGTATGATAAGACACAAGGCTCAATTGAGCCACGTGTAATTGAAGATTGAAAAGTATCAATATATCTTATTTTAAGATTTGTTTATTAAGTTCTTCTGTTGTTAGAATGGCATCGATAATCATTACCTTAAGTGATGATTTATGATTATCATAATAAGGAACACTATATGATACAATGGTTTCAATAGGAATCTTTTCTCCTATAGGATAAATTCTATCATTCAAATGATTTATTTCGATATTAGCATTAGACAGACCTGAAATAGATTTGTATTTTGTTCTCTCAAGTGAATCATTATCATAAGTTTGTCTAAGGTAATTAGTCCAGAATAAAGTTCTACCAAGACTATCTTCACTCATGTTTTCAGATAATATACCACGTTTTAATTTCCTAGTAATAAATTTAAGGAAACTATCATTAGGAACAATAATGACATCAGATTTAAGTATGTTGATCAAAGTGAAATGAACATCTTGTTCTTTATAAGGTTCCCAATATGATGCCCATATTTTTGCACCATTATCAGACATAAACTTTTGAATACCTTTAATAAACTCTAATCTCCTCTTATAATCTAGTCTAGATTCTCCATTAGGATAGATATTAAAGAAAGGTATTAAATCAGTCGCATCAAGACATTGTACAGAACCATTATATTTCATCAAAAAACTCATTTTTAACTTTCTATATATATTAGAATCTAAATATCTTAAAATTTGTCCAATATTTTTGGCATGAAAGTCGCCAAGATACATCATTATATATCTTGGCGTGGAACCTTTATTGAATGTTCTAAACATTCTAGAAACAATATAATAATCAAGTAAACTTGCTATATAAACTATAGTAAGTTTAATGTAGTTCTTATAATCAGATATTGTCCGTGATTTAAGAAAATCATCATATATTGACATGAGAGGAATATATTTTATTTCTAATGTATTAAGAAAGTAATGATATAGTTTGATTTTAAGATCTTCATCTTCAATGTTATTTAATTGTTTTAAAATTTTAGTTTGATCCATGATTTTTTTTGGTTCTAACATATTCATAGCATCTTTGATGTGATCTATTATATATTTTCCTTTAGATTTTCTATTTAAATCAGATCTCATTATTTCTTCGTCTGTATGTTTTGACCAATGAAGAAATTGTATAAAAATATGCCCAAGATATATACGAACATCTGTATAATGAACTCTTACATTTTTATACGGACAATTATCTTTATTAATATTTAAACATTCTTTTAAAGAATTGGTAACATCCATCAAATAACTATCAGCATGTAATTCTCTTGTCGGCATTGATTTATTTATAAAACTTGTTTCAATAAATAAATCAATAATTTTATCAGGATTATCTTTTATGGTTTTTATAATAAAATTAGTAATATGAATTGTAGGTATTACGCCTTCAGGACATTGTATATTATGATGATGTACATCGCCAAATATATAAACCCATTTATTATAGATATCTGATTTCAGTTCACGTAAAGTTACAGGACCTTCTATAATAGTTTTAGATTTGTTCATTTATATACAATTAATAATAATTATGAAAGACTATGGTTATATCAAATGATATAAGAAATCTAATAAATATTAGAAGAAATCAAATGATAGTATAATTTTTTGAAAGGATTAGTTTATATAAAATGAGTAAGAAATTAGAAGTTAATAGAGGTCGTATTATTAAAGCATTTGATGTTGTGATTAAAAGTGCAGGAAAACAAGATAGTGATATTGTTGCCGCGCAAGAATTTGAGAAATTGAAACTTTCAAATGATGAATATTTATTTAAGATAAGTGCTAAAGGATGTTCTGATATTCATGATCTTGGTTTTCTTATGAGGAGCAAAGGTGTTAAGGTAGCATATGATTATTTGGTAAATATAGTTATTCCAACTTTAAATGAAATGATAGAAGTTGGGGAATATCCTTTATATAGTCAAGTTGTATTTTTGTCGCCATTATTGGAAGATAGAAAATTGATTGAAGATGCGGCATTAGCATTGAATGATGATAAAGGTGTATTGAGTGATTTACAGGAATGTGTAAAGTGTGGAGCACCAAAAACTTACCATACGAGAGCTCAAACACGATCAGCAGATGAAGGAATGACTTCTTTGTTTAAATGTCCTGATTGTAATTTCGCTTGGTCCGATACAGGTTCATAGAAAACATATTGAAAATAAAATATTTGACAGAAACTGTCTTGTATAAAAGAGAGAAAATGGATCCATTGCTTAATTTTGCTAAACGTAATTCCGAAATAGCAGCATTGGGATTTTTATCTTACGATGCAAGATTCTTATATTTACGAGAAGGATTTGTTCCAGATCTTAGATTTGAAACATCTAAATCAGACAATCTAAATGGAGATGAAGATCTATTTAATTTCCTTAATGAACAATTAAAAAGTATTCATGTTCCCAAGGATGAAGTCGTTGTTTTAGATAGAGCGAATCCATTTTTAAAGGTGGCTGAAGATGTAATTGGAAATGCTGATCATAAGGCTTTGGATATTATTTTCAACTTTAAAGGTTATGTCAATACAATATATCCTGGAACCAAAAGTATATCTAATATTTTAAGACAACACTTTCAAACATCTAATCCATCTGATAATTTTATAATGGCAGTAGGTGACATGATGGATGAAATTTGGCTTCATTTTACTTATCTGATGTCCAAATTATATAAAAGAATTACAATTCTTAAACCTATGATATCGACAAATAGATATCTTATATGTATAAACTTTCAAGGTTATGATATGGTCAGCCTTGAAACTATCGCTCAAATCATATCCAAAGGAGATCTAGCAGTTCCATTAACAAGAATATGGGGAGTAATTCCTAACCCTTTCATTAGATGGATAAGATTCATCAACAATACTTACATGGGTATTTCATCAGAAATGACAATAAGAGTAATAGAATCTAAATTAGCTTTTGATAATGATGAATTTTATTGGCCAGGTGCAAGTTATGATATCCTTAAACTAACAAGATTACTCAATGGACTTTCAACAGAACCTGAGATTATCAATCCCTGGTCAATGAAAAGATCATTAAAAACAGATGAGAAATTTGTTTACAGCATGCATCTTTATGGTGAACCTACTAAGATGCATGATGATAGTACGCAGGTTGGTTCCAACCTACATACTATTATAGATCTCGATAATGACGAGAGAATGGATTATGAATCAACGAGAGCAGTTCAGAAAGGAGGTAGTCATTGGGGCCAAAGAAAATTATTACTTGCTGAGTTTGATTTCTTCACTCAAAATACTAATCCTAATGAGAAAACTGTAGCATTTTATATGGGTGCATGTCCTTTCAAACATGGCTCTATCCTAGCATTTTGGTTTCCT
>SDBT01004053.1_pt1 | contig 24999 bp, 22 predicted proteins | sample 2277101 | NCBI WGS metagenome assembly SDBT01 (sample SAMN10404973, study PRJNA504765) | marine sediment metagenome | isolation source: marine sediment core GS10_PC15, 103 cmbsf | place: Arctic Ocean: Southern Knipovich Ridge | collected 2010 | reverse complement strand
TTAGCTGAAATGGTGTAAATTTTGTTAAAATTTCAGCTAAATATGACTCCATTGGATATAGTTTATTACCAAATATCCATCATGATGTGAAGTCGAGCATGTCATTTAGGGATGTAGCCACTAGAAGGTTTAACTTTATATGATAGGCAGATAGTTGTCTATCTCCCATTTTGTAACCTGCATTCGATAGTCTCCCCATTCCTTATTTTTCACATGTAAAAAGTTGTTAAAGATGTGCTCACCAAGTGTTTCTTGGAGCAGCTTGCTTTCTTCCATAAAGGAAAGAGCATGCCCAAGACTTTCAGGAAGATGTTTAATATCATATTTCTCTCGCTCACGTTCTGTGAGAGAGTAAATATTTTTTTCAACAGGAGCGGGTGGTTCCAATTTTTCTTCAATTCCCCTGATTCCTGCAACAAGCATGACGGCAAACTGAAGATATGGATTACCGGAAAGATCAGGATTTCGTAGTTCACAGCGAGTTCCGTTTCCTCTTTTTGAAGGAATGCGGATAAGAGCACTTCTATTTCGATTGGCCCATGAAATATAGGTAGGTGCCTCATATCCAGGCACAAGTCGCTTGTATGAATTCACAGTGGGATTGAGTATCGCACTCATCTCTTTTACATATTTTAATAATCCTGCAATAAAGAAACGTGCTATATCACTTAGTTGATTATTATCTGATGGGTCATAAAAAGCATTCTTCCCGTTCTTTGTAAATAGTGATTGATGCGTATGCATCCCTGAACCAGCTGCACCAAATATTGGTTTTGGCATAAATGATGCATGCAACTCATGTTTTGTAGCAATTACTTTTGTTATATATTTTAATGTGATAACCCGATCTGCTGTCGTAACTGCATCATCATAATGAAAATTAATCTCATGCTGACCAGCAGCAGCTTCATGATGAGTAGTATAAGTATGCATCCCCACTTCCTCTAATGCAAGAGAGATGTCTGTTCTCACTCCTTCAGCAAGATCTCGATGCGAAAGATCAAAATATCCTGCGTAATCATTTGGAGTAAGCGTTGATTCTTCTCCATTTTTTTTAAATAAAAAGAATTCGCATTCAGGACCTGTGTTATAGGTATAGCCTAATTCTTTTGCTTTGTTAACGATTTTTTCCAAAATAAATTTTGTATCTCCAAGAAATCTCTCACCATTTGGCTCATAAATATCACAATTAAGCTTCGCTGTTGTTCTTTTTTCGATGCTTTCTGGGAGAATAACAAAACTTTTTGGATCTGGTTTTGCAATTTTATCTGACTCTTCAATAGTTGCATATCCTGCAATTGACGATGCATCAAAAGGCATTCCTTCATCAAAAGCTTCTTCCAGTCTGCTTGCAGGAATAACGATATTTTTTGGTGTACCAAGAATATCAACAAATTGCAATCGAATAAACTTTACGTTTTTCTCGTTAACAACATTTAACACATCATCTTTTGTCTCTATCTGAAAATTCATCCTAAATCCTCCACGATATGAAGAAAATATTGCATTTTTGTGAATACAGTTTCTCATTTTAATAGTTACTGGAAATCTCATCATGCCATTGGATAACAAAATCATTCTTTTTTAACGGAGGGAATTGTAAGATTTCCAGAGGGCATTATAATAATTTTTGGTTGTTTTCCTCCTGCTTTAATTGTTTTTATAGCATCGTTCATTGCCGTTTGTATACTTGCATATGGTTTCATCATTGCCTTTTTTATTATTTCGTCATCTAAATCGGTAACTGCCCATATTTGAGCTTTTGTTCTAATCTTTGCTATTCGTGCAGCTTTATGATATCCAAGTTTGTAGTCATTTCCTAGTTTATCAAAGACTTCTTTAGGGGTCTTTGCTGTACATAACAAATCTAAAAAAGCATCTTTTCCAACTCCCATACGACATTTTGAGACAAGAATAATGATCCCATCATCTTCCAATGCGAGTTTACCATTTTCAAATGCATTCTGAGATTGATAGAGATCAATATCCATTGGATAAGGTGCAACTGTGAGTACAATGTTTCCTTTTTCTTTTAATGAAATACAATATATATCTTTTGCATATTGAGTAGCCTTAATAAATGATTTAAAGATATCACCAGAAGTCACATTATAAATTCTATGGTCATGTGTGAGTATTGATTGGATAGAAAAAATATTTACATTGCGTAATAAGCCTAAAGCATCTATTAAATCTTCATGAACTGGATTATCTTTTAATGCGAACGGATTTGCTTTATCACTTAATGCAAATTGATGATTCATTTCAATTGTTTTATACGAGGCAACACCAGGAATAAATGATTTTCTACCACCGGTACATCCTGCAAAATAATGAGGTTCAACGCTTCCTATTGCAACAATATTTCCAATTTCAAAAACCATCTTATTTATGGATACATCAGTTCCATTTTTTGTCTTCCCTAAATACACCATATTTTGATCGTTATATGCATCATGAACGTGTATCTTTTTTTTGAAGATATCATAGAATCTTCCAAATATGAATTGGAGTTCTTCATCATTTGGAGGTCTATGAGATCCTGTTGCTACAAGAAAGGAGATGTCTGATTGAGATGTTAAATTTGGATAGATATATTCTAGTATTTTTGGAGTAGGTGTGGGTTTTGGCGCATCATTTACAATTATGAGTAATCTTTCTGATTTTCGTATAAAATCATTAAAAGATTCCATTCCAATTGGATTTTTTAGTGCATTTTTAATAATCTCATCTTCATTTCTATATCCAACTTTTTTTGGTATTAGTACTGTAAATGGTTTGGGGATATTTATCTTGATTTTCCCTATTCCGTAAGGAATGTCAAATTGCATATTTTTATCATAAAATGCGAGTTTAAAAAACTAGTGTAGGAGAATTTTGCTAATATTTATACAGTACTTTTTTATTCCCCTTCCAATGAGAAACTTCCAGGTTGCAATAATCGGAGGAGGGGTAATTGGTTCTTCTATTGCTTGGGAGTTATCAAAATATGAAGTTGATATTGTTGTTTTTGAAAAAGGATGCGATGTTACATCTGGGGCAAGCAAAGCTAATAGTGGCGTTGTTCATAGTGGCATTAATTCTGCACCAGGTTCTCTCAAGGCTCGTTTTTGTGTACAAGGAAATGCAATGCTTCGAACTCTTGTTGATAATCTTGGATTTAATCTAAATTGGATTGGAAAATATGTCATTGCAAAAAACCAAAATGAAGTAAAAGAATTAAATCGTCTTCAAAAGGTAGGTAAAGAAAATAAGGTACCAGATTTAGAAATAGTAGATGGATCAGAAGTTGAAAAAAAAGAACCAAATGTTTCCTGTGATAAGGCATTATGGGTTCCAACAGCAGGAATTATGCTCCCCTATGAATTTACTATTGCCCTTGCTGAAAACGCTGCAATAAACAACGTTCAGTTTATGCTTGAAACAAAAGTGACAGGTTTAAAGAAAAAAAAAGATTTATTTGGAATAAAGACAAACAACGGTGGTTTTCAAGCACAAATTATTGTAAACGCAGCAGGTCTGAATTGCAGAGATATTGTATCTATGGTGGAAGAGCCAGATTTTAACGTTTATCCATGTAGAGGTGAATATCTTGTTTTAGATAAAAACTATAGTTCACTGATAAATTCTATGATCTACCCTGTACCTGAGAAAGGAAAAGGAGTATTGGGCGTTCATATTACACCAACAATTGAGGGTAATATTCTCCTTGGACCAAGTGCTGAGTTTATCAATGATGCTGAGGATAAGAGAACAACAAAAGACATGATGAATATTTTAATGAGAGAAGCTAAAGAAATTATTCCTGCATTACCAGAAAAAGCAGTGATAAATGCATATTCCGGGGTTCGCTGTAAACTTGCTTCTGAAAAATCTGGTGGATGGGCTGATTATCGGATAGAAGAAAGTAAACAGACATCTGGTCTGATAAATCTTCTTGGAATAGAATCTCCAGGTCTTACTGCAGCTCCAGCCATTGCTCAAGAAATTAGAAAAATGATTTCTAATCATATGAAATTAGAGAAAAAAAATGAATTTAAATCAAAAAGAGCGCATAGAAAACGATTTTCTGAGATGTCTGTCAAAGGGAAATCAGATTTAATTAAAAAAGACGAACGCTGGGGTAGAATTGTCTGTCGATGTGAACAAATTACTGAATTCGAAGTAATCAGGGCGCTTTCTAATCCATTGAGTGCACAGTCGCTTTCTGCAGTGAAATATCGTTGTAGGGCAGGGATGGGACGTTGTCAAGGCGGTTTTTGCACACAGCATATTGTACGAATTATGGGAGAACAATTCAACATTGAAGTTGCTGATATGAAACTGAAAACACCCAAGTCTTATCTATTTGATAGGAGAACAAGAGAGGTAAAGGATGATCGATAAGAATGTGGATGTAGCCGTTATTGGTGGTGGTCCTGCTGGTCTTGCCGCAGCGATATCTGCAAAAGAACATGGGGCAAAACGTGTTGTTATCATTGATAGAAATAGCTGGCTTGGAGGAATTCTTCCACAATGTATCCATGATGGTTTTGGTGTGGAGGAAACAGGGGAATCTATGACTGGACCGGAGTATGCAGAAAAATATTGTGAAATGGCAGAAAAACAGGGTATCTCGGTGATGCGAGAAACTATGGTTTTACAGTTTAACAAAAGAAAAGAGATTATTGCTGTAAACAAGAAAGGACTGCATGCAATTAGGGCAAAAGCTATTGTTCTTGCTATGGGCTGTAGGGAAAAGACACGATGGAATGTGATGATTCCTGGGTCTCGTCCTAGTGGTATTTATACTGCAGGAGTTGCTCAGGCATTCATTAATTTGTATAATATTATGCCTGGGAAAAACGTTTTAATTCTTGGATCTGGGGATGTTGGTCTTATTATGGCACGACGTTTGAAGTTTGAAGGTGCTAATGTTTTAGGGGTTGTGGAGATTTTGCCGTATGCAAGTGGCCTTCCTAGAAATGTTGTTCAATGTCTAAATGATTATGATATACCTCTTTTTCTGAATCATACAATTACTTGTATCGAAGGTAAAGAGCGGCTTGAGCAGGTAACAATTGCACAAGTAGATGAGCATATGCATCCAATTGGTGGAACAGAGAAACAGATTAAGTGTGATACGCTTCTGCTCTCACTTGGCCTTATCCCCGAAAATGAGCTTTCTAAGACTGTTGGTATTGAAATTGATTCGGTTACTGGTGGGCCTCTTGTAAATCAACAGTTGGAGACAACTCTTGACGGCGTATTTGTCTGTGGTAATTGTTTGCAGGTATATGATACGGTTGACATGCTTTCTTTAGATGCAAAAAGAGCTGGAGAACATGCTGCAGAAATATCATTTGAAAAAAATGATCAAAAATCACATAGTAAGATTATTTCTGGCAGAGGTGTTCGATATGTAGTTCCGCAGCTGGTGGACAGATCTGGAATGATTCCTCTTACGTTTCGAGTTGAAAGACCTAAAGAAAATATAATTCTACGTGTGCTTGCTGGAGAGAAAGAACTGCTGAGGAAAAAAATGCGTTGGGTGAATCCAGCGAATATGATCAGAATTGAAGTGGATATTTCTGCTGAAATAATTGCATCTGCACAGAGCATGGAGGTGACAATTGATGGCTAGTGAAAAAGAAATAACCTGTATAATTTGTCCTATTGGATGTAAAATACTCGTGAAGATGGATGGTTCAAAGTTAGAAGTTCTCAGAGGAGATAAGTGCAAGAAAGGGATAGAATATGCAAGAAATGAAGCGCTTGATCCCCGGAGGATGTTGACAACTTCGGTTCTTGTAAAAAATGGTGATTGGCCGCTTGTGAGTGTAAAAAGCTCTCAACCCATTCCTAAGGAAAAATTATTTGTTGTTTTACAGGAGATAAAGAAAGCAGATGTAAACGCTCCGGTTACCTTGGGTGAAATTGTCATAAAAAATGTTGCAGATACAGGTATAGATATTATTGCGACTAAAACAGTTAAGAATGTTGAAAAATATAGATATTATTAGTATTTTTAAATTTGCAATGTGAAGGATATATCGATCAACCTACTAATGTGCTAGAGGATGTAGAGTTTTGTTAATATAAGAACTCCCATACCAATTGCATATGAAGGAATAACTATCCTCCAAAGCTTGTTTGGAAGTACACGAACCATATAAGGTGATACTAGAGCAGCTAGAAAACCTCCAGTAACTATTGATGGTAAAAGAACATAATCTATGGTGACACCGTAATTGGAAATCAATAAGAATGTTGCTACACCCGCAATACATACAATACCTTCTGCTAGAGAAACAATGGCAGTAGCAGTTTTTTCGTAAATACCTGAGAATAACTGCCCCATCATAACAACTGGTCCATAGCCTCCCGCTCCAATTCCTTTATTGAAGCCTGCTAAAGCAGCAAATCCTGCGAGTAATTTTGGTCTGAAAGTACCGCCTTTATTCTTTAATCGTATCATCCCAATGACTCCCATAACAAGTACAAGGATTGCTACATACGTCTTTATCATATTTTTTGAAAATCCTATTGCGAAGTAGGTAAGAAAAACTGAGGATAAGATAGCAATACAACCTATTCCTGCTATCATAATCATTATCTTGGTCTCTTTGTTAAAGGGTCGTCTTATGGAAAACTTCACATTTTCAAATTCGTTATGGAAAAAGCCAGCTGTTAATCCTGTGATTGCTTCTGAAATAAGAAGTATTGGGACTACCTGGAGAGGTTCAAATCCTAGGATGAACAGCAATGGTGTCAGTCCAGTTCCAAAGCCCATTCCTGCTGTTGAATCCATAGTTTCGAAGAGGAACGCCAGCATGATTACATAAAGAAATAATTCCATTGCCATTCTCCTTTTGTTGAACCCAGGTTTTTCTCAATTTTTATTAGAGAAAGATGGAGAAAAGAGACATCATGGTTAGGTAGACAACTGCTGCGCCAAGCATTCGGAGCAATGTGCTTTTTTTGATTTTCATTCTTTCTAATACCGTCATTTCAGTATCTAGTATTTTAGCAATATTGCCTACATCAGTAATGGGCATATTTCCTTGTATGTTATTATTATCCATTTTATATCACCAATTTTTTTGGTTAACTTTCAATATTTGTTATATATTAATATAGATTCATTCATATTTAAGTTTATTGGTAATTTACATATAATTAATGGTATTTATCCAAATTTAACCATGATATTTGACTATAAGCCAGAAAAAATGATAAAAACCAATACAAAAAAAATACAAATAACAAAAATTGAAAAAAATAGAGTGGCAATAAAAGTTAAATAACATATTCTGTATGCCAGGGAGCGGATTGATAACTATGGCTGACAAAAAAGCAGATTTAGCAGGACCCGGTATTGGAACTTATGAAGAAGTAGAAAATGTCTTACCAAGTGATTATACTTCTCTATTAGATCCAAAAGAAACACAAAAAGCATTAGCTGAATTAAAAAAATACATTGAAGAAGGATTAAGTAAAGAACTGAACCTATTTCGAGTTGAATCCCCTTTAATTGTCGATAGAGATAGTGGCATGAACGATTATTTAGATCGTGATGGCTCACGTACTCCGATTGATTTCCAATGTGGATTAGGACTTGACAAAAAGATAGACACTCAAGTTGTTCAAGCTGTTACAAAATGGAAACGATGGCCATTAAAACCGTTTGATTGTGATATTGGTGAAGGTTTATACACAGATATGCGTGCAGTTCGAAAGGATTATTTCCTTGATCATGATCATAGCTCTTATGTAGATCAATGGGATTGGGAAAAAGTCATTAATGATGAAGATCGGAATTTGGATTATTTGAAAGACACAGTAAGTAAAATATGGAAGGTTCTCAAAGGTGCTGAAACTCATATACAAAAACTTTATCCACAACTTAAGACAAACAAATATCCAGATCTACCAGACAAGCTTAAATTCATACATGCTGAAGAAATCTTAGATATGTATCCAGATCTCCCACGTAAAGCACGTGAAACAGAAATCCTCCAAAAATATCCTGCAGTTTTCATCATTGGTATTGGTTGGACTTTAAAAGATGGATATCCACATGAAATGAGAGCCGCTGATTATGATGACTGGGTCACAGAAACAGTTTCATCTGATGGTCAACCTATGCATGGTTTAAATGGCGATATTCTTGTTTGGAACCCTATAACAAAGAGGCGACATGAATTAACCTCCATGGGTATTCGTGTTACAAAAGACATACTAAAACAGCAACTCAAGATAACTGGTCAAGAAGATTTTCTAAACATGCCCTATCACAAGATGATCATAAATGATGAAATACCATTGAGTATCGGTGGAGGCATTGGACAGTCACGTGTTTATTCACTCATACTTAAAAAGGCACATATTGGAGAATGCAGCGTTACCGTATGGCCACAAATACTAAAGAATATCTGCAGAAAAAAGAACATCTATGTCCTAGAGTAAACAGATTTTATGCTGGATTCTCTTCGACGGACGCTATTCGTAGTCTTCTGCCACTAAATGAAAACGCCTGCGTCGTTTTGAAGTAACATCTATCCAAATCAAATTGTTTTTAATGGAAAATGTTGAAGAGTGTATCAATAAAGTTTTAATAGAAGTCATTGATACGGTGACCACCCGAGTCTTGGAGGAATAGTATGGATAAAAATGTCGAAGCATTCATGGGAAAAATAATTGAGAAAAATCCCGGTGAAAAAGAGTTTCATCAAGCAGTACAAGAAGTTGCCGAAAGTTTAATGCCATTTATTGAGAAAAATCCCAAATATAAAAAAGCTAAGATTTTAGAGAGAATTGCTGAGCCTGAAAGAGTCATAATGTTCCGTGTGTCATGGCTAGATGACAACGGCGAAATTCAAATAAACAGAGGATATCGTATCCAAATGAACAGCGCAATTGGCCCATATAAGGGCGGTCTTCGCCTTCACCCAAGTGTCAATTTGAGTATTTTAAAATTTCTCGCATTTGAACAAGTGTTTAAAAACAGTTTAACAACTCTTCCAATTGGCGGAGGAAAAGGCGGTTCTAATTTTGATCCCAAGGGAAAAACAGACAATGAGGTAATGAAATTTTGTCAGAGCTTCATGACAGAGCTATCCCGGCACATCGGACCAAACACTGATGTTCCCGCTGGAGATATCGGTGTTGGCGGTCGTGAGATTGGATATTTATTTGGACAATACAAACGACTTCGTAATGAATTTTCAGGAATACTCACGGGTAAAGCACTTAATTGGGGTGGAAGTCTCATCAGACCTGAAGCAACAGGATATGGATGTGTTTATTTTGCCGAGGAGATGTTAAAAACCAAAAAAGATTCAATCAAAGGTAAGACATGTGCAGTATCTGGTTCAGGTAACGTCGCACAATATACCGTCGAGAAACTCAATCAACTTGGAGGGAAAGTAGTGACACTCTCAGACTCTTCTGGTATGATTTATGATCCTGACGGTATTGATGATAAAAAACTAGCATATGTTATGGATCTCAAAAACATAAAACGTGGGCGTATTAAAGAATACGCAGAACAATACAATTGTGATTATTATGCAGGGAAACGCCCATGGGAAATCGAATGTAATTTTGCATTCCCCTCTGCTACACAAAATGAAATAAGCAAAGCTGAGGCTCAAAAACTCATAGATAACGGAGTAATAGGTGTAGCCGAAGGAGCAAATATGCCAACAGAAGCAGATGGAATAGAAATATTCTTGGATGCAAAGATATTATATGGTCCCGGAAAAGCTGCAAATGCCGGCGGTGTAGCAACAAGTGCCCTTGAGATGACGCAAAACAGTCAGAGATTATCCTGGCCTAGAGAAGAAGTAGATAAAAAATTACAATGGATCATGCAAAACATACACCAATCCTGTGTTAAATATGGAAAAGAAGGCAACCATGTCAACTACGTCAATGGTGCCAACATCGCAGGATTTGTAAAAATCGCCGATGCAATGCTTGATCATGGAGTGATCTAAATAAGAAGTTAAAAAAAATAGCTTCTCTTTTTTCTTTTATTTTGTTTACAAACAGCTCAACCAATTTTTTTTAAAAAAAAGTTTAAATGACAATAATCTAATTAACAAATAATGGCAAATGTTACGTTTTTTGTCTTTGGTATCATATTGTTTGTAATTGGAATTCCGTTATTCATCATGGGATTTATTTGGTTAAAACAAAAACGTCTCATCGAAAACATACCAACATCGAAGATCCGATCACTTGCTATGGGCATAGTCGAAGTTTACGGAAAAGTTGTTCCTTGGCAAGGTACTATGTTAAAAAGCCCTATGACAAACCGCGATTGTGTTTACTATAAATATACAATAGAGGAATATCGAAGAAGCGGAAAACATAGCCACTGGGTAACAATTAAAAAAGACGTGGGAAGTATACATTTTAATTTAAAGGATGAAACAGGGATGGTACTTGTTAATCCAAAAGGTGCCAAGATTGACATACCTAGAGATTTTGAATTCAGATCGGGTTTAGGAACAGATCCTCCAATTTCAGTGAAACAATTCCTAAAGATTAACAATCTACGTTTTGAAGGAATGTTATTTGGATTTAATAAAACAATGCGTTTTCGAGAATCTTTTATCGAACCTTCTGATAAACTCTATATAATGGGAACAGCAGGTGACAACCCCTTTGTTGATGATGCAACAACAAAAAAAGGAGTGGAAGATGTCTTGATACAAAAAGGAAAACATGATAAGTTCTACTATATTTCAGATAAATCAGAACATGAAGTCTTAAAAGCTCTTAAAGGAAAAGTAGTATTTGGGATAGCCTTGGGATCAATATGTGTCATCATTGGTCTTATGGGAATACTTTAGTGAGGAATGAATAGGAGGATATGAAATGGCAGGTGGACTAGTAAGTATCATTTTGATAATTCTGTGTCTGTTTATCTTAGGAATATTTGTTTTCATTGTTTACATTTTCAATGGTCTTGTTCAGCTGAAAAACAATATCAGTAAATCTTGGGCAAACATTGACGTTTTACTTAAACAAAGATCAAATGAGTTACCAAATCTTGTCAGTTGTGTTAAGGGGTATATGAAACATGAAAGAGAAGTACTTGAACTTCTCACAAAAGCAAGAACCAACATTCTGAGAGCAAAAACGTTATCTCAAAAAGCAGCAGCAGACGGTATCATTACCGATGCATTAAAAACAATTTTTGCAGTGGCTGAAAGTTATCCAGATTTAAAAGCCAATGAAACATTTCTACAATTGCAGGAACGAATAACTGGACTTGAAAATGAGCTTGCAGATAGAAGAGAATTTTATAATGATAGCGTCACCATCTACAACATTCGCATCCAATCATTCCCGGATCTTTTTGTTGCAAGAATGTTTCATTACACCGATGAAGAACTGTTCAAAGCAACTGAAGAAGATAAGAGATATGTAGAATTAGATATATAAAAATGATTTCTTTTAGAAAAAACTGCTGCAAAAAACTTCTTATGATAATAACTCATTTAATGAAAGGAAACCATGAATATCAATAATTCAGTTCATACCATTAAAAAATCAGAGGATACATCAAAAAAGGACTACGACCTTCGTAGCAAAACATACCATGCTCTCATGCCGTTTAAAGTAAGAGAGATTCTTATTGTTTCAAGCCTTTATGATGCATTTATTATCGAGGAGGAAGGACTCATCTCTGAACTTGTTATTGGACAATACCGACATCTTCTCCTCAGCTCACCGCCTCGAGTAACACGTGCCTACTCTGGAGAAAAAGCACTGTCAAAATTAAAAGAAAAACGTTATGATTTAGTCATCACTATGTCAAAACATATTGGGATGAACCCTTATAATTTTGGTAAAAAAATAAAGAAATTACATCCAAATTTACCGGTAATTCTTTTAGCAACCGATACTGTCGATATAAATCTCGCTCAACAGAAAGATACTGAAAGAGGGATCGACAAAACATTTTTCTGGACCGGAGATTCAACACTCTTTCTTGCAATAATCAAATATGTTGAAGACAGTATTAACGCACGCTATGATACTGTGAACGGAAACGTACGGGTTCTCTTAATGCTAGAGGATTCTATTCACCATTACTCTATGTTTCTTCCCATCATTTATACAGAAATTGTGCAGCAAACACGAAGATCTATATCTGAAGATCTTAACGAAATGCAGAGATTATTACGAAGAAGAGCCAGACCAAAGATACTTCTTGCTCGGACTTTTGAAGAAGGCATGGCGTTGTATACGCAATATAAAGATTATATTCTTGGAATCATTACAGACGTCAATTTTAAATATAAAGGAAAAACAGATCCAAACGCTGGCTACAGATTCGTCCAACAGATAAAAAAAGATGCAAGATTCATCCCGATTTTGATGCAGTCATCAGAACCAAAAAACAGAACAAAAGCTGATGCTATCGGCGCATATTTTTTAGATAAGAACTCGCCAACACTCGTCCAAGATTTTCAGCATTTCGTTCTAAATCACCTGGGATTTGGAGATTTCATTTTCCTCCTGCCAAAAAAGAGGGAAAAAAATGGAAAAAAGAAACAGGAACTTTCAATTGAGTCCTTCCATCAACAAACAGAAAAAATAGCATGGGCATCGAATATGTTCGAGTTTGAACATATTTTGCAAAAAGTACCTCTTGAATGTATACAATTTCATGCAGATAGAAACGATTTTTCTAATTGGCTTATAGCACGTGGTGAATTCAAAGCTGCAATGAAACTGCGCCCAAAAAAATCTTCTAATTTTACAAATCTTGATGAAGTTCGAAAACATCTTATAGGAATTTTCAACGAAAGTCGCAGAGAAAAACAACTTGGTGCCATTACCGATTTTTCAAAACAATACTTTGAATTCGATGCTTCATTTACGCGAATAAGAGGTGATTCTCTCGGAGGAAAGGGACGTGGAATCGCCTTTATGAGAACGTTATTAACAAGATATAATCTTGAAAAAAAATATCCAAATATAAGGATAACAGTTCCAAGTACAGTTGTCATTGGGACTTTAGATTTTGATAGATTTATTTCAGATAATAATCTTATTGGATTTATGAATAGAGAAGATATCACAGACCAAGAAATAGCCAAAGCATTTCTAAAAAGTACGATTTGTGATGAGTTAAAAGATGATCTTTTGAGAGTACTATACTATTTTAGAGCTCCACTTGCAATTAGATCATCAAGTCTTCTTGAAGATTCCCAAAGTCGTCCCTTTGCCGGAATATACTCAACGTATATGTTACCGAATAACCATAAAAATGATGCAATTCGATTACGACAACTCTGTCAAGCAATAAAACTTGTGTATGCATCAACGTTTTTCAAAGAGCCACGAGTCTATATGGAATCAACCTCATCAAAAATTGAAGAAGAAAAAATGGCTGTTATTATTCAGGAACTTGTCGGAAACGACTATGGAGGACGGTTTTATCCAACGTTCTCTGGAGTTGCTCAATCGTATAATTTCTATCCTGTGAGTCATCAAACATTTGAAGATGGAATTGCAAACGTTGCAGTAGGTCTTGGTAAGACTGTTGTCGGTGGCGAGAAAGTTCTCAGATTTTCTCCAAAACATCCTGCTATTTTACCTGATTTTTCAACAACAGAAGAAATTTTAAAGAATTCGCAACGTGAGCTTTATGCTCTAAATACTTCAAAGAAAAACATTGAATTTTCTGAGAAGGATGATATCACGTTAAAAAAACTAAGCATTGAAGATATTAAAAATGATGGCACACTTGAATCTGTTACAAGTAGCTATGATAGAAACGACGGAATGATTAGAGATAACTTTTCATCTGACGGTCCTCACCTTATCACCTTTGCTGGTATTCTGAAATATGATGTTTTTCCGCTTGCTTCTCTTCTTCAAGACATATTAGGTATTGGACAACAAGGTATGGGTTGTCCCATTGAAATTGAATTTGCAGTAACACTTGGTGAAGATGGAAAAACTCCTCCAACATTTGCAATTCTTCAACTTCGTCCTCTTGTCCCATCTCATGAGCATTGTGAGATCTCTTTGGATGATAAGATGAACTGGAATAATGTTTTTATTCACTCTGATAAAGCATTAGGAAACGGCCTTATAAAGTCGATAAAAAACATTGTGTATGTCCCTCCAGAAACTTTTGATTCTGCAAAAACTGTTGAAATTGCAGCAGAAGTTGGGAAATTAAATGAAACTCTTGTAGCAGCGTCATTACCTTATATTTTAATTGGACCAGGTCGATGGGGAACACAGGATAGATGGCTTGGAATACCCGTAAAATGGAGTCAGATATCAGGTGTCAGTGTTATGGTTGAAACTGCTCTTGAAAATTTTAATATTAAACCATCGCAAGGAACACATTTTTTCCATAATATTACTTCTAGAGGCATTGGATATATTAATGTTCCATTCAACTCTACAGAATATTTCATTGATTGGAAATGGCTTGAAAAACAGAAATCTTACAAAGAATTAACATTTGTAAAACATATACAGCTTCCTGCTCCATTAACCATCAAACTTGATGGGAGATGTGGTCATGCAATGATAATGAAACCTGGAAGTAAATAAGGTATGAAATGTTGGCCAGTTCCAAATAGTTATTCTAAAACCATTCCAAAAGATGAATCTCAAGGATCTTTTTGGGAGAATAGGAAAGATCGGCATCACTGTGGCATAGATATCTATGCACCAGAAGGAAGTAATGTCCTATCAATTGAGGATGGAATAGTAATAGAAAGTGGTACATTTACTCCAAATGATACAATTCCATATTGGAATAAAACATATTTTGTTATGATAAAAAATAATTCATGTTTGATATGTAAGTATGCAGAGCTTAACGATGTTATAGCATCTGTTAATGAGTCAGTAAAAGCAGGTCAAGTAATTGGCCATGTCGGTCTAGTTTTAGATTCAAATAAAATAAATGAAAAATCTCCATCATACGTCCAAAAAATAAAAAGAAATGGAAAATGTAGCATGCTACATTTTGAATTATATAAATCAATTACAATTAAAAGTACATATTATCTTGGCGGTAACTGGTTTTCTGATTTAAAACCCGAAGAGTTATTAAATCCAACAAATTATATAACAAGTATACAATGAAATTTTCAACAAGATCAGGAAACAGAAAGGATATTATATAAAAAGCATGATACATCCTCGCCTATTACTACGACGGGGAGTTAACATTTATGGCAGAAATAAAAGGCGATTTATCACCTAAGGATATCAGATTATTAAACGCTATTTTAAAAAAATACGATGGGAAAAAAGAATTTTTAATATGTATCCTCCAGGATATTCAAAAAATTTATGAATATTTACCAAGAAAATCGTTAATTCATATCTCGGAGAAGTTAGATATTCCCTTAATTCAGGTCTTTGGTGTTGCAACTTTTTTTAAAACATTTAGCTTAATTCCAAGGGGCGGCCATACATGCACTGTATGTCTTGGCACTGCATGTCATGTAAGAGGTGCAGAAAAAGTACTAGATAAAGTGAAACGCAGTCTTGATATAGATGTTGGTGAAACAACAAAAGATATGCAATTTACATTGAAAACGGTTAATTGTTTAGGTGCTTGTGCACTTGGCCCTATGATGGTTTTAGATGAAGATTATCATGGCCATATGGCACAGAGCAAGGTTGATGAGGTTTTAAAAAAATATTCTTCAAAAAGTTAGGACGTGGAGTCAGTGAAAAAAATCAAAAATCCTCAGGAACTTGAAAAATTGAGAAAATCTATTCTTCAAGAAAAATACTCTGAAAAGCCTTGTGTTATAATTTCTGAGAAATCAACGTGTTGCTATCTCAGTGGTAGCAAAGAAGTTGTTGAGGCTTTTGAGGAGGGATTAAATAATTTCAATTTGAGAGATCAGATCGATATTAAAACAACAGGTTGCCTAGGTTTTTGTGAGATTGAACCGATTGTAATAATTGAGCCAAAAGGAATTATCTATCAAAAAGTAAAAAAGGATGATGTTCTTGAAATTATTACCGAGACGATTATTAACGATATTATAGTGAAGCGTTTACTTTATACTGATCCAGTAAAAGGTGATAAATGCAAAACTGAAGATAGCATGCCTTTTTATAAAAAACAAAGACGCTTTGTCCTTGGAAATAATCGTTTTATTGATCCTCTTGAAATAAACGATTATATTGCAATAAATGGATACAAAGCACTTGCTACGGCATTATCTAAAATGAAACCAGAAGAAATCATTGATGAAATTAAAGAATCTGGTTTGCGCGGAAGAGGTGGTGGAGGTTTTCCAACTGGTAGAAAATGGGAATATGCTCGTAAAGCCAAAGGTGAACTAAAATATGTTATATGCAATGCTGATGAGGGAGATCCTGGAGCATATATGGATAGAAGTTTACTCGAGGGAAATCCGCATAGTGTTTTAGAAGGAATGATTATTGGAGCACATGCAATTGGTTCTCAGGAAGGTTATGTATACGTTCGAAATGAATATCCTTTAGCTGTAAAACATTTAGAAAATGCAATAAAACAAGCAGAAGAATATGGTTTTATTGGAAAAAATATAATGGGTTCAGGTTTTAACTTCACTCTAAAAATTAGTCGTGGAGGAGGCGCTTTTATTTGTGGAGAGTCAACTGCATTGATGGCTTCACTTGAAGGTAAACCTGGAGAACCAAGAGCAAAATATGTCCATACGGTCGAAAAAGGGCTTTGGAATAAGCCTACAAATCTTAACAATGTTGAAACTTGGGCTAATGTTCCACTTATTATAAATAGAGGGGCAAATTGGTATTCAAAAATTGGAACGGAAAAAAGTAAAGGAACAAAGATTTTCTCCCTTGTCGGAAAAATAAATAATACCGGTCTTGTAGAAGTTCCTATGGGTATAAAACTCCGTGAAATTGTTTATGATATAGGGGGAGGTATACCTGATGGTAAAAAATTTAAAGCCGTTCAAACTGGCGGCCCTTCAGGAGGATGTATACCTGAAAGTCTGATAGATTTACCAGTTGATTATGAAAAACTTTCAGAAGCTGGTTCTATGATGGGCTCTGGCGGCATGATTGTGATGGATGAAGATACCTGTATGGTGGATGTAGCTAAATATTTTATAAACTTTTTAAAGGATGAATCATGTGGAAAATGTGTCCCATGTCGTGAAGGCCTTGAAAGAATGGGAGAAATACTCACAGATATTACTGAGGGAAAATCAACAAATGAAAATCTCGAGCTCCTTGAGGAACTAGGAGAAGTATTAAAAGATACAGCTTTATGTGCTCTTGGAGGAACAGCGGCAAACCCAGTTCTAAGTACCATTCGATATTTTAGAGATGAATACAAGGCACATATTGAAGATAAAAAATGTCCAGCAGGTGTTTGTAAATCTTTAATAACATATTCAATTAATGCAGAAAAATGTACTGGCTGTGGTGCATGTGTTCGACAATGTCCACAAGATGCAATTACAGGAGAGAAAAAAAAGCCACATACCATAGATCAAGAAAAGTGTATCAAATGTGGAGCATGTTATGATGCCTGTAAATTCAATGCAATAATACGGGAGTAGGAGGAAGATAAAATGGAAATGACGTTGAATGGCATAAAAGTTCAAGTTGAAGAATGGTGGACCGTACTTGATGCCGGTAAATTTTATGGTGTTAATATTCCAACTTTGTGTTATCATGAAGGTCTTTCATCTTATGGCGCATGTCGGCTCTGTGTTGTTGAAATAGGAGAAGGGGATAGAGCCAAACTAGTTGCATCATGTCTTTATCCAGTAAAAGAAGGACTTCATGTAAGAACTCACTCGCAAAGAGTTATTAGAGCTAGGAAGATGCTTGTTGAACTTCTGGTGGCTAGATGCCCCCAATCAAAAGTATTACAAGATCTTGCTTCAAGTATGGGTCTTGAGAAGGTCCGATTTAAACCAAAATATGATGATTGTATTCTCTGTGGCCTATGTGTTAGGATGTGCGAAGAACAGATGGGCGCAAAGGCAATTGGATTCGTAAGCAGAGGGGGCAAAAGGAGAATTACGACACCATTTGACATTAAATCTGAGAAATGCCGGACATGTGGTGCATGCATGTATATCTGCCCAGCATGTCAACTAAGATGCCAAGGCCCTGAGGCGGATACAGTTCTATGTAGTAGTTGTTTGAATCTTTCACCATCGTGTTTAGAAATTTATGAGGATACCATGTGTTACATGGACCCTTGTGTAGCATGTTTAAAAGAAAAAGAGAAAAATAAAAAAGATGTAGAGAAGAAAAAAGTTTTGAAAAAGGAGGTAAAATAAATGTCATTAACAAGATTAAATAGGTCGGCTGCAACATTATCAAAGAATAGGACAGAAGATTCAATAACTCCGCTCAGCGGAATGTGTGTAACCTGTGTTGACGGATGTATAGGTATGTGCGAAATAGGGAAATCTGCATACCGAGGACCTGAGGCAATATATCCTCAACCATTTGGAATTATTACATCCGCTTCTGAAAAAGAATATCCAATAGATATTTCTCATTTTAATATAATGGGAACCGCTGTTGGTGCAAAAGGAATAGAAGCAGATAGTGACAAAGCAATCTTTCCAAATGTAAATATAGAAACACGTATAGGACAAGATAAAAAAATCAAACTAAGAGTACCATGGATTATCCCAGGTCTAGGTTCCACAAATGTCGCTAAGAATAACTGGGATGGACTTGCAATAGGCGCAGCAATATCTGGTTTCCCACTAACAATTGGGGAAAACGTTGCTGCGATGGATCCAGATTCAAAGATTGTCAATGGAAAAGTAAAGCAGGCTCCAGATCTTGAATGGAGAATAAAGCTTTACAAGAAATGGCAACAAAACGGTTACGGTGATATTATTGTTCAGGCAAACGTAGAAGACACTCGGCTAGGTGTGCAGGAGTATGCCATTTCTGAATTGGGAGTTGAAACTGTTGAACTTAAATGGGGTCAAGGTGCCAAAGATATTGGCGGTGAAGTAAAAATAAAAAATCTAGAGAAAGCTCAACTTTTAAAGAAAAGAGGATATATTGTTCTTCCTAATCCATTAGAAAAAGAGTCCATCAATGCTTTCAAATCAGGTAGTTTCAAAGAATTCGAAAGGCACTCAAGAGTGGGAATGGTCACAGAAAAAGATTTCATGGCCCGAGTAAAAGAACTTAGAGATTACGGAGCCAAACATATATTCCTGAAGACAGGTGCCTATAGACCTGCAGATCTTGCTAGAGCAGTCAAATTCAGCTCAAAGGCAGAAATTGATTTACTCACAGTAGATGCAGCTGGTGGTGGAACAGGGATGAGCCCATGGAGAATGATGAACGAATGGGGTATACCCCAGGTTGAGATATATTCTCTCCTTTACCAATACTTAGAAAAGCTCGATAAAAAGAAAGAATATGTACCTGATGTTGCATTAGCTGGTGGATTTACACTAGAAGATCAAATTTTCAAGGGTCTTGCCATCGGTGCACCTTATGTTAAACTAATTGGAATGGCCCGAGCACCACTTGCAGCTGCTATGGTTGGTAAAACCATTGGAAAACGAGCTGAGGAAGAGCAAGTTCCAGTTTATGTCGGTCGATTTGGTGATACTCCTGAAGAAATATTCATCACTGCACCTGAATTGAAACGGAAATTCGGTAAAAAATTCGAACAAATACCACCTGGTGCAATGGGAGTATATACATATTCCGAAAGACTTGCACAGGGACTTCGTCAGCTAATGTGTGGTGCCAGAAAATTCTCACTTGAACACATATCAAGAGATGACATTGCATCATTAACAAAAGAGGCAGCAGAAGTAAGCGGTATATCATACATAATGGACACTGATAAGAAAGAGGTTGAGAAAATACTTAGTTAGCTGTAAATATTTAGGTTATCTACTTGACAAAAAGAAAAGTGATAAAATATATTGACAGATGATAAGAAAGGAGGAAAAATTATGGAGAGTAAAATCAAAATATATGGACCACCAATGGATAAAGCAATTACGGAATTATTAAAACTAGCAAAAGATCTACCAACAATCTCAAAAGGAAACATTTCTCGAAGTATTATTCCATCTGGGGAAACACTGATGGGTGACTTCGATTTTGTATTTCATTGGGCAAAAGTCCCCGATGAAAAACAACTAAGACAATTGACCTCTAGTATAGATGAAGCCCTCAAAGATATAGGATGCAGGTACACTATAACTACCACTATAGACTCTATCAATCCATATAGACTATAGGATAATAGAAATAATCAATACTAGCGCTTTGGTTCTGAAACATACGAGTTAGAAAAAAGAGTGTATACTAGTTTTTAATTTTTTATCGTTTAATGGAGAAATAAATGTTTGCCTGTTTGAACGTATCATAAACTATTAAAAAACCTCCTAAATACAGGGTATCAGAAAAAGAAGTAATATGATGTGTTGTCCATGTATGAAATAGTTGAAAAAAGAGTATTATCAGAAACCGTTAAACTCATGAAGATTAAAGCACCGCTTGTAGCAAAAAAAGCACAGGCCGGTCAATTCATCATCCTGAGAATAGATGAAAATGGTGAAAGAATTCCTTTAACAATTGCTGATTTTGATAGGAAAAATGGGACCATCACTATTATTTTTATGGAAGTGGGAAAAACCACAAAAAAGCTAGGTACACTTAACGTTGGCGACTCAATAATAAACTTTGCAGGCCCTCTTGGTGTACCGTCCGAGGTTAAAAAATATGGAACAATTGTCATGATCGGCGGTGGTGTCGGAATTGCACCATTGTATCCAGTTGTTAAAGCATTAAAAGAAGAAGGAAATCATGTCATCTCAATTCTAGGGGCAAGAAATAAAAGTCTTCTCATGCTAGAAAAAGAAATCGATGCAGTTAGTGACGAGTTATTTATTGCAACTGATGACGGATCAAAAGGACACAAAGGTTTCGTCAGTGATGTCTTGCAGAAATTAATTGATGAAAAACCAAAAATCGACATGGTTATGGCAATAGGCCCTGTGATTATGATGAAGGTGGTGGCTGATCTGACAAGGAAATATAATATTAAAACACTAGTGAGTCTTAATCCAATTATGGTTGATGGTACGGGTATGTGCGGCGGGTGTCGAGTTTCTGTTGGTTGTGAAACAAAATTTGCCTGTGTTGATGGTCCCGAGTTTGATGGACATTTAGTTGATTTTAAAAATTTAATGCTTCGTAACCGCAGGTTTATCCATGAGGAAGAAGAAGCATGTAAACTGGCAGGGGTGTAAACATGGCTGTTAAAAAAACAAAGTATGAAATGCCGGAGCAACCTGCAAAAGAACGTGTTAAAAATTTTAAAGAAGTACCCTATGGATACAGCAAAGAAACTGCAATTGAAGAAGCAAAACGATGCCTTCAATGTAAAAACAAGCCATGTATTGAAGGATGCCCTGTCGAAATTGACATCCCTGATTTCATCAAACAGATAGCAGAAGGAGATTTTGATAAGGCGGTAGAAGTATTAAAAACTAAAACAAGTCTTCCCGCGGTTTGTGGACGGGTTTGTCCATATGAAAGTCAATGCGAGGGAGAATGTACCCTCTTAAAAATTGGAGAATCCGTTGCAATTGGAAGGTTAGAACGATTTCTTGCTGATTATGAACGCGAAAAAGGAGTAACTATTCCAAAATTACCAAAAGCAACAGGTAAAAAAGTTGCTGTTGTTGGTGCAGGACCGGCAGGATTAACTTGTGCTGGTGATCTTGCGAAAATGGGTCATGCCGTTACGGTTTTTGAAGCGTTGCATGCTCCGGGTGGCGTTCTTATGTATGGAATACCTGAGTTTCGTCTGCCAAAAGATATTGTTAATGCAGAGGTTGACTACATTAAAAAACTTGGTGTAGAAATAAAATACGATATTGTTGTTGGAAAAACACTCACCGTTGATGAGCTTTTTGAAGAGTATGATGCAGTATTTATCGGTACCGGAGCTGGACTTCCACGTTGGCTGAGAATACCTGGTGAAAACCTTGATGGAGTGTACTCGGCAAATGAGTTTCTTACTCGTGTTAATATGATGAAAGCATATCGTTTTCCCGAGTATGATACGCCTGTTAAAATTGGAAAGATTGTTGCAACATTTGGCGCAGGAAATGTTGCTATGGACTGTGCAAGAACATCACTTCGCCTTGGTGCAGAAAAATCTTACCTCATTTACCGTAGATCAGACGTGGAGATGCCTGCAAGAAATGAAGAAATTGAACATGCAAAAGAAGAAGGTGTCATTTTTAAACTACTGACAAATCCAACAAAATTTATCGGTGATGAAAACGGCCTTCTCACAGAAGTAGAATGCATAAAAATGAAACTGGGAGAGCCTGATGATTCTGGACGAAGACGTCCAATTCCTATCGAAGGTTCTGAGAAGAAGATCAAGATTGACACAGCACTGGTTGCTATTGGACAAAGCCCAAATCCACTAATACCACAGACAGTTAAAAACCTTGAAATTGAAAGATGGGGAAACATTAAAACAGATGAAGATGGAAAGACTTCGATTCCAGGGCTTTTTGCTGGTGGAGACATTGCAACAGGAGCAGCAACAGTAATTCTTGCAATGGGTGCTGGGAAACGTGCGGCACGATCAATTGATGCATATCTAAAGAAAAAATAGATTTTACAAAAGGATTCATTCGCATTATTTTGACAATGAAAATCTGTTGAATTTAAACTCACAGTTGAGTTGAATCAGAGAGCCAATAAGGTATCCACCTACAAGATAAATAATTAATAAGACAATAGGTAAAACTCCTGTTTTTCCAATAATTACTGAGTATCCGAGAATCGCAGCAAAGGTGACATCAAGAAGAATTGTCTTACGATGATCTATCGCTTTTTCTTTTGTTAAAAATCGATACATAATAAAGATTTGAGAAGGTATACCAAATAATAAAATAAATAAGAGATAATAGAGGTTATCAACGTTTAAAAATGCAATGATACAGAATAATATAAATCCTATTTTTAATAAACATCCATAGATAAAATAAGGGTGAGTTACTGTGAGTCTTTTATTATTTTTTACATTTGTGACAACAGCAAAACTTTGTATGCCAACGCTTCGATCTGCATCGACATCTTTCAGAGCGTTTTCCCATTGCGCAAATGCGGTTGCTGCAAAAATTACTACACCAATAAAAATCCAAGTATATATCGTTGGCATTCCTCCTATGATAAAAACACCGAAAAGAACGTCAAATGCATATGAGACAGAAAAAGAAAAATCATATGATAGAAGATGTTTTTTTCCCTTCCATCCATACCAAAGAAGCCATACATAGGATGGTATAAAGCAGAGAAAAGCCATAAATACAGATAAATAATCAGTTAAAAGAATAAAGAGGAAAATAAGTGCCACGCAAGCAAGCGTTCCACCATAAACAAAACGTATCGCTTCTTTTTTTGATAATATACCACTTGAAATAGGGTTCCTTGAAGGTACATACGTATGTGCATCTAGCTTTATGTCTCCTAAGGCAATGTAGGTGTTTAATGTCATATGAGCAAGAGCAGCAAGGATAGTAAGATACGCAATATGATACCATTCAACTGTAGCATTTGATGTTAAAGCGCCAATAATTGAGATAGTTGCAGTTAGGGTAATACCTTGTGTTCGTCCGATGTCTGCAAAGGCACGAAGTTTTTTAAACATTTAAAACAAAAAATATAGGTTTATTATAAAAAGCTATAGGATGCGAATCGATGGGTTTTTATGGCGTTTTGATTTACTCATTGACAAGATGATACGTAAGTACCTAGAGATAAGTCGTCTTTTCAACATGGGCCTCACTGGTGTCGCACCAGTACTTGGTGCATTAGCAATGTGGAGTATAAATCAAATAACCATCTTTCAATTGTTTATTTTATTCTGTATTGGTTGTTTTTCTCATGTGTATGGTTTTGTCATGAATGATCTTGTTGATATTAAAGTAGATAAACTCTCAAATGAACTATTTACACGTCCACTTGTAAGTGGAAGCATATCTAGAAAAAAAGCAGCTATTTTTGCTGTTGTTTGTATGATATTCTCGTTTATCCTATCAATATTCTTTTATAAAGAGTTGGTAAGTTACATCTTAATTTTTTCAATTTTAATATTTGCCTATACCCTTGCAACCATCTATAATTTTGCAAGTAAAAAATATCCAGGAATGGACATTTTTGTTGCTGGGGCAATATTTTTCCTCATACTTTTCGGAGCAGCTACAGCTACCGAATCTGTTGAGCAACTTCTTTCAAATCCATTAATATGGATTGTTGCACTCATTGGAGCATTACAAGTACTATTTATGAATATGTTCAACGGCGCCATTAAAGACATCGATCATGATGAAAAAGGTCAAGCAGACACACTTGCAATCAGATTAGGAGCAAAAACACGTAAAGGAGTGATCACGTTGCCGACATCCTTTAAAACAGTTGGATATAGTGTAGAGCTTGTTCGAAGTTTTTTGATATTTCTACCGTTTCTCTTTCTCACCCCTTTCAATCAAATAGAAGAAATTGCTATTTTTCTACGGATCGCTATTCTTTTTCTATTTACGGTAATCACCCTTTTCTCAATTTATAAATTGTTTTCCATCAAAACATTTGATAGAAATCATATACGAAAATGGATAGGAATTATCGTGATCGTTATGTATGCAACAACTCCTATAATGCTCAGTTCACTAAATCTGTATATTATACTTGTAGCGTTTGTCCCACCACTATGGTTTATATCAAGTAATCTCGTGCTACATGGAACAGTACTCACACCAAAAACAATGTAATTTTTTTTAAAATGTTTTTTTTATATCTTAGGAATATCTTAATTGACATTTTTACAAAACGGCAGTATTGATATGCTTTGTGTAATTATTTTTTGAAGACATAGTCAATTGCATCCTTTAGGTATCGGGATGCAAAAGACTAGTCAAAATTGTAAAGAATGGAAGAGGTATAAAGAGGTTAGTGTTCCGTGGGCAC
>SDBT01004052.1_pt1 | contig 25003 bp, 31 predicted proteins | sample 2277101 | NCBI WGS metagenome assembly SDBT01 (sample SAMN10404973, study PRJNA504765) | marine sediment metagenome | isolation source: marine sediment core GS10_PC15, 103 cmbsf | place: Arctic Ocean: Southern Knipovich Ridge | collected 2010 | reverse complement strand
TACTTCCACCACCTCTAAAAGTATCTTTCTTTCTAATAATCCAAGTCTTGCTTTCTGGCTCATAAACCCATTCATCTGTTTCATTATATTCGTAAGTTTCATTTTCAGTGGCATTAGGTGGTGGGGCAAACCAATAAGGGTCAACAAGTCCATCAAAGGCACTCCATTTGATTATATCTTCAGGATTTCTTTTGTAAGCTACTATTCTAATTTGATAAGTTCTACCTTTTCTAAAAGCTATACTAAACTTACGGGTATCTTTAGAATTAGAAAGTCCGCACCAAGTACCAGTACAAGGCCTATCTAATGGAATATTTCTCCAAGAACTACCCCAGGACCTTTGAAGTTTCCAAGATTCAATAGCAGGGTCAAAGGCAAATGTTTTATTTCTTCCCCACGGGTCATAATCAATAGGATAAATAAAAATATCTTCATTAGGTGTAAAGTTAATATAAGCATAACAAGGGTCTAGTTCATTTCCAGCACAAGTCATATCTCCAGAATAACCTAATATTTCAATAGCTCCTGTTAAATAAAGATAAAGAAAGATACCTCCAATTATAGTTCCAGCTCCACCACCTATTCCGAGTAACCATTTAATAACTGTTTGACTATAAATTCGTTTAGCCATTTCATCCTCTCATCCGCGATGCGTACCTATGCTAAATTGTAACATTATTTCAAATATGTCTGTTCGACTTCCTCTAGTTGCAGCAGGGTCTTCTATTCTTCCTGCCAATTGTTTTGAAGAAAGTTTTATGATATTTCCACCATAACTAAATTCTGAAGCTGCTCCCCAAGCTAAAGTACATTGTCCGCTTCCTTGCATTAAAACTCTTAAATTATCTAGTTTGGTTTTTGAAGATTCTGAATCTGTGTCTAATAGTGTTCCACTTATAGTAATAGCTTCTTTTAGTCTCTGTAAGTCTATGTTTAAAGTAAGTGGTGGGGTTTGTTTAGGTTGGGATATTAGTATTAATTGTTTGTCCATAGCAAATTCTACTTGTTTAGTTAGAAGAATGTCCACGCTTGTATCTCCTCTAGAGATTGTAGCTGTTTGATTGTCTACCATTATTCTGTTCCTCCTGTCTGTCTTAAAGTTTGATTGTAAGGGTCTGTAACTAACTGAACAAAAGTCTGATTTTTAAATGCAGCTCTATCTAAGGCTGTTTCCATCCCATTTGCCATTGCATTTTCCATATCGGTGGGTGTGAAATCGTGTGCAGCGTCTGCAACTTCCGCCCCAAATGCACGTCCAGATTCAGCAGCATGCCCAAATAAAAAATTTAAAACATTTGCTGCTACACCTGCTAACGATAAAGCTAATCCCACTAATTCAGAAAATTTAGGAAGTAATATTATCAATTCTGCTGTAAGGTCTTTCATATCATCAGCCATAGATTTAAAATCAATTTCTTTTACTTTATCCCAAAGTTTAGTAAATGTTTCTTTTAACTCATCAAATTTATCTTTAAAATCGTCAACTTGTTCCCCTATTCCTAATTTTTCAGTAAGTTCGTCAAAAGTATCAATTATTCTAGTTTTTAAAGTCTCCCAGGGAGTTGATAACGAATCCATTGTGATCCCAAGTTTATCTAATAAATCTTTAATTACAGGAGATTCGCTGATTTTATCCCAAACGCCCTTTACTGAATTTTTGATTGAATTCCATATCCCTACAATAAATTCTCCACCTATCATAGCAGCGTTTATTCCTAAGAAAGCAGCAGCTAAATCTCCTAATGGTTCAGGAAATAGTTTCTCTACTATTCCAAGCAATCCACCAAAAGCTAAAATTAAAGAACCAATTCCTAATGCAAACATACCTATTAAAAACAATGCTCCACCTATTGCTGCACCTATTAAAACTAATTTACCTAGCCAAAGTTTTGTGCCTTCACTTAGATTCATCAGCCAAGTAAAAACAGGAAGTAAAATATCAAGTAAAGCTAACATTATTGGAAGAAAAACCAATCCAAGTGTAGTGCTTAATAATTCCATAAATCCAGATAATTGTGCTGCAGGTTTAAGTAATCCTGTGAAAAACTTTTGAACACCCATACCAAAGAACATAACTCCAAGCATTTCCATCTTAAAACCGCGCATACCGTGAGTTGCTCGTCTTATTCCAAAGGCAAATTTTCCCATACGAGTCTGATTCTTTGACATTGTTTTATTTAATCTGCCTGTTTGGTCATGTATCTTTCTAAAAGAATTCAATGGCATCTTCATTATATTAGCAAATTGCTTAACATTAGTTCTAAATCTTGTAAATATAGTTATATTTCTTTGAACATCTGCCATTATCTTTTCCTCTTCATTTGAGCTGCTTCTTTTTTGTAATGTTTGTTCATTTCTTCAAGTAAAGCATTAAACAAAGGTATGCTTATCCCTTTTTTGATTATCTTTTTGTCTCCGACTAGATATACTTCGTCCAATGGATTTAGTTTGAATTCGCGAATGAAATAAAACAGAGCTTGAGGAAAACTACCTTTTTCCTTTCTCAGCCCCATTCGCTGCATCATGTCCGACATTTTGCCTCTTCATCTTTTCTATTAATGCTTTTTTGTCTTCGTCCATTTCAAGTTGGTTGACTTCCATTATTATTTCCATTAGTTTAGTTATATGTTCTAGACTAATTTTGTCTATCTCTTCATCTGTAGCATCTGGAACGCTTTCTTTTAGGGTTCTAGAAATCACTTCTTTCATAGCTTCTGCTTGTAATTCTTTGTTGTTTTCATCACCTATTTGCATTAACAACGGTAACGAACTTACTGTTAGAGGCTTAATATCTAGGGTTATTACACCTATCTTTACTTCTTTTCCTTCTCCTACTAATTTATTTAGTTTTGACATCTTTTCTCACCTTCATTTCTTTTCCAGCTACATTCATAACTGGTTTTTCTTCATTTGTTGGCTCAGCCAACTGACTTTCTAAACTAGCTATTCTTTCGAGAGCTTCATTAGCAATAGCTTCTGCTCTTTCGTGTCCTTTGCCTAAAATTCCTGTATAGAAATCCCAAAGCCACTTTATTCCCATACCGAAGTCGTTAGACAATTCTTCTTTACAAAAATTAATAAACTCCTCTTTTGTTTTAGATGGTATTCTACTGATAGTTAAATCTCCTTGTTTTCTTCCGCAAGTCTTGCATCTATTTGTTTTCTCTAAAAACTTCTTCGCTTTGTCTATTGCTTCAAGTCCTTCTACCATTTAGTTGTTCCAGGTACGTAAGTTGCTGGTGCAGCTAATGCTATATCAGTTGCTTTAAGTACAGATTCCCATCTTACATTTCCAGCAGCAGCCTTGTCTATTGATGTACCTTTAAAGGTTAAAGTGAATTTTAACACTCCATCTGTGAAGTCTGCTACGTGTGCTGTGCAGAAACAATCTGCAAGTAAAAATCTTATTCCAGCTAGACTAGTTCCTTGAGCTACTGCACTCACTCCTTTTGTTGCCGTACCATCATTAGTCCAGAGAATAGCTACTAAATATCTTGTTCTATTTGTTGAAACTGTTACTTCAAAAGGGTCTGAATTGTCTACTGCAGGTGTATCTGCATAAATATCCCATACGCCTGTAGCAGTTCCAGTGCTTGCTGTTCCTGCAGCTAGTGCATAACCTTCAAATGTAACCGTAACCATACCTGCAGGCCCGTGTTTAACAACTTGACCTAAGTTAAATAACGGAATTGTGTCTATATCTCTCTCGCCACCTTCTATGTTAATAGAACTAGTAAGTGCATGCATTTGCACTTCAGTCGTACCGTCATCTACTGTAATCAAAGCATGTCTTTGCCATGCATCATAGTCCCCATAGCTTGTAGTTGCCATTTTACCACTTAGTCCCCCCTGCTACGTATGTACTTGGTGCTGCTAAAGCTGCCGATGTTGCTAGTAAAACAGACTCCCAACGTTGATTTCCAACAGCTGCTTTATCAATCGAAGACCCCTTAAAAGTCAATGTAAACTTAAGTATTCCATCTGTAAAATCCATTGTGTGAGCTGTACAAAAGCAGTCAGCTAATAAAAATCTAATACCTGCATACGTAGTTCCTGCTGTTACTGCAGCTATTCCTGTAGTTCCACCTGAGTCGTTAGACCAAAGAATACTCACTCTTGCTCGATTTCTCTCTGCTAAAAGCAAAGCTGTAGTAATTGGATCACTTGTATCTTTAAGTGGATACTCTGCGTAAATATCCCACACTCCTGTAGCAGTTCCAGTGCTTGCTGTTCCAGCCGCTAGGCAATATCCTTCAAATGTAACTGTTACCATTCCAGCTGGACCATGTTTCACTATTTGTCCCAAATTGAACAAAGGAATAGTATCAATATCTCTTTCTCCGCCTTCTATGTTCACTGAGCTTGTTAAAGCTTGTAAATGTACTGTTTTAAGTGATGGACTTGCTGCTTCATCTGATACTTCTATTGTTATAGCACAATCTCTTTGCCATGCATCATAACTTCCATAACTAGTAACTGTCATTTAAATCGCCCCCTTCTTTTTTGACTTCGTCTCTTTTACGAGTCTTGAATCTCCAGGTTCTCCTTTGTAGTTGCATTCAACTACTTCTTCTGGTTTTATTTCATGTGTCTTGCCATCATCATCTCTAAAAGCAAGAGTTCCTTTACTTATGTTTTTTATTTTTGCCATTTTTCACCTTTCGTTTTAGTGGTATCTTTACCCTTTGACTATTCTATCTGCCGTTCTGTTTAATTCAATATTATCTAATCTGTTCAATGCTTTTCTAAAAGCTGGTCCGATAAAAGGAGTCCAACGTCTTACAAAAATCCTTCCTCTTTTTATCCCACCTGCTCTTGTTTCCTGAAATAATCTTGAAGATTTACTTAATTTGCTTATTCTAACTGAATGAGGTTTGAATCCGTATTCTTGAAATCTAGCATAATTTACTCCACTAGGATTAACAGCCCCCCTTCCTGCTTCTACTCCAAAACCATTTTTAATTGGAAAAGCTCGAATACTTCTCATTAGTTTTCCTGTTCCTGTTTTCATAGGTCCTACTCGCTGTTTTGCACTTCGGACTATAAATTGAGATAATCTCTTTGTCAATGCTTTCCCTTCTATTTTAACTCTACTTGGCATACCTCTTAGCATTCTTTGTACTCCTGTCCATCCTGAAATAGTTACACTAACTACCATTAGTCAAACCTCCCAAATTCAAATTCTATTGTTTTTATGTATAATTTATTGCCACCAATGAAGTCTACATCTTCAGTGCTCCCTATTACATCAGGTCCAAATAGCGCTGCTTTTCTTAAATCTTCTTGAGCAGTTACTTTAAGAATATTTCTAATCTCTTCTGCTAATTGATTAATTTGAGTTCTTCCGTGAACTTTATCTTCTCCCTTACCGCTTGTTCTTGCATGAACTTCAATAGAAACAGTAAGAGTGCTCATATCTTTAGTGCTGTCTAATGTGATATTCTCATCTGTTATATTGGGATAAGGAATGATAATAATAGGGTATTTGTATCCTCCACTTCCCTGGCCTACTCTATCATGTTCAGGATCCGATATAAATATCCATTCAGAAGCATTAACTCTTGTTTGAGAACCAGTAAGAGGGTCTGTTATGTTAGCAGCAATGCAGTCAGCTATAACATCTCTAGTCCTAGTTAATTCGTTTTCTTTTGTTACTCCTTCTGCCACTTTTGTACCTCTCGGAATGGAAAAGCTAAGGGATTCAAGTTAATGAATGGCCCTATCCTTCTGATTTACTTACTTTCATTTTATTTAAATAGTTAGTATCCTTGATAACCAAAATATCCATAATCTGGTCTTTCTTTCCAACTGGTTCCTATTGGTGGAAATGCTTTTGTTTTAATAATTTCTTTAATTTCTTCGTTGTCTACACTTAAATTTTGAATTGCAGAAGAAAGTCCTTCTACTTCATTAGCAGAAATATTTAATCTTTGTAATGTTCTTTTAGAAAATGATTTGCCTGTCATTAAAATAGCAAGTAATTTAATTGATTCATCTACTGTGCTAGCTCCTTGTTTGTACGAGGAACGAACTTGGTCTTTGCCTGGTTCAGGAAAGTGAACAGAAGCGCCAGATATTTCAACGCGTCCTGTTTTTAAATTAATATTCAAATCTTCTTCGTTGTTAAATCTGATATTATCTAACCTCATATCCCCTGCAGAAACAGTTGTAGCAGAAGCAGCATAAGTTATTTTAATTGCTACATAATCACAAGCAGTAGCATCTGGAGTTCCTGTAGTACTCGCATCTGAAATATCTGAATCATATATAATGTCTAATGTGTTCCAAGCACCTTCACCTATTTTGGTTCTGTCGAAGACAACTGAATAATAATTAGAATCATCATTTCCTATTCTAATCTCAACTGCAGTACTTCCTGCTGCTTTCAATTCAGTTATATCTTCAACGTAAAAATCTAATTTGAAAATAGAACGAGTGAAGTCAAAAGTTTCAGGCAATGTTTTAGAAAACGTAACATTATCAACTGTAGCTCCTGTTTTTGTAATGTTAAGGCAACCTGTTCCTTGATTTACTTGATCATTCGTAGTATTAAGTGCAATAACCCCATCAGTAGTAGCATTCCAATTAGTAGTAGTATCGCAGGAGTCGAGTTGTAAGAACATAATATTTTTCCATTCTTCTTTTTGTGAAGTTCCATTTATATTCACCTCGAATATAGATATTGAATTTACTGGTGTGTTTTCCAAGTAAAACACTCTTTGTCCTGCTTGAACCAAGTGATATTCATTTGTGTAAGAATAATAGTTTCCTGCGTTGTCATCCCATTTTCTGTACGTTAAATCATCTATTCTTTGCTCTACCATTTGTCCTACTTTAACAATAGTCTCAGGCTTGATTCCATTTGCATCGTCTTCGTCAAATACAGACATATCAAAGTAATCTAACCATTCTTGGACTGTAAAATATCTTAACGTATAAGAAACAGTTACTGCAACAAGTGTTAAATTAACCTGTGTTCCACCACCACTCTTAACTACTACAGAACCGCTTGCTTCATAACCTTGATACAAAACAAAGTAAGAAATCCTGTCTCCTAGACTCCAACCTTCTTCTAAATTAGATAAGTTAAAAACAGCTTCAGAACTTGCATTAGTGTTTTTTTCTATCTCTTTATTAGAGGATTCATTACGAATAGTTACTCTAACACTAGAAGAAAATCTAGTTGTACCATCCGTGTCAAAAACTCTTATTGCAAAAGTGTGTGGGTTACCAGGCAATCAGTTCACCCCCCTATGTAATTGTATGTTCCTGTTTCGTCTTTCTCGTAAAGAGGATACCTTTCCCCTTTAGGATGCCTTTCGTGAGCTTCTCTGTGGCTTGTATTAATACTATGATAATTCCTTAAACCTCTGTGCATATGTTCTTCTCTTATGTCTCCGTCTCTTTCGACTACGACTTTATAAGTGACTCCTCTTACTTTGCTGATTCTGTCGCTTGTTAATTTCTTTCCTGCATAAGTTCCAATTCCACCTATTCCAAGAAGTGAAGTAATAAATACAATTATCTGGCCCCCTGTTAATCCTTCTGGTACTTCAGGATAGTCTGTAGTTTCAACACATTCTTGACATACTTCACAAGGAGTGATTTCATCACAGACAGTTTCTTTACATTCTTCTTCAGTAGGTTCAGGACAAGGTTCAACAGGTTCAGGCTCTACTCCTACTGTTTCACTTTCTGCGCCTATTGTAATTGTTAATTTGGGAATCTCGTCTGGAATTATTATTTCAAAAGTCTCTTCATTATTAACAGATCCATCTGGATTTTTAAAGATAATTCCTTCGTAAGTAAGATATTCATCATCTTTGTTTTCAAAAGAAACTCCTTTGTATAGAATATCCCAGAAACCTAATTCGATAACTAAGTCCCCAATTATGATACTTCCTTTTTCTAGGTAAACATCAGACTCTCCAATTCGTACTTTAGTTGTTGTAATTAACTCTTTGTCTTCATCTAAAATTCCTTCGTCCCCTACAAATAACTCTTCATAATCTTGATTGTTAAAGCTAAAAGAATCTCCTTGTTCGTCTGTTCTTTCCCCTTTTACGTTAAGATAAACATCTTTTATTCTTATGTCTATTTCTGTTGTGTCTGAAACAGACACTTCATTTACTTTAATAGTAGCAAAGTCATTAGGGAAAACTATTTTATCTCCTAATTTAAGCGGCTTATTCTCTTCATCTAGATATTTAAACTCTTCTGAGTTTCTGATTCCAATATAACCATCTTTGACAGAGTAATCCCATAGTTCGTTGTATTCGTCTCCATCTTCAATAGTTTCTTCAATATCTTCGGCTATCCTTAACGAGCAAAGTCCAGGTTTATCTTTAAGAGGTACAGATTCATCCACATAGATTTGGATTCCTGCAATTTCACCTATCTCTTCAAAATTCATCCTTTCACTTTCCCCATTATAGTAAACATAAACAAAGTCTTCATCTACTGCCCCTATTTTAATAGGTAGACCATTATAATCTATTTCTTGACCTTCAACACAACCATCTTCTTCATTGAATAATTCACCATGTCTGATTATCATTTTAGTCGCAGACAATTCAATTATCTCAATATCTTCATCTAAAAAATTAATCTCTAATTCTTCATCATCGTCTTTAGTAAAAGAAATTAAATCATCAAAAATGTATTTGTATTCTATCTCTCCTTCTTCAATAAGTACATAAGGCTCTAGTCCGTAATCTGGATCATCCATACTAGTTTTAGAACAGGCTTTTAATTTAATCTCTTCGTGAGTATCATAATCTTCTGTATCAAAATCAATCATCCCATCGAATAACTTAGTAAGTTTACTGTCTGTAATAACTACATCAATACAATCTCCAAAATTAGATTCAATAGAAGCTATTGTATTGTCCGTATTTGAACTAACTTTGTCTGCGACTGTCGGTTCAGGTTCAGGTTCTACTATTTCAACACACTCTTCATTTACACATTCGTTCCCTGCTGTACAATCTGAGTCGATTGAACAATCAGGCTCAGGTATTGGAGGTGCTTCGGAAAGCTCATAAGTATATTCACAAGGAGGACAATCGAAATTAGCTACATTAAATGTCTCTCTACAAGATTCATATCCACAATCTATTTCTAAAATAGAACAGGAAACTCCTTTAAAATCTCCATAATTACTTACATCAACACGGACTCCTCCTAAATTATTTGTTACTTTAGTTACAGTTTTTCCACCACAAGTAAAATCTACATCTAAGTCTTCAACTGGTGCTCCATTAAAACTAATAAAAGCAACAACAGGGTTCATAGTTGGTGGGGATGCAGCTAAAACCGCAGGCATTAACAACATTAATCCAATCAAATAAGTTAGTATTTTTTTCATCATTTTTATCAACTCCAATTACCTATAACTGATCCATTTGTTGTGAAATTTATTGATAAATTATAAGGGATATAAGCCCAAAGTGTATCTAATCCATTCTTATAACTCTTTCCTAAAACTGTGTCATTATTCCAAGCCCATTTGTAAGGTGCATCTACATAAAATTGTCCTGTGTTATTAAATCCAGCAAGATAATCTATTCTAAATTCAAGTCCACTTGTGTCACTTGGTCCTGAACCTTTAACACCAGAACCAAAATACCAATTAGAAAGGTTGCCAGTTACATTACCATAAGTTTCATTTAAGAAGATATTATGGCTTATGTTTCCAAATGAGTAATCATTGTAAAGCCCAAAATACATATGTCCCCCAGTTATGTTTACTTTATAATCTGGATTTCCAGTGTTGTTTCTAAAATAAGTAGTATTTATGCTTTCAAATAACTGAACTACATCTCCAGTTGTTAGTCTATGAGTATTTGAACCAGCAGATGAATCAGAAGCCCATTCCTGGTTTGAATTATTCCACCAGTATAAGTAGTCTGCTCCGCTTGCAACTCGGTAATCATTCATAGTGATAGTTCCATCATATACACTATATAAACTCCATCCAGTACAAAGAGGCACTGGTGAAATGAATGTCTGTTGTTTAATTGAATCATTAAAGTTTCCTGCTCTGTCATAAAAAGTCAAATTAACATAAAACTCTGCTTCATAAGAGGTATTGAAAGTTATATTCAATGTTTGGTTTGTAGAGAAACTTGTTTTAGTTACTGTATGAGTCTGTGACATAGAGGTTGTTCCATACTTGATTGTAGCGTTTGCTGCTTCAGATAGTGTAAATTCTACAGTGAATTTTTCACAAGTTGCACCAGTACTAGGATAAGTTTTATTTGTTCCGTTAAATGTTAATGTAGGGAATACTGTATCTATAATCATAGAAGTGTTTGCAATAGTAGTTAATCTTTTGGCTGTGTCGTTACACTCTATCATCCAATTATATACTCCATCACTTGCATTAAAAAACTGAGTAAAGTTTACACCACTAATATAACCTTCTGTTGTTGTATTTCTTGTTCCATTTATGTAAAGAGTACAATTTACTGGGTTAGCATCTGTGACTGTTAAGTTGATAAAACCAGAATACCCATCTAATTCTGCTTTATTAATTCCATAATCTTTTGCTGCATAAGTAATAGCAGGACTTGTAGCATCTATTGTAACAGTGAAATTAAGGGGGGCCCATCCAAAGATTTGGCTGTTTGCACTTTCCGCACATCTTATATTATAAAGTGAATTCCCTTCAGAAATAACTTTAGATGTAGTTTTGAGTGAATTGTTAAATGCTTGTACTCCACCATCCTCTTCAACCCAACTCCCTGTATCGTTTGTGTAAACACTACAAGTATAAGTTGGTGAATCTCCAACTACAGTAAAGTTTATAGTTACAGTAGTTTCATTTAAAAAAGTGTTATCTGCTGGAATGGATAAAGTAATATTAGGTGCATCCTCTACAAAGACAACTCTGTTTACTCCAGCAAATCTGCAACTTGAATTGATAGTGTAATTCACAAGAATAGTATCAGTAATTAAATTTTCTTTATAAACATCTGTTCCACCTGCACTTGTATTAAAATACTCTTTTGTAGCATTACAATAAAACTTTCCTTCAGTAAGGCTAGTAAGATTACACGATATAGTTCCATCTATTTGGGGGGTACTATTAGAGAAGAATTCAACAGATTTTACTGGGAAATTAGACAACTTTCCTGTGGAACCTCTAATTATAGTTCCATTACCACCTGTGCCTGTGAAATTATCTAAAGTAATTCCAAAAGCTTCATAATCCATAATAACAGGTTCATTCAAAAATATAGTTTTATTGTCACAACCATATAAATTCCATTCAAAGACTGTTCCATCAGCTAAATCTACCCCATTTGAAAGTATAGTCCAATTTGATGAACTACGATAAGCATCATCAAAATTACTAATATATGTTGTAGCTACAGTGCCTGGTGTAGTATTTGTTGAATTAGGTGAAAAAGTGCCTGACAGATTATGATATAAAGTTACATTCTGGATAGTAGCACCAGGTCCTGAAGGAGTAAAATTTCCTGTAAAAATAGGGTTACCCATTACACTTCCATTTTTTATTAAATAAAATTCATCAGCAGGATAAGTATATCTTCCAACTACTACAGCATAGGCTATAACAGAAAGTATTACAGTTAAGAAAATCATACTTGATATTAATTTTAGTTTTGCTTTTTTCATTTTTACCTCATAAATCTACAGCTATACTATCTTCAGTAGCAGTAGTGACTTCAGCTGTAACTCCCCCTGCTGTTAAAGTAACTTCTTTGCTTCCAACTACCTTTCCAGATATTTCAACCATTAATTTATCTCCTACGACCCATTCCACACTTGAATTAAAAGGATTCAAAACACATTCTTTGCCTGTTCTGAAATCTCCAGTTAATGCAACTGATTCTCTGCTTAAATTAGTAACCTTACATCTTGCTCCTACGTTTAAGGCACTAGAGCTTTTTACTCTTATTGAATATTTTGTGTATCTTATTGGGTCTGGCATTTATTTCACTCTTAATTTAATATTTGTTGTGCTTCCACTTGAAAGCGTAGTTCTGATTGTTATTTTAAAAATGATAGGCTGATTGAATTCTTCCCTATGGCCTTTGTTATCAGCAACCGTTATTGGATCTGTAAAAGTTACATTGTTCATACCTAGTATTTGAATTGTTTGGTCATTTCTTAAAAAAAATGCTTTAGCTGAATTGAAAGATGTGCCTTCACTAAGATTTAAAGGTTTATCAAAATATTTTTCTGTATCTGTATCATCTGCGCTTGTTTTACTTGAATCTAAATTAAAATTTACAGTTTTAGTGCCATCTATTCCTACTTCCCTATTATCTCCTTCAGTTACATCTAAAGTAGCTCCTAGACTCATAGTTTCCCCTCATCTTGTAATTTGAGTATATTAACTATGATACTTGCTGAGGATTTTCTCTTATCTATTGTGTCTGCTCCAAATTCTTTCTCACACCATTCTTTGAAACCTTTTGAGCCTAGTTTTCCTAGTTTGACATTTAGCTTTTCCATATCCCATTTAGGAAACTGCTTGTCTACGACTTCTTTGTCGGTTTTGGGTTCCTTTTCTTTTTTCTCCTCTTTTATTTTAGCTATGTCTATTCCATACTTTTTTTGTTGCTCTTTTGTTAATTTTGGAATTGAATCGTCTATTTCTATTTCTACTTGAGATGTATTGTTGATTAATAAACTTTTTATGAAAATCTCTGGAATTAAGTCTCCTTTTTTAACTTTGATTTCTATTGAACCTTTTAATAGATTAGTACAAGAGACATTGTCTTTATAATGTCTTGTTATGTTGTCTTTTGCTTTAAATTCAGATAATGTTAGTTTTTTCTTTTCTTCCATTTTAACCTCTACCACTTATTAAAAGAGAAATTATATCTCCACCTGTTGTTGGTTTGAGAGTTATAGTCTGTCCGCTTACTCCAATTCCAATTCCATCGTTATCACTTTCGTTGTTTCCAACGCAAACTCCTATCTCTTTGAAATAAGGACATTGCCAAGTATCAGAAGAAGTCACAGTAGTGATTCTAACACAAACTAGGCCAGATGGTAAAAGTTCAGTTGAATTTGTTGTATGAGTTGTTATTTCTCCCATTTTACATCCTCCCTATTACGACTAGATAGCCAGTTACGACAGTTCCAGCACTTAGAGTCAAAGTTACTCGTCTTCCACTCCAAGAACATTGAATTTCTGTTCCGTCAGTAGTAGACTGACAAGCGAAAGCATTTTCTACTTCTCTAAGTTTTTTGCAGTCAAAAGTATCTGCACCTGATGCAGTAGTAAACTGAACGAATTCTACGTTCATTATGCTTGAATCTGCTAAATTTGCAGTATTATTTTCAGTTACGGCTGCCATTACATATCACCAAATATTATTACAGAAAAAACTTCTTCTGTAGCATCGTGATTTATTGTGATTTTAGCTGCTTTTCCATCTGTTCCTTGCGCTACTGTTATTTTAGGTGAGTCAATAGATCCTGTATTGAAAGTAGCTCCATGCTGTTGAATTAAAGGAGTTTTGATTTTCTCGAATTTTCTCGAATAAAAGAAATCTCCGTTTGCGTCACTGGTTACTCTAAATACTTCAATATTTGGGCTTCCAGGGCATTCATCGTAATAATTAATTCCCACAGTTCCATCTGGTTGAACAAGTCCTGCTCCTGCCATTGTTAGTTCAGCTGCCATTTTTCACCTTGTTTATTATTTAAAAAAATAAAATTAAACTACTTTACGTAGTTTTTAATGCATAGGTCCAAGCATTGTGACCTAGTTTTGTTGAAAATGTATTACCCATCATCCAGATAACTCCATTCCTTCTCATTTGAGTTAATCCAAACTCTACATAAGTTGGAGCTTTCTTCATTCCAAACTTAGTATGTTTTGTACTGATTAACCAAAGGTCGTCTGTATTAGCTTGGTAATCCTCGAAAACAGGTACACCATCTAATTCAGGTCTTCCTTCAAATCCAACTCTTGCGCTTGTAGGCACAGTTCTTTGGATGTTTTGAATCAAAGTCTTGAATTTCCTAGATTGAGTGTAGTGGCAGATAAAAACAAGTTCATCTGTTCCTGCTCCTCTTGCTTTAACATCATCAATCATTTTCCTCATTCTTTCTAAAGTCAATGGTACGTCATTTGCGTTTGTTACGCTTGCAGCTGCAAGTAATGGATAAGTAGATATTGCTCTTCCGTAGATACTTCCGCTTGTTTTGATTGTTGTCTCAAATGTATAAGGTTCTGATTCACTAGGTGTAGTTGCGCTAGTCAATATGTCTTCGTTGATTTTGTTCATCATTGACTCTGTACCGTCTTTTATCTCTTCAGCGTAAACGTCACCAATTCCACCAGGAGTTCTAGCAAGTTCAATTTCTTCAAATTCAACTGCAATATCTTGCCTGTATGTTACGAAACTGATGTTGATTTTTCTCCTTTCTGCAAAGCTATCCCATCCAAGTGTTGAGCCGTAGGCAACACTTCCATCTGCTGTTGGTCTTGCCGTTTTTACTCTGAATCTAATAGCACTTGCATTACTCATATCTACTTTAGGGAGTAAATTAAAAGTTGTAGTCATCTCGTTTAACTGAGATATAATAACTGGTCCATAGATGTCGTTTAACTCGGCAGGTGTCTGCTCGTAGTTAGCTAGTGCATCCCAATAAGTTGTTTGTGCGCCTGAGTAATTGCTGTCTGTAGTTAATGTTTTGTACTGAATTTGCTGTCTTCCTTTTACTTCGTTTACTTCAAATGGAGAACTTGTTCCACCAACATCTGAGTAACTTGGCTTAATTAGTTCTTTGCTGGCTAATTCATCATGTAATCTAGCTGCTTCTTTCCACTGGGTTGGTAATGAAGCTACCTTTCCTTCCTTTCCAAAGACGGCTTCTTTGTAAGCTATATGAAGTTTATCGGTTTCTTTACCTTCTATTTTTGTTTTTGAAGGTACTAGAGGTTTCTTTTTGTCTTTCAACTCTTTTACTTCCTTTGCTATCTTTATATCTGCCTCTTGCTTTCTTGCTTTGAAATCTTGAAATTCTCCAAATTCCTTCATTTCTTTCTCGTTTGGCTTGTCTTCAGGTTTTGCCTCAGGTTCCTTCGGCTCATCTTTAGGAGCATCCTTAGGTTCTGCAGCTGGTTCAACAGGTGCTACTGGCTCTTTTGGAGCATCTTCTTTACTTTTTGGTTTATCCATTTTTTTTGCCTCTTGCTTTTTTTTGTTATTTTTAAGAGATTTCTTCTCTTTTTCAGTATGATGGTGAAGTTCTTTGAAAGAACCAATCATTTCTTTGTAGCCTAAAGCTACTATCTCAGCATTAGGATTAGCTATTTTTCTGCCGTTTGCAAATCCATAGCCATAAAAATCAAGGTCTTTAATAAAACGATAAGATTCTCCATTATGTTCTACTATGTCAAAATCAGTAGCAACATATTCAATAGAATAACCAGGAATAATTCCTTTGTCTATTTCGTATTTTAATGTGTCTTTTTCTGGATAAGTAGTAGTATGTTCTGTATCTACATAAGCTCCCCAATGTCCATCTTCTGTTTGTCTTTTTTCAACAGAGGTATTTACTCCTGCTGCTGGTAAGTCTGGATTATCTTGTTTTAGATAATCATGTCGATAACTTACTTGAATAGCTTCTGGATGACCCATACCCTTTGGATCATTAAGTGTATCAACAACTTTATCTACTGCAGATTCAGCAAGAATATCTCCCACTGTTCCAGATTCTTCATCTGGTGCCCTGTCTGGATGGGTAGTAGCAATAAAACCTTCAGAATGAAGTGTCTCTCCTTCTTCTTTTAATTTGATATTAGAAGTGAAAAATTTAGTTTCTTTGCCTTCGGCTTTACGCTGAATTGTTGCACAGAAGGCTTTAGGATTAGATTTATCTTTATTTTTTGCTACACAATCATCGAAGTTTTTATATTGTCCAAACGGCAATTTATCCTTCCCCTTTTAATAAATTTTAAACTCAATCCCTAATTAGTATGGTTTTTTGATTAACGATTATTTAAATAGTGACTAAATCCATTATATCTTCACCCATCCTTCTTTACAATATTCTGCATTCCACCATTTCTGGTTTGATTCATTATAACAGCGAGTATTTTTAGTAAATCCACTTCTTACTCCAAAAGGGCATTCTCTACTTTCTTTAGATTGACAATTATAAAGTTTAATATTGACTTCGTCTTTTGGTTTTTTTAATTTATTAGCTTTATCAAAGCATATTGAATTATTAATTTCTACTTTCTGTTCTCCTCCACTCCAATAAACTAAATCCCAATATCCTAATTCATCATATACACAAAATCTTGTATATCCAAATTCATCTGGATTAAACATATGTGGTGATAAAGCTGATAATGCACCATAATAAACAGTTCCTTTAACTGTAATATCTTGTTCAAAAGTTGCATTTTTTCCTGTTACGTTTAAATTTCCATCTATCTTAGCATCTCCATCTACCCAAATTCCGTAATTAGTATCAGAACCTGATGCTGTAAAAAATCCTCCGATACCTGTCTGAATTTGATTAGTAGTTCCAATAGCTTCACCATACACCCCTACGTGAGTTATTACACCAGAACCATCTTCATCTGGAACTACATCTGTTTTTCCCCATACTCCTCTGTAATTAAGTGGTATTCCCCCTGGATGTTCTCCTGCTCTTTCTTTTAACTCTCCGTAAACACCAGTAAAAACATATTCGCCAGAATCAAGTATATTAGGTGTTGTATCTGTATTTATAGTAAAAAGATTATAACTAGCATACATAAATCCTCCTTCCTCTGCGTCTGACCAATCTCTGGTAGTTGAATCAAGTATGTTTCTAATACCATAATGAGTGCTTCCAAACCAACTAAAGCTCAGAAGTTTATTGGAGAATATATTTTGTCTAATAGAACCTGATAAATATGTACTATTCACAATCATTTCTCCATCTACATCTAATGATACTCTTGGTTTTCTGCCTATTCCTAATTCACCATTGACACCGTCAAATGTGATAATTCCAACAGATAACTCCTTAGAAACATTTAAGATTCCTACATCAATACTAAAAGCATCTATGTTTGCTACATTAACCCAGTTGGCACTTTCAACTTTTAAGAATCCTAAAGTTTGTTGTGTTACTGCACCGCCTTTACTTATAAACATTGATGAATTATCTATAGCAGTTAAAAAGAAAACTTTGATTCCAAGAGATGATATTCTAGGAGTTTTTACCCCACCCAAACTAACTTCAAAGTTTCCTACGGAATCTTGAGTAACATTTAAAGTAATCTTATATGTATTGTCTGGAATAACTTTAAATGGATTTGTTTCATTTAATTCATCCCCATTACCACCAAAACCAACTGCAAATCCATTACCAGATATATTCCAATCTCCTCCATCTCCCCCACCATTCCATACAGTTTGCCAAGCACTTGCATCATCAAACGAAGGGTCGTCAACTAATTGAACTATGTTTGTAAAATTCTCAGCAACAAATACACTTCCATTGACATCTAGTTCTACTTGGGGGGTTAATGTTCCAATACCTACATTTCCAATATTTGTTAAACTACCTCCACTAAAATCCCAATCACCTACCATAGTTCCATCTGTGATTGTGTTTGTTCCTAAGTTTATTGTTCCAGCTATATTTGCATCTCCTGATAAAAATAAATCATCCCATCTTTCTGTATTACTTCCTAACTGTTGTGCACCTGCAATTACTGGTACTAATGTTGAAGCATCTACCTGTAATCTGCCCAAAACCGCATTTCTTCCACTTATTGTGCTTGTGAATACAGTATTAGTTTCTGTATCTATATTATTATCAAACACAACATTATGACCACTTGTTCTCTCTGCAATATGGTCTGTAAATGTATTATTAGTTGTAACAGTAATGGTAGTTATATTTCCAGTTGCATTTAAATCTACAACCTTTGTTTTTCCACCAACAGTTAAGTTACCTAAGATATTGACATAATCATTTGAACCTGAATTTAAATCTACATTTCCTGTTACGTTTAGATTTCCAATAACGTGAAGTGCTTTTGTTGGTGAGGCTATGCCTATTCCTACATTACCTAAATTAACTAAATCAAATCCCCCTACATTCCAATCCCCTGTTAATTTATTTGTTCCATCTCTTCTAATGAAAATCTCTTGTAATACTGATGAAGGTGTTCTAAAAGTAAAATGAGAGTCAGTTGTTCCTTCCATAGATAATCTTACTGTTGAACTGCCCCCCCCAGTTATGTCCACGAATAATTTAAATACTAATCTATCTGTGCTGACTATCTGAATGTCTCCATCAAAAACAGAATGTAAATCAAATTTTCGGCTGGTTGATGTTATCGGTAGGTCACTTACTTCTGATTCCATTAAGAAAAACTCTCCTGAAGAGTTTCTTTTGCTTAATGTCCAGCTGGGAATTATTGTTTGAGCTGCCCCACCTGTCTTGTCTAAATGAATATGAGCGTCATAAATCCCTTCACTTAAAAAAATAAATGGAAGCCCTGCTTCAGTTGAAAAATTAAAGATTAACTGATTATTTCCTGATGATAAACTATCACTTTCTACTACGGTTTGATTAAATTTTCTGTCAGTATTGTTTAATACAAAGTATCCAGGAATGTCAGAAGTTACATTAGTAAAAAAGTAATCAAGTTCTAGTCCTGCAACTGCTAGTTCTACAAACTCTTTATTCACCAAGTGATTTAATAATAATGGATTAGTCCCATTTGGATATAAGTAATATGCTTCTAATGTATCATTAATATCACTTCTAAGAAATTGAGTTGAATTAATGCCATCTAATTTATCTGAATTATTTGCTAATCCAAAGAAGTTATCTGCTGTTATATTAGAAACATTGTTTAGATTATGCTCATTATGATTAGTATTACTAAAGAAATTAATTATATTACTTCCAATTCTTGAAAAAATATTAGTTGTTGAAAAATTTATAGTATCCATTAAAGAATAGTTTACTTGCCATCTTAAATTAGAACCTTGATAATTATAAACTTCTCTTTTTGTTGAAACTGCTAAAGCTACTGAACTAATCAAAAGAAATACAAATATCCAGATTATTATTTTCTTAGACATAATAAAACACCCTTATAGCATCAGTAGGACTTGTCAATCCAGATGTGAAAGTTATAGTCGAATTAGAACTCAAATGATTAATTGAATAATCTGATACACTAATTGGTTGAGATTCAATGAGTATACTTACTGGTCCACCAGTTTCTGAAGTATTCTGTAATGTCAAAACATCAGCAATAACATCAGAACCTAATCTATTTTCTTCTTGTTGAGAAGCTTTGATTCTAGTTCCACTTCCGTCCACTAATTTAATAGGTAAAGGATTTACATTAGTTATTTTATTTCCTTGAAAGTCTACTAACATAACAAAATCTAAACGATGAACATTACAATCATTCTCTTCATAATAAAAATCACTTGTTTGTGTTAAAGTAAGGGAAGTTTCTTGAGGGGAATTTGTTAGTACTAAAGTGCTTGTTACAGTTCCAACCCCTGTTTTGGTAGCAGTAAGTGTTATTGATTGTCCTACAGTCCAACTTCCTGCATTTGCTACATTAAGTACTACTTCCCCTTTTGAATTAGAAGTTTCGGTAATAGGATCATTAGTTCCTAATGTAAGAGAAACAGTTGCCCCTTCTAAAAGAGCTCCGTTAATATCGTATATTTTTATACGAATTGGATGCGAAGTTGGTGGTGTTGGCATTTATATCCTCTAATTTATTATTTAATTTTTTAATCTGTTCTGTTTCATCTTCCCAAACAGCAGGTACTGCTATTGAATAATTCATAAAATCAAAATTATCCCATTGAGTTTTTAATAATCTAGTTTGAATGACTTCTCCGTTAGTCGGTAATTTCATACGCAAAAAAATAAAATCTCCTTTCTGCATCATTCTTAATTTAATCAAAGCTCCTTTTGTTACCTTCCAGGCTTTTATTTCCTCAAGAAATCTTTCAGGAGTTAAATTAGTCGAAGACATTTATACCCCCACTGGAGGTTTGTTCCTTTGTTGAGTTTGTTGTTGTTTTGCTTTTTGATTAGCTGCTTCCTGTCCTTTAGGACCTTTAGGGTTAGCTTTTCCTGGAACAAAAGGCATAGCTGTTTCATCAGGGGCCCATTCAATTTTCCCTTCTGATAAAAAAGACTTGTCTATTTGAAGTAAATGATAATAATACTCATCTTTTAGTTTGAATTTGTTTCTATGTAGAAATTCTATCACTGGAATAGTCTGACCCATATATTGTACTTGTCTTATTTGGTCTTGTTTGAATATTCTTTTATAGTGCATGCGCACTCCGAAGTGAGGTATCCAAAGTTGAGAATTCCATAGATTTTCCCTGTATTCCTGAGCTCTTTCAACATTTCGATAATAACCTGCGTCTTCTACATCAGATGATCCTGCAGTAGGTTTTATGTCTTTTCCGAGTAAAGATGAGAACATATCTGCTGGCATATTAAAAGAAACAGCAAGTCTACCGACTGAATGAATAGCAAGTTCTCGATATTCCATTTCTTCGGTTATTTCATTTAATTTTTCACTTTCTATTGATTCTGCGCCTGCTACGAATAAATGTCCGTGTGCTTTTTTGTTGGAAATATAAGTAGCTACGTTCTCTTGAAAAGTTTTCCAGTAATCTCCATTAGGCATTCCTTTGTATTTCCATACTCTGTCTATTTTAGCTCCATTCTCGAAAAAATTAAGTCCGTAATCTTGAATTGAATTTACTGTACGAATAGCTGCATAACTTGATTCCATAGGGGAATATCCATAAACACTGCCATCTATATCCATGTATTTGAAATGAATGATCTCTTCTGGATTGAATTCTCTTTCTACTCCTGGATGGATTTTATCTCTTTGAATATATTTTAAAATCTTAACATCATCGTGTTTTATTCTAGTCATTGTAGATGGAACTGTCTCAATATCAGTTAATCCGTTATAATCCTCGTCTAAGAACTCTTTTGTTTTAATTTCTTTTATTTCCAAATTAAAAGACTTGTAATATTTTCCTACTATCTCTTTTACTGCTTAAGACGGATTAATTGACTTCCAGATGTAATTATCTCCTGTAGCAGCCCAATCAATAGTACCTGCTACGTCTTTTGTGTGAAACTGATTGTTTTGTGCGAAAAACGCAGCTTTGTCTATTTTTTCCTGTTGCTGGTCTTTAGGTGGTCTGCCTGCTTTTTTCTCTGATTCTACTGGTGTAAAATGAACTGGAGTGACTATATCGTTTGAAATTCGTTTTAAAATTCCAATACACTCTGGGGTTTTCTTAATCCAGAACATTAATGTATTTAAATCAAAAGAGCGCGGCGCAGGTGTAGATCTGTTTGGTAAGTAATTTGAATTAATTACAGGCCTATTTAGACTTATTGGACTTGGTGGCATTCTTTTCCTCTAACTTTTTTTATCTTTTACTTGAAGTTCTTTCATTATTTCCATAGATTCTTCTTTTGCTTGTATTATTCTTTTAGTCATACCTATTTCTATTTCTAAAACGTGTCTTGGTTTTTTGTCGTCTAATGGAAAACTTACTAATTTATAAAGTTCAGAAATGTTTTTTTCTTTTATTCCATTTTTTAACTGATCTTCTTTGTATTCCAATTCTGCATTCAACCATTCTATATTATCTAATGTTTTCTCCATTGTTATTTCTCTGTCTATTATTGTTTGTTCTACTGATATTTCTTCCTTCATAGGAACTTTTGGTTTATCCATTTTTTATTGCACCTCGTATATCTTTTATTAAAGAAAGTAATAAGTACCAAGCGATTGAAATGCCTTCGGCTAAAAGAATTCCTGTTAAAATATTGGGGGTGTTTTGAAGATTCAAAGCCGATAGGCAAAAATATATAAAAAAAGGAAGAACTATCAAATAAGTGCCAATCCATCTAAGCATTAGTTTATTTTGTTCCTTAATCCAAGTATCGTATTCATTTAATTCTCTAATCAATCCAATGTATTTTAAGAACTTAGGAAAGGGTTTATTTGAGTATTTTTTAATTAAAGCTTGTTTTTTAAAGAATTCTTCTTGTTTATTCATAGGTTTTGCTTAATTAACTATTATTTAAATAGTATTTAAGATAAAGAAATATGTTCCAAAAGATTTATATACTAGTATACATATTACATACTCTAGAAGAAACAGGCTTTTAGCTTTTTGGTGAAAGCAAATGAACCTTAGCCTCTTTTTCTTCTTCATATAATCTTAAACTATCTTCAAAAATTCTACCTTCTTTACAATATAATTTATGGCAAGAAACACAAACAGTAAACCCTTTATCTTTTTCATAATCTACATGATGAAAATGTAAATTCCCATTACCCCTGCATAATTCACAATAATCCCCCCTTAACTTCTTAGTTCTATACTGGGCTTTCCTTCTTTCTGGGTATTTCCTGTTATATTCTTGAACATATTTAATTCTTTTCTCTCTATTCTTACCCCTATATGTTTTATCATGTATCTTACGGTCAAATACCATTTTCAAAAGTGAACAATGTACCTTATATTTCTTCTTTCTTAAAATTATTCTTTATCTCCCTGGAAGGATTTTCATTATGTCCAACTTTTTTGACATAGATCTTAATTATGTCCTTCGGACTTAATTTAAGTTTATCCTTAACATCTTTCTTTATGCTTATCTGAAGTTGCGCTCCTGCCCCGTGCACAATGCAGTTCTCATCTACTGCCCATTCATCTCCACTTAATTTTATTTGTTCCATAATATCACCCTAATAAGTAAGTATATAGCGCAGGTATTTAATACTTTCGTTACTATTTAAATATAAAAACAGAATATAATGAATTATGACTGGCGCTGGAACTTCTGGAAATCCGAATGTAGTTGAAGATACTAAAGATAAACAAACAGGCCCTAAGACTGAAATTGGAAAATTAAAGTGTTCTTTGAATCCGATTAAGCATACAGGAAATGCCAGCCAACTAAATCAGCATAATGATTCTAAAATAACTCAGATGATGAAAAAAGCAGGTGTGGACTTTTCTAAAGTCGAAGACGCTATAGAAAAAAGAAATTTGTTCACTATTTTTATAAAGTCTAAATCTACAGAGGAACTTACTGAAATCCAAAGACTTGATACTGTTATTCAGATTCTCGAATCAGATATAGCAGTAAGGGCTATGAAAAAATTAGAAGAAGGAAATCCGCTTTCTGATGAAGATGTTAGGATAATTAAATTATTGAAAGAAACTTTAGAGGCTTCTCATAAATTAAAATTCGGAGATAAGCACCTGCATGCGCATGTAGGCTATGATGATATAAGACAGATGATGTTCGATGATAATCCATGAAGTCACAGAAGAGAACTTTGAAGAAGAAAGAGAAAAAGGAGAATTAGTAGTTCAATCTAAATTTGATAATTGGGATAAATTAGGTAAATTAAAAATTTCTATAGATGAGTTTAATGCTAAAGCAGCTTATTTACTGCGCGATCCTACAATTTGGGCTTATGCTACGCTTAGAGACAAACAAAACAAACAATTAAAATCTTATTACTTTCAAGACAGAGTAAACAACGATAGACATAGATTCATTCATTGTACTGCTGCAAATCAAATAGGAAAGACTTGGGGATTTGGAATTATTAAAGGCTCTCACCATGCTATTCACGTAAACAATGCAAGCGTAATGTTAATCTCTCGTTCAGAGGATCAAGCAAAAGGCATCCTGGATGAAATCAAATGGATGTTCAAAAGAGCAAGAATAGACTATACTGAGTTTGAAGATGAAATCACTAATAGATTTGAATATCATTTAAAAAGTCCAGATGGTATTGGAACTAGTGTTATTAGAGTTTTTCCACCAACCCCTGCAATTTTGTCTTTTCCTAGTACACTTACTATAATGGATGAAACTGGATTCTGGGAGCAAAAAAATGTAGGAATGAGCCCTATTGCTTATTATCAGCAATGTGTAGAGCCACGTACAAATGCAACAAAGAACTGGAAACATCCTTTTTTGACAATGGGACAGATTATTTCACTTACTAATCCTAACGGCCAGGATGGACTAGCTTGGTGGTTGCGCAACGAAGAGACGTTTCATAATTACACATATAACTGGTTAGCTAATCCTAATAACACTCTAGAGGAATATAAAGCAAAAGAAAAGAGTCTACCACCTATTCGTTTCGCTTCTGTCTATGCAGCTAAATACATGTTAGCAAGCGGTGGCTTTATTACTTTAGAGCAATATCTTCGTTTTAAGGCTTATAATCACCCACTTGTCATCCAACCTGGCATGACTCTCTATCTTGGTGGAGATGTAGCAGGGGAGAGCCCTAAAAGCAAGAATACAGACAGTTCAGTTTTGTATGCTGTTACTCAAATTCCTAACAAAGACTTCCCACAAAATCCAAGACTACGAGTAGTTCATAGAAAATCTTTTCCACCAGGTACTCCCAGGGAAGATTTCTATAATGAGATAGATATGTTGAAAAAACTACCAGGAGTTCATATTGCTAAATTTGCTTACGACAAGCCAGGAGTCGGCGATTCTGTATTTAGAGACTTAATGCAGCGCGGAATCCTTAACGAGAATCAAATCGAGCCACTGACTTACTCACTTCCCTCCAAATCAGAGGTTTATCTTAATTTCCAGCAACTTTTTCATCAGGATATGATTGAAGGGTGTCAGATAGACAAACTCCAGGAGCAGATTCTAGCGCTTAAAGTAGAGCAACCAATTGGTTCTATTCATATTAAAGTTCATCATAAAACAGAAGGCATTAAAGATGATGAGCCTGATGCACTTGCTAACGCTTGTTTTGTAGCAAGGGGAAATACTGATTTCTTTGAGAGTTCTTTTGTTTCAAATGTTCCCAAAGTCAAAGAACTTGATGATTTGGTTTCTAAGGGCATTGCCGCGAACAGAAAATTTGAGGAGTTTATAGCTAAGAATACGGCGTGCGGACCAACTTATATCTAAGGCAGGATAGGGT
>SDBT01004051.1_pt1 | contig 25006 bp, 22 predicted proteins | sample 2277101 | NCBI WGS metagenome assembly SDBT01 (sample SAMN10404973, study PRJNA504765) | marine sediment metagenome | isolation source: marine sediment core GS10_PC15, 103 cmbsf | place: Arctic Ocean: Southern Knipovich Ridge | collected 2010 | reverse complement strand
ATATTGACGAAATAACAATCACAGGCTATTCTAAGCTCAGCAGTCTTCATTTTGCCCTTCGCCGGGCCTTTTGACCGATTGAACAATAAGGCTTTTTGAAAGATTTTACCGATGCTTAAAAGAACGCACAATTGTGGTCAGCTTCAGCTGTCCGATGCCGGCAAGCAGGTGATTCTGACAGGATGGGCTCACTGGTACCGCAACCACGGTAACCTGATATTCATTGATATACGGGATAGGGAAGGTCTTACCCAACTGGTTTTCAATTCTGATACCCACCCCGATACTCATAAACTTGCAGCCACGGTTCGATGCGAGTGGGTAATAGCGGCCAAAGGTACGGTGCAGCCGCGCAGCACGGCAAATCCCAAGTTATCCACCGGCCAAATCGAAGTGGCGGTAGAACAGTTTGAGATAATTAACGTCTCGGCGACCCCGCCTTTTGAAATGGTGGATGCCGAAAAGACCACCGAGGAGCTTCGGCTAACGTATAGATATATCGATTTGCGCAGGCACGTGATGCTTGAAAAACTACAGATTCGTTACCGGGTGACAAAAATCGTCCGGGATTATTTTGACCAACTCGGTTTCTGGGAGGTCGAAACGCCCGTGCTTGCCAAAAGCACCCCCGAAGGCGCAAGGGATTTTCTCGTGCCCAGCAGGCAGTTTAAGAACTGTTTCTATGCACTGCCGCAATCACCCCAGTTGTTCAAGCAAATCCTCATGGTCAGCAGTGTGGACAAGTATTTCCAGATAGCACGCTGTTTTCGTGATGAGGACCCGCGCGCAGACCGGCAGGCCGAATTTACACAGATTGATGTCGAGGCCAGTTTCGTCGATACCGATGACATTATCAGCATACACGAGGTCCTGGTGGCGAAAATCTGGAAAGACATATTGGCGGTGGGTGTAAAAACCCCGATGCGGAGAATGACTTACAGCCAGACGATGGATAATTATGGTACGGACAGACCCGATTTGCGATTCGACATGAAACTGAAGGATATTTCTGACATTGCCGCAGAATGCACATTCAAGGTCTTTACCGCAGTGCTCGAAAAAAAAGGAGTGGTAAAGGGACTTTGCGCACCCGCAGCGCAGGTTTATTCGAGACACGATATAGACAAAACTCTGACGGCTTTTGCTGCCGAATATGGAGCAAAAGGCCTGGCCTCGTTGAAAGTGGCAGCCACCGAGACCGGACTGACCTGCCAGAGCGGTATCTCAAAGTTCTTCACACCCGCCCAGCACCGGCAAATAATCGAACGTTTCGCTGCCAGGGACGGTGACCTTATTCTGCTTGTGGCTGATGACGAAAAAACAGCAAACAAGGCCATGGCCTCCCTCAGGTGCAAACTGGCTAAAGACCTCAAGCTGTATGATGAAAATACTTTTGAGTTTGTCTGGATAGTGGATTTTCCACTTTTTGAATGGAATCCTGATTTGCAGCGTTATGACTCGCTGCACCACCCCTTTACCGCTCCATCGCAGCAGGATGTAGCTATGCTCGACACCGACCCTGCAAGTGTGCATTCCCAGGCCTACGACATCGTTGTCAACGGAGCAGAAATCGGCGGTGGCAGCATCCGTATTCACGACCCCGGATTGCAGCAAAAGGTGTTCAAATTACTTGGTATATCGGAGAAACAGGCATTGCTGCAATTCGGCTTCTTCTTAAAGGCTCTTAACTACGGTGCTCCGCCGCACGGTGGTATTGCACTTGGTCTGGACAGAGTTATTATGTTGCTGACTGGCACCGATAATATAAAAGATGTCATAGCCTTTCCGAAAACTCATAGAGGCCAGTGCCTTTTGAGCAATGCTCCAAGCCAGGTGGACCAAAAGCAGCTTGATGAGCTGAATCTTCGTACCCAGAGGCATTCGCACTCAATCGACCGGAAAACAGACAACCATAATTCATAGCTTTGGCTGAGCTTATGATGAGACATTTAAATCGCATCTGGCATAAAATCTTAGTTTTTGCGCATTTGTCACCGCTTTCTTTAGCCGAGAAGTGCAGAATCGCTTTTGGGGCGGCGATAATTGTCGTATTGATGTTGGCCCTTTCCATACCTTACATTTGGATGGGCCAATTGACCAGAAAAGCCTCACTTGATGTTGCAAGAGCAATGTCTGAAACGCTTCTACGTAACCATTTTCAATTGGGGCGTACCGGCAAAGAAACGCTTGCCGAACTGGACAACAGGGGCATGGTAATGGATCCGGACCAGAAACAAATACACTGGATTCGTTTTACACAGGGCGGTTACCGACAAATCGAGCAGCTCACAGATGAGCAGAAGCGCATAGTTGAATTGTTGAAAACAGATGACGATAGAGATGACGTCATATTTCGGGACAAAGACAGGGGTCTTGTCCAAAGTAATTACATAAGAATATTCAGAGCTACGGACAACTGTATAAGCTGCCATAATCCGCAGGGTTCAGCAAGTGCCTTTGGCCGAAACGAGCCCATCGGCGTTGCTATCATCCATCGGCCGACTGCGGAAGTCGGCAGAATTATTCTTATGAATCAGGTCTGGACGCTTGTTGCGGGCCTGATAGGGGGAGTGGGCGCGATCGTGGCCTTCTATATGATTACCCAGCGGGTGATTCTTCGTCCTATACGGCAGTTGCGCGCTCTTGCAAATAACGTCGCCGACGGAAACCTGGACATAAGAAGCTCCATAAAAACACGGGATGAGTATGAAAAACTGGCTAACGCCTTTAATCACATGTTGGACCGGCTGCAAGCTACCCAGAAAAAACTGCAGCAGGCAAACAGGCAGCTTGATGATAAAATTGCCGAACTGTCCGACCGCAATATCGAATTATATAAAGCCAATAAAATAAAAAGCGAGTTCCTGGCCAACATCAGCCATGAGTTTAGAACACCGCTAAACTCTATACTGGGATTTGCGGATATAATAAGAGAGAAACCGCATGTCTTGGAAAATGAAAAAGCCAAAAGATATGCTGAAAATATTATTGCCGCAGGCAAGAGACTGCTGAGTCTGGTCAACGACTTGCTCGACCTGGCAAAGATTGAAGCCGGGAAAATGCAGCTGCATATAGAACAGGTGGAAGTACCGGAACTTTGTAAGTCTTTGGTTGCATCTTTCTCACCTCTTACGAAAACCAAAAGAATTAAAATCAAACTGGTGCTTGATGACAATATACCCAGCCTGCTTACCGATGCCGGTAAAGTGCAGCAAATATTGTATAATTTCCTCAGTAATGCCGTAAAGTTCACACCTCAAAAAGGTAGAATTGAAATTCGGGCTGGTATGCTGGACGACAAGACCCTGCGACTTTCCGTATCTGACACGGGCTGCGGTATTGCCGAGGCTGACAAGGAAAAAATATTTGACAAATTCAGACAGACTGACGGTTCTATTACCCGCCAGTCGGCTGGCAGCGGCTTGGGCTTGGCGATAAGTAAAGACTTAGCTGCTATGCTCGCCGGCAGTATAGGAATGCAAAGCCGTCTGGGATATGGTGCCACGTTCTGGCTTGATATACCGGCGGTAGCAAGCAAAACCGGCATCGGCTCCTCGGAATAACCTGCTGCCGTAGTAACTGGTTTGACCGAAACGGCCAATTGAGTTACAATTACTTTGTGGAAGCATATATTCAATGAGAAATAAGTTTATAAGAGCAATTTTTCCCGGTTCCTTTGACCCTATCACCAACGGGCATTTGGACGTTATAAACCGCGGGATAAAGCTTTTCGATGAGCTGATTATAGCGGTGGGAAAAAGCCCAATCAAAAACGCGCTTTTTACGCCCCAGGAGCGCGTGGAAATGATAGCTGAACTTGTTGCTGATATGCCCGGTGTCTCGGTTGAGAGCTTCGACAGCTTAACGGTTGAGTATGCCGCCAAAAAAAATGCCGATGTTATACTCAGGGGCTTGCGCAGTCTCACAGATATCCATTACGAGTTTAAGCTCGCTATGACCAACCGCGCGGTCGCGGGTATCGAAACCGTTTTTGTTATGACCGGCGCTGAATATGGTTTTACCAGCTCCACCCTCATCCGTGAGGTTGCCGCCATGGGTGGTAATGTTTCAAAGCTTATTCCGAAAACGGTCTATGAGCGTTTGCAAAAACTCCTTAAAAAGTTAGAAAACAAAAAATGAAAAGTCATCCGTAAAGCGGCCCTCAAAAGATGCCGAGGGAAAATCCTGCGTCGGTAAAAACATGTGTGTTAAAAGCTGGCTTTGACTTTAGGAGTTCTTCTTGTTCACCATTTACGTTGAAACCTGTTTCTCGGCATCCCATCAGTTAACCTTAACAGATGGCTCAAAAGAGCCTCTGCACCATCATAAATGGTTGGTCAAAGCCAGCGTTAGCAGCGATGGCCTTGATAATATGGGCCTTGTAATTGATTTTCGCCGGCTCAAAACTATGGTTGACTCTGTTGTGTCCGTGTTTAAAAACAATCGATTGGAGACCCTTGACTATTTTCAGCGAAACAATTCATCTGCCGAGAACGTAGCCAGATATATATACGAAAAGCTTGAGCCTAAGTTGCCTGAGGGTGTCAAACTTGATTTTGTCAGCGCAATGGAAAAAGGTGCGTGCACAGCGAAATTCTCTAAATAGACAGTTGTTTCTTGTACGATAGTCTTGACTTGACTACACTTTGACTGTTACGGTAAAATAGAAGTGTAAGCATTTATTGATTTAGGCACGTTAGTTTAGACTTGCAAATGAAATGATACTTAAGGTACCATTTTATATAAGGATGCCAATATCCTTAAGGAAACAAACTTATGAATTGTCAGGTATGCAACAAGAACGAAGCTACAATCCATCTAACTGAGATAATCAACGGTGTTCGTACGGAAATGCACATCTGTGAGCGGTGTGCTGCCAAACAGGAAATTGCCATCAAAAATCAAGTGCCTGTAAATGAATTACTTAGTAACCTGCTTGCCTCGCAGCCTTCGCAAGAGGAACTCTTTGGCCAACCAGCTAAAAAGAGCTCGTGTCCGTACTGTGGCTTCAATTTGGCTCAGTTCAACAAACAGGCCCTTTTGGGATGTGCGTATGATTACGAAGTTTTTGAGGATGCTCTTCTACCGCTTATTAAAAGAGCTCATGATGGCAGAACCTTTCATTGTGGTAAAATACCTTCTAAAACACCTGCAGATGCGAGAAAGCAGATAGAGCTGTTAAGCATGCGCCAAAGACTGGACCAAGCCATACGAAACGAGGATTATGAAGCAGCTGCCAGACTGCGGGATGAAATAGCGGACAGGCAATAGTATTTGGAACGAAATAAATAACTACGGCTTTATACTTAAATAGTATGAAACTCACTGACTTGAGTAATGACATTAATGAGTGGTTTAGCGGTGCAGGACCTTTATCCGATATCGTCATTTCCTCTCGGATACGGTTGGCTAGAAATCTGGCTGGACACAAGTTCTTAAGCCGGTGCTCAAATGCCGAAAAGTCTGAAATATTGAAAAAAATCAAAGATGTAGTAATGTCGCTGGACCTCGATGATAAGGTATCCTATATAAGTGTTGACAAAGCCCCGACTCTCGATAAGCACTTCATGGTGGAACGGTACCTGATTAGCCGCAATCATGCATTCAGTAAAGGCCCTCGTGGCGTCGTTATCGCTCACAGGGAATTCTTCACAGCTATGATTAATGAAGAAGACCATCTGCGAATTCAGGTGCTCAAAGCCGGTTGTCAGATTTCCCAGTGCGCTGAACAGATAAGCCGTATTGATGATATGATTGAGCAACAGCTCGGCTATGCTTTCAGCCCTCGTTATGGATATTTGACCGCGTGCCCCACTAATCTGGGCACAGGTATACGTGTTTCGGTGATGCTACATCTGCCGGCCTTGAAAATGACCGGCCAGATGGACAAATTTGTCAATGCTACGAAGGCTATGAACTTAGCTGTCCGGGGCTTATTCGGAGAAGGTACCGATGCCGCGGGAGATTTTTACCAACTCTCCAATCAGATTACGCTCGGCTTCTCCGAGTCCGACATCGTCTCCCAGTTTGAAAAAACTATCATTCCTGAAATTGTTGAATATGAAAATGCTGCCAGGAATCAGCTGCTGGTCAAGAAAAGGGATATTCTTGACGACAAGATTTCCCGCGCTATGGCCTTGTTGAAGAACGCCCATTTGATAAGTTCGCAGGAAGCTTTGTTTTTGCTTAGTCACTTGCGACTGGGCATTAATATGCGCCAACACATGGGTGTCTCCATGCCTGCTATAGACAGGCTTTGCCGGCAAGATCGCTATAACCATTGTGACACTGACTGTCAGGGCCTTTCTATTAGAACCATAAATCGACTTTTCATGCTTACCTTGCCTGCCCATCTTCAAATCAACTATGGCAAGCCTTTAGATCCTGCTCACAGAGATGCCCTTAGAGCCGAAATTATACGTTCTGCTTTGAACCGGTCTACTTGACGTTGGTAAATCTAAAGCCAAAGCAAACATTGCCTGTATGGCTGCCCGGACCGTATCTGCGGAAATGATACCTTGTGTCAGCCATATCTGCCAAAATGGCAAAACGGTTAAACATCGGGTAATGTATGACCGTACGGAAAGAAAGCTAAGTTCTTCAAATAAATAATCTTAGAGTAACTTCACGTACTTGGTCGCTTAACTGGCACGGCTTTTGCGTAATCTCGATAAGCAAAACTTGAATGCGTAAATTAAATAAACGAAAGGAAATTAATTATGGCTAAGATTATAGGAATAGACTTAGGAACCACAAATTCTGTCGTGGCCGTAATGGAAGGTTCGTCGCCGAAGGTTTTGATTAATTCTTCGGGCGCGCGCTTAACGCCTTCGGTGGTCGGCTTTACGGATAAGGGCGAGAGATTGGTAGGCCAGATTGCACGCCATCAACAGGTAACCAATCCTGAGAATACAGTATTTTCAATAAAGCGTTTTATGGGCAGACGCCACAGTGAGGTCTCTCAGGAAGAAAAGATGGTCCCCTATAAAATTACTGGCGCGTCCGAAGAACTGGTCAAAGTCGGTATCCGAGGCAAAGAATATACCCCGCCTGAAATTTCGGCAATGGTATTGCAGGATTTGAAAAAAACAGCAGAGGATTACCTCGGCGAAAAAGTGCAAAGTGCGGTAGTTACAGTCCCAGCATATTTCAATGACTCGCAGCGACAAGCTACCAAAGATGCGGGCAAAATTGCCGGACTTAAGGTCGAACGAATCATTAACGAGCCCACTGCTGCTGCTTTTGCCTATGGATTGGAAAAGAAAAAAAGCGAAAAAGTCGCTGTCTTTGATTTTGGCGGTGGAACATTTGATATATCCATCCTGGATATCGGGGGTTTTGAGGATCAGGGCGGCATTATTGAGGTCTTGAGCACCAATGGTGATACCCATTTGGGCGGGGACGATTTGGATGAGGTTTTGATTAATTACCTCGCCGAGCAGTTCAAAAAGACCGAAGGAATCGACTTGCGAAAGGACCCGATGGCTCATCAAAGGCTCAAAGAGGCTGCCGAAAAAGCCAAATGCGAATTAAGTATACAGCTGCAGACCACTGTAAATTTGCCCTTTATTACCGCCGATGCCTCGGGGCCAAAGCACCTGCAGATTAGTATTAACCGTAGCACCTTTGAATCCCTTGCCGAACCCGTCTTTGAAAGGCTTAAGCAGCCTTGTTATAAGGCAATGCAGGACGCCAAAATAGACCCGCAAAATATTGCCGAAGTCTTGCTCGTCGGCGGTTCGACAAGAATACCAAAAGTCCAGCAGATAGTTAAGGAAATCTTCAAAAAAGAACCAAACAAAAGTATAAATCCTGATGAGGTCGTCGCTCTGGGTGCTGCTTTGCAGGCAGCGGTTTTGGCTGGCGATGCGGGAGTAAAGGATATTCTTCTTTTGGATGTAACACCGCTTTCGCTGGGAGTAGAAACATTAGGTGGTGTTATGACCAGGCTCATTGACCGTAATACCACTATCCCCACCAGTAAAAAGGAAATCTTCTCGACCGCTGCGGATAATCAGACCACCGTGGACATACACGTATTGCAGGGGGAAAGGGAATTTGCTCGGGATAATCGTACCCTTGGTAGATTTCAACTAACTGATATCCCTGCTGCTCCCAGGGGCATACCGCAAATTGAAGTCGCTTTTGATATTGATGCAAATGGAATACTGAACGTCTCAGCCAGGGACCTGGGAACCGGCAAACAACAGTCAATCGAGATTAAGTCCAGCTCAGGGCTCAGTGATGAGGAAATCAAAAGAATGACCGAGCAGGCGCAGGACCATGCCGAAGAAGATAAAAAGAAAAGACAGGTCGTTGACCTTAAAAATCAGGCAGACCAATTGATTTATTCCACGGAAAAAACACTGAATGAGCACGGCGACAAGGTTACTGCCCAAACCCGGAGAAAAATTGAAAACGCTGTCACTAATCTCAAAGACACGCTCAAGGGCGATGATGCCGATGCTATAAGAAAGGCTACTGAAAACCTTGCAAAAGCCAGCCAGGAACTCGGCAAGGTCCTGTACGAAGAAGCTGCCAAAAAAACAGCAGCATCCGATCAGGCTCGCGGCCCCGCACAGACCACACCGCCCGAAAGCGAGCCTAAAAAAAAGGACAAAGGTGATGTAATCGACGCTGAATTCGAAGCCAAGGATAAATAATACTTACAAGGCAAGCAGCCGCTTCGTTAACCAATTGGCAAATACCGATTATTGTATGTTTAGCTTTTTGTTACAAAAGAAATGCCCTTTAAAGTCTTTAAGTTTGACAAAACTACGGTCCTAAATCTCGACCTTTGATTCCGTCAATAGTTAGGTTTGCGTCTGGATAACCGTCACGAGCGGCGCGGATTTCTCGGGCCTTCAAAAAACAGACCTGTCCATCCGGCAGTAAAAAATTTCTGCTGCCAACCCACCCCCACCATCCGGGATCCTTGACATTTGTCCGCTGGTGGTTACTGAGCCACTCGCCGATAAGAATTTTTCCCGACGGTTTAGCCACGTCAGACCTTCGCTGTGGAATCGAAGATACAGGTTTACTGTATGTATTGCTTTTGTCGTTCATAGCATTGATTTGCTCGCTGCTGTGGTAGAAGCTCATGGAATAAGCATAGCTGGTAGATTCGTAATTCTTGCTGTTGTCTTGTGGACAGAATAATACCGACGGATTGTTTGCGTCAATATTACCCCCCAGAGAAGGCTCAAGAAACCTTCGCCAACCCCGCCCCATCCAAAGCCAGTAAAACGGCTCCGATGATATCGGGTCTTCTGCGCAAGGGTACGTCTCATCGTTCGCATTCAGGTAAAAGTCCATGGCTATATAAATCTGTTTAAGGTTATGCGTGCACTTCAGACGCATTGCCGCGGCCTTGGCCTTTGTTAGCGACGGCATTAATATCGACAATAGAACAGCTATGGTGGCTATGACAACAAGTAGTTCAACAACGGTAAAAGCTGATGCTGACCTGCCTTTTACTTGCCTTGCTGTGCCGTTTTTTGTCATTTTATTAAAGACCATTTATTTACCTATGCAAAACCGTTTGAATATACTGTTCAAAATCTTTTCACTGATGGGTTCTTGTTTGACAAGTGAAAGACTTTCGCAGGCCCAGCGCAGTATCATTGCGGCAATTTCATCATGACCCGCCTTTAGCTCATTGATGGATTCAATGACACTGCCGACTGCCTTTATGACGGCTTCTCTGTGCCGAGCAGTCAGCGCCATGCCGAAGCCGCAAGTCTCGGGACATACCAACGCCGGTGGTGTATCACCCTCTTCCCTCATAGCAGTCGATTCTACGATTATCTTGTTGATTGCCTCTCCTAAGTTGCCTATGCCATAATTACCTTTCGCGCTTGTGACCAGAACCTTGCGCCCCCACAGATTGCACAAAAGCCTTATACGTTCAGCCAGAGTATCCTTCGATACCAAATCACATTTTGTCGCTGCTGCTGTGAGGATCTTTGGCTTTATGAGCTCGCAAAGCGCAATGTCTGTCGCCCATGTTTTTCGGTTCCCTTTGGATATATCCACACAGAACACCACCGCTGAAGCCTTTCTCAGCGTTTCGACCGCTGCCTGTTGCGCCAAACTGTCCAATACACTTATTGGCGACGTCATCAAGCCGGCGCAGTCGAATACTACGCATTTGCTGTTAGATAACTCCAGTACACCTGTTAGGATATCGCGTGTTGTCTTCTCCTGCTCGGAAACTATACTTCTTTTATGGCCGAGAAGTTTATTTATTAAGCTACTTTTGCCGCTGTTAGGCGCTCCTGCGATACCAACCGAAGGCAATTCAAATACCGATTCGTAATTAAAACTCTGCGCTACCAGTTCATGTAAATCGTTCTTGATTGTCGACAGTCTGCCAACCACCTCATCACGGCACATAAATTCTTTATCTTCTTCACTGAAGTCCAGTCCAGCTTCAATCAAACTAAGACACTCCAGTATGGACGAACCAATCCGGCCGGTTTTAAGGCCTAATTGACCTTCTAAAAGTTGCTCTGCTGCCCGCAGGTGCAGTCTGTTGGAACTTGAAATGATTTCGTTCACGGCCTCAGCCTGCGATAAATCGATTTTGCCGTTGAAATAGCCTCTTGCTGTGAATTCCCCCGGCTCAGCCAGCCGAACAGCCGACAAAGTATCGTTTCCCGTATGGCCGTCGGAACAATCTTTATGTAATAATTCACCCAATAATGTCTGGACTGTGTTTCTATTCGTGTGGATATGAATTTCCGCTAAATCCTCACCCGTATATGAGTTTGGCCCGGAAAACAGGTATATCTGCGCAGGTATTCTTAGCTTCGAATCTATCGCAACGCTGCCCGAATAAACTCCTCGTTTATTGCCACTGCACCGCAGCCTGCATATTTGTATTAGTGCCTCGACTGTGCCACGACCGCTGATACGAAGAATCACCCGCTGCTCTGAAGCTGGAGAGCTTACAGCTGCAATAGTATTAGTAAGGTTATACATTTGTTGCCGAAGTTGGCTTCGGAAATTGGCTTTACAATTAATTTCACGCCCGCACTACATGTTCTTATAAAAAGGCTTGGGTTTTTTCTTTTTAATCTTACCGCCGGTTTTACTTGTTGCTGCCACTAATCCGATTGACTCGGCCTGTTCTTTTTCTCTTATATGTTTGCGTATCAGATACTGCTCAACCACCCCCGCGAAGACACTGGACATAATGTACAAATTCAATCCGGATGGTGCCTTATATAGCATCACGGGGAACATCAGCGTCATCATGAACATCATCATTTTTTGCTGCTGTGCTGCTTGAGGGTTAACCCCTGCTGCCTGTTTGGGCATCAGTTTCTGCTGAAGATAAAAGGCCACACCCATTAGAATCGGCAGAAGGTTAAACGAGTCCAGCTTGCCGAAAAGCGGCAGTTTTATTGCTGTAAATCTAATCAAGGCATCTGGCGCCGAAAGGTCGGTAATCCAGAACGGTAGAAATGCTGCGCCCCGCAGTTCAATGCTGGCATATATCGCGCTGTACAACGCAATCCAGATAGGCATCTGGATAAACATTGGCAGCATGCCCGTAATTGGAGACGCCCCCTGCTGTCTGTAAAGGGCCATCACCTGTCTGTTCATCTCGACCTTGTTATGGGCGTATTTCTTTTTTATCTGCTCGGCCTTTGGGCCAAGTTTACTTAGCTTGCTCATTGAGACTTGGCTTTTCTTGGTGACAGGATGCATAACTATCCGAATCGCGAATACCAAAATGATAATCACCAGGCCATAATTGCCAATAAAGGTGTACATCCATTTCATCACCGATAGTATTCCGAAGGCGAGCGGTTTGATGATTACATCCGGACAACAAAAGCACGGCATAAAGGTTATCGTTTCTACAAAGCCCAGGTCGCGATAATGCTGGTTTTTATCAAAAATACTTTTGTCCTTAGGCCCAAGATACAATTGGAACTTATATGTTTTTACACTTCCGGATTGACCTTCTGCTGACAAAGTGCTCGATGCGATTTTTAACTCTGTGCCTATTGTTTCATCGCCGTTATCCGAAATACCGTCCGGGTTGTAGAATTGCCCTGTGCTGTCTGCCACCCAGTCACAGAATCTTGTATCTTTGTTTGGAACAGGAACCAGAATTGCCGCAAAATATTTGTTTACCAAAGCAACCCACAGAAAATTTTCACCGGTTCTGAGCAAACGGCGTTGTTCGGCTGTCTGTGCTTTATTCAGTTTTCTCGCATTTATTCTTTCACTGCTGATTTTACCCTGCGCATCTTTAAACCCAGCCACGACTTCTCTGGCATCCCTTCTTATTGCCTCTTGAGCTATTCCAACAGTCCCGCTTAAATCAAATCCAACTTTTTGAGTGGTCGCCGACAGGTTTTCGATATGTATGTCAATATCTGCAAGATAACTGCCGGGCGTTACCCGATAGGTTTGAACCACTTTGGTTACCGCTTTGCCGCTGACTTTGTCTTTAATAACAGCCTCAAAACTCGCACGTTCGGAACCGTCTGCGGCTTTTCTCACCCCCAAGCTCTTCCAGTGCAGCTTATTCAAAGGAAGTTGCAGTTTCTGCTGAATATAGACTAACTTTTTGATTGTCATCGACGTAGTCTCTTGACCATCAGCTAATCGCACCGGTGATAAAAGTACCAGCGGTTGAGGGTCTTTGTAATCTCGGTCGTCGAATCCTTTGCCGTTTCCATTGCTGAAGGTAACTTGGCTTATCGCGGCACCCTTGGAGCTTAATTTTAATTGGAGCTTAAAGCCGGCGTCGGGGTCCTCTGTCATCGGGTCTTTGGCGCCGACTATGATAGTTCTCGCCATAGCATTGTCGGCACCTAAAACAATGTTATTAACCTCTTTAGGTCCGTTCTGTTGCGACTTCCAGCTTGAAATGTCGCCTGTGTTACTGGTTAGGCTGTGCTGCAATAGTATGCAGGGCCGTTTGTTTGACCGGCTGGCTGCAAATAGACCGGATTCGGCAACAAGCCCAATACACATGCCGGTAAAAATAAATATAATTATGATTAAAGCTGTTCTAAACTTCATGGTTATGTCTGGGTCTTAGATACTTTAGTTTGTGCTGTTAAGTTCACCGTAGCGCACTTGGGCTGTTCTCATCTTCCCTCTCGCAGACGTTCGGCATGGAAATTGTCCAGGCGCTTAATCGACATTATTTTCTTTGCTGTCGTCTCAAAATCGTACTCCAGCCGCACAAAGTACACTTCATTGCCGTCAACATACGCGTAACTTGCCCTGTTATTGCCGTCTCTTGGTTGACCCACGCTGCCGATGTTAATAATAGCTTTCTCGTCTTCGACAATGGGATAGCTGCCGCCAAGTTCTTCCGGCAGGTAGAAATCAGGTTCATCGACAAAGACTCCGGGCAGGTGTGTATGCCCCACAAAACAGATATTGCTGACCCGCTCGAAAAGCATACGTATCTTTACAGGATTGCTGTAAACATCGTCGGGGAATATGTATTCGTTGACAGGCCTCTTTGGCGAAGCATGTATGAAATCTATCATTATTGTGTTGCCTTCAAATCTGGTTTTAAGCGTTCGCCGCATCGGCAAAGTGCCCAGAAAACTCCAGCGTTGGTCATGGTTTGGTTTTACCTGTTCTGTTTCCAGCACATCCCTTGTCCAGAAGCTTGCCTGTTCTGCGGCGTAGTTGAAATTCGTCGGCTCATAGAAAACTGCGTAATCATGGTTGCCCATAACGCACCACTTGGTCGTCTTTATAATCAAATCCAGACATTCCGTGGGATTCGGCCCATATCCGATTACGTCGCCCAAACAGTAAATCGTTTTTATTTCACGTTTTTTAATGTCCGCCAGAACCGTCCTTAAGGCCTCAAGGTTCGAATGTATATCACTTATGACCGCAAACATCTGTCGTTCACTACCTCAAAAACAACCAAAATCGTATTGCTCAAACCTTGCTTTCTAACAAAATTATCAGCAGAACGCCAGAACATTTATTAACTTTCAGTTGTATGTCAAATCTTCGCATTTACGCCGCCTGCTGACGCAGACTGTTTGGCTCGTGTCTGGCCCTAAAATACAGGTTGCCTTGATTGTGCACGTTGTTATAATAACCCTTGTTTTATTTGCTTACCGACCGGATGTGGTGTATTTTGGTAGATATGACTCTTCTCGAAACTCGTCAGTTGGTTAAAAGATATTCGGGCCGCGCTGTGGTAAATGAGGTGTCTATTTCCATAGCTCAAAGAAGCACCGTGGGACTACTCGGCCGAAATGGCGCCGGTAAAACCACCTCTTTTAGAATGATTATGGGCATGATTACACCGGATGCCGGCTTGGTGATTTTTGAGGGACGCGACATAACTAAGCTGCCGATGTACAAAAGAGCCCGTTTGGGTATTGGCTATCTTTCTCAGGAACCCAGTATTTTTCAACGCCTCAGCGTAACCGATAATCTGTATGCTATCCTGGAAACTATGTCCATCACAAAGGCCCAGCGCGACCGCAAAGCTGCTATGCTGATTGAGCGGTTTGCTCTAACCGAGGTAGCCAACAGTCAGGGCAGATTCCTTTCGGGTGGTGAGAGAAGAAAACTTGAAATCGCTCGTGCTATGGTGACCGACCCCTCCCTGATTTTGCTCGACGAACCGTTCAGCGGTGTTGACCCTATCACCGTCGAAGATTTACAGCATGAAATCCGCCGACTTGTTGCCTCCGGAGTCAGTGTATTGATTACAGACCATAATGTCGAAAGAACACTTGAGGTCGTGGATAACGCCTATATAATCGACCACGGCAAGGTAATAGGTGCTGGCTCACCTGCCGAGATTATCCGTAATGAGACAGTTAGAAAAAACTATCTTGGTAATACCTTTACTGGTGATGAATTCAATAATAATACGTAACTGTAAGCAGCTGTGTCCTGTAAAACCGCACAAACCGGCAATTTCCAGTGTTGAGTGCAAACACCCTCAGGATTTTCGGGACACGAATTAATGGTAGATATCGATATTGAAAAATGCAAAATCACTTTCTACCCCGCCGAGGTCTTGAGCAGACCCGCTGAACCTGTCCGAAACATTGACCGTCATGTACGTGAACTTGTGCAGAAAATGGCCGATATTATGTTCCAGAATAAAGGTGTTGGCCTGGCTGCACCGCAGGCTGGCGTATCTCTGCGACTTTTCATAATCTCCCTTGATGCAACAAGAGAAAACCTCAAGGTCTATATAAATCCTGTCGTTACCACAGCAGGCGAACTCGAAGAAAAAGAAGAAGGCTGCCTTTCCGTACCCGGTGTTTATGCTAAAATCCGCAGGTACAACAAAGCTGCTGTAACAGCCACAGATATCCACGGAAATGAATTTACTGAACAGGCCGATGGCCTTTATGCCAGGTGTCTCCAGCATGAAAGGGACCATGTTGATGGCGTAATTATCGCCGACCGCATGAGCTCGGTGGCAAAAATCATGCACCGAAAACGACTAAACAAGCTTAAGGAAAACTACCGAAAGACAACTCAAAAGTAAATCTGACAGCCGCGCAGGCCCTCGCCTGCCGGTTGCATCTGCGGCAGCAATATGACAATAGTATATATTGGTAGCGGTGAATTTGGTCTCGAATGCCTGAATGGTTTGGCTCGCTCAGACAACCACTTGCCGCTGATTGTAACTCAAAAACCACACCCTGCCGGTCGCCACAGAAAGCCAACACCCACACCCGTTGCCCGCTGGGCCGCGGCAAACTCAATTCCCTGCCTGGAAACAGACAATGTAAATGCTCCTGATATTATAGAAAAAATCGCTTACCACCACCCGGACCTGCTTGTGGTTATCGCATTCGGCCAGAAAATCTCAACTAAGTTAATAAACCTGCCGCCCAAAGGTGCTCTGAATGTCCATGCCTCTTTGCTGCCAAAATACCGGGGTGCCGCGCCCATAAACTGGGCTATTGTAAATGGCGAAACACAAACCGGTATTACGATTATTACTTTAGCCGAGACTATAGATACCGGCAACATAGTAAGCCGGCAGAGCACCGAAATCTACCCTGACGAAACAGCCGGACTGCTGCACGACAGATTGGCCCAAATGGCTGCACCTCTGCTGTTGAGCACAATTGAGACCATTGCTTCCGGTTCAGCCGTCTATACCCCCCAGGACCATTCCAAGACCACACTTGCACCAAAGTTGAAAAAATCAGATGGCTTCCTGGACTTCAGCCAGTCTGCTGTGTCTTTGCAGAGAAAAATACGTGGTTTCTGGCCGTGGCCGGCAGCCGGTACGCTTTACCTCTCACGCAAATCAGGCCGTACTCACAGAGTAACGATAGCGATGGCCCAGGTTGTAGAAACTTCCAACCCAGCCGGTCTGTCACCCGGAACACTCGACCGGAATCTTTGCGTTATCTGTGGTCAGGATGCTCTCAGAATTACAAAAATCCGCCCTGCCGGTGGTGTGGTTATGAGCTTCGAGGATTTTGTTAATGGCCGTGCCGTATGGCCCGGCGATGCGTTTGTTACGATAACCACCTGAAAATGTCCCCACAAAAACAAAAAACCGCCCGATATGCCGCAATGACCGTCCTGAACAGGTTTAGCCGCCGCCGTGGGTATGCTTGTCCCATACTTGCCGATGTGTTTGAGACCACCGCTGAAAAACAGCGTACCACCGATATCGTTTTTGGCACAATAAGAAATGCTAAAGCTATTGATTTGGTCATAACCCGATTGGTCGATTGTCCTGTAGAAAGAATTCCCTCGAAATTGTTGAATATTATCCGCATAGGAGCTTATGAGCTTATCTTCACCCCTGATATACCCGAATATGCGATTGTTAACGAAGCCGTTGAAAACACCAAAATTGTCGCTGATAAAAAGCAGGTTGATTTTGTAAATGCGCTCTTGCGGAAACTAACCAGAGCAATAGAAAATCGAAAAATCCCCCTTGCCGACGCCGACGTTCGAAAAACATTACCACAAACAACCTCGACTGGCTGCCAGTTCCATACCCGCTTTCTGCCGACACTGGAAACCGCACAGGCTGATTATCTTGCACTTGCTTTTTCCCTGCCCAAATGGCTTGTTGCCGGCTGGTTAAATGATTTTGGAGCTGAAAAGACCCGTCATATATGTTTTGCCTCGAATCGCAGACCAGGCATTTATATAAGGCCTAACAAGCTCAAGACTACCATACACAAACTGACCGATGATTTCTTTCAAAGTGGTCTCGATGTCGAAGTTATTGACTCTGCCTCAATGATAAGAATCAAAAGTCCCGGCTCGGTAACAGAACTGCCGGGTTTTGCTGAAGGCCTTTTTACTGTGCAGGATGTTACTGCTTCATATCCGGCACGTGTTTTGAGGCCCCTGCCTAATCATACCATACTTGACCTCTGTGCTGCTCCGGGTGTCAAATCTACCCAACTGGCCGAAATAACCGCTGACCTGGCGAAAATTATAGCCACCGACATCGACAGCAGACGTCTGCAGATGGTCAGGCAAAACGTTTCACGGTTAGGCATAAAAAGTATATGTATAGTTGCTTACGACAAGCTTGAACAAAAAATCGCCGAACTGGGTTCATTTGACAGCATATTGTTGGATGTGCCCTGTTCGAATACGGGCGTACTGGCAAAAAGACCTCAAGTACGGCATAGAATAACACCCCAGGCGATAAATGAATGTGCAAAGATTCAAAGCCGGCTTTTGGAAAAAGCTGCCGGATTGATAAAGCCCGGCGGCAGAATCTGTTACAGCACCTGCAGCATTCAAAAAAACGAGAACAATCGGCTTATAGCCCGGTTCCTGCAGAACAATCCCGGCTTTGTTCTGGAATCTGAAGAATTGACCCTGCCTTCTGTACAGGGATTCGACTGCGATGGTGCTTATTTTGTAATCCTTGCACGCCGCCGGACCACGTAATTAAACTTGTCCTGATTCCAGTTGTAACGTACCGCAGTCAACATCGAATTACATAAGTTTGCTCATCTGTTCCTGGCCTGCAGTTGAAAGCCAACGAAAATCTGCGAGAAGTTTTGCATTTATCTGTCCTGAAGGTGCCGTTACTGCAAACGACAAAAGAAAATCCGGAAACATCAATCCACAGCCTTTCCACAAAACGCACTTGCAATGTGTAAAAAATGTTAAAAAAAATATTTTTTCCCGCGCAACCTCAGGCTGCAAAACGATGTTTGTTAAGTGGAAAAGAAATTTTAAAAAACACGATTGAATTGTCTTGAGCAGATTTGATAATTACCGGCAAAGGATTGGGTTTCTGTCAACAAAATCAAACGGTAAACTAGCAGCGGAGATAGATAATGCGCGGCACAATCACGGATGAAATAAGTGCTGTTAACCAGGCTGTGGCTGAAAACGTCGGACCTCAAAAGTTCAGAATATGGTTCGAAAACTCAACAAGGTTGACCCTGACCGATGACTACTTGAAAATCGGTGTCCCTAATTTATTCACGGCCGGATGGATTGAAAGTCATTTTTTAAGTCAAATCAAGAAGGCTTTAACGACCGTCACGGGAACCGCCCGAAAGGTCACTTTTGCCATCGACCCCGAGCTTGCCGGTCACCAAAGACCGCTGAAGCTTCCTGCTGATGCTGATTCGCAAACTAATAGCCGCAGGTCAAAGTGTCAACAAGCTGTCGGAATACAAAAACCCCCGAATAAAGCACTCAGATTAACTCTCGATACGTTTGTCGTCGGTTCTTCGAACGAACTGGCCTGCAATGCCGCCAAGGCCGTCATTAACCAGCAGCAAAGCCCTTTTAATCCCTTATTCATTCACGGTGGATATGGAGTTGGAAAAACCCATCTGTTGCAGGGAATCTGTAACGGTGTATCCCAAAACTATCCGCATGCCAATTGGTTGTATCTGTCGGCCGAAGATTTCGCAAATCAGTTCATTCTTGCTCTTAAAACAAAAAAGATTGAACTGTTTCGCCGTAAAATCAGGGAAGCTGACTTGTTGGCCATAGACGATATACATTTTATCGCAGGAAAAACTTCTACTCAGGAGGAATTCCTGCACACGTTCAATACTATTGATTTGGCCGGAAAGCAAATTGTACTTGTATCTGATGCTCATCCGAAGATGATAGGACAATTGTCTGAAAAACTTACCAGCCGCTTTGTTGCGGGTATGGTGGTTAAAATTGAAAACCCTGATTTCCAGACCAGATGCAAAATTTGTCAGCAATACGCCAAAACCATGGGCCAGAACCTGCCTCCAAACGTCATAAAATATATCGCCGAAAAACTAAAAACAAATGTTAGAGAACTGCAGGGAGCAATGTTGAAATTAGTAGCTTTTGGCTCGCTGCAAACTGAAAAAATAAACCTCGATTTGGTAAAGAAGGTACTCGCCGAACATCTGGCCAGAACTGACCCCATTGTCCACATTTCTGACATTGAGTCCGCTGTTGCCGACTATTTCGGCTTAATGCCGGCCAACATACGCTCATCCAAAAAAGACAAAACCGTCGCCATGGCCAGACACTTCAGCATGTATTTGGCCAGAAAACTCACAAAGATGTCTCTGTCGGAAGTCGGTAGGTTTATGGGCAATAAAAATCACGCCACCGTACTTGCGGCCTGTAGGAAAATAGAAGATTATTCGAAAAGAAACCTGGAATTATACTGGCACGGCCCTAAAGGCAACAAAGTTGCCAAAACTAATACTATACTCGCCTGCCTCAAAGAAACTATTTCCGCTTGAACTGATAAAGGTCCGTGGCGGCACGCGTTTGTTGAATGCCGCCGCAAAGGAAATCGAAAATGCAATATAAAGTCGGTAAAATGGGGCGCGTAATTGCAGCTCGTTTATTTGAGGGCGAAGATATCTACCAGGCCATTCAATCGATAGCTGAAAATGAGAGCATAAAGTGTGCTTGTGTCCTGATTACAGGCGGTTTCAGAGTTGCTGACGTGGTGGTCGGCCCGAAGACCGAAAAGCCCAAAATTGTCGGTGATTTTAAAAAGTTCCTCGGCCCCGGCGAAGTCTTGGGTGTTGGAACTATCTACTGTGATGATGAAGGGCCGAAACTGCACATCCACACTGCTATTGGCAAAGGACAGCAAACCCTTGTTGGCTGTCCGCGAGGCGGCGCCAAAACATTTTTAGTATTGGAAGTTACTATAATTGAAATAAATGGCATCCGGGCCAGCCGCAAACTCGACGAAAGTACCGGCGTAAATCTATTGCGATTTCAGTAAAGCTATCGGCTGTCGTTTGCAGGCGGCAGCCTGCAGAACCATATGAATGAAATGATAATCAGAAACCCTCCCGACAAAAACAGAACCACCCGCTGGGGCCATTGACTGCTGTGAATAAGCCACATGGGTACGGAATATTTGTCCGGTCGCTGCCGCGACTGTTTTTTTAATGCTTCGCGTGCTGCTGTTAGCTGCTCGGCTGCTATTGTTGGGTGTACGGCATTTGGGTCAACCGGTTCTATGCCAAGTATCACTGGCCCAAGCCGCCGCATAAGATTTGGGTCTTTTTCCAGTTGTTCCAGTAGTGTGTCATAGTCGGTAATCACGGATTCCAGGCGTTTCAGAGAAGCTTCTATTGACTGTAAAAGTTGTCGGTTTTGGTAGTACCGGCATAAATCACCGCACAGCACGGAACCACAAAGAACTACTGCTCCAATACTGAAAAACAACACAAACAGAACACACTTTATAAAGTAATGTCTTGGCATTAGCAGTCCTTTGCCGCACTTGTAACAAACGCTTGGTCAACAACTACCCAAACAAAGCCGATGTTCTTGTAGCTGCTTGGGACCGCACGTTATTATGACTCGTGTTCACCGAATCGCGGAGTTGGCATTGCTGGACAACGCCATCTTTTTTAACTCCATAACGTTCAGCTTGCCTGAGCCCGACACAGGCAGTGACTTTACTTTTATGTAGTTGTTCCTGCGGGGCTTCCACATGTTTGGAAGACCGCTGTTGGTTGCAATTTCATGAAGTTTATCAGCGTCACCAGCCTCATCCAGGTACAGCACCACCAGTTGTTCACCTTTTCGCGAATCCGAAACACCTGTTACAGCCACTACAGGCTCACTTGTGTTTAGTCTCTGCAGAAAAGCTTCTTCAACGCCCTTATGAGGCACCATTTCTCCTCCGATTTTGCTGAAACGCAATAACCTATCTTTAATTGTCAGAAAACCGTCTGCGTCAACGCTGCCAATATCTCCCGTATTATACCAGCCGTTATTGAGCACTTTCCTGGTTTCTCTGTCTTTATTAAGGTACCCCTGCATAACGTTCGGACCCTTGACAAGTAGAAGGCCCGTTTGACCGCGTCCTGCTTCTCTGCCGTCATTTATATCCACAATCTTCACCGATACGCCGGGTATCGGAATGCCAACGGTACCTTCCTTGTTGCCGCTGGCGGATACCTCACAACTGAGCTGCTCGGGTATGTTCAAAGATACCACCGGCGAAAGCTCACTTGCCCCATAACCTTCCAGTGGACGAATCCCGAACTTGTCTTCGAAGCTGTCTGACAAAGATTTTCTTAATGCTTCAGCCCCTACAATTACCGCACGAAGCCCGGTAAAAGCTTTGCGTAAGGTCCTCCTTATGTAATAAGAAAGCATCGTCGGTGTGGCAAAAATTATCGTTGACCTGTTTTCATAAACAGTCCGCCCCACAAGCTCGCCGTCAAGTGGATTATTTACGTAGCTTGCCGAAATACTGGCAACCACCGGAAGCCATAAAGTGCAGGTGTATCCGAAAGAATGAAAGAAAGGCAACACCGCGCATAGATTGTCTTCCGGTTCCAGCCTGAACATCTGCAGAACAGATTCGATATTGGAAATAATATTTGCGTGGCTAAGCATCACACCTTTTGGCTTACCGCTGCTGCCGGAAGAGAATATCACCGTTGCCAAATCTTTCCCGCATCGCAGCCGGTTATTAGCCAGCCGGCTGGGTGACAGAAACCGTGCCTTAAGGTATGCCTTGATTTTTGCTGTTGCTGTGAGCTTTTTTACAATGTCTTCAAAAAACAAAAATCCCTTGAAAGATTTAAGAACCCCCAGCTTCTCGACAAAACCACGTGACGAAATTATACTTTTTATCCCGCATTCATTAATGGCCGATTTCACTAACGATTCCGACAATGAGTAGTTCAGGTTCACCACCACCCTGCCTGCCAGAGTTGCTCCCAGGTTGGCCAGTGCCCCAGCTACAGATGGCGGCAGCAGTATCCCTATCTTTTCCTGTCCGTGTGTGCTTTTAGTAATTTCCCAGCCGACCGCTGCCGCGCTTACAAGTGCCTGACCATAACTTAAACTCTTTCCTGTACAGTCGCTGATACAGCGCCTCTGCCAGTTTTCACGCGCCGCCCTCACAAACAATTCGCCTAATGACCGCCTGTCGTCTTCTGCTGCCATTTTTATCTTGCAGACCCTTTTGTAAGGTTACTGATTTTTATCCTTATAATCTTAATAACAAAAAAATGTTTATCAACCTTAAAACAAATGCCGTATTTTGAAAAGACCCATTATACCGCTGTTTGAATCGGCAAACCGCCTTTTTATTGTTTTTCAAGCTTTACAGCCTTATTGCCCCGCGGCAGTTTCATACTTGTTTGCCAGCCGTTAGCGTCTGCTGCTTCCCGACTGCGGCTGAAACCGTATCTGGCATCACCGTTGCCGTTGATGACGTCCTCAATAGTGCCAAGGTACCACTGCCAGGGAAAATTATGGTCTTTTATTCCTTTATCGATGCCGGTAACATCGACATTATGAGCATAAGTTAGGTCGTGCTGCGTCCACCCCAGCGTATAGTCGCGAGTGTAATAGTGCTCGACCCATAAATCAATGCTGTCGTCGGCACCGATGTTGCCTAATGAGCTTTCCTTCCAGAAAGCTGGAATGTAAGCGTCGAAAAATGTCAAATGAATGTCCGCTGTCGTTTCCTTGGCCAGAATTTTAGCAGCCTCGCTGATACCCCAGCAGCCGCCCGAATGAGCGATTAGATGTACGTGCCGTAAATGTTTACAGCTTTTAATAATCTCCCGCGCAAGCCTTGGCCCCCCAATATCTCTGGCATATTTTGCCGCTTTGGTAGCGTTAAGTGTTTTAGCTCCCTGCGACCAGTCAAAGTACCCGCAAGCCCACTTCTCTGGCCCGACTCGTTTATGTATCGCAACAGCCATATCTTCCGGCCAGCCTCCTTTGCCCTTCTCCACCCACCCGTGTGTGACTACAACCAGATTCTCGAGCATTGTTTTGCCGGCCGGTGTTTGGTCCATGCCGACCAGCTGCAGCTTCCCAACCTGCGAACAGTCACACGAATTCACACAGCAGACCACCAGCACACCAAAAAATATGACAGTAACCGCCTTTAATACTCTTGCGACCCGCATAAGCTGTGTCCCTTTTATCAGTATTACAGGGTTTCTTTCCTGGAACTGCAACTGTTTGTGTGCCACTTTGTTAAGCACCAGCAGACCAGGTTTACTATGCCCACACTTGCTATAACGAAAAACCAGCCGCCGGCAAATAACTTTTGATGCTCAATTGTTTCCACTATGCTGAATAAAAATATTCCGGCAACGGTAAATAGTCCCCCAAGCCCCTGCCACCGCAATGCCAGCACCAAGCCTGATAACACAGCAAGAAAGTTTGTTATTTGAACCAATTCAATAGCTGTTAGTTTAAGCGGATTCGGCAGCCCTTCACCAACAGCTATGACAACAACCAAAAGCAGCAGGGCCATCCCCGCGCCTTTAACCACCCAGCTGAAAAACCTTATCGAATATTCTGTCAATCTCCGCATATCGTCCATTTTTAATTGTTCCTTTTACAATTGTTAATGCACACACTGTCTGCCAAAAATCCGGGGCTTTACAATCCCTTTACTTCCGGCTGTCCTGTGCAGACAGTTTCATGCGAATCTTGCCCAACACTGCTATCAACTTCTTCTGTTCGCTTTCTTTTAATATGCCTATTATCTCCTGCACCCGCTGTGCATAGAGCGGCTCAACTTTAGTAAACAGCCTTCTGCCGCTATCAGTTAGTTTCACGATTTTGCGACGTCGGTCATCTGATGTTGCCGTTCGCACAACAAGATTTGCCTTTTCCATTCTGTCTATCAGGAAAGTAACATTGGCCCGGTTGACAAGCATCATCTCGCTTAACTGAGCTTGGCTTAAACCGCCCTTTGAACCGCTTTGGTAACGCAAAAGCATCATAACATTGAACTGAACGTCGGTCAGGCCGAACCCGCGAAAGAATACATCTGCCTGTTTTTTAATAAGAGCCGCCGTGTAGTAAATGTTCAATATCGCCTCATGGGCCAGTACCTTAATGCCTTTGCTTAAATGCAATTCCTTCTCAAGCGTCATTTTTCATCCTTTCGTTCACACATATACTGTATATATATAAACTATATGCAGAGCAATTAACTGGTCAAGTCTTTTTCGTAAGAAAAACTTGATTTTTTTAGACTAAAACAGCCTCTGATGTGTCATATTTAGTGACGATCGCTCGTCTCGGCAAAGGCCAAGCCGTAGCCGGGTTGGTTTCGAAACTATTCGGTGCACCTTAAATGCTGGAAGATAAGTTACTTGTCTGGAAATTGAAGTATGGCAGCAGGGATGCTCTATGCCGTATCTATGAAAAGTACAGGAACGATTTGCTGGCCTTGGCCGTTGCTCTTTCAAATGATAAAGCGTTAGCCGAAGACATTGTGCACGATGTTTTCGTTTCTTTTGCACAATCAGCTGAAAGGCTTCAATTAAAAGGTAATCTGAAGAGTTACCTCGCAGCCGGCATTGCCAATCGTGTGCGTAATTTAAGGCGTGTAAAGTCTCAACAGCCTGTTGGGCTGGATGAAGTAGCCGTTGTCGCTTCGGGTTCAGACGGCCCCCAGCAACTGGCGATATCCGCTGAACAATCCCGGCTAATCGGTAGTGCTATGACCCAGCTTCCGTATCAGCAGCGGGAAGTGATAATCCTGCACCTGCAGGCCGGCCTAAAATTCAGGGCCATAGCGAAC
>SDBT01004050.1_pt1 | contig 25009 bp, 22 predicted proteins | sample 2277101 | NCBI WGS metagenome assembly SDBT01 (sample SAMN10404973, study PRJNA504765) | marine sediment metagenome | isolation source: marine sediment core GS10_PC15, 103 cmbsf | place: Arctic Ocean: Southern Knipovich Ridge | collected 2010 | reverse complement strand
AAGTCAATAAACAGACGGCTTTGTAAAAAGTTCATATGCAAGGCGCGCGAATCCTGAGGAATGAGGCGTACTTTTCGTACGTCGGAATGACGAAAGATGAAGCGCAACGCCGCAGATGGACTTCTTACGAAGCCGTCAAGTCTGTGGCCGGACTATGACCTTAATCGAATCACGGGCCTCTGCCACCAGTTGAAACCCCTTGCTGGTCTCTGCCAGGCTCAACCGATGCGTGATCATTTCACCGACCGGCAGACGATCGGAGCCAATAAGTTCCAGCGCTGTGACGTGATCTGCAGGGCTTGCCGCATAAGAAGTCGCAAGGGTTATGTCGTTTCTGAAGAAAAAGTCGTTGATGGAAACAGGAATAGTCACTCCTGGATCAGTGGGCGCAAAAAACATCACCGTGCCCCCGCGTTCCACCAATTGCAACGCCTGCAGGTTGGCCGATCGGGCACCCGCACATACTATGACCCTGTCTGCCAGCCACCCGTTATTTAGCCTGCGTAGTTCAGACAAGACATCGTCGTCCGCGTGAATTGCAGCCTGGGCTCCAAACTTCTTGGCAGCTTCCAGACGCGCGTCGCTGATATCTGTTGCAACCACACGGCCCGCCCCCATGGCACAGGCAAGGGCAATGTGGAGCAGCCCTGCGATCCCGCTTCCCATGACCAAGACCGTGTCACCCGGCTGAAGGGCCGCAATCCTTTGTGCCCTCAGCACGCATGCCAGGGGCTCTGCAAAGCTTGCTTCCTCAAACGAGACCCCACCGGGAATCAGATATACCCCTCGATCCACATTGATGGCAGGCAACCGAACATACTCGGAAAAGCCGCCCGGATCAAAATTCGTTCTGCGCAACGTGTCACACACCGTGTGATGCCCCTTAAGGCAGAATCGGCATGCGTTACATGGCACGTGGTGGGATGCAACGACCCGATCGCCATTCGCATAACGATCCACCCCCTCCCCAACCTCTGCCACTTGTCCCGCGATCTCATGGCCAAGCACCAGCGGGGCCTTTTTGGCACGATACCACTCCATCACATCGCTTCCGCAGATCCCACTGGCCTCAATGCGCACGAGTAGTTCGCCCGGGCCTATCTTTGGGGTGGAGAGTTCCTCAACGCGGATGTCCTTGTTGTCATAATACATTGCCACGCGCATGTTTCAAATCCTCTGGACGGCCTGAATAGAAACTCTGTTGGCCACGATCATGATTCGTATCCCATACGGCCAAGCCGTGTCAAGGGAACGTATTTCCCAAAATCCGCCGCTTGATTTTGGGCTATAACAACACTTGACATTTAGAGGCATTTTGTTCCCGCATTTCAGGTGGTGCCTGAGAGTTGGCCATACCACAGTCAACACTTTGACACATTGAGAAGTTTCAGCGCAGATTTTACGACGGCCACAGGCTTTGGCAGCTCCAATAGTTTGAATTGATTGGCAATTGCCCGCCCGTGGCTTCCTGGTATAGTTTTTGCTGTATCGCCAGGAGGGGCAGTGTCGGCGAAACGAACGCGACTTGTCATATATTGGATCATGAAGAACCCTCTGCAAAGAAAACTCACGCGAGCAATAGTGATCATCGTGGTCGTATCGGCCATTACAGTATTTTCGGATCTGTCCGGATTGTTTGAAACCCCTGAACTCAAAACCGTTGATTTGAGGACAAAGCTCTGGAGAAAGGACAAGCTACTGCCTTCAGAAATCGTATTGGTATTGATAGACGAATCCTCGCTGGATGCCATGAACCTGATCGCGGGCAGATGGCCCTGGCCAAGATATATTCATGCTGAACTCATTGATTTTCTGTCACTCAGCGGAGCCAGGGCAATAGTCATGGATGTGATGTTCAGTGAAAATGAACTAGAGGAAAACACCCGCAGCACAGAGTTGGGCCCCCACGACCGGAGACTTGTCGAATCCACACATTCTGCGCAGAACGTTTATCATGCAGCCCAGATGGTCAACGACAAGCCAGACGAATACAACAAGAGCCTGTTGAACAAGACGTTGCCCAAAGGATTCATGAGCAGGTTTTCACTTGACGTGGAATCATCTGGTGAAGCTGTTGAACACAACAATTACTATCTCCCTTTTGCCCAGCTTTACGAGGCATCCAAAGGAATCGGGGTCGTTTCATTTTCACCTGACACCGACGGGGTTTATCGCAGGCAAAAACTGCTGTTTGGCTATCAAGGGAGTTTTTATGCTTCACTGTCTATTGCTCCGATAATGGATCAACTCGGATACTCAAAAGCGATCCTTGATGAAGGCGCTCTCAGGATCACAAACGACACATCCGGCATAGAAATTCCTTTGACCAGGCAAAAGGAATATTTTGTCAACATGTATGGCAAGTATAATGCTTACTCCTTTGGCGGTATTTTTTTGAGTATGGTGAAAATACAAAAAGGAGAAATGGACAACTTGCCCGTGCAGCCGGACGAATTCAGAGACAAAATCGTCTTTGTAGGTGCAAGCGCAGCCGGGGTTGAAGATCTGAAAAACACGTCTATCGCCCCAAAAACACCAGGCGTGTTCTTGCACGCATCAGTGTGCGGAAATATCATAAATAAAGATTTCCTGACCTTTACCAGCCGCTTTACAAACTTCTTGCCGGCATTTCTTCTGCTCACAATAACAGTGCTTTCGATATTCTATCTGAAAGGCGCGCTATCCCGCGTGCTATTGCCTCTTCTGGCAATAGTCGGCTTCATCACATCTGCCCTGCTGCTGTTTAAGTCCAATCTTGTCATAAACATTGTTACGCCGTCTTTTGCTACTCTTTCAGCCTACATCGTCTCTTTCACCTACATTAGTTTGACGGAGGGAAAGGAAAAGAGAAAAATAAAGAACGTGCTTGGACAATATGTATCCCCTGCCATGCTCTCAAGCGTCTTGAAACATAATCAGGATGACTACCTAAAGGCGGAGGTCGGCAGCAAGGAGACCTTGTCAATCTTTTTCTCAGACATCCGCGACTTTACGACAATCACGGAAATGTATGATGTTGAGAAGGTCGTTGAAGTTCTCAATGCTTATCTTTCGCGTATGGTGGACATCATATTCGACAATGAAGGCACGCTTGACAAGTTTATTGGAGACGCCATTGTCGCGTTCTGGGGGGCACCTGTAAAGATCGAGGACCACCACTACAAGGCAGTGATTACGGGGCTTCAAATGAGAAGGATCATGAACACCTTCAACCAGGAAAATGAGGGCAAGGCCTTGCCTCAGCTGAATATCGGCATCGGTGTACATACAGGAGACGTCATACTCGGAAACATCGGTTCAAAGAAGAAGCTGGATTATACTGTTATCGGAGACGGTGTCAATCTGGCTTCACGCCTGGAAGGTCTTACTAAGGCATACAAGAGCCCAATGATAATTTCTCAGGCCACATATGAACATGTACACGACCAAATAAGTTGCAGGCTTCTTGATTATGTAAAAGTCAAAGGAAAGGACAAACCCATTACGATATATGAAGTCATAGACGAAGTTGACAAGGTGGATGACGATACTTCCAGGATTCTCTCTTTAACTGAGACGGCGTTCGAACAATACCGGCAACGAAAGTTTTCCGAATCAATAGACACCCTTGAAACCATACTGGGTATAAGGCCGGATGATTTTCTCAGCCAGATCTTTATTCCCAGGTGTCGGGAATATCAGCAGTATCAACCACCCGCGGACTGGGACGGCTGTTATGTTCACACGACCAAATAGGTCTAGGAGGCTGTCGGAGAATGGCTATTTTTCGCAATCTCTGCGTCAGGTTCAGATTTCAATCCTCAAAATACTCAATGTATTCCTGCGGTTAAAATCTTCGCCTTCCTTGACCTTGCAAAAAACTTCTCATTCTCCGACAGCCTCCTGGGTTCTATACATATATGGCATGAGGTCTTGATTTCAAATCATATTATACAAGGAGGATTAAGCTTATGATTAGAAAAGTCGCATGTTTTGTTGCACTAATCATTCTGGTACCCGCGTCGTCCTATTGCTTTGATCTGTATGTTCACAGTGTCAAAGCCCCTTTGTACGAGACCCCGTCTATTGGCTCGGCAAAGATATGGGAGTTACAAAAAGGGCAAAGGATTACTGGTATCACGGAAAAGGTCGGCTGGTATCAAGTGAAGTTCAAGGACAAAAAAGGCTGGGTCCACAAACTCATGGCAAGAAAGACGCCTCCTTTGGATAAGAAGGACGTGTATGGCAAGCAGGTTGCAGAACTTGGAGACAAGGCCAGGAGAAGGCCTTCGGAATTCACAACAACTGCAGCTGCAAGGGGCCTGAAAGCAAAGCGGAAACGCTTTGGCGAGAAGTACCGCCTTGACTATGATGCACTCGAAAAGGTGGAATCTGTCGTAATTAGCGACGAAGAAGCAAGTAAATTTCTGATGCGAGGTGTCTCAAATGAATAAGATAATGACAATAGGATTTGTTCTGGCATTGGTCGTAGTCAGTACCATGGTGGATTTGTCCTGTGCCGGAGAATTCAGAAAGAGAGTTTCTGCTATTGCAACCGACTACTCGAATGTGAGTGACGTTGAGGCGGAAATCAGGTTTGGGAGAGAACTTGCCGCACGTATCTTGGGAAACTACGGCCTTTTCGATAACAAAAAGATCAGCACGTACGTGAATCTAGTCGGCAAAGGAATGGCCCTTTATGCGGGCAGGCCGGAGCTGGAATTTCATTTTGCAGTTCTTGATTCCGATGAAATCAACGCATTTGCGACACCGGGCGGATACATATTCATCACCAGGGGCGCATTGATGAAAATGGACAACGAAGCACAGTTGGCCGCAGTTCTGGGCCACGAGATCGCACATGTTGTGAAAAGACACGTCGTCAACGAGCTGAACATCAAGGGGGATGAAGGTTCGGCCATTGGCGGAATGGCCAACCTCATAGGAGGGGCTACTGCCAGCTTCAGAGTAGCTCTGGAACAGGCGCTTGATCAGGCAGCGAATATCCTGTTCAACAGAGGATACAAGATAGCAGATGAGATAGAAGCTGACACAGTCGGTGTCTTGCTGGCAAGCATGGCCGGGTATGATCCTTCTGCACTGGGACAGTTTCTGGCCGTTGCAAAGGCCTTTGAAAAGGAAGACGCAACGTATAAGGGTGAACACCCTATGCAAAAGGTTCGCCTGAAGGAGATAGGAAATACATTGGAAGCCAACGGGCTGCAACACGTGAAAATGCCAAAAGTGAGGGAGAGATTTCATGAAACTATTACGAGCTAAGATAACTACTACGGTCTTTTTCTGTCTTGTTGTTGCGACAGTTGCTTTTGCCGATGATTATCATTACATAAACACACTTGTAGGAAGCCGAGCTTCGGGCTTGGCAGGGGCCTACACCGCCGTATCTGAAGATCCTGAGGGTTGTTTTTACAACCCGGCCGGCATAGCTTTTGCCGCGCACAACAGCTTGTCTGCCAGTGTAAATGCGTTCAGCTGGTCCAAAAAGACCTACAAAGGCGCTTTAACGAGTGTAGACGGCAGCAAACATGACTGGGAACAGGAATCTTTCAGTTTGCTTCCGAACTTTTTTGGAATCGTCCGCAAGTTCGGCCCGGGAATGCTGGGCATTTCATATGCGGTGCCGGACTCCATTCAAAGGCGACAAAAGCAGACCTTCAACAATATCACATCTTTGTATGACCCTAACAACATGGAGACATATAAGCTAAACATTGATGACCTGGACAAGACATATTTGTTCGGCCCGTCGTATGCATATCCCTTTTCGGATTCTCTTTCTGTTGGGGCGACGCTCTATGTCTACTACAGGGACAGGGAAGTCATCAGAAACCACTATATCAAGTTTGACAACGGGGAACACTATATCAGCAACTATTATGAAACAAAAACAGAATGGGGCTGCAGACCTTCTATCGGAGCAATCTGGGAGCCGTTGGACAAACTGGCAATCGGGCTGTCACTCTCAAAGATATATGTCACCTCAAGTGATTATGAAACGCAGACAATTAGCAGGAACACAGCAGAGCCGGGAGGTCCAGCCTCTGGTGACACGGACTACATAGAGCTTTCAACCTCAAGCAGCTCTGACAAAGACGAATTTCCTCTCAGCACTTCCCTGGGGGTTGCGTACTTTGCCTCGCCAAAGCTGCTCTTTTCTGGAGATATCAAGTACTATGACAAGGTTTCCGAAAAAGAAGCCACCTATAACCTTGCCCTGGGCGCCGAGTACTATTTCACGGAAGCACTTGCCGGGCGGGCGGGCCTTTTCACAGATAATGCCAACACACCGGACGTGGATTCGGGCGGCAGCGCCAATCAGCCTGAGCACGTAGATATCTATGGGGCGTCATTGAGCCTCAGCCTGTTTCATAAAATGTCAAGCATCACCCTTGGCGCGTCATACGGATGGGGAAAAGGAGACGCCCAGATCATAGCAGGCAGCAATGCCACACAGGATGCTGAAATAAGAAACCTGACCGTTTACGTTGCGGCCTCTTATAGTTATTGACGGCCTCGCAAAAAGTCCAATTTCTGTGTTGCACTGCATCCTCTGGCCTGTATCGGCGTAGTTGCCAAAGCAAAAAAGCCGTGCTTTTCTGCTGAGAGCAAAAATCACACGGCCCTTTGCTATGTGTATGTGGTAAATATTCGGTTACGTTTGTTGCTTGTTAAATGCTGTGATAAACCTCTTTAACACCGCGAGGTTTGATTCATCTATTTGCATAAATTCAACTCCAATTCTGGACTTTCCATCTTCACCTGTTACCTGATGAACAACCTTGCCTCTGACTTCAACCAGGTCGTCTTCCAGGCCAATATGAAGGGACACTGTATATTGCGGGTCAATGGGTGCATGTGTTTCCAGCAAAATTCCCGTTTCGTTCACATTCAGGGTCCGTCCCATTCCCTGCATTACAGCCTCACCGCTTTCATTCACGCAAACATACGATAAGAGGCTCAGCGAATCGGTCCTGGGAAACTCTCTTCTGTCTTGTTCGCTCATGTCTATTGAGATTCCATCCTGGTGTCTGATAATGTGGTATGCAAGCGCAGACTCATTGTTCTCACGTAGCCCACAACCGGCCAAATGTCAACAGGCCGAGGCCGTTCTACTCAAACCTCAATTTCGTCCCGCCAATGCCGATAATCTCCCCCCTGCGCAGTTTATGCTTGCCCTGAATCTTCTTGCCATTGACTGTCGTATGCTTGGAACCGAAAAGGTGCATCAAGTAGTACTCGGTTCCCTTGGCCAGTATGCGGGATTGGGTCGGGGCAACGCGCCACCCGGGCACGCACACGTCGCAGGAAGAGTCTTTGCCGATAGTTACTGTGTCCTTTCCCTTTAGGATGAGCCGGTCGGGTTTCGCCTTGCCGTCGATCAGGATCAGCCGGTTTGGGGCGATGATGACAGTCTCCTCGAAATCAGCGGGCGTGGCATGGGGAGAAACTGCGTCCGGGTCGCGCAACATGGCGAAAGGGGGGTATCCTCCGTCGGTCGCACGCATCATCGCAAACTTGAACTTTCCTATCTCGATTCGATCGGAGGGGACTACAACGACAGATCCTTTTATCTTGCGGCCGTTAACCAGCGTACCGTTCTTGCTCCCCAGGTCTGTGAGCAGCTGTTTGCCGTCTTTCATTTCAAAACTGGCATGTTCCCTTGACACCGCAGCATTGTCGAGCGAAACATCCGCACTCTTGCCCCTGCCGATATTTACCTTGTCCCCCGCTTCGACCCAAAACCTGTCGAGAACCCGGTCGTTGAGCGTCACGTGCCATTCAGCCATACCTGACTCCTGTAATGTTTGAATTATTCCAGTCGGTGGCCACTCCACTACCACTTCGCCTCTATAAGCTTTGCAGAAATCGTGCCGTTTCACATTCTAATTCGGACTTTTTGAGAGACCAATTTTTCCGGTAAGCCGAGAAACAATTAAATGGATGCACTCTCCCTTGAAATAGACATCAGCGGGTGGTAGTTTAAGAAAGAAAAGGTTTTGTCCTTTCTATACATTCTGAGACCTTTGAAAAATGTTCAATTTTGTTCAAGGCTAAGGCAGGCGTCCCGATTCTATCGGGATTAACCACAGGAATGCATTGAGTATTTCGAGGATTAAAATTTGAGCCTGACGCCAGCATTGGACAAAAGGGGGCGTTTTTCAACGGTCTCATTCTATACATGCAATGAGGTGTGTTGCTGGTGAGCGGTTTCAAGTCTGGCTTCGTTGCCATCATAGGTGCCCCAAATGTGGGAAAATCCACCCTGTTGAACCGGCTGCTGGGGCAAAAGATTGCCATAACTTCCAAAAAGCCCCAAACAACGCGGCACCGGATCCTGGGAGTGATGCACCTGCCGCGCGCCCAACTCGTATTTCTGGACACACCGGGTATTCATCGGGCCAAGGGGCCATTGAACGTACGCATGGTGGATGTAGCCCTTAAGGTTTTGAGAGACGTGGACCTTGTAGTGTTTGCTGTGGATGCCGCATGTTCCGACAAGGCCTCAGATGAGATCATCCTTGAGTCTGTGAAAAAAAGAGATGTTCCGGTCATTCTTGCCATAAACAAAGTGGACTTGGTCAACAAGTCAACATTGCTTCCCATGATGGATGAGTGGCACGAAAGGTATCCCTTCAGGGCCATTGTGCCGATCTCGGCCCTTGAGGGCGCCCAGATTGATGAGCTTGTGACAGAGATGGTCGGTGTGCTTCCCGAGGGGCCAAAATATTATGAGGAAGACAGTGTTACAGATCTACCAATACGCTTTATCGCAGCAGAGGTGATACGAGAAAAGGTATTCCGCCTAACCGGCGAGGAGATCCCCCATGCTGTGGCGGTCACCGTGGAGTCCTTTAAGGAGCGCCCCGAAAAGAACCTCATCGATATCCAGGCCACAATATACGTGGAGCGAGAGAGTCAAAAACCCATCATCATTGGCAAGGCCGGCAGAAAGCTCAAGCGCATCGGGGTGCAGGCCAGAGTCGACATCGAGGAAATGGTGGGCAGCAAGGTCTTTTTGAAACTATGGGTCAGAGTCAAAAAAAACTGGACCCGAGATAGCGGCGCGATCCGCAGATTCGGGTACTGATGGTTCTGTCCTTTCATCCAAACATTGTGGCCGACCAGAATATCCTTTGCGCTGGACGGCAGCCAAACGATGAAGATCGGGCTGCCATATGCCAGGCCCGGGCAGTCATCTTGTCCCAGGGATGCCGTGATACCCTTTACAGGATGTGTCGCAAGCATTGTGTCAATGTCTTTCCCAACTATGATGTTCGCTACGATTATCCAGGCAAACTTGGTCAGAGCAGGCTGTTTCAGAAAGCAGGAGCCCCTTTTCCCCGCACCTATACCTTTGAGACAGTGTCTAGCTACTTCGACGATTGTGGACATGATCACCACAAGGGCCCGCTCGGGTTTCCTTGTGTGTTCAAATTTGACTGGGGCGGTGAAGGAGAACAGGTCTTTTTGGTCCAAACAGATCAAGCCCTGAAACAAATCTTGCAAACGGCCCAAAGCAGAGAGAAGGGCGGCCAGAGAGGTTTTTTGCTTCAAGAGTATATCCCTTGCGGTGGACGCAGTCTGCGCACTGTTGTCATAGGAGATGAATTGTTCAGCTACTGGCAAGTTCAGCAGGCAGGCACTGAGTTTCTCACCAACCTGGCGGCCGGAGCTGTTATTGATCACGAGTCAGACTCTTGCCTCCAGGATGCAGGCAAGGCTGCTGTGAAAGACTTCTGTTTGAAGACCGGAATCAATCTTGCCGGTTTTGACCTGCTGTTTTCAGTCGATGAAGCGCAGCCCGGCCCGGTTTTTCTTGAAATCAACTATTTTTTTGGAAGAAGGGGCTTCGGGGGGTCCTTAAAGTATTACGACTTAGTAGAAAAAGCAGTAAGACTTTGGCTCGAAAGCATCGGGTTGGGGCTCGTTCAAGAAAGTTCGCATTTTTGCGCGAGCCCTTAGGCCTTTGAACTCCTTGGCCCGCAGCTCCTTGGCTTTTTTGTCTCGTGTCTGTCCTGGTATGGGCGTGATTGCCTGGTGCGGCGGGATGTAGGCTTTTTTCGTCTTCGCACGTAAGGCTTGGAGCGATCTCGTTCGTACCAATCATCCCCGGCCCATTTGACTTCTATTTTCTCTCCGGCAAACTTTTCCACGGCTTCCAGATAGTATACGTATGTCTCGCAAGCAAGCGCGATGGATCTGCCCGTCTTGCCGGCCCTACCGGTCCGTCCGATCCTGTGCACATAGTCTTCCGGGTCTTGGGGAATGTCGTAATTAATGACTATATCGATGTCTTCCACGTGGATGCCCCGTGAAGCCACGTCTGTGGCCACCAGAATCTTGACCTCTCCTGCCTTGAATCGCTGCATAATCCTCAAGCGCTTCTTCTGATTCACGGTACCGGTAATACCAACGGCAGAAAGGCCGTTACCTTTCAGCTTGCGGGCAAGCATGTCTACGCCGGTGCGTGTGTTGGCAAAAATCAGGACTCTGTTCCATGTCTCACGCTTCAGAATGCCGAGCAAAAGCCTTAGCTTCACATTGTTTCCCACGTGGTACAAGACCTGGTCTATCTCTTCTACCGTAATCCTTTCGGTGTCGGCAAACACTTCCTGTGGGTTGTTCATGTACTCATAGGCCAATTCCATAACCGCGTACGAAAGGGTGGCGGAAAAAAGCATGGACTGCCGCTTGCTATAACGCGGCAATCTTCTGAGAATGTATCGCACATCTTTCATAAAGCCCATGTCAAAGAGCCGATCTGCCTCATCAACGACCAAGATGCGAACGTTCTTTGTGAGGAAGATTTTTTGCTTCATGTAATCAATAAGACGGCCAGGGGTGGCGACAACGATATCAACCCCTTCACGAAGGGCCTTTTCTTGTTTCTGGTAGTCCATGCCACCAAAGACCGGCAGGACCCTAAAGGGGGTATGACTTCCCAGGAGTTTGGCCTCATCAGAGATTTGAAGGGCTAGCTCGCGAGTCGGGGCGATTATCAGCGAGCGGGGACCTCGACCTTTTGGTGCAGGCTGTCTTGTCAGCCGATCGAAGATGGTGATAAGAAAGGCGGCTGTTTTTCCAGTGCCGGTCTGCGCCTGGCCTGCGATATCATTGCCTTTCAGGGTTAGGGGCAATGCAAGGGTCTGAATGGGCGTGCATTTTGTGAACCCTGCGGTGTCTATCCCTTTCAAGACATTTTCGGAAAGATTGAACTCAGAAAACAGAACGTCTTTGGTATGTACATCAGCAGCTGTCATAGTCATGAGGCCTCAACCCTTAAGTATAGAGCACATGTGGCGTGTTTGCAACGGCCTTCCCCTTTTTTCTTGAAATCTCCAAGGCGGTTGGCTAGACTCCACGTCAGCAAGGCTTTCAAGGCCCACCTCAAGAGAACACATTGGCAAGGTATCCGGTTTGGACCCATTTGTTTCTGAGACCACTGACATTGAAATAAAGCAGGAGCGGCACAAGGCCCGGGAACTCAGACAGTCCCAATGGTGGAAGCGTCAACTGGCCCGCGGCCGTTGCTACTACTGCGACACGTCTTTTCCCCCTCGCCAGCTCACCATGGACCACATTGTGCCCCTTTCCCGAGGTGGCAAATCCAAGAAAGGCAACGTGGTTACTGCCTGCAGGGATTGCAACAACAAGAAAAAATACATGCTCCCTGTTGAGTGGGAAGAATATCTGGCATCGCTTACTGGAAGTGGCGGCTGATGATCTCCAGGGGCACCTTGGATGTGTAGGGAACAAATGCCAGGCTGACCCTGCCCTGATCGTTGATTCTCTGCAAGATCTCGTCGGCCTCAAAGGAAGGAATCTGTCGGCCGGTACCCCAGTCAGACATTTGAACCTTCATTAGCACCTTGTGACCATCGTCTATGAGGTTGAGCAGGGTTGCGGTCATATCGGAGATCTTCTCGTAGGCGGCGGTTTCACTCAGATGAAGTTCTTTTCTTATCTGTCTGTGGTAGGCCATGATGGCATAGTAGTCAATGGGCAACCTTGTGGCTTCAGCCAGGCTCTGGGACAACCACGCCAGGGCGTTTTGAGGATCAGTTACCGCTTCGTACATGAAATTCATCGCGATCTCGATTTCCGGGTTCACTGTCTTTGCTGCCAGGATCAACCGGTGGGCAAAATCCAGCATCTTTCTGTTCTTCCACCGTGACCACACCCAGAATGTGTCGGAATATTTGGCCACACGCCAGCGCCCGGTTGAAGTCTGAAACACTGCCCCATAAAGGGTCTGAGGGTCCAGTACCCGGCCTGTTTCTTCCTTAAACAAGGCTGCTGCCTTTCCACAAAAATCCTCGTACTGGTACATCACCAGGTCGTCCTGGAACAATATTCCGTCGATTCCCGACCTGACCACATCCCGAAAAAGGCCTTTCAGCCTTTGTTCAACGCGCTCGTCGAATATACTCCACATGCGGACCCGCTCAAAAGACCGTGTGCCGAAACGATACCGAAGGGCCCTGGAGGAATTAGGGTCAGGGAGGTCAAGCGGCATCTTGCGGGTTTCCATCCAGGCAAAGACCTTCAGGCCGTGCTGATGCCCGATGGACACGATGTCTGCCAAAACCGGATCTACCACAGGTGCGTGCGCGGTCTCAAAGTAGACCCCCTCTTTGCACCGCAGCCGGGCAAAGCCATACGGCCTGTCACCCCTGTTCTGAAAAGCACGAACAATCAGGGTGTTTACGCCGGCATCCTTGAGATCCCCGATGGATTTTGCCAACTGCGCGTAATCCCTGTCTCTGAAGACAAGAACCTGCGCCCCCAGCAGGCGCCGGGTGGAGGGCAAATACTGTTTCTCCGGCAAGATTCTGGCTTCGGCCACTGAGACCACTGGAGACTCCTTGAAGCTTAGATCCGGCCCAAAAAACTGTTTGCCCAAGAATACACCCAGGCAAGCTGCCAGCAAGACTATCAACAAGTCCAGACCTGTTTTTCGACTTAAACGCCCCATAGAGTCCTTTGGAATCCGGTTAGCCCGTTGTGCCCGTTGGCCGGTATCCGGCAAAAACGGAATTGGGCCACCTCCCCTACGACAACGGGGGCGGGCTTGTCAAGGAAAATATACTATATGTGGTGTGGTTGGGGCTAAGCCTGTCCAATATATAGGCATCGTTCCTTTTGTCTTGTAGAGCACAGGGTAGTCGTGATTTATGAGTGTGCATGAAGATCGGGACAGTCGCCTTGGATAACCCCCTTATTCTGGCCCCCATGGCCGGTATCACACAACTGCCCTTTCGACGATTGGCCAAGGAGGCCGGGTGTGGCCTGGTTGTGTCTGAGATGATCAGTGCGCACGGCCTTGTGCACGGCGGGAGAAAGACCGCGGAACTCCTTGAGAGTGATCCCGCAGAAAGACCCCTTTCGGTCCAGATATTCGGGGCAGACCCGCACATCATGATGGAAGCAGCCCGGATAGTTCAGGCCCGTGGTGCTGACCTTCTGGACATCAACCTGGGCTGTTCGGTTCGAAAGATCATCAGGCAGGGGGCCGGAGCGGCTTTGATGCGTGAGCCAAAAACACTTGAAGCCGTATTGAAAAAAATCCGTCCCGCGGTTAGCCTGCCTTTGACTGTTAAGATACGCTCAGGCTGGGATCATTCGGGCGATCAGGCCGTGGCCGTGGGGCGTATTGCTGAAGACTGCGGAGTTGACGCTGTGGCCATTCACCCGAGAACAGCCGTTCAAGGCTTTGGCGGCACAGCGGACTGGTCGCTCATCGCAAGGTTGAAGGAGTCTGTCTCGATCCCGGTCATAGGAAACGGTGATATACAAGGGCCTGATGATGTCCTTAGAATGCAGCGCCAGACCAGCTGCGACGCTGTAATGATCGGTCGAGCTTCCATGGGAAATCCCTGGATCTTTTCCCAGGCCTTAGACCTTCTCCAGGCAAGACCCCCCAGACCCGTGGAGCTATCTACGCGCCTTCAAGTAGCACTGCGCTTTATCGACCATATGGTGGGCCATTTCGGAGAGACCAGAGCTGTGTACATGATGCGAAGTCGTCTGGGTTGGTTTGTCAAGGCGCTTCCTGGGTGCGGCAGTTTCCGGGCCACCATAGTCCGCCTGACATCTCGCCAAGAGATGATAGACGCAGTGGAGAGCTATTTCGAGGGACTCCGGACTTTAGCGACTTCCTAACTCAAGTTTCGCACGCCCTGCCTTCATCGGATGCTCGACAGCAGGGAGGGTGGGACTGTTTTGGGTGTGAATTTGGCTGAACCGAACTCAGTCGCCCGGTCATGCAATTTTCCTACAGACGATATGAAAGGCGCTGCTGCCGTGTGGGCCAGTATTTGGGATTATTGAGTCGCCCGAGGCCCTTCGTAGGTGTTCCCGGCTATTTTCCAGGGCTCAGTGAAAAACGTGTGGGGGAGAGGCTTGCACCGGAAAAATTCCGTTTTGACGCAGGAGGGATTCGTCCCGGCGACTTCGAGTGCGGATCCAGCGTTCGTAAATGCGTAGCAAGTCTACTGCGTGTTGGGGGCCGTCAGAGGCAGCCACTTCAGCCAGCACATCCATGAGTTGGAGGAACTTTTCACTTAACTCGTCAAAGACTTCCTCTCGCCTCCATTTGACCACCCGGGCTGCCAGCAAATCAAGGAGGTTTTGGTAAGATGTTCGGCCCAGACCGGCATAGTAGTCAATGTCTACAAGGGATCTCTGAAAGCTGTCGGGAAAGTATCCTGTGAGAAAAAGCGTGGTGTCTCCAATATATTTCAGAATAAGCGCACGCCTGTCACTCGGCTCTTTTTGGCTCTTTAATAGCAGTTCAGCAAAGGCTCCTGTTTCGCTTGCAAAGCGCCTTGTAGCCAGAGCCTTGACATCGGAATAGCGAAGCAGAAGATCTACCACATAGAATTCCGTTTCGCCTGAAATACTCACATGAAGCCGTTGAGTCGCTTTTTCTACGGCGTTCTTGAAGTGTTCGGCTAGCCCTTCGGTCTCCAGTTGTGTCATTGGTTCCTTCCTGGTTTGGATCTCCACCGATCAGACGCTGAGAAGTAAAAAGTTGTCAGATTATGCAAAAGTCTCATCGTTGTCGTAAATGTTGAACTGCAACATTTGTGCCTCCATGATGGCTCCCATCCTAACCCTCCAAAAGAACGGAGAATCTTCTCGCCGCGCAGGGACTGGGCACAGGCATATGCCTTTCTAACGGAATTTTTTGCCCCTGTTTTTATCTCAGACGGGCAAAAAAGGCTCGTATCCTCGTTAGTGTCCATCCGCAAATGAATCTTTGGATAATCGGCACTAACGTCAGTTTTCACTTCAGTCCCGACGGGTCGGGATTCGCAAGGTCAAGGACAATTCCGCAGGAGAGCGGAATTGGATCCGTCGAAGACGGACCCGAGAGGGCGAGGGGCATGGATGCCCCGAGTCAAATCAAGGGATTGCGCGGAGGCGTACATTTGGTACGTCGCACAAGCGATCCCGTAGATTGACGCCGAGATTGCGGAAAAGGGCCATTTCTGGATGGAAACTAGTTAATGGGGACTGGATTTCGTCTCGATTGCCGGGGACATGGTAGGCGGATTTGAAATATGTGCACTTTGGGTTGCAGGCACAGCCAACAAAGCCCAAGGCACGGTTTTTGCTTCTTATGGGGTGTCTAGCGACCCAGGGTCGCTCTTGCGGTCTGGCAGGGTGAATCAGGCATGGCTCAGCCGATCTGTCGGGGACAGACCTGTGTTGTTTCAGCTTCTGCAAAGGTATGGCAATATGAAGAAGAATTGGGATGATCCGTTTTCCGCTAAACTGGTTTGCAAGGTCCTGTTGAAAAGGAAACTCATAACCGAGGAGCAGGAGCAGGGGATCCACAAAAAGAGGAGTGGGCTTCAGGCAAAGCTGGAAAAATTGCGGGCCATGCAGCAGGCTTCCACTTCCTCGAAGGCCAGGATCTCATGTCCTGTAACCATCGTGGACGTGATCAGTGCTCTTAATCTGGACAGAGCGGATGATCCCGAGAAGACCTTGGACGAGGATGTGATCTATCAGTCTCTGGCAAAGGCATGGGGGGTCGCCTATAAAAAGATTGATCCCCTGAAGTTGGATCTCAACCTGGTGACTGGTTCTATCCCCCATTCGTTTGCCATGAAACACCTGGTCCTTCCTATCGCAGTCAAGGACGGGTGTGTGACCGTGGCAATGGCCAATCCCTTCGATGTGGAGGTTATGGAAGATATTGAACGCGTAACCCACATGAAGGTCAATCCTGTAGTCAGCTCCAAAAACGATATCATCAAAATCATTGACGAATTCTTTGGTTTCAAGCGTTCCATTGCTGCAGCAGAAAATCAGTTTGCCGGGCCCTCAGTCGATCTAGGCAACCTAGAGCAGTATGTGCGGCTAAAGTCTGCAGACGAACTCCCCTCCAATGACCAGCACATAGTCAACGCCGTAAATCACCTCCTGAGCTATGCCCTTGACCAAGGGGCAAGCGATGTCCATGTAGAGCCCAAAAGGGACGCATGTCTGGTGAGGATGCGCATTGATGGCGTTTTGCATACGGTTCATAGTCTTCCAAAAAACGTGCATCTTGCTCTCATCAGTCGCATAAAGAACCTCTCTCGGCTTGACATGGCTGAAAAGAGAAGGCCTCAAGACGGACGGATGAAGACCAACAGGGGAGGAGTGGAGGCAGAAATTCGGGTGTCCACGATTCCCGTGGCTTTTGGGGAAAAGATTGTCATGAGGATCATGGCCCCGGATATCCTTTTCCAGGACCTTGAAAAACTCGGGTTCACATCTGCGGACCTAATCCGCTACCAGCAGTTTATCAACATGCCACACGGGATTGTGCTGGTGTGCGGTCCCACCGGCAGTGGGAAATCCACTACCCTTTATTCAACCCTTCACACTCTGTCAACGCCCGAGATCAATATCACGACCGTTGAAGATCCCATAGAGATGGTGCACGAGGACTTCAACCAGATTGCCATCCAATCCGCTGTAGGCGTGACTTTCGGATCCATCTTGAGGAACATTCTCAGGCAGGACCCGGATATTATTATGATCGGCGAAATGAGGGACCTTGAAACCGCTGAAAATGCTGTTCAGGGGGCGTTGACCGGACATCTGGTCCTGTCCACCCTGCACACGAATGATGCCCCTTCAGCCATTACAAGACTCATTGACCTGGGGGTGCCCTCATTTCTGATTCAGGCAACGCTGATAGGCGTGCTGGCCCAGCGGCTGGTCCGGAAGATATGCACTCACTGTAAAGAATGCTTTGAGATAGACAGCAAAGAACTCACTGCCTTAGGCCTGAAACTACGCAACGAGGGCAAGATAAAGCTGAATCGGGGAAAGGGCTGTGTCAAGTGCCGGGGCACTGGTTATTCAGGTAGGACCGGAATCTTTGAGGCACTGCCTTTCTCGGAAGGCATGAAGAAAATGACAACGGGAGAGACCGACCTGGAAACCCTTCGCCTCAAGGCCAGGAAAGAGGGGATGGTCACCCTTCGGGAAAACGGTATCAAAAAGCTGTTAGAGGGAAAGACCACTTACCAAGAGGTTCTCAGGGTCACGTGGGAGCAGGCATAGAGGACGCCGGCTTTCACCGCAGTCCCGCACAGCGGGATACGTTGAGGATTGAAATCTGAGTCTGACGCAGAGATTGCGAAAAACAGCCATTCTCCGACAGCCTCCTAGTCCAGGACCTGCCTAATGCTCTTCGACAGCTCTTTCATGGTGAAGGGCTTTTGAATGAAGCGGTCACAGCCGCGATCCAATATCTCTTTTGCCTGGCCTTCTATGCTGTGTCCTGTTGAAAGAAGTACCTTCATATCGGGGTTGATTTCTTTCATCCTGTCATAGGTCTCGCCACCGCCCATGTCCGGCATGATCATGTCCAAGATCACCAGATCAATTCTGTCAATGTTTGCTTCATAGATCTCAACGGCCTCCTTGCCGCCTTTGGCGGCCAACACAGAGTAACCCATCAACTCAAGCATGTCGCGGCCAACCTCAACGAACATAGCCTCATCATCTACGAGCAGTATAGTCTCGGTGCCTTTCAAAAGCTCATCTGAGGACTGCGGTTCTTCTGCCAGGTCCTTTTCAGGTGCCGGCAGGTAGATACTAAAGGTGGTTCCACGCCCTTTCTTGGAACCAACATCAATGTAGCCGCCGTGACCCTCGATAATGCCATGGGCTGCGGCCAAGCCGAGGCCGCTGCTCGTTTTCTTGGTAGTAAAGAATGGCTCGAATATGCGGGCCATGGCATGGTCGTCCATGCCTGTTCCAGTGTCTGAAACCTCAAGCAGGACATAGTTGCCCGGTCTTGGATTATGCACCTCAATCTCCATGTGCTTGTGGCTCACGGCCTTAGTTTCAAAGCTCAGATTGCCTTTGCCAGCCATGGCCTCTGCAGCGTTCGTACACACATTGCTCAGGGCCTGTTGAATTTGTCCACGGTCTCCTTCTACCAAAGAAAGGTCATCAGCGAGCCGTCGATGTATCGTGATGTTTTTTTTGGTCCTGCCAAGCACCTCACAGGCCTCCTGCACCAATCGGTTCACGTTGATGGGCTTGACTTCATATTTTCCCTGCCCGGAATATCCAAGAAGCTGTGAGCTCAGCATTGATCCTCTTTGAGCCTGCTGTTCGATGGTTCTCAGGTTTGCGTAGTGTGGGTGCATGGCATCTATGTCGAACAGCATCAAGGATGCATTGCCCTGAATAATGGAAAGCAGGTTGTTGAAATCATTGGCAATGCCGCGTGCAAGAGTGGCAATTGCCCTCATCTTTTCAGCTTGCTGGAGTTGTTCCTGAAGCTTCTTCTTTTCTGCCTCTGCTCGCTTGCGCTCGGTGGTCACACGAAAATATACTGAGATGCCATCTTCTCGCGGATAGACTCTGACTTTATACCAGTCTTCGTAGGGTTTGACGGCGAAGTATGTTTCAAAGGAAAGGGGAGTTTTTTCTTCCATCACTTGAGTATACTTTTCCTCAAAGATCGATCCCTTGGCCTCAGAGAAAGCCTCAAAAAGGTTGTGCCCGAGAACCTGCCAACTGCTTCGGCCCAATAGGCGCTCTGCCGCCCTATTGAAGTAGGTGACAACAAACTGATGATCCAGCGAGAAAAAGCCATCACTAATGCTTTCCAGCATATCGAGTACTGCAATGTTGGATTGTTCCAGTGACTCCTTTGCCTGTTTGTACTCAACGGCCTTGTCTTCTAACTCCTTTACTCCTTGTTGGAGCTCTTCGTAAGTTGGTTTCCTGGCCATGGGATAATTCCTTTCCTTTGTCCCCAACAGCGAAACCTTTACAAAACGCCCTCTTTTGCCCAATTGAGCGTTATGCTTCACGCCGTGTCGGCGTCAGACTCAAATCCTAATCCTCGAAATACTCAATGTCTTCCTGTGGTTGAACTTTTCGCCTGCCTTGGCCTTGAACAAAATTGAACATTTTTCAAAGGTCTCGAAGCCTTTTCCAGTCCCATAGGGCGCTGCCTTCTATCATGTCATGGAATTTGATGTCATAATCGGGCCTCATACCTTAGACCGCCACGGATTGTCAAGCTGCGAACACGCTAAAGTTGAGCTAAGTTCCTGTCGATAGTGAGTTAAATCACTATTCCCTTAACCCAGGGATGGGTTCAACCATACCCTGACTGCAAGTTCCAAGGGAACACCCGGGAGGTTTGCCGCAATGCCAGCTCAGGACACGTCCCCTCAAGGAGCCAAAGACCTCCCTGGCCAATCTATACAGAAGATGGCCGTGCTTTTTACTGATGTGGTCGGTTCAAGCAAGTTCTTTAAGTCCCACGGTGATGTGGAAGGCCGTCAAATGCTCAAACGGCATCAAGGCCTGGCTTCGGCGGCCGTGAGTCAGCACGGCGGCATTGTAGTGAAGACCTTGGGTGATTCGGCCATGGCCTATTTTATGGACGCCGAAGAGGCCCTGAAGTGTGCGATAAGGATACAAGAAGCGTTGCGGAAGGACAACCAGCAGACAGATTCAGGCAATCAGACTCATATCCGAATCGGCATTCACTACGGCAATGGTATAGTTGAAGACAACGACATATTTGGCAATGTTGTGAACATGGCGGCAAAAGTGATTCCCGTGGTAGGCGTTGATGAAATCTATGTATCCGGGGAAGTTCATAAGCTGGTTCATGATTTTGCTCATGTCAGTTTTGAATTGGTCGATCTTTCAGGCAAGAGCGAGGCGCCCGAAGGGGTTGTTCTGTACAGGGCCATATGGGAAGAGGGCGTCAAGATCGACCCGATCCACAAGATCCTTCTCTATCTGAAACCCATATGGAACCTGGCCAACGATGACTTTTCCGAACTGTGGGATCGCTTGTTTGCACAGAAGGATAGTATGTGGGGTGGCAAGGTCGAGAATGAAAGTATTCTTTCGGACCGGTCTGTTGCCTTTATCTTGGCTACAGTCCCAGCCGCCATGACTGTAGCTCAGGAGGTGAACGGGCATATCAGCAAAGCCTTGTCGCAGGGCGAGGGTGCGACGATCTGTCCCGTACACATGATCATAGATTCAGGGCCATATCTCGGGGATGAAAAGGTAGTCGTGGACGGTCTCAAGGTCAATTGGGAAGACATTGATCCGGGTGAAATCTATGTATCGTCAGCTGCTTATGAGCTGGCACCCAACAAGGAGATTCTTTCCGTTGACTCTGAGCCTGGCACAAAAAGCCCCGGGGCGTTATACAAACTTGTCTTGGAAAAGGACTCGGACTCGACTAGTCCACGTCTGTTTTCGTACCACGATGCCCTGACCCAGGGCAAGAACCGGCCCTGCTTCTACTGCGGTGACAGAAGACATCTTGCGGTAGCCTGTCCTTCCAAAAGCCTGCCTCCGATAACCCGGGCCCTGAATCAGCTGGGCTATCTTTCCTTTGACACAATCAACAAACTCTTTTTTGATTATGTGGCTGGAGGAAGATCAGATCCAAGGCCAGCAGGGGGGGCTAAGACACAGGCTGGCAGGTCAGCTCGCTTGGCCTATCATGCGTATTATGATCTAAAGAGAGTGTTTCAACTCCGCTTTTTCATGAATATCTGGAACGCCAAGGAAGGCGATTGGGAGAAATGCAAGCAAACCAGTGTCATGGCAGAGGAAAAAGGCGGAGATATCTGGATAGGCACGGATTGCCTGAGAGTCTCCAAGCTGGCCCAAGCTGAGATGTCTTTGGAAATGTCTTTGGCGAGGCACCCCACGGATTACAGGCCATACTGTGCCATGGGATTTCTGAATGTGGAAAAGCAGGACCTTCTGACAGCACAATACTATTTTGTCAAAGCGTTGGACTATACAAAGACGAAACCGCAAAAGATCCTTGTTCTTTTGTTGCTCTGCCGCCTTAATGATTTGGATAACCATCCGTTTGAGGCCGTTGACAGGGTTGGAGAAATCCTGGGGGTTGATTCTCGCTGCACCGAGGCCATGTATCAGGACGTCATATTCAAATTCAGGGAAAAGCAAGACACTCGGGCCGTCGCCAAGTTGGTCAAACTTATTCATCTGGACAGACAGTTTTTTGTCAATGCCCTAATTGATTCGGATCTGGCTCCCTTCAGCGAACTGATTCATCCCGTGCTCAAAGGCCTTTTTGAGGAGGTAAAAGCCGAGGCCCTGGAAATCTCCAGCAAGGCGGAAACCGAATACAACAAGTTGGAACAACTGCTTGGTGAAGAGGAAATAAAAGAGGCTCGGTCCGTGCGTTCAAATCTGGCGGAATTGTCAAAAACTGATGGCTACTTCACCTATTTGGACATTATCCACTATGGCAAATATCTAATTAATGTCAGTCGCAGGAGCCTGGAACAACGAAGAACAGATCTCGCAGAAGTCCTTTATGGATTGAATCGGCGAGTCAGGAAAAACTCTGTCTTGATCAGCAAATATCCCTATCGAAGCCTGATCGCCATGGTCTACCACAAATTGACATTGGTTGAGAAAAAGATAGGTGAGACACAGGAGATGTCCGCCTCAGACGATCCCAAGGAATTCAGACAGGCTTTTGACCGGCCTCAAGGACTCTCTGCGGAACTGGATGAAATCGAATCAAGGTTGAACAACTTAAAGAGTGTGCAAGTCGTGGCCTCATGTTTCAGGGCGTTTGTCAAAAGAGGCCTGATTTTCATGTCGGCAAATGTGCTTTTTGCAATCGCCATTTTTCCGGTTTTCGTCTATTACCTCAATATCGTTATGTTAAAATACAGGATGTCTCGCATTGACGACATCTGGGCATATCAAAAGGTGATTCTCATTGTCGGTGGGATATGCGCTCTTGTGCTGGCCTTTGCCAGAACCATCAAGAGCCTTGATAAAAAAGGTGGATAGACGCGTCACTATTGACCATTTAGAGCAGCTGGTGTATGTGTCGCATTCAGCTGGGGCTATGCAAAGGTCTAAGAAGACAGGAGGGGTTATGATGATGGCAAGACACACACAGGGGAGGTCGCTTTTTGCCGGTGCTTTGCTTGTGACCTTATTACTCTTGGGTCTAAACCAAACGGTTGTGGCTGATATGTCACTGACAGAGGCCAACAAGACCTATCCGGTGCGGTTTCAAGACTGGGTGTATGTGTATCTCAATAACGAGTTTATCCAGGCAACTGTTGGGGTGCCGGACTACTCCGTTGAAATGAGGACAAAGGTAGTCAGTGAAAAAGTTAGATTTGTCATAACCGGGTATTACTTCGATACGAAACTTGGAAATGATTGGTATCGACAGTACGGTTCTCAGCTTGAATCGAAAATTGCACTGCTGTGTCATACTTGGACGCAACAGGGATACCCCATAGGTCCGGATGATTTTGAAATACACATAGAAAAGGAAAAGATGGGACGCTAAACCCTAACGTGACGGTTACATGGTGTAGGGTTCCTGGGGAATCCGGTCTGGCTTGTCTCGGCACCAACAGAACTCGTAATTCAAGACCCCCATTGCCTATTCAGATTTTTCAAGAATTGGTACGGAGTAACGATCTTGATCGCGCCATACGATTTCAAACTGGTGAGATGCTGGTCACCGGAAATGATTATCCTGGCTTTGCCGGCTTGGGCACAGCGAATAAATTTGTCATCTGAAGGATCATCTCGGACAATCACGCGTCCAGGCTTGGCCGTGACAATTTCAAAATGGGGCAATATTTCATGGTAAAGTACAAAATCCAACTCTTCTCCGGACAACCTGAACTTGGGATAAGCCAAGACTCTCAGGTATTCCTCAAGGATTTGCTTGGAAGCCAGAGGCTGAATGCGCCCACTTTTCCACAATGCGATGAGCTCAGCTGGCTCTCCGCCGAACAATAGGGCAGAAATCACCACGTTGGTATCAATGACAACTCGCTTTACTTTGACCTTGCCCATTTTATCGCTTCAGCCACACAATCCTGTTTCAGCCCAAGCTTCCTAAGCTTAGATCTGATTCGGCTCAAATCGGTGTCATATACTCGCAGCGGTTTCAGCACGACGACGCCATCCTTTAGGTCCACATCGAAGTACTTCACGTCGGGCAACTGATCAATTACCTTCTTTGGAATGGTAATCTGATTCTTTGTTGTCAGCTTGGCAAGCATTTCCTTATCTCCTTACTTTCCGTTATTTAGAATATACTATATTCCAACAATCAGAAAAAGTCAACGGGCAAGCCGTCGATGGCATCCCAGCACTCTCCTATTTCTCAAAAGGATGATTTTGGCCCCAAAAAGGCCATTACAGGCCCCTATTTCACACAAATTCTGACAGTTTGTCTTGTCATGTCTGCCACTTGTCGTGGCCCGACCCCAAAGCCATATGCTGAGGCGTCAAACTAATTTACAAATGGATGTCCCCAATTTCCACTCAGTCTAAGTCGCTGTCCCACAAATTTGTGGGACAGGTAGAGCAAGTTTTCACAAAGCTACCTAAGTCCTTGGAATGGCGATCTTTTTACAACAACGACCTGTCAATTCTGATGGACATTTGCAAAGAGGTCCGGGAAATATCGATTCAAGATGGCTTGAACCGATCGCAGACCAGAGCGTTAGAGGCGCTAAAGACAGTATCTCAAGAAGAATTTCAAAGGATTACAGCCTATGGCCAAGGGTCTCCAAACTCGGTGATTGAACCGGATACCAGAGACTCTAGTCAAATTGAGCTTAAAGATCTGAGTGCCAGAGAGATTAAAGGTGTTGCCGAAAAAGCGGCTAAAAAAGAAAGCCTGACAGAACTCAATCGAGCCCGCGTCAGTCAAGCCTTCTGTCTGGAAAAGGTCATTGTCATGATGAGCCGACTGGGCATTTCTGTGGAAAGGATTGCAAAAAGACTTGATGTCCCCCAATAGACCATTTCTGACCATCTACCGAAAATGCCAGAACTGGCAAATCCGGTAAATGCTGATTTGTCCACAGGCTTCACGGTCCAGGGGTTGCTGAAAAGCATGGCTGGACAGAACCGATGGTATGGTCCATTGCTTTTGAAGGAAAAACCGAACCCTGTGGAAACCGTCGCGGTAGGAACTGCCGGTTGCCCGGCACCCCCCGCACAGATTCCAGCATGCGCTACTAACGCACTGGGCTCCTACCTCGGGTATGACGCGCAGGCGCTCCGAGGGACAAGCGCGCTTTCGGGACGTACATAAATATATAGATAAGTAGGGCTAAAGTGGGAGTTGGTTATATATTTATGTACGTCCCCATCTCGCCCAAAGGCCGGGGACAACCTTCAGACAAAATGACTGCTGAAAGCTCTGCTGAGTTTGCTGATTTGGATTCGCTAGCCAGAAATATTGACCAAAAGAAAGAAATCATTTGTTTTCTCTCAAAACGGTATTATTATTCGCATAATCAATAAAGGGCCGTCCTTGTTGACGGCCCGGTTTCGTTCTGAGGGAAGATCCATGTGTCAAAGGTGGCATCCTCACGTTTGGAACTATGAGAATTTCTTTGAAAGGAGGGTGTCACTATGGCCAGTGGAATTGTAAAGTGGTTTAATGACGGCAAGGGCTACGGCTTCATTGAGCAGG
>SDBT01004049.1_pt1 | contig 25010 bp, 58 predicted proteins | sample 2277101 | NCBI WGS metagenome assembly SDBT01 (sample SAMN10404973, study PRJNA504765) | marine sediment metagenome | isolation source: marine sediment core GS10_PC15, 103 cmbsf | place: Arctic Ocean: Southern Knipovich Ridge | collected 2010 | reverse complement strand
CTTGCAAAGGCAATGCTCTTTAGCGGTTGGTGGGGATTGGAAACTCGACCATCAGTTGGATAGTCCTGTGTGTATTCCTTTACCTAGGATTCTTAAGGTCATCACTACATTTCCCTTCGGTAAGCCCTTTCCCATAATCTGTTACCCCTTGGATAACACAGCCAGTAGAAAAACTGTGTACCAACTTCCGCTGAGCTACGAGCCCTTAATTATAATGATAGGGGGAGGATTCAAACCCCCGTTTACTTTGCGTTTTGCCTCAGAATAATGCAGAATGATGATCGGTCATTTAACTGTCTTATTCTAGTGATTTGAGCTTGACTAGTATTTGCTTCCAAACTACCCTATCCTATACTTCTAGAACTCTTCTCTATAACAGTTACAGCAGTAAAATTCTATGATTTCAGCATTCCATATATTATCCACAGTTTCTTCGTCAAATTTCTTTAATAATTCTCTTATAACATATAAATAATGAATATGACAATTACACTTTAAACAAAATCTATTGTTATTACTTAAAGGATATTCTAGATTTAATGCAGTTAAATGTACATCGCAGTTAAATCCTCTATCTATTCTATTGATTATAACACAAGTATAAACTGGAAGGTATCTCTTATATGGAGCACTTTCCGTATTATAAAGTTTAATGTTGTCTATAGGAGTTCCATTTATTGCTAATTTCTCTATTATATCTGGTAATTTTCTAAAAGTTAGCATGAGATTTATATCAGAGTTAAAACTCAATGAATAAACCGTTCCTATATATTCAAGCTCAAATTGACCACCATTAAATTCTGCATATAATTTCATAATATCACCATAATTAATAAGCCTTTGGAGGGATTCGAACCCACGTACCTCCGCTTACTTGTTCAATTTGTACACCCATACTCACCAGAACCGTTTAACAGGGAATCGAACCCATGGGAATTGAATTACAAGGCGGTTGCTTAACCAGACTTTAGCTTCAAAGGCAAGTCGCCAGTAAGGGAATCGAACCCTTCCCTCAAGAGCCACAATCTTGAATGCTACCACTACACCAACTAACGTATTAATTCACTATTTTTTAACTTTTAATATAAGATCTCTATTCTTAATTAATTCTAAAAAATTCTCTATATTAGAACCACAATGCTCTTTATAACCTACCCATATTTGGCTTCCGTAAATACAGTTAATGCTCCAGGATTTCCTGCTGACATTTTAATCATTACGTCTTGTAAAGTATTGTTTAAGTTTATTCTTTCGGTCATAATTACATCCTGTTTTTAATTTCTTCAATAATTTGTTTTGCTATTTTACATCTTTCTTTTCTAAGACCAGAAAGACTTAATCGCTCAATCAAACTTCCTTTTGCTCCACAAATTATAGGATCAACTTTACATACTGGTTTACAATCACAACCATTAGAATTAAGTGTTACTATACCATTATTAATAACTTCATCACAAAATGGACAGTAATCAAAAGCTAAACTCATTACTTGTTCAATATTATTATCATCTATGAGTTCTTCTATCTCTTTCCATTTTTCTTCATAAGTTTTTTTATATAAATTCTTTATTTCTTCCATTTTTATTCACTCTATTATTTGTATCCATTCTTTTTTCACTAGTGGTACACACAATTTTCCTATTTGTTTTGATACTAAAAGTTTATCTTGTTTGTCTAAAGTGTTCATCACACCTTCATGATCATCATTGAAGCTTTCCATTATATCTTTTCGGAAATCTCCCATAATCGTACCAAAACCTTGCTTTTTAGTCAAAAGTTCTGTATTTATCTTAGATAAAACATTATCTAATCTTTGGTGAGTAACGTAAGTAGATATTATATCGCATATTTTCTGTGCTTCTTCTGTTAACGGTCTTTTAGGAGCCCTCGGTCTTTTAGGAGCCCTTGACCTTTCATCGTAAATTTCATTTTTGCTTTTAAGAATAACTCTAGTACCATCTAATAATCGTTCTGGTCTAATTGTCTTTAATACCCATCCTTCACATATGTTATCTTCAATTTCTGGTAATCCTAATAAGTTTGGTATTGTTGTTTGAAATTTATTTGGATATTTCATACATTCTTCAAAACTTCCTTCCTTTAAAATTTGTGCTACAAAAAATCCAGCTTTTTCTAATATATTTACAGCACTGTAATAGTTTATGAACTCTCCATTAATCTTAATATCGTAAGCGTAAAAATAAATATCAGGTGAGTAAAATACACCTTTTTGAACTCTTTTGACGTTCATTACTTTCTCTACGTCTTTATGTGGATAAGTTCCCCCAATCAACTCTCCACATATAATAAGTTCAAAATCTTTAGCTCTTGTATCATTTTCAATGATTAGATAAGCATTATGTATCCTTTTAATGAGTGCTACTTTTATTCTATAATAATTATTAAAATTCGATTTTAATTTTCTCTTTCTTGACCAAAACTCAACTTTGGTTTTACTATCCCACACTACATCAAAATGAGCTCCATGAACTTTTTCAGTAATACACCATTCTCTTGATGGAATGGCTCCACCCTGTTCATAGATTTTATCTAAGGTTTTCTGATGGTCATAATTTTTTATGTCTTCATATTTTTCAAATTTTATCATTCAAAACCCCACCAATATCTGTAAAGAATTTCTAATAAGGAATCATATATATGAACGGTAGGATTACAATCACCCATTCCCCCCTCCAGTTTAAATGTAGTAATTTCTTGTAACTTTCCTTTAAATGTAAATATTAAATCCTTTACATTTTTATCTGTTTTAAGAAGAATATTTCCTTCCTTGTCTTTAATTTCTATCATTCTTCCTTGCCTCCTCCACGATATTTTCTTTTCAGTATATAATATTTATCCTCATTTTCCATATCTACTTCACCTTCGAGCATATTAAATAACCATTTTAAATCTTCCTCCTTGACAAGAATAAATCCTTGGAGAGGTTGTAATGATTCCACTTTCGATTTTCCTTCTTCATAGATAAATTCTGTAGGAGTTTCATAGCACCATTTACCATCTTTTTGATAAGCTCCTTGATGATCACATTCTCCATAAAATTTACATCCTTTACATAGATTAGTGGTGTGAAATTTACAACTTTCCATATATACTCCACAAAATTTTACCGTTTTTCCTTTTTCTATACAAGATTGACAACATGGAGAGGGTTTCGAGTCGAATATGGGAGAGACTATACTCCGCAAAGGTTTATCGGCAGTCTGACCTTCAACGAGCCTTTTGTTTTTATCCGATTTCTCGCCCTCTTTTAATAAGAAATAATCATTCATTTTGTTCAAATCACTCATTTTATTCAAATCCCTCTATTAATTCTATTACTTCTTTTCTTGTGAAAATATTCTGTTTTGACTCACTAAGAAAATTAATTATATCTCTAATAGCTTCAGAGTAACCTTCACCCTGTTGCTTTGAATTATGATCACTCATAGCATCATAAAGCTCTTCATATCCCATTTTAATCACCTATGTAGATACTTTTGTTATAATACGAACTCTATCACTAGCATAACTTCTATGTTGTCTTTGGAATATAATATCTGCTTTAAGTTGTTCTAATATGTCTTCTATACTTAGCTCATAACTTAACATCATATCTCTTTCAATCGTTATTGTCATTTAATTATCCCTCCATTTTTTGTTTATATACTTTAATTAAATCTCTAATTTCCTTAAGATAATAATCCTTATTATCTTTCATTAGAGCAGAATATACTAAATATTCTAATTGTTCAAATAACTCTTCTGCAAGGTTCTCACTGGTTTTTACTTCATCAAGATAACCCATCATTTTACCACCTCATTCTGTTTTTCACATTCTTTAAGTTTTGGACAATGATGACAATCACATTCATGAGTAGATGTATAAAAATGAAGCTTAAAACATTGTTTCCTACACTCTTCAATTTTACAACATTCTATTTCATCAGTATCTCCACCACCACAGTTCCTAAAAGTATAAAAATATATAGAAAAACACCTCTTTCTATCCATATAATTAGCTCCAGGATCTATATCATTTTCAAAATTAGGCATCTATTATCCCTCCCTTTTTAAAATTATTATAAATTTCTTCAACTTTTTTGTTAAATGCTTTAGCCTTTTCAATGATTTCTTGATATTCTAATTCGAGTAGCTCATAACCATCATACTGACCATAAGACTCAGCAGCCTTGAGTATAGCCATTAACATATCATGCGTATTCATTTTAATCTCCTCCATGGAAAGCTATACCTATTGAAACACACACAGCATTCTAATACAAAGATAGGATTTTTCCAAATCTCATAAAGCATCTCCTTTCCGAGTTTTATAAGTATTCCTTCTCTATGTGTACTGATAACAAAAGCACGAAACCTAAGAAACATATTACACCTACAACATTTACGTTTTTCAAAAAGTTTGACCATTTTAAACTACCTCTTTAAGCATAATGTTTGGGTTTAGAAGCCCATTGAAACACCAACAACATTCTAGTACAAAGATAGGATTTTTCCATATTTCTATAAGAAAGTCTAATCCAAATTTTTTTTTATTTTCCATTCTCTCTCTTATTGATTCTGGTGAGATAAAACCTTTCCAATATAACTTCTCGCCACATATATAGCATTCTCGTACTTTACATATTAATTCTTGGTTAATCCCTGCTAATAATTCCATCATAATTTATGCACTAATAATATTTCAAGCTTTTAATTCCTTTAACTCTACTTCTATCTCTAAGGAAATTTTTAAATTTGTTGAGTATAGTTTCTTCCTTTTCGACAGAGCCTAAAATTACCCTATACATCATAGGAGCAAATTCTGGATATTCTATATACCAATTTAATTCATTTATTAGTCTCCACTCCTCACGTTCTTCTCCTACATATCGAGTACCTTTAGTAATCCCTAAAAATGTCTTAACTTCCCCCATTCTCTTCCATATTTCTCTTAAGAGTTTTATACTACTTTTATTATTATCTTTAAAATTTAAATCTATTAAATCTTCGTAGTACATAAAGAAAATTTCATCATCATTACCCATTAAGAAAGGATTGGGTGGTATTCTTATCGAGTTATCTTCATAACCTTCAGGAGTAAGAAATTCCTCTGATGATGGAGCATTTAATTTAGGAATTTTTAATGTAGATTCTACATAATTAGCGAGTTTAAAGAGTCTATATAGATATAACTCCCATTTTTTGTAGTAGCCATTATACTTCCATTCTCGAGAGATTTTATTCATATTATATTAACCTCTAATTCTTTCATTAATAACCCATGAAAATCATGGTTTTTTATTGTCCACACTCTCAATTTCAAATCGTTAGACATGATAGCCCAAGTACAGTGAAATATAGGAATAGTAGTTTTCATGTATATAAAATCCCGTGTAGAAGGAATAGCTCTACAAGGATGAGAGTGAAAAATTGTAGTAGGTTTTCCGTATTCATTAATCCACTTGAGTAGCTGTTCTGGATTTTCCTCGGAAAAGTGAACCTGTGAGTGATCTCCAGTGATTATTTTTTTGAAGAGAGCGTTCTCTCTGAATAGATAGCCCGCTGCCTCGTTTGGTTTTTCAGCGAGAGTCCACTCAATCAACTGATTAAGTATTTCTTTCTTTAAGTAAAAGACTGTTCTCCTCTTTATGTATTAAATTTAGTAAATAACTTTTTCTCAAGTCTTTATTCCCTATATAGACAAGTTTAGGTATTAAAAACCTATCATTAACGTTATATACTTCAAAAACACCATGTAAATCATCTTTAAGAGAAAGAATGACTAAATCATCACTCTTATACTCAATCTTCTTATTGATTTTAATTGCTTCATTGATTAAAGCCTTTACTTCATTTAAAAAGATTCTTGCTTCGTCTAATACTTCTTTTTTTTCTGTGTTTTCCATCTTTTTATACCTCTAAAAAAATTGGGGAGTTTAAAGTCCCCCTGCTATGTGTGGAAGTATTTGTAGTTTATCACCTAGGACAACTAAATCATCCCAGTTAGCACTTTTACCATTTATCAAAGGTTTAAAAAGTTGTAAAGTCTCGGCTGAGAGAGTTTTACCTTTTAAAGAGTTTGTAAATAGTTCCATTGCTGTTTTTCCTTCTTCTTTAACTACAAGAGCTTCCTGTAAAAATAATTCTTCAAACAAAATTTCTTGTGTCATTTTAATTACAGCTCCAATAAAGAGTTTATCTCTTTATTTTTAGAGTTTATATCATTAAAACTGATACTTTTTTCCATTCATGGATTCTAATTTCTATAGTTTTCTGATGAGAAATAAATGGTATATAACTATCATGGTTTTTACCGATACCGATAGTAATAAAAGTTAGAGTAAAAATATCGTCTTTATCATTATACTTCCATTTTAAAAGTTTGTTTCTCCAGTGTACTGGTATGCCGAATTTTTGTAGAAAATTACAAAAACAACATACAAGCTTGAATTTTTTATCTAATAAATCAGCTTCTTTAAGTTTGTTTATTATGAAGATATAACCTTCATCGAGGATAGATTTACAATATACACATTGTCTGTCTTTTTTTGATAAAAGAGAGAAAAGATCTCCTATACCCCCACTAAGAGAGAAATCAAACTCGAAAATAAATCCATAGAGCCGATATATTTCAATACTGTTTAGGTCAGTCATCTATTAAATCACATCTACAATATTAAATGAGATATTTTTTCCCATTCGTGGATTCTAAAATCTACATGCTCACTTTGAAGGTATCCATTAAAAACTCCTCTAATAGAGAATCGTAAAGTAAGTATATCCATTCCTTCCTTATACTGCCATGAATTGTATTGTTCTGATAGGTGTAGTAATCCAAGTTTGTCCATAATATTACAAAAACAGCAGACCATTTTGAATTCTTTGTCCAGTAGACCACTATTTTTAAGACTTTGTATGATGAAAATATAACCTAACTCGAGTAATCTTGGGCAGTAAAAACAACGCCTTCTTTCTCTTGGTGTTATTTTATTTACTATTTCAAGAAGATTAAAATCAAAATGAAAAGTAAAAATCCATTTATTATTTATATTTATCATATTTTCTAAGATTTTCTATAGCTTTTTCAAGCTCTTTATTGTAGCATTCATCACAGAGCTTGTGTTTATAATTATAACTATCAAATTCTCTACCACATGTAATACAAATTGACATCATTAATCATCTTCTGCAAAGTAAGTTTCTATATCACATTCTGGACAATAATTCCATCCTTCTGGATAATCCATTGGATTCCCACAATCTGTACAACTTGTATTAGGCATTTTAATCACTTTTTACCCAGAACTTATAGATGAGGGGAGTCTTACTCCCCATCATCGTTGTTGTTGTGGGTGGGTTGGAAGGTGGTTTTTTTTTGATTTGCAGTCAGTAGTTGAGATAAAAATTGAGTAGAGTTTTTAATACAGTAGTCCTGTGTGTATTCTTTGCATCCAAAGTCATCACTACATGCCGTTTCTATAAAAACTCCAATTTTGAAAAGAAGGAGGTTTAACTACTAATGTCTGCTTAACAAGCGAAGTGCTTGTTGTAAATTTCCGCTGTTTTTGTTATTAATTCTAATCTTTGTTTCTTTGTATGTGGTAGTCCTGTAGGTCTAGAAATTTCCTCTAACTTAAACATATGTAATAGACTACCTAAAATTTCTTTTAAATCATCGTACATTTCAATTTTTTCTAATAAAACTTTTTCCTTTTTACACTCATATATTTCAGATTCACAGCTTTTTACTTCTTTAACTTCTTTAATTTTAGTTGTTATTTTATAATAATCATATCTTTTTGGAGATTTTTTAATGTCTTCTATTATCTGCTCTTTTGTTAAATAAGGAAACCACTCTTTTTTGAAAGCATATATAATTTCACCTTTAGCAATAACAACAATATCTCCTAATTTCTGGAGAGTTTTAATAATTTTATCTATATTGTCTGCTTTTATTATTGACATTTTTTCTCCTCTTTAATTTTCATTAAGAAATATTTAAAATTCTTTTTGCTCTTACCTTTCCAATATCTACAAGAAAATTTACCATGAGTAAGGTGGAAATAATCTTTCCTATTCCAATGAACACACCTACCTTTTTTAGCAAATAGTCTGTATTTAATGTAATAATTACATCTTTTACATTTTTCTATTGACATTTTTTCTCCTCTATTTCTTTTAATATTTCCTTGATCTTTTGATTATGCTCGTCTCTTATCTTCTTTAATTCATCGTATTTTTCAGCTCTATCAAGATTCCAGCATCTACTACACCAAAACTCGTTTTCATCTGTACCATAAAATTCCATGTTTTTATAATCTTCATCTGGTGTAATATCCCATGATACCCAAACGAGTTGGTGATTAACTTCAGCAGGATCTCCGCAGTTCTCACATTTAAGGTCGTGCTGTATTTCTTCTTCTTTTTTCTTATCGAAATGTTTTCCAGAAGAATCTTCATCTAATGCTTGATAAGGTATTAACTCTTCACTCATTTTTTTATTCACCTCCTTTTATTTTTAACTCCTTTTACTTTTAAAAAAATATATTTTATACCTTCCCAGTCTCTTTTGGTAAATTCTTTGATAGGTCTTTCTATCAATTTATCAAGATCTTTTATAAGGGAAGTTATATCTCCACATATACATTCTACAAAAAATATAGGTGGAAACCTCATATACTTTTTATATTCTACATTTATACCGATTAGGTATTCTAAATATTCTATAAAATTCATAAATGTCGAGTCTGATGCCTGATCAGGATTTTGATCTAAGAGTACGGGGGACCTCCCCTTATTATCGACACTACTCCTAAATTTCTATCCACAGATTTCTCGCTTATTTTTTTCCTAGAATAATTAATTTAACTTTCTTTCTAGTACAATCACCACACACTCCATGAGTAGAAGAGAGTAGTGCTTGTATTGGGTTCATTTCCTTCCCACATTGTTTACAGTTAGTCATAATAGATCATCTAATAAATCTTTTAGTTTAAAATACTTTTTCATGTCTCTATAATGACACTCTTGTATAATCTTCATTTCTGCCTCAGAAAATCCTGCATTTATTTCTATATATTCATCCCCAGCTTCATTTTCAACCCATTTTGTACTTTTTACAGCACATAATTTATCAAGATGGGCAAGAATAACCTTCTTTGCTTTTTCTAATTTATCTCCTTCGCTCATTGTTTTTTCCTCCAATTATGTAATTTTTATATGACTTTCTCCATTTTTCCTTGCTTCTCTTATCTTTATAATAAGTTCTTGTGTATATTTTGCGTGTTTTGTTTTTGCTTGTTGTATAGCTTTTCTTATACTTTCAATTTCTTGTATAGGATCACTTGTCTCTAATTCTAAGCCTCCCCATTCACCTGTATGATTACCACAGATAACACATATTCCTCCACAATCACTAGGATAATCTCTTACTGGGTTATCATCTTTATTACAAAGACCTTCAAGATCTAATATAAATTCTGATCGACATAATTTACATATTCTTTCACTTATATGCATTCTAACTCTCATAATTTAACATCCACCAGTTATAATTACTATTATAATTGATATTATAATACTGACAAGATACCCTATCCAAAAGCCAGTCCAAAAATCATCATTCATTTAAAATCTCCTCTTTGAGACATTTGGTATAAGTTTAATCCTTTTTACACGTCTGGCTTTACATTTAGGACATCTATATACTTCTTTTATATGTCTACCCCTTGTAGATGTATAGAGATAACTCATAGAAATACCACATTTACACATCATTTTTTTAAGTCTCCTCTTGGTAGAATGGGCATTCATATTCAAATCCTCTATTATAAACACAATCCTGGACTAAAACTCCTCCAGTTTTAACCACCATTGTTGTGGTATTAAAACACAGTTTAAATAATCTTCTGTGTTCTTTACTTGTGTTAATAAATTCAGTAATATATAATTCCTGACAATGTTTACATTTTTTCATTTTTAATCTCTCTTGCTCTTACTTGAAGTAAGTAAAAAATAAAGGAAAAAAAAATTACTTTCCTTTTAATTTCTCGTATAAAAAGAAAGCAATATTCGCTATATGTAATAACCTTCGTTGTTTATATTCATCATTTTCTGTCTCAAACTCAAATTTATCAATCTGATCTAACATATCATCTTCAAGCTCGTCTTCATCATAGTTTTTCCAAGAATCATCTTTATACTTGTCGTTTTCCTTCTCTTTTAGTATGGTTATTTGTTTCTTGTTAAACTCTAAAAAATTCTCAAAATCTTGTAATTCCATCATGTTTGTTCTTTCTTTCTCTTACTTGAAATAAGTAAAAATAAAGGAAAAAAAATTATTTAATTCTTTATTAATGTTTTCTCTATTTTAAACACAGCATCGTTGATTAATTGAATCATAGAGTATTTAAATTTCTCAAGTTGTTTAATTGTGTAAATAGCTTCTTTTCTGTCTATTTGACTCATTTTTAACCCTCCAATCTATCATTTTTAATATCGGAAATAATTGCGTTGTAGGTAAAAAGTGCTTCAAGTTCACAACACTTTACTTCATTCATTTTCTCCTGGCGTTCTTTCATCCTGTTCATTATATAGTCTTTCCTTTTTTTTAAGTAGACTAAAATTTTTTCACTAATATCTATAGTCATAATCATATCCTCTATCACAATATTCATCGTATAGCCAGTAGTTTCCTTTTTCATCTCTTATAATCAATTTCTCATCTTTAAGATTATAAAGAGAAATACTACCAGCATTTGTAAATTTACCTTTAGCGTAAAGATATGGTAAATAATCTATCTCATCTGAAACAGATACTGTATTTCTTACATCGTGATCTTCAGATCTAATCCATCTAAGAAATCTACGGTATTGTAAATTTTCTTTTTTAGAGTATGCTTCTGCTTCTGCTTTATTGTAAAATCCTTTATCCCAAACATAATATCGTAGATCTGATTCTACAACTGGAGTTCTTTTCCACAGTTTTCTTTCCCATCTACTTATTCGCTGTTGTTCTCTTTCTCTTAGCTTTCTTGGTAGAAATTTGTCGTAAATTAGTTTTAAAGCCACACTACCAGTAATTTCCTCGTCTGTAAAATATTTATCTCTTATTCTAAATATTATCTTATCAAGAAAATCAAATTTACCGTAAGTAGCTTCGTTTATTCTGCTGTTTATGATATAATCATCAAGAGACTTGACGACTTCAATGAAAAACCTTTTAAATTTTTCTTTGTCTTTACCTTTTACTAATCCTTTCATTATATCCATTATAATTGGAATGGATAATTTAGTGTCGAGTAGTCTGTAATCGTATCCATTATCTGCCCAAGCTTGAATGTTTGAGCAGTGCCCCCAAAATGCTTCTTGAGGAGTTAAGTGTGTAGCTTTTCTTTGTCCCTCAGACCTACCAGTAGCTTTAATTATTTGATCCATTGTCTCGTAGCCTTCCCATTCATCTAGTCTATCAACAGGAATTGAAATAATTAAATATTTACAATGGTAAAAATACTCTCCATTTACGTAAATTTTTGTCTCAGAGTTTTTTAATTTAAGACTAATGAACTCGTTTACAGTGAACTCCTGCAAGGTGTTTTGCCTCCTCAAATGATAATTTTAATAATTCTGTGTGTACTATCAATTCTAAAATTTTCTGGTCTACTGTATGTTCTCTTTTCTTCCAATTTCTAGCACTGTATTTATGACCAGATGTTGTAAAGGAGTGTTTTTTTGCTGTAATGTATTGATCAGTTGGAGTTTCGAAAGCTATCAATGTATTGTAGCTAAAATAGAGTTTAAATTCTCCTATTATAACACATATTGCCTTTTTACCAGAGGGAGTATTATAAGTATAATGATAACTTTTTAGTTTAATTCCAGTAATTTTTTATTTCACTTCCTTTTTTAATTTTAAGTTTCAAGAAAGGCAGGTATAGACGGTTGCTAGCACCCTCTTACACTCATTTAACGTCAGCGACCTTTTTCTTGCTTGAGCAGAAATTGCTCTTTAATTAAGTAATTTTTTAATTCTATCTGTTGATTTATACAGAGCATTTATTGCTCCTGTAGCATTTTTTAAATATTTATCATTCTCATACATTTTTATAATATCAATATTTTTTTGTAGCATCCTATTTATACGTTTTTTTAATAAAGAAATTATAATTTCTAATTCTGCAATGCCACACATATCAAACATATCTATCCATGCTTCTTCATTAACGATAACATCAACCAATTTACTCACTTCTTTAGTTTATGAAATTAACTACTTCGAAAGTATCTATTCCCATGAGAAGAGCAATAAAACTACCGTTATCGAATTTAACCCAAACTTGAGTAAATGGTTTGGATGGTAGATTTACTGTATTTATACTATCAACAGTGCCAAGATCTCCTCGATTGAGAGTTTTTCCAAAGCTAAGATCATTTTCCATGTTGATGAGTTTTATCCTTTTACCTATTAAATGTTCATACATTTTAATCATGTGGCAGGGCGAGTACGTACTCATGTTTTTCACATAGCTTAACACTATTTTTGTTGATAAGCTGTTCAACAGCCTGGTCTTGTATTATCCACATCTACTTACCAGGACTTTTCCCTTTTCCACATTACTCCGAAGTGGAGTTATCCTAAATATTTATTTAGATCAATTCCAAGCGCTTTTAAATCTTTCCTTATTATTATAAGCTCTTTAGCTTCTACTATTGTAATTTTAGTGTCTTTTTTACACACAATAGTAATAACTTGGAGTAAAAGCTCTATAATTTTAGTTTTTTCCATTTTAATTCCTCCTTAAATTATTTATAATTATTGAATTAACCAGCAAATTCAGTATTACTCCACATATCTCTTCACATTCCAAGAGTTTGTGATTGGAGTTGCCTTTGTATGCTTTTATTTCTGTCCGTTTTATCTCTCCAAGGAGTTCTCTTTTTATGACTAAAACAGAATAATATTCAAGGGATTCATTTGTTATATTAACCAATACATTTTTTAATTTTTCTTTTATTGTAGTCATTTTAACTCTCCTTGTGGGGTATTGGATCTATTTCTATTAGTGTGTGGCAGTTATCGCAGGCCGGTCCAGGAGCGTCCCATTCATCTCCTAAGAAAATAGGAGTATAATTTCCTTCAGTATCGTCTAATATTTTTTCTGCAGGTTCATAATCTTCCATGCAGTTTAAACAGTAGACAACACCATTTTCTGTATCTGCATAACCAGTGATCTCATAACTCTTTCTTAATTGGTGCATCATTTTATTTTCAACCTCATTCCTCTAGATAGAGGAAAACTACATATACAATCTGCTTTGAAGGAGTAAACATCCTTCTCACATGGTGGTATTTCTCCTTTAGTATTTCTCCTTATAATAGTACATAAGTATTCTATTAAGAATAAATTATTGATCTTTTCTGCTATTTTTATGTAGCCTGTATTACCATGAAGTTTATTAATGAAGATTATTATATTCCATTGGTATTTATCTCTAAAATTACAAGCTTTAGCATTACTTAGATCTCCTACAATAGGAGAAATTCCGAGTTCTAATTTCATATAATTTACCCTTTCACTACTGGCAAAGTCGAGTAGTATATCTTTATGCAGTTTTTACACTGTGTTCCCCAGCATCGATTTGGTCCGAGCATTAGGAGTCCTACTTCATCATCCTTTATTAAAGCATTACATCCATCGCATACTATTACAGAGTCTGGAATAGTAGGTAATTTTTCTGTAATTATCTCTCCATTTCTAACAGTAGTAAAACTCATACTTCTGTTTTTAAACATCTGATGATTTCTACTAACTATCTTAATGAAGGAGTTATCTTCTTCTTCTGACACAATATCAACCTCCTTATTTGTTGTATGGGTTTGGAATTATGGCTACAAACCCTGTTTTAAACTAAAAAAAATTTAGGTGGATTTCTCTTCTAAATAGAAATCCTGTATTTCTTTAGACTCTTTAAAAGTACGCATCAAGAAGTTTTGTATAGATTCTTTATCGGATTCATTAAACCTGTAATGACTTTTTATTACTATATTGAGTTCTCTCGTTTTTGATCACATCCTTTATAAAAATCATTTTAGTTCTCTCTTTGTCTTGATCGATTCGATCAAAAATAAAGGAAAAAAAATTATTTAAGATTTTTTTTTGTCTCCCATGAAATTATATCTCTAAGTTTATTCATAAACTCTAAATGATCTTCTGTTATAATTATTGGTGTTTTAGTCCAACCCAACATGTCATCCCTTAGTTGATAACGTATATTTTTGGTCACAGGATCTTTGTTTATTATAATTTTGAGATAAGTGGTCATTTTTATAACCTCCCTACGATTAATTGGTGTATTATTTCTGAGTAGATATTCTCAGGCATAATGTGGTGAGCTACCTCCCATGTAAAGCTAAACTGAGTAATTCTTTTGTTTAACTTGTGTACAAGATGCTCGATGTAATCTATAAAGTTTAACCTATCCTTCTCACTTACATCATTTTCAGTAATAATAAACGTGAATGTTCTATCAAACTCATCCTTCTGTTTACAGTATATTATTAGGCTGTCGATTTTATCCATTTAATTCACTCTCCATTATTTCTAAGAAAATTTCTCTGTCTTTACCAAGCAACAATTTTGAGTCAAGACCAAATCTCATTTGAGGATCTTCACTTCCATCTACGTGTTTTGTATTTTCTCTTAATTCAATGAGTAGCTTTCTAAGAAAATTATTTTGTTCTATTTGAGTCATTCCAGAATTCATTAGAACTCCAAAGTAATCCAAGCTTCGTTCTTTATCTTTAAACTCTTTAGCTACTCGTCCTTTCAGAGCAATAGCAGTGTAGACAGGGTTGTTTGGACCAAGGAATTCGTCAATCTCTGCACGATTTTCTGTTATGAATTTATCCCAGTTCATAATTTTTCTAATCCTCTTCTATATCATTTTACTTCTCTCTTTTTCTTGTTTGAAACAAACAAAATTAAAGGAAAAAAAAGATTTAAAAGCTGTATTTTTCTTTTAAGAATTTTCTGGTTATATATCTCATACAGTGGGATAAGTGAGGTAATGATCTGCTTACCATATCTTCAAATTCTTGATAGAATTGATAATTATGATGATCTTCTTTTGTATTTTCTCTTGTATGTGCGTATTCATGGCATAATACTTTCCATAATTTAAGCATTGCCTGTTCTTTGTTTTGTAAACCTTCAATAAAAACTCTGCTAATCATTATTTCTGAATGCCCATCTGTCCATCCATTAGCTATATCTGATAATCCTAAGAATATATCTCTTTTATATCTATCATTATCAAACTCAAAGGTCTTTTCAAAAATATATTCATTAAGTTCTAAACACATGTAGTAATATTGAACATTTTTTTTGAGCTTTGATAAATCTATTTTCTTATGATAACCTCTTCTTGAAAGTTCTTTTGTACTTTTGCTTAAAAAATCAAGATTTAAAAGAAAATTTTTCTTTATTCTCAGTATTTCTTGTTGAACTTTATCAGAAATAACTCTATAATCTTGTCTAAGACAATCATCGCTCCAAATATTTTTCCCTCCAAAGAGAACTCCCATGTTTGGGTTTTCAATAAGATCCTTAAAAGAAATTAGTTTTTCATTGGAGAGCGGAATGATCTTCTTATCATAAACAGAATCTAAGCTTATTTTTTTAGCAGAGAGTAATCTTAAAATGTTCTTTGCTTCCTCTATATTAAACCGATCTTTTTTACTCGCCATTAACTCTTCAATTTCATAAATGAAATAAAGTAAATCCTCTGTACTTTGACTAGCTTCTATTAATTCATTTCTAGCGAAATTCAGATCTAATTTGTTATATGACATTACACTGTACTTATAATTAGTAGTTTTAATGTCTCTAATAGCTAAGCCTCCGTTATAAATTTTACTTGTGTGGTCATTAGATGTGAATACGAAGTATTTATCATTAGAAAAGTCTTTAAATTCTTTTACATCTGGTTTATAAAGATCTCCATTTAGATAAATAGATACCCCAGTAGGTGGTAATACATCATGTTTTATGTGAAAGATAGTATTACTTATTCTCCATGGGTATATTTCACTATAAAGACTTATTATTATATCTGTTCCATTGATATTTTCCATAAATTTGTCTGTTTCTTCGAAAGTGTAATCTAGACTTTTCTTAATGTCTACAGTCATTACGCAGTTTTGAGTTTTCCATAAGATATTTCCAAAGTTAAAGATTTGACCTCTACCCATCCCAAAAGCTCCAGTCTTTTTACTGTTGTTTCTTTTCTCAGTAGTTCCAAAAACCCTAAAGTATTTGTCAATCTCTTCCTTATTCATTCCACAGCCATTGTCTATGAAACGAAGGCTTTTACTATTTACAATAACCTTTATTTCAGTAGCTCCAGCATCGAATGAGTTCTGGAAAAGCTCCTTAATTGCTTTGTTTAAAGAGCCTGTCTGTTTTGAGATTATATCTTTGAGTAAATTCTTTTTATCTATATCGAATTCTACTACTTGTTGCATGTAATTCATCTCCTTCTTTATGTGGTCAAACCAGCGATTAAGCTGGAAAATCGACCATGTATTAAAGAAAAAAAAATGTTTATTTAACTCTCTCTTTTATTTAACTCTATTTTAGTTCTACAATATGGACAATAGACAATTTCATTTTTATTTTTTAGAGCATATAATAACTCGTTTGTACGTGTGTTATTTTTAATTTTCTCTAATATTTGTTCACTCATTTTTTTCACCTTGTATTAAAGTAAAGAAAAAAAAATATTTAAATAATATTGGATATTGGATTATTCCATCCACAGAGTCCACAGTATTCTGCATCTGACTCGAGTGGGCTACCACAGCCACCACATTGAAATGTGTCGAAAACGGCTGCTTCTAAGAGTTCTAACAATTCTTCATCCGACATTTTATTTCACCTTAACAACACCATAAAGTTTCAAGCATATTTATTAAAAATTCCTCTACTTCATCAGTAGGAGATTTTGTCATGTATTTTTCACCAGAATCTGTTTCTGCTTGATAGTGTAATGGATCAAATCTAGTGTATATAACCAGTTTATCGTATAGAACTTTAAACTCTTCTAAATCAAATTCAAGTCTAATTGTTGTTGATTTTTTAATTTTAGATTTAATTTGTATCACCTCTTTGTTCTCTTCTCTAAATGAGAAAAAAATAAGGTTGGAGTATAAAACTCCTTTGTTAAGTCTGGCATTTTAATCCCTCTTTGAGAAATAGAATGTTCTTGTATGTATTGAATCAACGAGGTCAGCACACACAATTTTATAACCCTCCTGAATTAAGAGGGTAGCTATCTTATCAGCAAGTTTAGGATCATACTTTTCATAATTCATAACAATTTTAATTCTATTTTTTAGTTTTTCTACCATTATATTTCACCTATACTCTTAAACGCAGAACCTCATAAAACTCTTTTTTTCGTGTTTTATGTCAAGAGTAAAAAGAATATCTTTCTCTTCAAGACTTGAAAAAAGTTTCATAAATTCTATTTTTATACGTTTTAATTTTTTTTCTATTGACTTATCGAGTTTTTTTCCTGCTTTTGTTAAAGTCATTTTAATCATTCTTAGTATGTATATATGAGATTTAGAGTAGTTAACTCAAGGCTCTCCTCGACTTATGTCCTTAGCCATTGCCAGTGTTTATTTTTATGGGTACACACTTGCAAAACCCATTACCAATCGGGTGGCATAAGTGCCTTTCTCGGAGTAGGAGTAGTACTCACTACTCTTTCGAGTATTTAACCGAATATAGTCCACTGCTCGTAGTGGTATTTCTCACTTATATTTGCTTTGAATTTGTATAAAATTTCTTTCATTTTGGTTTTGTTGGAGTATATACCAACAATATCTCTATTTGGATCGAATATAACGTATCCTTCTATGTCGTTCATTTTAATCCTCCTCTATTTCGAGTATTTTTTTAGCGAGTAATTTAAACAAACAACCTGTTTCTTGAAGCTCAGTGAGAATACTTACTTTGCTCCAGTTAAGATTCTCAGAGATTTTATCGTTCATGTCTGTATCTGGCGAGTAGAGATGGTGGAGTTTATTTTCCAGTCCTTTTGTATCAGTTATCCGACCGAGTAGATCCATCAGCTCTATATATTTTTGTTGAGTTATGAATCCTTTGTATTCAGACATGATTTGGCGGAGTAGGAGTATGTCTACTACTTTGTCGCCTTTATTTAATTTTTGTTAATTTTCCATTTACTATTTGAAGGCCTTTGTAATAGATAGGAGTTCCGTAAGCTTCGTTCAGCCATTTGGAGTTTGGAGCATTCCGCTTAACTTCTACCCTTAATGAGATCTTCTGGAATTTGTACCTTCTGATCCTGTTCGGAAATTCCTTTTTCATGTGTCCAAAACGATCTTGTACAAATCCCTTCCCTATTAAGAAATCTTTTATTTCTTGTGGCTTCATGGGTTGGGCGAGTAGGAGTGTGTCTACTACTCTGTGCCCTCAATTTGCTTAATCATGTAGTTTATGAGAGTCTAATCCATTGATAGCTTGTCAATTTAACTCTCTGTCGGCACTACGAGCCTTTGGCGGAGTAGGAGTACGTGCTACTACTCTATCGCCTTGTAAAAAAGCGGAGTGAGCGAAGCTTTTTGATGCTTTTATTTTTTTTTAAAAAATGTTTAGAATAGGAATTATGGTTAATTCCTTTGATTAAATCTAGGTGATCCCTTACTAATTTTGATAGGTTTTATTTAACTAAGATCGTATCGACCAGACTTAATGATGTCCCATAAATTTGCCGCTGAATACTCTTCTCTGGGAATAACCTTCTTAGAATTTAGATCGATTGTTTCAGTAAAGCCTTTTTTCTCAATGATAGATCCTAAAATTTCTTTGTTTTCACGTACAACATCTAATTTTTCCTTTTTACTCATTGAAATGAAATCTAGTGGAGCTCTTATCTCATTTGGTAAATATGCTGTAAGTGCGTCTATCTGATCTTCATTCAATGGGTGCAATTCTTTATCAACAATCTTAAAAACTGCGTATTGATCTTCAACTTCTAAGGCTTTGATTATTGCCCATAAACCATCAAAATTAACAGCTTTGATTACTGTCTGATTAGTAAAAGTACATCTATCCTTAAGATATCTCTTAGTTATCGCTTTTTTTGCCATAAAATCAACCTTTTAGTGTGTTTTATCTTATTCCATGTAATTACATGAATATAATTAGTATTAGCTTTAATAAGCTTAATCTACTAATTGTTTTGAATAATTGACAATTTTATAATTATATTATCCTTAAAAGATCCCCCCCAAGCCGTTTAAGTTTGGGCAGAATTGGTAAGATGTGGGTATTATTTGGTCAAATATTAGGATTACAATTAAAAAAAATCTTATATTTCACGATCAACTTTTTGAAATGAGTAAATTAGATTAAAGATAAGTAAATTTCAGGTGCAGTATTATGAGATATTTTGCAGTTTTTAAAATTTATTGTTTTAACGTAAAATTAAAGGTTTAAATTAATTTCAATGAAATTACTTAACTAAAAGTTAAATATTGGTTAAAAGGTTAAAAAAAAGTAAAAAAAAGGTTATTTAGAACTAAAATTTCATTGATTTAAGATTAGTTTTTCTTTGTAAATATAATCTTTTACTTTGTTATCTTTGTTTATTCCCATTTCTAATATATCTTTGTAAAGATCGTTTAATTTCAAATACTTGTCAAACTTAATGATAGCTTTGAATAATGCTATTACGTTAATCTTTGATTCTTTATCGATGTATTCAATTTTAACGTTTTCATTAAGATTTAAGATCTCATCAAACTTACTTAGTTCTGTGTTAATTTCTTTTGTATAAATGGGCATTGATTTCATATATTGAATGTAAAGAGGTTTAACGTTATTACATGCCATCAAAATAAGTTCTTTGGGTGATCTAGGTTGATCAATTTTTCTAATTATTGTTTTCATAATGTAGTTTTCAATGTTTTCATGTAAAATTGATTGTATTAGTACGTTATGTGGGTTTAAACTCTTTAGATTCTTTTCTATCGTTGATCTTTGTAATTTTAAGAACTCTAGATATTGTTTTCTCAATGGTATTAATAGTTCTAGGGTATTAATTGCATCCTTTGTATATTTAGCTTGTGTCATATTTTTATGAATGAATTTTATATTATAAAATTGTTTCAAAGTTTTAATTTGGTTAAGTAATGCATCGATGCCATACGTTTTGAATAAATAAATTCGATTATTTGTTTCTTTGATTAAGTTAGCTAAGAATGAATTAAACTTATCCATGTAATTAGCTTTGATTTCTACTAAAAGATTTTTAAGAAATAATCGATGTTTTCTTTTGGTATAAAGTATTTGCGTGGTAGAACTATAGAATTTAGTTATTTTTCTCATTAAGTCAATGTTATATATGATATTACTTAGATTTCGATTAATCCTTTTTCTCAATGAATAATCCTTATATACGTTATTATTCCATGATGTAAATGATAGATATTTGTTTTTCTTGGCATTAATTATATTTGCGTAAGGATATATATGATTGAATTTAATGTTTAAGCTAGATTGAATGTTTTCTTTGAAATATTGTTTAAATGCATTAAAATTAGTTTTCTGATTGAAATAAGGATATTCATAAGTACATCTAATATAATCTTTGAAATTATCGAATCTATTAAGCTTAGATGCATTGATGCATGATTTCTTTAGCTTTTTAAGTATTCTTTGAAATGATAGTCTTTGATTAATTGAAGGTATATATTGATAGTGTATATAATACGATTTATTGAATTTCTTTTTGTTATAAGTATTCTCTCCTTCACTAATAACCTTAACTTGCCCATCAATTTTATGATTGTTAAAATGCCCATTTTTAAGGTTTTTAATGAATTTCTTATTAGACTTATTGCAGAATAGTGTGTTAATGTTTAAAAGGTTAAATTGTCTATCTGACATATCTAGGGCTCCACTTTCCATAAATGGCATTATTGATGATTTTAAAACTTCAGTAAGATTATTAGGATCGTTAGTATCTTTGTTTGATGTACTAGTTCCGTAATGTATTGAATATAATGTCTGTCTAAACTCTTCTTTGATTTTAAGTAATTTCTGATATAAAAGCTTATTTGATATTTTATTGTTTTTGATTTTAAGCTTATTGTATATTGAGATAAGATCTTTGTTATCTTTGATTAGTTCTTGCATATAATTGTACAGAATAAACTTATATTCTGAAAAGCTTTTATTCATTGACTTTGGAAAGATCCTAAGTTTTAAAAGCGTATTATGTTTGTTATCGTTCATAAAATTAAAGTATTCGATGCTATCAATTAACTCATTGACTAGTTTAAGATGTTTCATGGTTTTAATGCCAGCTAATCTAGTTTCATTGATTACATTAATGTTCCTTTGAACTTTGTAATTATCTTTGATATAATTGTATAAGTCAAAGCTTAAGTGTGTGTTATTTGATTCTAATAAGATTTCTAAGATAGTATCAATGACTTCTTGAAATAGTGTGTTTGATTTGTTGTTTGAATAGCGTTTAAGTAATATTTTGTTGATTTCTGAAGAGAAAAAGTCTATTTTATCAACTAAAAGCTTAGTTTTCTTAAAGTATCGATCTTTTATTATGTGTTTGAAATAAGCTTTGGCATCAATTCTTGCGTTTTTTATATGTCTAGCATATATTAGATTTAAGCCACTTTTAGTAGACTTATGTACTTTTGAAATTAAAGCTGGGTTATTTATTCCTTTGGATTTAAGTAATGAAATTAGAACTATTTTACGCTGATTTAATTTTTCCATATATTTGCTCACCTTTATTTTACACTAGGGTTATAAACTAGGTGTGCTGGTATAATACCTTCAACACTATCATGCACGATAGTGTTATAAGCCAGTCGTTGACTTTTATTTATATTTGGTTTATTTTGCATCATTTTATTTTACTTTACCTATTTTTGATAGTATTAACCTTTTTAAATGATTACTTATCTCATTTTTAGTAATGGGTAAATATTTTGTATTGAATGTATCATATATTCTTAAATCATGCATTTTATCGCATGTAATATCTTTTTTATATATGATTTCAATATTATATCTTACATTAATAAAGAAATAACTTACATCAAATTTTTCCTTATTTTTGTATTCACTTGGGTTTAATTTACTCATTTTAAGATCACTTTGATGTTGTTTAAGAATTTTTTAATTAAGACAATAGTTTTTAAGGATTTAAGTAATTGGATAATTTCCTTTGAATGATTTAATAACAAACTATTTCTTTCTACTCGACAATCAACCAATAAATAAAGTCTATCAAGTAATATATTCAATTTATAATTTCTATCCTTCAAAATGCCTTTTAATTTGGCTATCTTATTGATAAGAAAAGATTTCCTAAAATTAAAGCTTATATTGCTTTTATCGTTTATATAAATGTAAAATTTAGTAAAAACCTTTGAAACATATTTAGCTTTAATCTCATGCCATCTAAAGTCGTAATCTATTTCATGCTCTTCATCGTAATCGTGAAAGCCTCTATTATCGACTAGATGCATTAATTCATGGAACAGACTACTTTTAACTCTATTAAAGTTATTCTCATAACATTTAATTAGGATAATATGCCCATTTCTTTTACGTAGTGTTCCACTGAGATACTCTCCACTCACGTTTTCATGGTAAATGTTATAAGTTTTCTCGTCTATTAGGTATAAGTCTAATCTATCCAAGTCATTAAGATCTAGGTTCATATAATAAAGAAAAACTGCACTAGGTAGTATAAAATTATGAAACATTTCACGTTTAGAAAAATCCTTTGTACATCGAATGTTTAGTTTAGTTGTAATGTATATATGAAAAAATCTTTTAAATTGATTGAAATCATGTATATTGGTTTGTAGAACTTCTGGTATTTGATAGTAATTACTAACAATCTTAGGACAGTAAGTGTTAAATTCTTTAAGGATAGTGTTAAAATATTTTATAAATTCTATTATTTGCTCACCTTAACCTTATTTAGCTTAGAAATTATTCTAAAGGTATAATGTAATAAATACTGCTTAATAGGTCTAGATATGGTAAAAAACCATAATTCACGATTGTTTTCAGTAAATACAATTTTATTGTACGTATTCATTTAAAATCAGTTATTTAGTTTTATTTGGTTAAAGTAATTAGTTTTAACCTTAACTAATATATATTCATACTAAGTTAAATAATTATGTATTTATTGAATTATTTGTTAAATTAATGGGTATAATGGGGATAGGTGGGTTGAACTACCCACTGGAGCTGATATAACAAAATAACGTACTTTTTCCTATCTTTTTTATATACAAATATAATATATGATCGTATATGATCATGGGGATGATCCTTTTATTACATATTCTCTTTCCTCTACATATTAGGTAAAAAAAAGTACGTTATATTGTTATATTGGGGATCTTGGGTATTAGATGGGTATAAGTTGATTAAGTTTGATGGGGATCAAAGTAATAAGGTTGTATATTTTAGATTTGATTTAAATAAGGTATAAATAAGATTATAATGATATATGAGAAATATAAGGATAGGCATGGGGAGGGTATAAGGTCTGCCCACTCCGTCATCCCACCCACTACTTCTTCCAACGTGCATTGCACGTTATTGTCCTAATTGTCTACATTTTGTTTACTTTGTTTACACTTTAGTTGACACCACTAGACCGCAAGTGGGCACTAGCCTGCACCTCAAACCTGTTCGATAGCCATAGGTCTGCTGATATTACTCACCATGCCCACGTTAAATAGTAAGTTATATAAACTAACGATTTGACGCCTGAAGGTGGCACTAGGTGTGCTTATATAAGATCATTATATCTGGGTTAAGGTGATCGTTCTAAGAAAAACATTAAAAAAAGGATTGTTATATGGGGGATGCGGATGCGGGTCCCTCCCCCTAAAATTATCCATTTAAAGTATATATTTAATCCTTTCCCCATCATTAAACCCTTTCTGTTTTTCATTGTTTACATTTTGTTTACTTGTCTACATTTTGTAAACATTTAAATATAAATCCTACTAATACTATATTGATAGATTATGACAGAAAGTAAAATTATTTCTTTCCGTGTAAACGCCGATTTCGCCCTTGAGTTTGACGACTTCTGCAACAGAAATAAAATAACCAAAAAGGACGTTTTTACAAGGGCTATGAAATTTGTATTTAAAGCCGAGAAAAACAAAAAGGAAAATTAAAATGACTCATGAAAAAACCTGTTTGACATGTAACTATAAAGAAGTAAAATTTGACGTACCCCCTTGTTCTGAATGTGAAGACACACAGCACGATTTTATTATATACAGCAAATGGATGGAACGAAATGTCTGAACAAGAAGAAATTGAGAAATTTGAATATACTACCCTCGTCAAAATTAATCCTGGGGAATCAACTTTACCTATTGACACTGTAGCTGAATGGTCGAAAGGTTTTGGTTTGGTTAACTATGTAATTTATCTCTTAAGCAAATCTATATATATTGAAGAATATATTGACGAGCTTGGGATAAAACGAGAAGTGCCTAAAATTCATCCACAACTCTTATCCTTTATGCAGGAGAGACGGAGACTTCAAGATCAAATGTGGAAAATATCTGGTGGTGAAGCTCGAATGGAAGGTAAAAAAGAACTTTATAAGAAACAAGCTGATTTTATCTTTGAAATGTCTCAAGATAACGATTTTAAAGAAAAGCATAAAAAAAATATTAGGAAAATTTTAGAAGCTGAAATTTACAAGGAAGATTAAAATGAAACGTAAAGATAAAACATTATATAATAAAGATGGAGATATAATTGGGTTTACTTCTAAAGTACGCTTAATAGACAAGTATTGGCATCGTATTAAAATGTACTTTAAAAAAGAACATATTCGATGTTGTGCGTGTTATTGGTGTTTAAAAAAACGATTTACAAGTGATCTTACATGTCCGAAATGTA
>SDBT01004048.1_pt1 | contig 25012 bp, 28 predicted proteins | sample 2277101 | NCBI WGS metagenome assembly SDBT01 (sample SAMN10404973, study PRJNA504765) | marine sediment metagenome | isolation source: marine sediment core GS10_PC15, 103 cmbsf | place: Arctic Ocean: Southern Knipovich Ridge | collected 2010 | reverse complement strand
AAAACAAGCACGATCGAATAGAGGAGAGGAATGGGGGTCGTCGACAGCGGAGTCTTGAAAACGACGAACGATTCTTTTGGGTTCGTGTCATTCAACTGGGGTTCGTTAATGGTGGGGATGAGAGGGAATACTTCGTTCACGAAGGGGATGTCGTTGAAGATGGAGGGGTGGATCTGGGAGAGGACAGGGTCGACGTGGGTGACGGGCTCCTTCGGCGTCGACTCGATGCACAGGAGGCAGAGACCCGACGAGTTCTCGACCGTACCAGACTGACAACGGATGCAGATCATGATTTCTTGTTCAGGTACATGGCTGCGTCGGCCGCGTCGATAGTCTTACCGAGGCCGGCAGCACATCCAACCATACCATCGCTGGAGCGCCACCGCCGGACGCATTTCTTGATTCGCCGTGCTCCGTGACGGGTCGGACACCAGACGATGAACTCGTCGCCGCCGATGCGAGCGGACACTCTATCGGCTGCGCGTCCCCGGCCAGTCCGGGTGATGGAGTCCAGGAAGTCACCGAAGTCCTGGAGCACGGCGTCGCCGTAGTCGTGGCCGTCAGGCGAAGCGTCCTGGGCCTTCTTGAATCCGTTGAGGTCGCAGAAGACGAACCAGCCCTCGCGTGCGCTCGTCCTGCGCTCGAGCGCGCGGCGGTTCGGGAGGCCAGTCAGGCTGTCGGTCTCGGCCAGCTCTTGCCAGTCGTTACGTTCGGCTTCCAGCAGCTCGATCATCCGTAGCATCGCGGTCGTGCTCAGCATATGTGATCCTTCGACATTCATGGGGGCAATGCTTTAGCTGCCTCCGATTGAGAGGTTCGTACTTCCCATACCGAAGTGCCTGAAGGCCCTGCTGATACGCATCTGCTCCGTTGGACGGCAGCTCTCGACCTCGACCCCGAACTTCTCCAGGGACTTGTTCATTCGCAGCCGGAGCTTGTTGCCCAGGCGTGTGCCCTCTTCGGTTCGGCCCAGGAGGTCAGACCAGGAGGAGCCGGTGATGATGTCCTGCATCTCACCCTGGGCAGCCTCAGCCATGCTCTCGTCGGCGTCGTAGTTCTCGGTCTCGAACTTGCACACGTCGACGATGAAGTAGGTGAGGACCATGCCGACCTCGCACTGGTGACCGTCCTTGGTCTCCAGCGGGAGCGACTGAATGTCCAGGACCATACGGCTGACGTGGTGCTTCTCAATCTCGCTGAGGTTGGGGCAGTACCAGTGCAGCCCGCGCAGCCGGCAGATAGGCACGAACCAGCGCGTCGGGAGTAGGTGTACGCGTCGGCCGAATGGCAGGATGTTGCGCAGCAGGAGCCAGCGCACCCACACCGGACACGAACGCTTCAGCGGCCCGACCTCATACGGCTTGCGACCAGCGGGGTAGAACACGCCGCGCTCGTTCCACTGCACGATCTCGTAGCGAGGGACCCAACCGAAAGTCCATTCGATGAAGTTCCCGAGCCAGCCCAGGAGGCCTGCGATGAGGTCGCCTAGCGCACTCACTTGGGCAGGCTCCAGCGCTTCTCCCAGAACTTACGCACCGCGGCGACGCCTGTAGGCAAGCGGCCCTTCTGTTCGTAGTACCAGCCGTTGACCATACACACGCCATCGGTGGTGATCGCCGGGGTGAGTTGCAGGCCCTTGCCCATGCTCTCGGCTACCGCGAAGCCGCGCGACCACGCAGGGACATTGCCCTTGACGTAATACTTCGCGGCCTCGTCGATCGTAGCGCCGGGGCAGGACAGCCAGCGGAAACGCTTCAGTCCTGCCGCGGTGCCGATGGACATCTGATCCCGGTGGCAGTGACCAGTCCAGCCGGACATGCCCCAGTGAAGCAGCTCGCCGTGGGCCTGGTGCTTGGACACGATCGTGCCGTGCGTCGAGGCCAGCTTGTCCCACAGCTTGATCATGGGGCGCTTGTCCTCCTGTCCCTTGGGCGACAGAAAGGTGCCCGACTGCACGATCTCGATGTCGAGGTCGTCGAACTCCAGAATGCGGTCCATGCGCAGCGTCCGCATAGAGCTGAGCGTCTTGGCATGCTGCGTCAGGAACCGAACGAACCGGGGCATGAAGTGGTTCGACTCCAGCCAGATGAATCGTGCGTTCGGGCAGACCTCTCGAGCTTCGATCCACATGGCATTCAGGCAGTCCAGCTCGACCTGGAACGGGAGCGTGTGGCCGGGGACCTGCGGGTGGTTGCTGATCTCTGATCCGTCGACGTGGTCTCCGCCCCAGACGACGATGTCTGGCTGCACGTCCTCAATGAACGAGAGGAAGGCCAGCCAGGTGAATGGGTCCATGAACATCGAGTGCGTGTCGCTGATCCACACGGCCATCCGCGCCTTGGCTGTTGCGCGTCGGACCTCCGGGAACTTGTCGACGTGTGGCTGGATGAAGCGGTTGAAGTAGCGCTCGTCGTGCTGGCGCTTGGACAGGTGCTCGCGAGCGAGTAGCAGCTTGCGGTCGCCCTCGCCGTGCGTGAGACCAGCCATGGTCTTGACGTGACCGAAGCGTCCGTGCCTCAGCAGTGCCTCGACCGGGTAGTGGCCGTACAGTTCGTATCGACGCTGCGAGATGGCGCGGAACTCGGCGTGCGTGTTCGTCACCCTGTCTTCAGCAACGCGCACGACGTCGGCGAGGATGTCTTCGAGTGACGGATCGTTCTTGCGCTTGCCTGCACGCTCTCGGCTCTTGCGAGCATCATCCTGCGCCTTACGGTCGGCGAGCTTCGCAGCTTCACGAGGGTTCTCGACTACCTCCTCAGGGGCGGAGAGGAACCGGTCGACTTCTTCTTCGGGGGACTTAGTCAAGACAATTCCTTATGTGGCGGCGCAGAGAAGTCTCACCCAATGGGTAGCTGAGCTTCGACTTCAGGTGGTAGCGATGGAAGTCCGACATAGCTACGGTGGTGTCACCAGCAGCCCGCAGACGTATGAAATGAAGGATGGCCTGATTGATCTGCTTGATGTTCGAGAGCTTGCAGGATTCACAGCTCTGACCGGAGCGCGGACGCTCTTTTAGAAAGTCGTCTACGTCTGACTCAGTGGTCATGATACCACGTTGATCATGAGGACCCCACGCCCTCCATTGGGCTCACGTACAGGGCGCACGTCGACGACCCCGTGGGCCAGGCCGGCCGCGTCCGCGCGCCCGGTCTCCGTGTCGACAAGGAATCGTAGCTTGACTGCCTCCTCCGCGCCAATCGAAGCGGCGATTCCTGCGAGGAGCTGGGCGTCCAGGCAGACCTCGACGTACCGGTGGGTCGGCGGGGCCTCCTGTTCGGTGCGCTCGAGCGCTTCACCAAAATTGGGGACTTGACCCGTGGGTGCAGGATTCTCGACCCGGATCCAGGGCTTCCCAGGCGCCGCCTGAGCCTCTGTGCTGCATCCGAGTGTCCTGAGTGTCCCAGGGCCAGTCTTGCCCTTGGTGGCCTCCTTGAAGGCCTGGAGAGGCACAAGGCCACTCCCAATGCCTTCGGAGGTCTCCAGCCGCGGGAGGTCCGCCCCAGGTCGGTCCTGGGGCCCCAGGATGGGCACCACCGCGGCCCCCTGGCCGTCGCTGACCAGGAGGCTGCCCTCCCGGACGTGGACCACGTCGAGCTGCATGCCAGTCTCGAGCTTCGGCTTGGCCGCCGCGCCCAGGGCCATCTTGAATCGCTTCGGGATGATCATCGGGGCTGGACGTCGATCACGAGCGCCGGCTCGCTCTCGTACGTCTTGGTGTCGGTGAGGATGACGCTCGTGACCTGGACCCGCACCTTGTCGTGCGGTGGTCGTGCGATGGCAGCCTGCACCCGGCGGTGCGCGTCGGCGATCGTTACGAGGTTGGTGCAGCGCGTGAAGGGCCAGACGTGCTCGCCCTCGGTGCGCAGGATTTCAGGTAGTGTCATCAGAACGACCAACCGATCGAGAACATGAGGGCGGAGGTGTCGAGGTCCATGATCTCGCTCGCTGACTGGAGGGTGTAGCGGTAGCCCAGGCCCATGCGGCCATTGTCTCCGAGGGCTGTCTCGACTCCGAGTTCACCGTAGACTCCGAAGGTGATGTCGCTCTCCCGGTCTGCGCCGTCGTTGAACTCCGTCCAGGTCGGTGCGAACCCGACTCCAAGGAACGGTTGCAGGAGCCGAGTACTTGTCTCCCCATAGTAGCGGACGCCGAGGTCCAGTTGAACCTGCTGCATGTCGAAGTCGACCGCGCCGATGTCCTCCAGCACTTCGGTGGTCTGTGAGACCTGCCCGAAGGACAGTCCGATCTGGGAGACCACGCCGCGGAACTGATTCGGGGTGGGGTCCTGCTGATCCTGGTACTGGAGAGAGATGCGGCCGGAAGGCATGGCCTTCTCGCTGTCGATGTTGTTGCTGGTGTCAGCCAGCGTCGAGCCTTGGACATCGAACCGCACGGCCTGGTTGGTAGCGTTGCAGCCGGAGAGGGCGAGGATGAGAACGGAGAGAATGAGAACTTTCATGACTGATGTACTCCTTGGTACTGGTTTAGGTGTACCTCCAGTATCGGCAGTGTGCAACCTACTCTGGAGCATTGTCAGAAGAAATTCATTCGTCGGCCCCGAACCGGTAAAGACTTCCGTACATCACCCAGAAGAGGGCGTCGTGGTCGCTCTGCTGGGGCATGTCATAGACCAGGACGTGCGTGTACTCGTGCATGATGGTCTCGCCCATCACCACCAAGGGTGCCAGGCTATAGTAGTGGATCTCGTATATCTCACGCTCGTCGTCCCAGGTGGTCCAGCCCCACACATCGCTGTCGGCGTCGTCGAATGCCCTCAGCTCGACGTCGAAGCCGCAGGGGAACTCGGCCATGAGCTTGGCCAGGCCGTGCTGTAGGACCGGAGCGACCATCTCAGGATCTCCTGCCGGCAGGGTCCTATCATGGATGGGCAGACCGGAGCGACCCGGGGGCCTGTAGATCATCAGGGAGAAGATGAACCCCGCCAGGGCCCACGCGAACACCCGGTAGGAGAACTTTTTCACTGTCGGTCCCTCCTTAGCTTCACGTTCTGCCGGCCCATCTCGATCAGACGATCAGGGTGCTTCTTCAAGCCCAGGTTGTGGGCCTTGGCGACGATGGACTTGATCGTGCGCTTCAGCTTGCGGGCGACCTCGCCGTTGCTGGAGTAGCCGTACAGACTGCGCAGCTTCTCGACCTCTTCCGAGGTCCACCTGGGCATGCGCACGATGGGGAAGCGCTTCTTGTCCTTGCCCAGGGAGAGCTTGGTGGCGACAAGAGCTACGTGGTTTTTGGAGATGCCGAACCTCTCGGCTAGGTCACGGTCACGGCTGGTGCCGTAGGTCCGCTTGAACTCTCGGATATCGTCGGGGGTCATAGTGAGTGTCGCTCCGCCTGTGTGCGCAGCTCCTCTAGGTGGGCTTCGAGGGATATGCCGCGATCATGCTTCCACCCGAAGAAGGCGGGGCCGCGGCCATTGAAAGGGGTGCCGTCCTCACCGATGGGGCCGAGCTTGATCGTGCCCACCGTGAGGGATGCAAGGTACGGCGCCGGGGTGTTCGGCTCGGCGCTATTGAATTCGTCAGTCAACATCTTCTTGGCGAACCGGACGGAGGCTTCGACTGCGTTGACGTGGCCCAGGCAGGCGAAGGCCAGGCGCCAGTCGCGCGTGCTGATATGGATAGAGCACTCGTACATGGCCATCTGCCTCCAACCCATGGACTCCATGCGCTTTTCCGGTGCGGGGTCGTCGCCGTCCCGGACCTGTCCGAGGAACACAGACACGAGGTGCATCCCCTTCTTCGCGGTCAGCATGCCATGCTGCGTGGTCATCTCGCGGTTCAGCACCGTGGTGCCCATCATCTTTTTGTGGTTCATAGGTCTGTTGCCTCGATCATCAGTTCCCAGGTCGGGCCGGTCATTACCACGCCCTCGCAGGACATCCGCCAGAGATGCGCGAGTTCGAAGCGCTCGTACACGTCTTCGTCCGTCGCTCCGAGCGCGTGTGTGAAGTTCATCAGTTCGGACGCGGCCTCTCGGCGCATCCTTTGGTAGCGCTCCCAGCGTTCCTCTTCGGAGATGAGACACTGCTCAGTCATTAGAAGGCCTCTTCTTGTAGCCCGAGGTTCTTCTCGGTCGTTTGTCCGGAGGGCTCGTCCCAGTCGAATGTGCCTCCGAAGAGTTGCTCCCACTGCTCACGGCATAGCTCGAGCGCCGGCAGCAGGTAGCCCCGCGGCCTCTCGACGTTCCTCGGCTCGCCGTCCTCACCGATGATGGTGTGCGAGCCAGGGAGGCGAGCCTCCTTCGTGTCGCCGGGAAGGACACGCTTCATGAACTTGCCGACTTGAGTCGCGTTCGTCGAGGCGCTTCGAACACCGTACGCTTTGGTATAGGCGGTCAGGTTCTCGCGAATGTGCGCGCGAGGCACGCCGGACGGCCAGCCTGCGCCATCGTCTATCTCTCCGTCCTGGAGCTTCGAGTACCACCACTCCTCCATGGCAGTGAAGGTGTGCTCCTTCTGTGACTGGAGCGCGGACGTCTTCGGCACGTCGCGGACCTTGAAGTCTTTGATGTCATAATGCAGGAGGAAATGCAGCAGAGCCTCTCGGCCACCGGCGTTCATCTGATCGCCGATCGGTGCGAAGTAGGAACCCTTCTGAAGCTCGTTGTCACTGACCTTCAGGATGAAGAATCGCCGTTCGTGTCCACCAGCGGGGACAACCCACTCATCATTCGATGACAGGATCAGGTGAACATAGTTTCGGCCCTGTACGATGTCGACACTCTTCGCCTCGATCGCCAGCGTGCGTTCAGTGATCAGCGTCTTCAGCATGCCCTCGTGTCCGCGGTTGCCTGCGAAGAATGCTTCGTCGCCGAACAGCACGACACAGTCTCGCAGGTGTGCATTGAACTTGCCGACCAGGTGGTCGGCCTGGGTGACCGGCATGAAGTGGCGGCCGAACAGCGAGCCGAACTCGGTAGCGAACACGCCCTTGCCAACGCCTCGCTCGCCCTGCGTGACGATGGCGACATGACCCTGCTCCCCGGGCTTCTGCACCGCGGTGGCCATCCATCCGATGAGGTAGTTGTAATACTCCTCATTCTTCGAGCAGACATTGTCGCGCAGGTGGGCGAGGTACAGCTCGCAGTTCCCCGGCCGGGGTTCGACAGCGAATCCCGTCCATAGGTTGTAGCACCCGGCGACTTCACGACCAGGGGCGAAGATCACGCGCTCGTAGCTACGACGGTAAGGGTTGGTCATCCACCACTTGCCCAGGGGGACCTGGATGATCTTGGGTCCGTCCTTGCCCTGGATCGTCATCTCCATGAACTGGTTCATGTAGAAGGTGTTGAAGTCGGTCACCGTCTGGTAGTCAAGCGACATACGACCTAGCTCTTCATCCCACTCTTCGGAGATGATTCGGCACTTGCCCCCGACCGAGCGCACGACGGCGTGCTTGGCGTTCATCTCTTGGAGCTTCGGAGAGACAGCGTTCTCCTTCGCGTCGTTGATCTGCTTGAGCGCGTACTTGCGTGCGCCCCGTCCCTTCTCGATGATGGACTCGCTGATATCGAAGGCCGGGTTCTCCAGCACGGACAGGATGACCTCGTCCGGCACGCCCCGGCGTGTCATCTCGCAGGTGACATACCAGACTGCACCAGATCGCTTCTCCTTATCAAACCGATTCGGGTTGTCCGGGTCCCTGCCCTGTCGGATGATGATCTTCGTGTCCAGCGGGACATTCCACTCGTCGAGCTTGTCTACGTCGTTGAAGAAGTCGACAGTGCCCTTGATGTCCACCATCGACAGGTGATCGGAGAACCCTCCACCGTCCTGCACCAGCGGCGCAGGCGTGAAGTCGTCCAGTGTGTAGACGGCCTCGGGGTTGTGCTCGATCAACTCGCAGAGGTATTCCGTGCGGCCCTTGTCCTTCTTCTTCTGGTCGGGACGGTTGATCGTGCCCGGCAGGCGGAGGATGCGGTCGATGTTCCAGCACGAGTCGCCGCCAAACTCCGCGACGAGCTGGATGTTGTAGCGCTCGGCCTCGTCAGCCTTGGCCGATGAGCCGTCGATGCGGAACGGCTCCTTGAGCTTCCAATAGGCATGGTAGCCGGCGCCCGAGTCGACGATGAACGTCGGCTTCGGCACGCCCTTGGGCAGGTTCGTCGTGAGCATCTTGAGGAACCGATCCTTCTCAGGTTGCAGCTCCTCCCCTGGGCGAGGGTCCAGGTCGACGTGGAAGTAGTTCACCGCAACGATGTCCGCCTTCTCGGCCTTCTTCGTCATCATCCGGTCGACCGAATTGAGGTGGTAGTAGACGTTGTGGGCCTTGGTCCAGTCCTCGTTGCGCTCGCCGTACCGCTCGAGCCACCCGCGGGCTTCCTTGGTCTGGTCCGGGGAGAAGGGGACGACGTTCGTCTCCATCTTGTCGACGCGGATCGCCATCGGCAGCCAGAAGCCCTCGCCCATCGGTCGGAAGAGCTTGAGGTACTCGATCGTCTTGTCGTAGTTGGGGATCATCGACTCAGTTCAGGCGGGAGGACTACGCGGAGGTCGGGGTGGTTCCAGTAGGCCTGCGCACGCGCGGTCAGTTCCGCCCTGTTCGCCTGACCTACAATCATTGCAGCTTCCTCCCCATTGAACAAGAACCAATCCTGATCAACCTGGAGGAGGAGGTAGGCGTTGCCGCCCAGGTGCCAGCGACGGCGCAAGTGTAGCTTCTGCTGGGGTGTGAAGTGTGGCAGACGCACGGGTGTCTCCTCCCGCACAGGGTACTTCTCGACCCACTTGAGTTCGATCCACCCCTCGATGTAGTTCACGTCGGGGGTGCCGGGGCGGCAGGGGTTCTCCACGCTCCACGCGTCGAGCGGCTTCAGCGCCTTGACGACGCGCTGCCTCATGGTCTGCTCACTCATGCTCTTCTTGGATCTTCAGTGCGATCTGAAGCTGCTTGGGTGACAGCCCACGCTTGTCGTCGTGGACCTGGTGCGAGATGCCTTCAACGAACTCGACCTCCCACTCGGTGAGGCCGTGGTCGATCTCGCACAGCGCGTCGATCAGCTCGCGGTCTTGCCTAATGCCCATCAGGCACCCTGCGGATGGTCACGCACGCCAGGGTCATCAGCTTTCGTGCTAGCTCCTGGTCCTCGCTCCACCGGTTCCCGATCTCCATTGGCCCCTCTGGATAGTACACAGCCGCAATGCCAGCCTGGATGATCAGCTTTGCGCACGGAGAGCAGGGGGCGTGCGTGCAGTAGAGGGTGGCTCCCTCGGTGCTACTCGCGTTGAGGATGGCATTCGCCTCGGCATGCACCATGAACAGGTACTTCATCGGCCTGTCATTCAACACGGCTTCGTCGTCTTCGATGCCGCGAGGGAAGCCGTTGTAGCCCTGCCCAAGGAGGAGGCGCTTGCTGTCGACGATGACGGCGCCAACCTGGGTCGACGGGTCCTTGCTCCACGTCGCGAAGTGACGAGCGAGTTCGATGAAGCGTGAGTGCCAGTTGGTCATGAGATTTCACCCCAGTTGGGTCCGCGCTCGATGTCCACCTTGTGCGGGACGTTGCACGCGACAGCGTTGAGCATGATGCTTGAAAGATGAGACGACTGCTTGGTTCCGGACTCGGAGATGTTCAGTTCGTCATGGACCTGGAGCAGTAGGCGGATGCCCTGCTCGTCTGCGGTCACCATTGCACGCTTCATCTGGTCTGCGCTCGAGCCTTGGATCAGCTTGTTCAGCGCCTTGTGCGTGAAGTCGTACTGACCGCTGCCGTCCTTCTTGAGGACGAAGCGCAGGTGACGACCGAGCACAGTCTTGATCCAGCCACGTCCCTTGCCGCGGTTCTCCGCGCGACGCGCCAGCTCCTTGATGAAGGGGACCTTCATGTTGAACAGGTCGAGGAGAGCCTGTCCCTCCTCGCCGGCGGCCTCGTACATATCGCCGTTCCGCTTGGGCTTCCACACCGTGGGCAGACCGAGATTGCGGCAGAGCTTCCCGCCACCCATTGCGTAGCACAGGCCGAGGTAGATGGTCTTGCAGTCGCCGCGCAGTTGCTTGGCCCTTTTGAAGCGCGGGTCCGACTTGTCGAGTAGGAGCCACGCGGGATCGAAGTCATCCCCGTGGATCATCTTCGTCATCATCGAGTGGTTGTCGGTGGTCGGGTCGTTGCGGTAGCGTTCGGCTGCCTCGCGCGCACCGATGCAGTTGCTCAGCTCAGCGAAGTGGACGAGCCACCTGGGCTCCTGCTGGCTGTAGTCGAGGCACGCCCACGTCTCCCCGGGCTCCGGGAGGTAGATCGCGCGCCACATCTTGCCGATCTCCGGGTCGCGTGCGGGCTGCTGCTGGAGGTTCGGATCTCCAGACGACAGGCGTCCGGTGATGGTGCCTGCGGCGTCGCCGTCTTCCTTCTGCCGACGCATCTGGTGGAACGTGCAGTGAACCCTTCCTCGCACAGCATGTGCGCGGATGGATTCAACGAACGTGGTGCGCAGCTTGTTGAAGCGTCGCGCGCGGAGGAAGTGGTCGACGACAGGGTGGCTGCCCAGGGCCTCCAGCGCTGCCTTCGAGATGCCAGGCTTGCCGTTCGCTGTCGGCTTGAGTGGCTTGCCCAGGGCGGCCTCCATGGCCTTGCCGACGACGGTCGGGCGGTTGATGTCGGTGGTCGTGACCTTCACGCCGGACAGGCGCGTGACCTCTTCGAGGCTGGTGGTCTCCTCCTGGAAGGTCTTGGCCTCGACACGGTTGAGCTGGTCGAAGTCGACGGCCACGCCGCGTCGCCGCATCTTGATCAGCACCGGCATGAGCTGGGACTCCAGGTTGTAGAGGTCCCAGAGACTCGCGCCGCTGGAGTCGGCCTCGTCGATCGCCCGGAGGCGGTTCTCCTGCTTCTGGATCAGGGGCAGAAGACTCGCGGCGTCAAACTCCGCGTATGGCCCGACGTGTCGTCCCGGGAACTTCCACATCTCCGACTTCGGGTCGATGCCGAACATGGCTGCGGCCTGGCGCAGGTGGCTCTCGTTCTTACCCTCGAACCCGTGGCGCTTGAGCACCGCGTCGAGGCCGAACGAGAACTGGTTCTCATCGAGCAGCGCCTCTGCGTTCTGAATGTCACGATAGAAGCGCGCCTTGCGGAAGATGATGCCGACCTCCGCGAGGTAGTCGTAGTCGTACTGTCCGCCGGACGTGACCAGGTCGCCTGTGAACTCTGCTGCCTGGTCGCGGACGTACTGGAGCGCCATCTCCTTGTCGACGTTGTCCCCGCCCTCGTGGTCGATCGGCAGGTAGAAGCACGGCGCCTTCGCGAGGTTGCCGAGGTCGGGGTACTCGATGGCGAACGAGATGCCGACGATGCGCCCGTTGCGTCGCACGCCAATCCCCGTCTTCTTCAGGTCAGGGTCGCACGTCTCGATGTCGATCCCCACGCGGCGAGCGCCCTTCCACGAGGGGAGGGAGCTGAGGGACGGGGGCCGCCAGTCCGTCGTCGGGGAGAACAGGGGGAGCTGAACCATCAGACAGGGAAGACGTCAGGGGTGCGCTGCCACTTGTAGACGTGGAGGAACTCGGCGATGGATGTCGGTAGGCCCGAGGAGTTATCTTCGAACCAGCGATGGCATCGCTCAAGCACGTCCTCTAGGTGTCGGTTGCCCATCTGGATCTGGTCGTCTGCCCATAGTAGGAACTCGACGCGGTCGATGATGTGGACCCACTCCAGCTCCTCCTGGGTGAGCATGCAGGTCTCCTTCCAGCCGAGCACATTGCGAATGTGGTTCTCGGCCACGCTCATGTGCAGTGCGCTCTTCGGCATGATCTGCTTGGCCGGGTGCGGCATGTCGCCGAGCCAGCGCTCCGGCAGGTCGTGGTAGATGATGGCCTTCATCAGAGCGGCCGACGTGTCCTCGCGCAGCTCGAGCGTGAGCGTGAGCATGTCGAACGAGTGCTGCCCGTCCGTGTACGATCCGTGGTGGCGGAACGTGTGGGAGCGCTCGACGGCGCTCGCCTCGCGCGCAGCAAGCACGCGCTGGAGTTTGGTGAGGGGCAGCATCAGTCATTGCCTCCAATGAAGTCCTCCGCCTGGATGCGCACACGTTCGGCGGCTATGTCATCATCCTCGCGCTGCCTCTCGGCTGCCTCGGCCATGCGAAGACCAGCCTGCTGAAGCATGACCCCGGCCTGCGTCAGTGCGCAAGCCAGACAGGGAAGGTACTCGACGATCGGGTTGGGCCCGTTGTAGCTGCCGGGGCTGAGGACAGGAGTGGAAGTGGTCCGGCAGCCGCAGGGCTGCTCTGTAGTAGTCGGTTCGCCTGAGAAAGTCATGGTTGATCCCACCCGAAGGTGGGCCTCTCTTCGCCTGGGGTGATGATGACTGTGATGGGTGAGATGTTCGGCTCTCGGTCACCGACGTAGTCGCAGCCGGAGCCCTTGCTCCGCTGGAAGTCAGTGGCCGTGTTCAGGGGATCCAGCCAGCGACCAATGCAGGTGAAGCCTAGCCTCTGATCGACCTGGCGGCGGTTCATTCCCAGCGCGAGCCAATCGGCTCGCGTCTGCACGTGCCCGCAGGCGGGGCAGACGAAGCGCCAGTTGTTGACGTCGGTCCCGAAGAGCTGCACTCCTTGGGCTTGCCACGCCTCCAGTCCGATGACGATCCAGTCGTCCGCCATCAGTCACACTCCCGCCGGCCGGTGGCCTCGTCGGTGCGGCAGGACTTCTCGGTGTCCTCGTCGACCGTGGCGAGCACGGCGCCGCGCTTGCCGTCGACGTTGTAGGTGGTGCAGCCCTTGCACCCAAGCTCCCAGGCTTGGGTGTAGATGGCCTTGAAGTCCTCCCAGGGCATGTCTCCGCTGACGTTGCACGTCTTGGAGACGGCGCTGTCGACATACTTCTGAGCGGTCGCGAGGACGGACAGATGTTCGTCAGATGTGACGTCCGCGGCGAGCTTGCCACGAACCCCCAGGAACTTCGCGCCGTAGTCTTCGAAGCGGTGCAGCCTCTCGACCTGGTCGGCTCCGACGATCTTGCGGTCGACCTCGTAGGAGAACACCGGCTCGATGCCAGAGCTGACGTTGTCCGCGCACAGGCTGATGGTGCCTGCGGGAGCGATGCTCAGCAGGTGCGAGTTGCGGATGCCATGCGTGACGATACCGTCCTGGATGTCTTCGGGCAGCGTCTTGATGAACTCACCCCGCATGTAGTCCTCCGCCCTGAAGAGGGGGAACGGACCCAGCTCCTTCGCAAGCTGGATGCTGGCACGGTAGGCCTCGTCGCGGATGACGATCTGGATCTTCGCCTGGGTCTCGGTGAACTTCGGCGAGCCATATTGAGGCCCAAGGGCCTCAATAGCGTTGGCCAGTCCGGTGACACCCAGGCCCATGCGCCGCTTGTTCTTCGCCTCCTGCTCCTGCTCCCACAGCGGGTACGTGGCCACGTCGATCACACGGTCCATCGCACGCACCACCCTGGGCACATTGGCCTTGAGTTGCTCGAAGTCGAAGTGGTAGCCCGCACCCGCGTCGTCTGTGTGCCGAGCCCTCTGGTAGCCCAGGTACTTCACGAGGTTGAATGAGCCCAGGAGGCAGGCGCCGTACGGGGGAAGCGGCTGCTCGCCGCACGGGTTCGTGGCTGCGATCGTCTCGCAGTACCAGAGGTTGTTCTGGTCGTTGATCCGGTCGATGAAGATGACGCCGGGCTCGCCCCAGTCCCAGGTGGAGCGCATGACTGTGTCCCACAGGGCTCGAGCGTTGACCTCACGAATGTACTTCCCCCGGAAGCGGAGCCAGAACGTCTTGTCATCGCGTACGGCCTCCATGAATTCGTCGGTCACCGCGATGGAGATGTTGAAGTTCGTGAGCGCGCCCTCGGTCTGCTTGGCGTGGATAAACTCCTCGATGTCGGGATGGTCGATGCGCAGCACCCCCATCTGTGCGCCGCGTCGGTGGCCGGCCGCAGAGATGCACCGGCAGGCTGCGTCGAAGATGCCCATGAAGGGAATCGGCCCTGCGGAGTGCGTCCCCAGCTTCTTGATCATCGCGCCACGGTAGCGCAGCGTGCTGAAGTCGTAGCCGATGCCGCCGCCCATCTGTAGCGTGCCGAGCGCCTCGTCGAGCCGCTTGGTGATCGACCCGTCACCTTGGCGGAGACTATCTTGGATAGTCCCCGACACGTAGCAGTTGTACGGCGTGACGTTCCGCGTGCTGCCGATGGCCGACTGGATTCGGCCCCCAGGCAGGTAGCGCATGTTCAGGATGACGTCACGAAACGGCTTGAACCACTCGCCTGGAGCGAGCACACCAGCCTGGCGGTTGCATGCCTCTTCGAACGACTCGCTGGGGCCGCGGTACTTCGCGGCGTGCTGCTCATCGCAGGCGGGAACCTGGGGACCGTAGTTCATTCCCGAAACGCCCTCGACAGATCGACGACGTCTTGGACAGAGAGCCCGGGGCGGGTGTCGATGGACGTGTTGCCCGCCTGGATCCTCGAGGGCACCTGCTTGCGATGGAAGTCGACGATGGAGGCCACGTCGGCGCGGCGGTTCTTGTTCTCCTCCTCCAGGAAGTTCATGCGGTGGTACAGCCCCTCATACAGCTCGTCCCTGGCCTCCAGCTCCTCGATGCGGGCCTCGAGCTGTGCGATGTATTCGGCGACGGGGCCGGAGTAGGCGAGAAGATTGTGGCTAGCGTCCTCGTCGTCGACGCGGCAGCTTGACAGCTTGTCGCTGATTTCGTTCTTGATGTTCATTGGATGATGGTGACCTGGTCGGCCGCTCGGGTGATGGCGGTGTAGAGCCAACGACTCGCGTCGTTGCGGAACACGCCGGACTCATTGATGATGGCCACCTTGGGCCACTGCGACCCCTGGGCCTTGTGACAGGTGACCGCGTACGCGAAGTCGAAGCACTGAGCGGTGCGGATGTCATAGTGACTGATTTCCTGCTCGGTGCCGAGGAAGTAGTTCTTGTGCGCCACGACGTCGAAGACGTAGGCGTCTTCGTCGCCGGCCGCCATGATGGAGAGGATGATCTTCTCGCTGTCGGGGTCGTCCCCAACGCCATTCACGTCCCACTGGCTGCCGTTCAGCAGCCCGCTGTCGCTGTCGTTGCGCAGGCAGATGATCCGGTCGCCGACCTCCGGCAGGGGAGACTCGAACCCCAGCTCCGTGCGGATCTTCCGGTTGATCGAACGCCGCGCCTTGTTCGTCCCGCAGATGATCTGGTCGAACGCCGCCATGTCAGCGACGGAGCAGGCCCCCTTGGGCACAACCCGGGCGTCCTCCTCGTCGCGGTAGCCCAGGGTGCGTCCGTTGCGGACAGCCGTGGCTATCTTGAGGATGCCGGAGCCTTCGGCCTGCCGGTGGATCTCCTCCAGCAGGTAGTCCGCGGCCACGTTGGTGAAGTAGCCGGTGCCGCGGACGGGCGGGAGCTGAGCCGGGTCGCCCAGGGCGAGGATCGGGCAGCCGAAGCTCTCCAGGTCCGTGCCGATCTGCTTGTCGACCATCGAGACCTCGTCGAGGATCAGCAGGTCGGCCCCGCGCAGCTCGCTGTCGAGGTTCAGGTTGAATGCCGGCCGCTTGAGGTTGTCGGACTCCTCGACGAACTCGGCTCGCAGCTCGTTGAGCTTGTCCTCGTCCGTCTCGCTCTCCATCTTCTCGCGGATCTTCGTGAGGTTCTGCGAGCACTTCGCCCGAGGGATGTAGATGAGTGAGTGAATCGTGCGAGCGCCGTAGCACCCCTTGGAGTTGAGCACGAGCGCAGCCTTGCCAGTGAACGCCGCGAAGATCACGTTGCCACCGACCGACTCAGCGATCGACTTGGCAATCGTCGTCTTGCCTGTGCCAGCATAGCCGAAGAGGCGGAAGACGGGCTGGCGGCGATCAATGTGGTTGTGGGACACAGCCCAATGCCACTCCATTACGGCGTCGATCGCGCCCTGCTGCTCTGATGTCCATTCCATGATATGTAGATGGCCGGGAGCCCTAGCCCCCGGCCGTTCGAGAGCCTAGAAGTGCTCGTTCTCCGAGGTGGCGCCGTCGCCGCCGTGGGAGCCTTCGGTGTCGTACGCGATGTTCGCCGCGCCGTTGTCGAAGTCAATCGAGAGCTGCTTCGCCAGCGGGTACAGGATCGCCCCGGCCTCGGAGGTGGGGAGGATCACGCTACCGGCGACACCGTCCTTGAAGACGTTGCCGTCGTAGCCGAGCGGCTTCACGACGAAGTTGAAACTCGTCCCCTTGGGACGGGTCTCCGGACGTGTCGTGATCGTCAGCGGGAAGGCGTAGAGCGGCGCGTCACCCGGGAGGGTGCGCAGGACGCCGATCGACTCCTTGTACGCCTTGATCTTCGTCGACGTGAAGGAGATGATGCCCATGGACTGGGGCGTCAGGTCAGTGCCGATGACGATGCCGATGACGTAGAACGTCTCGACCAGACGGTTGCCGTCCGGGTCCTCCATCTCGTTGAACGCGAACTTGCGAGCGGCCGTCTTGACGACGGGATCACTCGGGCCGTAGCGTCCGACGACAGTGCCGGAACCGGGCTCGCCCTTCCAAGCGACGTAGACGCGCTTGGTGTTGCAGGGCAGGAAGTTGATGCCGGTCTCTCCCTCGAAGAGCTGCTTCGAGACAGAGTCCATGATCATCCCGGGCTGAGCGCCCTCGACCTTCTGCGTCGGGTCGGCGATGACCTTCGACAGAGCTTGCAGGAGAGACATGAACGGGATCGCCTGGTCAGCGCCCGTCATGTTTTGAGTACCGACTCCGGCGTGTTCGCCGAAGTTGATATTCGCGAGCGCACCCGCGTCCGCGACGGTGGTGAGAGCAGTTGCTTTCTTGGGGGTCATAGTGTAGATACCTACTGGTTATTGACTCGCGGGATTGGAGGCTCCCGCCATGCCTATTTCTTCGAGACCTTGGCGTGCTTGAACTGCTTGACCTCGAAGATGTCCTGGGGAAGGCGCTCGCCCTTGTACTCGGGGTCGGCCTCGCGCACGAGTTGCTTCTTGATGAAGGCCGTGAGCGTACTCGGCTCCACCTTCATCACCTGCCGCGCATTGCCACCGTACGCGATCTCCATGGTCTCCAGCAGCGCTTGGGCCTCCTGGCCCTCGACCGCTGCGAACGCGACCTCGACGGTGCGCTTGATGAGACCGGCGTTGTTGCTGTCGATCAGCCATGCGTGCCCAAGAGGGCGTCGGGCTTCGGGCAGCGTGCCGCGGACGACGTCCTTGATCTCGATCTTGCGGCCGTCGGACGTGTGCAGGACCGGCTGCTTCAGCTCGAGCATCAGTTCGGGAAGCTCGTGCTCCTGGATGCCCTTGAGGCGGGCGACGCGCTGTGCGAGTACGGCCTGCGCTTCGATCAGCGCGACCTCGGCGATCTCCATCTCGGCTACGAGTCCCGTCAACTCGACGAGGCGGTCGGAGGACGGGGCGGCGGCGTGCTCACCGAAGTCGATGGCACTGAAGTCGATCTCTGTCATGGGGTGGCTCTCTGAAAAGGGTGAGGAACGTACTTGGGAATCCTACACCGGCCGTTCGGCCGAAGCTAGATCCATTCGCGGATCTCGTCCCCTTGGACGAAGCTCGCCAGCTCTTGCTTGCGACGCAGAATGTCAATGATGGCAGTATCCACCGTATCAACGGCCGCGAGGTCAATGATGTGGACCGGATCTTCTTGCCCGATACGGTGGAACCTGTCTTCGCTCTGAGTGCGTTGAGACAGGCGGTAGCCGTTGTTGTAGTAGATCATGGTTTTCGCGCATGTCAGGGTGAGTCCTTCGCTTCCCTTCTGAGGGTTCGCGACGAACACCTGAGCACTGCCCGCCTTGAATGAGTCAACGGCTTGGCCCATCTCGGTCTCGTTGCACTGGCCATCATACCGGACTGCGCTGATCTTCGCACCACCCAGCGCCACAAGAATCGAAGTAATGTCCTGACGGTACTTGGCCCACACGATGACCTGGTGTCCTGCGTCCTCCACACACTCGACTAGCAGGTCGATGCGTGGGTGCTTGTCGCCGATCTGCACGAGCGTCTCGCCGTCAGCGTCCCCGGGCAAGTAACCCGAGGTCACCTGTTGCAACCTGAGCATCCTTGTGATAACGAGGTCGGCGCTGACCATCTCGCCGCTGTCGAGGAAGGTGTAGAACTCCGTCTGGAGTTCCTTGTACGCCTTGCGCTGCGCTGGCGACAGCTCGTAGTAGCGCTTCGAGTACAGCTTCGGCGGCAGGTCGAGCACATCCTCCTTGAGCAGGCGGGAGCCGTACGACGCGACGATCTCCTTCAGCAGCTCCAGGTTGCGGAACGACACGAGCATCGGGAACTCGCGCATGCCGCCCCTGCCGTCGGATATCTGCTGCTTCTTCCACACCCCAAACGTGTTCTTGAACGCGGTGAAGTCGGAGCACCCGACCTTGTGCCAGGCGAGCGGGTCGAGGAAGCGGATCTGATTGTAGACGTCGAACGGCTTGTCGTCGACGATCGTCCCGGTGAGGATCTCACGGTAGGGGGCAGCCTTGCTGGACCCGGCGATCCGCTTGGACCGCTTGCTGCCCGGGGTCTTGATCCTGGGCGACTCGTCCAACACGTACTTGCAGGGGCGGCCTTTCAGGAAGGCCTTCCAGAAGGCGAATCCCTTGGCGGTCATCACCGCGTCGTAGCTCATGCAGACGATGACAAAGCCTGGGTCGGCAAGGGCCTGCCTGGCTTCGCCCTGGTGCCACTTGGTGTTCGCCTTCGACGTCTGCCACAGGACGACGCGCGTGCGCTCCAGCAGCTCGTCAGGGAGGTGTGTGGGGATCTGGTCGACAGCCCAGTTGCGGTGGACCCCATTGGGCGCCAGCACCATCATGCCCTTGATCTCTCCGGCGTCCTCCAGGTGGGCTGCCTTGACCAGGGAAGGCCAGGTCTTGCCGCAGCCGGGCTCCCAAAGGAGACCCCGTGCAGGGGTATCCTTGTGGGCGTTGAATTCCTCGAGCTGGTGGGCGAACGGCTTCGTCTTGAACGAGATCAACGACGCGCCCACTTCTGGGCGCAGACTCGGCAGCCGCAGGTCGGACGTCGGATCGCCCTGTAGCGATCAGCGTAGCCACATTTCTCTCGGGTGATCTTCATCACCCAACCGTACAGGATGTTCGATTGTGGGGCAAGTAGAAAAGACCCCGGACCGAAGCCCGGGGCCACCCCATGAAGAACGAGGAGTCGGCTCGCTCCGCAAGGCCTGATCGTACCAGGGGTTAGCCCAGAAGGACAGCCTTGATGCCGAGCCAGATGGCCCCGGCGAGTGCGACCACGACCACACCGACCATGGTCAGGAAGGTCTTTTTCCTGACGGACTCGGACATCAGGCGCAGCTCGCGGACGAATTGCATGTCCCGCTGCACATCCATCGGGTTCCGGGCGTCGATGCCCAGGGTGGACATCGCCTCGACGACCGCGTCGTGCATCATCTGACGAAGCTCCTCGCGGTCGAGGACTTCGCCCTGGTGGGCGGCCTCGGACACGGCGTCGCGGACCAGTTGCTTCAGCTCTTCGGGTTCCATCAGACGAACAGGATGCCCCAGGCAGGGGTCGCACCAGACCCGGTCAGCGTCATCATCGTCACGTGGTTGGCGTCGACGCTGTCGTGTCGGAGTTCAATTGTATCAGACACGGAGAGGGTCCCGGTCACTCCAGACGTACCACCCTGGGCGATGATGGTCGACCAGCCGCCGCCGTTGATCTGGATCTCGACGTTGCCGGTGGTGGCGAAGGCCGTACCAATGGTCACCGTGTGGACCACCGCGGCGTCGACGGTATAGACGGCTGAGGCTGTCGGCGTGCCGTCCAGGTCACCCAGCTCGAAGTCGCCCGTGAGAGTCGATGTGACGGCGAAGTCGTGGACGAGATTCTGACGGGAGGTCAGGTCCGTGTCCCCTCCCTGGTTGTGCTTGGCCGTGAGCACCACGGCGAGGGTGGTCGGCAGGACACCGGCGTTGGCGTGCAGGATGGTAGTGCGGTTCTGGTCGTTCGACGTGCCGGTGATGTCCGTGTCCGTGAAGAGCAGCGTGTCGCCCCCTCCCGGATCCTCCCGGAGCTGCATGTCGTGGTCGGTGCTGTTGTTCGCCGGGAACGAGGCGTCCAGGGTCTCGGCGTCAACGGTGAGCGGCGGGATCTCGTCGCCCAGGTTGATGCGGAAGTCCCGGCGGATGAAGTCGACCGCGAAGCCCACGCCGTCCAGGCCGGAGCCCTGCTGCTCGAGCGATACCGTCGAGGCCCAGACCGTGGTGCCGATGTCGACCTCGCTGGGGCAGTACGGACGGCGGACTCGCTTGGCCATGGTGAAGGCGATCTGCGTGGCGTCCGACGCCTCGACCAGGTCGGAGGACGACTCAGGCAGGAGCTTGACGTGGACGTTGTCGGTCTCGACCAGGGCCGACTCGGTGACGTTGCCACCAGCGAAGACCAGGTAGACCTTGTCGCCCGAGGAGAAGTCCTGCTGGGCGCTGTCCAGGACGCCGCGCCACACCGTGTCCAGGTCGACGTTGGAGCCGCCGTTCACCGACGCGGCCTCTACGAGCATGAACTCGCCGTCGTTCGTGCCGTCTGTGACGTAGATCAGGTTGATCAGGTTCGTGCCCTGGTCGACGATGCCTTGAGCGGAGAAGAACGAAGCGATGAGTTCTGTCTGACCGTCGACCGCGTTGGTGATCGTGATGGCCGTGGTCGGGCTGGCCTGGCCGCGTGCCAGGGCCGCGTTCAGCTCTCCGATGAGCATGAAGCCCGAGGACTGGCCCATGGAGGCGAAGGGGCCCGAAGGAGCGCCCGACGCGCTGCGGCCTACGATGCGGTAACCGGACTCGGCTCCGCGGCGACGCGCGGATGCGAAGACGAGCGGGTTCAGGGACGAGGAATTGGCGCGCAGCGTGAGGCCGCGGGGCGCTTCGAAGGCGATCTGTTCGGCTGCCAGGAACGGCAGCAGCGTGTCGAGCGGATCGACCCAGCCAGAGGGGCCGGGGTCGCCGAAGCTGCCCACCTGGAAGAAGAACACGTCCTGGACGCAGTCGATGGTGACCCTGTTGTCCTCCAGGCTGCCGAGGTCCACCTTGACGACGCGCATCGGGAGCTTGATCAGGCCGAACTTGGTGCTCGTGAACGCGAACACGTCGACCGGGTTCGTGTCGTAGAAGCTCCGGTCCATGATGAACGTCGCCTTCGCCAGCGGGTAGCTGAGCGTGCGCAGCGTGCGCCAGGCGATGTTGGTTGCGTTCGTGTTGTCCTTGACACCAGGCATGTTGACCGTCGTCACGACGGTCACGCCATCCTGGAGCTGGATGTTGGCGCTATCCTGGGCAAGACCGAAGGTGTCCTTGTACTCGTTCTGGCGGTTGGTGAACTTGACCCGGACGATGTTCGTGGTGTCCTCCCACGAGCCACGCGTGAAGTCCTTGATCTCAAGGGCGTTAGACTCGTCGATGACCGTCAGGTCGTTGAGCACGTAGTCAGCACGGGCGAGCGCGAGCTTCCACTTCGACGTCACCTGGTCGAAGAAGACCTTGCCGCTGATCTGCTGCTCAATCAGCTCAATCAGCTCGATGGCCTCCATCTCTCGGTCAAGCAGGAAGCTGAAGCCGTTGCCCTCCGTGAAGAGGGTGTCGCCTGCGGCACGGAAGCCCACCAGGTCGATGTCCGAGGCTAGCTGTCCCAGGCCCCACTCGGTGTTGGTGAAGACTTCGTACAACACGGCCGCGGGGTTGGCGTCCTGGAGGTTCACAATTTCGTTACCACCGGTCAGGGCCAGGCCGTTCACGATGCGCCGGACCTCGAATGCCCAGGGCTCGATCTTGGCCGAGTTGCCCAGGTAGAACGGGTTGGCGTCCGGGGTGACATAGCAGGTGCCTCGGTACGCAGGTGTCTTCGTACCCTCGAGCTGGAAGCCATCCAGGTAGGTCGAGACATCCTGATCTTCGGCGCCGGCCCAGAACTTCAGCGTGCCCTGGACGCCGCCGTTGCCCTCTTCGTCGCCGCCGAACAGGTCCGGCAGGTCGAAGCTGAACAAACCGTCGGCCGCTATCGTGCCGTTCTCGTGTGAGAAGGTGGCGCCAGTGCCAGCTCCACCCGTCGTGGCCGCAGGCGAGCTGGGGAAGGCGGTGTAGTCTCCGTGGACGGTGCCCCTCATCTTGAACTTGGTGATGACGCCCACGAGCCAGGCAACCTCTAGCACCTTGATCCTGGCAGGGGTGGTGAAGGTGCCACCGGAGATCGTCAGCAGGTCGCCGACCTCGTAGCCTGTGCCGCCGACCGCGATCTGCACGTTCCGGATCGAGATGGCCGACATGATCTTGGTCTCGCCGATCCACAGGCCGTCGAGTCGGTCGACCGGACCACGGCAGAGCGCCATCTGAACGCCGAGCTTGTACCTGTAGCCGATCGTCTGATCCTCCGAGGAGAACAGCCCGGTCTTGACGTTCTTCGTGATCGCCACCTTGCGGAGGTCCCCGTACCAGACGACGTTCGGTCCCGAGATTTTGATCGTGCCCCAGATGAGCGGGACGACGCGGTCCTCGGTGGCCGTCGGGAACTGGAAGTCACCCAGCCCCGCGGGCTTGGCGTTCTCGAGCTTCGGCTTCGGGCGCAGGAACTCCGACACCACGAACAGGACAGCGTAGATGAGCAGGGTCCACCAGAACCCACCCCTCGGTGACTGGAGGTCCGGAGACTTGATGAGCTTCATTGGATGCCGACTCGGAAGATGTCACGGGTGGGGACGAACGCGAAGCCTCCGTAGTTGATGACGTTCGAGGTCACGTCCTCAGGCGTGAAGAACTTCGTGTCGCATGTGGCGATGGTGTGGTCGCAACCGGCCAAGACGTTGACGACCGTGCCAACGATGTCGCTCGGGAACGGCAGCAGCAGGAGGAGCGACGTGCCGGTATGCTCAAGGATCAGGCGCGCGTCCAGGCCACCCAGGGCCTCCACGAAGCCACCGGTGTAGAAGCCGTCGACCTCGCCGTCCGCCCCTGCCACCGTGATAGTTGACGCGACGCTGGTCAGCACGTTCGCGCTCGCAAGACGGAACGTCGAGTCCGTGTCGTCGACCTTGCACTGGTCGTCGAACAGGACGTTGTTGCAGAGGCTCTGGTACGTGTAGCGAGGGATGGAGCGCGACGTCGCCGCAGCGATGGGCAGCGAGGCGATGACCGCGCTGAAGCCATCCTTGGAGAACTTGACGCTCTGGATGAAGCCCTGGTAGAGGGTGACGACCTCGGGGCTCGGGAAGTCCGGGCGCTGCACGCGCTGGACGGTGATCTTGGCTCGGTTGCCAGGGACGACGCCGATGTACTGGACGGCGAACTCGTTCTCGCCGTCGACGGCGAAGTCAACTACGGCCTGACGGTCCTCTGGACTCTGGATGATCCGGCCCCGCTGGATGGGGATCGGCTCATAGTCCTGGGCTCCGACCGTGATGGTGTCTTCGGAGGACGTCCAGAAGAACGACACCGCGCCGATCTCGATCGTGATGATCTCGATCGGCTGCGAGGTCTCCTGTGCAGATTCGAATGCGTCGAATGTCATCAGTCAAACACTGTCTTGATGGGGCTGGTGATCCTGGTCGTGGTGTCCCCGATCTCGTGGCGAATGATGATGTTGTCGCTGTCGAAGCGGACCCTCTCGACGTACGAAATCTTCTTCACCTGGGCCGCGGTGTGCGTCGCGACTGAGGAGTCCAGCGTAAGGGATTCGCGGGTGGCGTCAACGATTATCGACGAGAGGATCTCTCGAATGTCGTCCGCGTCCCCGTTGTTGTACTGGATGCGAATCACGTTGCGAGGCTGACGACTCTGGGCGAACTGGGTGTACCCCACGTTGACAACGTCGATGAGCGTGCCGGCAGCGATGTCCCCGTCGATCGTGAAGTCTTCTGTGAACGAGTCGGCGTAGAAGCTGGTCTGCTTGCCGCGGATGGAATAGAGCATCTGGCGGACGTCCCAGAGACCCTCCGCCCCCTTGGCCAGGAGCGCGAGCTGGGTGCGGCGCTTGCCCTGAGCCCAGGGAGAGTCCTGGGCTCGGAGGCCGTGGGGGTTGTCCATCTCGATGATGTCGCGGACGAACGTCTCGGACATCTGGCCGCGGACGCTGTTGCAGCCGTTGATCAGCAGCTTGCTGTTGTAGCTGTTCCAGGCGGAGAGGTCCGCTAGGTCCACGTCGTTTTCGGTGACCGTGAAGAGGATCCTCAGCTTCGCGTCGCCCGAGACGAATCGGCTGCCGCTGATCTGCGACTTCGCCGTGCCTACGCGCAGCGGCATCACGAACGTACCGGTGGCGTACGAGTTGTTCGTGCCTGACGTGCCGACCAGGCTGGTAGGCGTCAGACTGTCCAGCTCGATCACGTCAAACGTGTCCTTGTCGTCGAAGATGAGGAACAGGCCTCCGACGCGGTAGTCGGCGAAGTCCGTGCTCTGGACCGTGATCGTCATGTCCCCGGCCGTGACAGCCGAGTTGATACGCGTCAGTTCCGACCACACCGGCAGGCCGAAGACGAAGGCCTGCCAGTCGAAGAGGACGTTGTGGAAGAAGGCGCGCTCCGGGCCGTCCTCCATGATGAAGTCCCACTCGAAAATCTGGCGGGGGCTTTTCCTGCCGCTGACCCTTTGCTCTGTGCCGTCGACGTGCTCCAGCACTTCCGTGAGCCACTGGAGTCGCTCGGTGAATGGCAGCTCAGGCTGGATGGAGAACAGCACCACGCGCCTCAGCGTGATGGGAGTCAGAATCGTCTGAGGGACGGTGCTGAATACCCAGTCCAGCGTCGTGTCGACGACGGGCTGGCCGGACGTACTAACCTCGACCGACAGTGTGAGGCCACCGTCGGACTGCGGCACGAACGTGAAGGGGAAGCCCGGCTGACCGGAGATGGTGATGCCGGCTCCGCCGTTGTTGACGAAGGACGTGTAGTTCTGGTCCAGGCGACGGAAGGCCGAGTAGATTTCGACCGGCGCGCTCTGCGAGGACAGCAGGTTGCCGAAGTCGAACCTGCGCGGGATGACGTGCATCGACTCCCACCACGTCTCGAACGCAGGGTTCGCGTACTGTGCT
>SDBT01004047.1_pt1 | contig 25013 bp, 20 predicted proteins | sample 2277101 | NCBI WGS metagenome assembly SDBT01 (sample SAMN10404973, study PRJNA504765) | marine sediment metagenome | isolation source: marine sediment core GS10_PC15, 103 cmbsf | place: Arctic Ocean: Southern Knipovich Ridge | collected 2010 | reverse complement strand
ATGAGGAAGTAGCCGACCGGATCACGCCCCGTTGACCCCTTTTGTGCCTACGTGTGTCCGCAAAGCGGTGAAATTACTGGAGCTTGCCAAAGGGGTGGTCGACCTGGGGTCTACGCCGACGTCTACGCCGACGTCAGGCCGTCAGGTGACTAGCCACGATCTCCGCCACGTCCAAGACCTTGTGGGTCTCGTCCAGATCCTGATCCTTGATGCCGTCGGAGATCATGGTCAGGCAGTAGGGACAGGCCGCTGCAAACGTGTTGGCGCCGGTCGCCTTGAGCTGCTGGGTGCGCTCCACGTTGATCCGGGTACCTTCGTTCTCCTCCATCCACATGCGGCCCCCGCCGGCACCGCAGCAAAAGCTCTTGCGTCGCCTGCGGGCGGGCTCCACCAACCGCACGCCGGGCACGGCCCTCAGGATGTCGCGGGGCTGTTCGTAGACCTTGTTGTAGCGACCCAGGTAGCACGAGTCATGCCAGGCGACAGCCCCCAGCCCGGCGCCGGAGGAGTCCTGGAGGTCCAGGCGACCTTCGCGGATCAGCTTCGCGATGAACTCGGTGTGGTGGACCACCTCGTAGTCGCCGCCGAAGTCCGGGTATTCGTTCTTTAACGTATTGTAGCAGTGCGGACAGCAGGTGACTATCCGCCGGACATCGTATCCCTTGAAGGTCTCGACGTTCTGCATGATCAGCGCCTGGGCAAGGTACTCGTTGCCGGCCCGCCGGGCGGTCTCTCCGCAGCAGCCTTCCTCTGTGCCCAGCATCCCGAACTCGACCCCGGCCGACCGCATGATCCGCGTCAGGGCCTTGGTCACCTTGACGGCGCGATCGTCGAAGGAGCCGGCGCAGCCCACGAAGAACAGGATCTCATGCTCCGGCTTCTCGGCCAGGCTCGTAAGCGCCAGGTCTTCGGCCCAGTCGAAGCGCTTGTTGGAACCGATCTGCCAGGGGTTGTTGTTGTTCTCCATACCCTTGAACACGCTGGTGACTTCCTGCGGGAACGAGCTCTCCATCTGGGTGAGATGCTGGCGCATGGGGATGATGTGATCCAGGTGCTCTATTCCCATGGGGCAGTTTTCCTCACACGCCCGGCAGGTCGTGCAAGCCCAGAGCACCTCGGGCTTGATCACGTCGCCGTGCAGGTTGCGCCGCCCTTCCCCGTTCTTGCCGCGCAACGCGCAGACCTCCTCCATGTGGCCCTTGACGTCCTGGATGAGCTGCTTGGGGCTCAGCAGCTTGCCGGTCAGGTTGGCCGGGCAGTTGTCCTGGCAGCGGCCGCAGCGGATGCAGGCGTCTCCGTCCATCAGGTTCTTCCAGGTCAACTCCTCGAGCTTGCCGGCACCAAAAGATATGTCTTCGTCGATTTCCTCGTCGTTGAGCATGGCGGCCACGTCCGCGTCCTTGGCGATCTTGCCGGGGTGCCTCGACGAACGGAACATCAAGCCCAGGGTGCCGGCGATGATGTGCCACATCTTGGAATAGGGGATGTAGGCCAGCCAGAAGAGCATCACTCCCAGGTGGAACAACCAGGTCACCGCGTGAGCGGCGTGCAGGGTGTCCTTGTCGGCGCTCCAGAAAAGCTGGGCCAGGCCGTAGCTAACGAACGACCAGGGCGCCCACCAGTCATTCTGTACCGCCAGCCTCAAGGCCTGGATCAGGTGACCGGAGACCAGGATCAGCAGGATCAACAGGATCGAGAACCAGTCGTCGGCCTTGTTGTCCAGCCGCTCCGGCCGGAACACGTAGCGCCGGATGGCGAGGAAAACCACACCCAGGATCGCCAGCAGGCCGAACAAATTCAGAATGAAGGTATATCCCCAGTAGAAGTAGCTGGGGGTGCTGAGCACTGCAAAGCCCAGGTACTTCTCCACCATAACGATGCAGGTGCCGATGAACAGGACCACGAAGCCGAAGAACAGCATGGCGTGCATCAACCCGGGCAGGGCCTCCCGCAGCACGAACGACTGGCTCCCGGCGATCAGGCCGGCCCGCACGCCGCGTCCGACCACCCCGTCGGTGCGCCTATCCTCCTTGCCCATGCGCCACATCCGGATCCGGCGCCAGGCGCCGTAGCCGAAGAAGATCAGGGCGATCAGCACCGGGGGGTAGATGAACAGGCCGGGATGGGCCACGTTCCAGTACAGCTCGCGATACGGCAGCTCAGAAGAAGCCAGTGCGACGACCAGCAGATGCATGAGTCTCTCCTCGCCTGCTCACGGCAGGAACTTCTCGGGCGCGGCCAGCTTTTCTGGCAGGTAGGTGTCGATCACATAGTTCAGGCCCCACTTGGCCAGGGCCTGCTGCTCGGCGCGCACGCCCATGCTGATCAGCTTCTCTAAGGCGCGCTGCCAGCGCTTGTGGTGCAGGATGAAGGGGTCGTTGGCCAGGGCGTCCGTGGCCCGCTTGATGTCGACTTCTTTCAGGGGATGGGTCGGCAGCTCGTAGGTCTTGATGTCGTCCGGGGTGATGCCCAGGAAGCGCGCCCGGGGCACGCAGAAGAACTCGTTGATGTGCGCGGCGTTGCCCGAGCCGACCTTGAGCGTGCGGTAGATGTTGCCGATCCCGTACGGGTCGCAGTCGACGAACACGTAGACCGGCAGTCTCTTCTCGTCGGAGAGGCGGCGGATGAACCGCCGGCAGGCCCGGGTGGGCACTCCCCCCATCGAGACCAGGATGCAGTCGGCCTTCTTCCAGTAGTTGTGCTTGACCAGCCGCTGGAACATGCCGGCCGTCTCGATGGCCAGGATGAATTTTGCCTTTGTCTCGAATCCCAGCCGCTCGACGCTGATGGGGATCGAGTAGGCCCCGGAGCCGAACCTGGTGCAGTCGATCCGCAGCTTCTCGCCCGTGTCGCGATCCTCGTCGATCACCACCAGCCGGCCGGCCACGTCCCCGCCCTTCTCCTCGGGCACGAAGCCGAGCTGCTCGCGGTTGACCCCGAACAGGGCCTCGACGTCGTCGATGACCGTGTCGCTCTCGGTCTGCTCGGAGAAACGGGCCTGCTCCCAGTTCTTGCTGACGTAGTACGCCTCCCGCTTTGTGGCGATGTCGTCCTGCTCCACCAGCTCCTTGGACAGGGCCATCATGCGCAGCATCTGGGCGAAGGTCTTGACCGTGCCCACGGTCAGGGTGCGCTCCTTCTTGCGGCCCTTGAGCTCGAAGAACCCCACCTTGGGCCGGTAGCGCACATTGGCCAGCGAACGAATGGGGAACTTTAGGCTGGGTTTATTGCCGGCCAGGATCTTCCTCTCGATGCCGGCCGCCTCGGACTTGATCCGCCCGATAATCCCGGGCTTCTTCTCGGATTTCTTCGCCGCCAAGACACGCTCCTACTTGAACTTGCGGCTGCGCCGCAGGGTGTCCGTGAGGGTCTCGACCACCTGCGCGGTGCGCTTTTCGGACGAGCCCAGGATCTCGCGCAGGGCGATGCCGATGTGCGGAATGTAGGTCTCGATGTAGTCGCGCTTGCGCCCCTCCTCTGTCTCGCGCCGCCTCGCGGACAGGTGGTGCGAAAGGCGCCGGCCGCAGATCTGCAGCGCCAGCCGGATCTCCCGCAGGATCTCCGGATAGCGGGCGACGGCCTCCTTGGACTCCGAGGTGAACGGAACCCAGACCGAGGCCACGTCCACCAGGATCACCATGGGCCCCGAGGGTAGCGCCCCCCGCGCCTGGGACACCTTGTAGTTGCGCCAGTCGGTGTCGATGACCGCCTTGGTGATGGCGCAGTCGGACTGCTGGTACTGCAGCGGCACCCGGTTGGCGAGACGGTACAGGGTGCATAGCTCGTCCGCCGGCAGGTCTCCGCCCCAGGCCAGGCCGGCCTCGACCTGGAAGGGGTTGCCCCGGTAGACCGCCGGGCCACGGGTGACCGAGGTGAAGAAGTCGGCCTGCACCCCGTGCTCCAGGCCCTTGCGGATCAACTCCTCGCCGATGGGCACCACGCACGAGGTTGGTGGGTTCATCACCTTGACCTCGCCCATGGCCCTGTGCAGCGCCTCGACCTGCTCGGCCACCAGCCGCTTGGGCCGGGCCCCGGGCGACAGCCCGGCCCGCTCGCAGATGGCACAAGCCACCCGCGCGCTGATCCGCGAGAAGTCGCGCATCAAGGCGCCCTTCAGGTCACGTCCGCGGCTGTCTTTTAGCATGGTCATCAGCACCCCCAGCTCGACCCCGTGGGGGTGGGGCTTTATCTCATTCGGTTCGCGCGGCAGCTCGTCGCTCAGGCGCGGATACTCGCTCAGTTCGCCCTTGGGGTTCCGGAATCGTAGTGAGGCGTGCGGGTTGGCGATGGCCGTCTGCTCGATGTACTTGTCCACCGAGCGCTTGCCGCCCCGGTAGGTCGCCTCGATCTCCAGCTCCACGCTGGTGCCGTGGGGCTTGTCCCAGTTCTCCTCCTTTCTGTCGGTCGACTCCGGCTTGTTCTTGCGGGTGTCGATCTTGACCTCGAAACGGTAAGCATCATTCCCCTCGCCGGTGCGCGAGATGATCACGGTCGGCTTGCCGGTAGTCAGCTGGCCGTACATGCCGGCGGCCGAGATGCCCATTCCCTGCTGGCCGCGCGACTGCTTGAGGCGGTGGAACTTGGAGCCGTACAGCAGCTTGCCGAAGATCTTGGGGATCTGCCCGTAGACGATCCCGGGCCCGTTGTCGGTCACCCGCACGATGTAGCGACCCTCGCCGACATCATCTATGGTCACCTCCAGCTCGGGCAGGATCTTGGCCTCCTCGCAGGCGTCCAGCGAGTTGTCGACCGCCTCCTTGACGGTGGTCAGCAGCGCCTTGGCCGGGTTGTCGAAGCCCAGCAGGTGGCGGTTCTTGGTGAAGAACTCGCTGACCGAGATCTCCCGCTGCCGCTCGGCCATCTGTTCGGCGATGGACTTCTTGCGCCGCCCGCGGCGCCTCTTCTTCGGGCTTTTTTCGGGCTCCGTAGACTCCAGGATGGCGGGTTCCGACTCGGGCGCCCGGGCCGACCTGGCGCGCTTGGGGCTCCCGGTCCGCTTCCCGCCCGCCTTGCCGAACAGGCCCAGCTGGGACTCGTCTTTGGACTTGCGTGAAGTCCCTCCCTTGCCCTTCGCCTTCTTTCCCGTCTTCTTCGACTTGCGCGCCCTGGTCTTCGCCGCCATCCATGACTCCCGAAGCCATCGCCGCCCGTCCGGACGGACGGCCGGAATCATATGGGCGCTCCCGTCCGCTGTCAACCGACCCTTGGACTAATCCGCTTGCATCCGCGCCCGGGGCGTTGTTTGCTCGGGGCCGGAATGGACTTCAGTCTCTTCGAAAGCGGCGAGTTCTGCGCCACCTTCTGCGGCCTGTTGTGGGCCGTGGCGGTCATCCTGTTCAAGAAGAGCGGTGAACAGGTGCCGCCCGTGGCCCTGAACCTGTTCAAGGGCGCCGTGGGCCTGGTGCTTTTCCCGCTGACCATGCTGCTGGCCGGCCTGCCGTTTTTTCCCGCCGGGGCCGGCGCCTCGGACTGGATCATCCTGCTGATCTCGGGCGCCATCGGCATCGGCATGGCCGACAGCATGTTCTTCGCCGCCCTGAACCGGCTGGGCGCCGGCCGGATGGCCATCGTGGACTGCCTGTACAGCCCGTTCGTGATCCTGTGTTCGTTCGTCTACCTGCGGGAGCCGGTGACCGCCTGGCTGTTCGCGGCCATCGCGCTGATGACCGGTGCCATCCTGATCGGCACCTGGAATCCCGAGCGGGCGTCCGGGACGGACGGGCGTCGGACGCTCCGCGTCGGGGTGTTCTTCGGCGTCCTGAGCCAGCTGCTGATGGCGATCGGCATCGTGATCGTCAAGCCGGTGCTGGACGTCAGCGAGCCCTGGTGGGCCACCACCGTGCGCCTGGCCGGCGGCATGGCGTTCCTGACGATCCACGGCATGTTCCCTTCCCAGCGCCGGGCGGTATTCAGCGCCTTGCGCCCCAGCCGCCAGTGGCGCCTGACCGTGCCGGCCGCCGTGATCGGCGCCTACCTGGCCCTGATCTTCTGGATCCTGGGAATGAAGTACACCTACACCACCATCGCCAGCGTGTTGAACCAGCTGTCGATCATCTTCATACTCGTCCTGGCGACCATCTTCCTGCGCGAACCGCTGACCTTGCGCAAGGGGTTCGCCGTCGGGATCGGCGTCCTGGCCGGCGTGCTCGCGGCCGTGTAGCAGAGTCTACTTCGCCTTGGCGCTCATGCGACAGGCCCGCCCGGCCAGGCGCATGAGATCCTCGTAGTCCATCCGCTCCACGTCGGAGGCGATCCGGTCCACCTCGGCGAGGATGTCCCAGGAGTCCATGATGCTGTCCACGTAGCCGCGTGTCTCGGTGATCTGCAGCGGGAAGCTCAGCGCCTGGAAGGGATGCCGGCGCCTGGCGGTCTTCTGCATGTTGCCGCTGCCGGCGTTGTAGGAGGCCAGGCCCAGCGCGGTCTGCAGGCGTTTCAGGCGCCGGGAGAAGACCTGCTCGGTGATGCGCACCTCGGCCATCTCGCGCACCATGCGCTCGACCAAACGCTGGAGCAGGGCGGTCGGCTCGGGCACCGCGGCGCCGCCGATAGGCACCACCGGCAGCGGCAGCACCGCCCGGGCCGGCCAGGAGACGGCCATGCCGTCGGTGGTGTCGACCTGGCTGCGCTCCATCAGGCCTCGCCGCATGGTGAACATCTCCAGGCTCAACAGGTCGACCATCCGGGAGTCGGCCCCCTTGGCGCCGCTGCGAAGCTGCCGGGCGACGTCGTCGCGCAAGCGCCTGAAGTACAGGCAGGAGACCTTGATGGCCATGCGCGGGTCGACGATCATCTTCTTCTTCAGCTCCTCCCACGAACCGATGCCCGAAAGCAGGATCTTGCTGCCGGGGATCCGGCGTCTGAACAGCCAGACGTCCTTTATGGCGATGTTGAGGAACTGGGCGATGGAGAAGGCGCCGGCCACCGAGACCCGGTGGTGGATGAACTCGGACTCCTGGATGTACAGCCCGGTCATCACGAGGTGATCCAGGCCGGTGGCCCGGGCCGCTTCGCGGATGGTGTCCATGTAGCGCAGGCCGCGCAGCAGCCCGTCCAGGGTGCGGTACCTCTCGTAAGGGTGCTCGCGGTTGCGCAGCACCTCGAGCCTCAGGTTGCGCAGCATGGCCAGGTAGCGCTCCAGCGCCCGCCTGGCGCCCGCGCCGAGAACCTTGCCGTCGATGCGCACCGGCGTCAGGAAGGCCAGCCGCTCGTCCCGCTCGGCGAACAGCCGCTTGACCTGGCTGTCGCGCCAGCGCCACAGCAGCACCCGGTAGCGCCATGAGGGCAGCCCCTTGCGGGAATCCAGCGCCCGGGCCCGCCGGCAGACTCCGGCCAGGTCATCGGCAGACAGCCGATCCATGTCTCGCGCGAAGAACACCCCCTGGCGGAGGAACAGGCCCTTGAGCCACAGGGTCAGCGTCCGGTACATCTGCTCCTTGGGAATGGCGGCCACCTGCCTGGAAAGCTGTCCTGCCGGGGCGTGGCGGCCGGCCTGGCAGGCCAAGTTGTCTCCGAACAACTGCCGGGTGCGCCGGTCGATGCGGGCCAGCTCGGGATCCGACCCGAGGAGCCCGGCGTATTTCTTCTCCCAGGTGCTAACCAGCCGCGACAGGTGCCGGGCCGCTTTGTCGTCCTGGACCAGCAGGGCCAGCCCGCGGGCGTCGATCAACTCCCGCAGGTCGGTCTGGACCAGGCGGGATTCGCGCGCGGCCGGCGTGCGGACCGGGGGGGAAACCACGAATTCCTTCGAGTCCCCAGGGCCGGCCCGAACGCTCCCGAGCATCCACGCCAAGCAGACGATCTCGACCAATCCGATTCTGATCATTCGCGCGATCATCGTTGACTGTTCCAAGTCCCGCAGATAGCATATTGATCGCCTATACGCATCGTCAAGTTCGGAGGAGGCCGTGAACAGGTTTCTTACGGCGGTCACAGGTGCTTGCCTCGCGTTTTACGGCTGCGCCACCGATGGGTCCGAAAGGCCGGCCGAAAGGAAGTTCTACAAGAACACCCATGTGCGTCGCTGCTTGCAACTCGACAAGGAACGCCGGGTCAGCCAGGCCCGGGCCTGCTGGGCCGAGCTGCTCGCCAGGATCGAGTCCGACCCGGCCTATCGCGAGAAGTCCGGTCTGAGCGAGGCCGACGTGGCCAAGATCCACGAGAGAACCGGACTGACGGCCGGGCACTCCCACGATCTGCGGCGAAAGCTCGATCGCTGCTTCAACATACCCACCGGCCAGCGCGATAGGCGCCTGGCGTGCCTCGAGGGCTACCTCGCCAGGCACCGGAAGCAGCTCAGCGTGGGAGAACGCTACGAGGTCGAGAGCGCCATCAACGCCACGAAGCAAGCCCGGGAACGCGCGGCCGGGAACGTCGAGAGCACGATCGAGCACGCCGGCAGGCTGCTCGGGGCCAAGCTGCACCTGGAGGACGAGGGGGTGCGCATCGACGAGGTGATGGACGGCCCCATGGCCCAGGCCGGCTGTCCCGAGCAGGGGATCATCGTGGCCCTGGACGGCACCCCCGTCGGCGAGTTCGACGCGCCCGAGATCATCGCACGGCTGGATGCCTGCCAGGAGCGGCCGCTGGTCCTGCTCGTACGCCAGGGCGGGATCGACGAGGTCACCTTCACCCGGGCCGAGTGCCGCTGCGGTCAGGAACCCGAAGGCAAGCTGCTGGGACAGGCCCGTCTGCCGGCCGAGGTCTGCACCACCTCGGGCAGCCGGGAGCTTCGCCTGGGCATCAGCTGGTGCTACCTGGCCCGCGACGGGGTCCTCGAGGTGGAGGATGTCTGCCGTGAGTCCCCGGCCGACGCGGCCGGAGTACGGCCCGACCACCGGTACGTCGGAATAAACGGAAAAGCCGTGCTCGGGCTGACCTACCGGCAAATCGAAGACCTGCTCGAGTCCCACCCGGACGAGCCGATCCGGTTCGAGTCGCGATCAGGGGCCTTGCAATCCCCGACGCCGCTGACCGGAAAACCCTTACAGCCGGATCGGGCCGAGCGGTTCTGGCAGGCGATCCGCCGCTCCCTGGAGATCGAGGAAAAACCGAAAAAACCATGATAACCATCAACAGCTTCCTTCACCGGGCGGAGTTCTACGACCTGATCCGCCGCTGGATGTACGGCGACCTGCTCTCCAGCGACGCCCACCGGCTTACCCGCCTGGTCCACTTCAACAACACCTACATCGCCCGCTACCTCCACCGCTTCTCGAACCGGGTGTTCGGTGAGCTGCACCGCCGCGAGCTGAGCCACCGGCCGGCGCGGACCAAGTCCGAGATCAAGGACTCCATCTGCGTGAACCCACCCTACTCCAACCGGCGGATCGAACAACTCATCCAGGACTACCGGGACCACCCGGAGCACTACTACCGGGAGACGCCCTTTCACGGCACGCTCTTCTTCGTGCCCAAAAACGGCGCCGAGCTGTACGTGGGCTCCAACCGCATCAAGCGTGTGAGGCGGCTGGCCGAGAAGTCCGCCCGGCGGATCATCGACCACATCTTCGAGGCCATCAAGCTCCACGCCGAGGCCCTGGCCGACAACCGGGCATGCGCGCTAGGCATCCCGCGCGAGGAGCTGTTTACCGAGCCCGACGACATGCTGGCCGAGTTCCTCTGGGCGGAGAAGCGCATGCAGGACGACCTGCACAACCGCCGCCCCATCCTGGTCGACGACGAGCTGGTGATCAACGACGTGGCCGGTATAAAGGTCATCCTGGCAGATTCCCGGCACGCCGGGGTGCTCGACCTGCTCTCGTCCATGCCCGACTGTGAGGTGATCGAGGTCGAACCCCACACGGGCAACTACAACGCCACCAACGTGATCGTCTCACACCGCCCGGATGAGGAGGCTATCTGCGAGCAGCCCCTGAGCGAGGGCCTGCTCGGCCTGATGCAGTCGCGCGGCATCGAACCCGAACAGGCCCGTCAGGAGTTCCGCGAGTTCGTCCGTCAGGGCGAAAGCTCGATCCTCATCGAGGTGATCATCTGCAACTACCAGGAGATGCTCGAGTCCGAGATCGGCCGCTGCATGCACGAGGACCGCATCATCGAGCAGCGCCTGCGACAGGAGTACCGCGGACACCTGAGCAAGAACGTCGAGTACCTGCTGGAGTACCTGTTCGCCTTCGCAGTCTCGCGCCGCAGCCGGATCGAGGAACTGCCCATCAAGCTGTGGCACCGCTACCTGCCCGACTACTTCGAAGAGGTGATCAAGGCCCTGTACAACATCCCGCCCACCCACCTGGACGTCTGAGCCTGCATAGCGCGTCTTACCTGAGTCTACTTTTGGGGAGATCCGTCCCCAACGTTTGTAGAGCGCTCGGGCCGGCCGAGGACCTTGTCGCAGAAGGCTTGCTTTTCGAGATCCTTGCGCTCCTCGTCCCAGCCCAGCAGCCGGGCTGCCAGGGAGGCCAGCTTTTCCAGGGTCTCGTCACCCGGGTGGCCGATGGTGCCGATGCCGGTGCGGCGGACCAGGACGTCGCACAGGGTGCGGGCCTGCTCCTGTTCGATCGCGAAGGTGACCTCGGCCAGGATCTCGGGGCGGCCCTCGGCGACGGGCTCGGCCAGGGACTTGTCGGCACGCACCTGGTCGAGCAGGCGGGTGTGGCGGGCGCCGTAGGTCCGAACCAGGTGATCGAGCGTCTCGGGCGGCAGCAGGCCCTGGTTCTCGTTGATTTGCTGTTCTGCGTAGTCCGCGAAGCGGCCGGGCACGCCGCCGGGCAGCAGGCGCCGGTGGGTCAGGCAGCTTGTGGCCGGGCGGTCGAGGTGGATCAGGATGCGGTCTGTGAGCTTGCGGGCCAGGTTGCGGGAGGTGGTGTACTTGCCGCCCAGGGCCGATATCAAACCTGAAAAGCCGCGGTGGTGATGGTCGATGATCTCGTACTTGCGCGAGGCCTTGTAGACCTGCGTCTCCTGCTCCACCAGGGGGCGCACGCCCGCGTAGCGATACAGCACGTCGGCGGGCTCGAGCCCGGCGTCCGGGCAGACCTCGTTTATCTCGTCGAGGAAGTCCCGCACGTCCTGATCTGTGACCTCCAGGTCGGCCACGTCGCCTTCGTAGCGGGTATCGGTGGTGCCTACAAGGCTATGGCCGCGCCAGGGCACGATGAAGAAGTGACGGCCGGCTTCGGTCCGCAGGACCAGGGTGTGGGACTTGCACAGGCTGCGGGTGACGATATGGATGCCCTTGGAGCGGAGCAGGGTCACCTCCTCGCCGGTGCCGCACATGTTGTCCACATCGTCGGCCCAGGGGCCGGCCACGTTGGCCAGCATGCGGGCCTCGACCTGGTAGCCGCGGCCGGCCATAAGGTCGACCACCTCCACCTCTCCCACCCGCCCTGCCTTGCGGGTCACGCTCCTGACCTCGGCGTAGTTCAGGCAAACCGCGCCCAGGCCCGCCGCGCCCAGCACGAACTCCAGGGTCAGCCGCTCGGGGTTGCACTGGCCGTCGTAGTAGACCGCCCCGCCGGTCAGGTTTTTTCGATTTACCGCAGGCTCGAGCTCGATCACCTTCTCGACCCCCAGCGAGCGGTGGCCGGGCATGCGGTGCTCGGGGTCCATGCCCTTGTTGCGATCGAACCCCAGCACGTCGTAGACCAGCATGCCGGCCTTGATCATCCACTTGAGGTTGCCGGTCTTGTAGGTCGGAATCATGAAAGCCAGCGGCCGGACCAGGTGCGGGGCCACGGCCTGCAGGATTCGGCGTTCGCGCAGCGACTCGCGCACCAGGCCGATCTCGCCGTTCTTGAGGTACCGCAGGCCGCCGTGGATCATCTTGGAGGTGGCCGCCGAGGTGGCCGCGCCGAAGTCGCCGCGGTCCACCAGGGCCACCCGCAAGCCCCGCAGGCTGGCGTCCCAGGCCAGGCAGGCGCCGGTGATGCCGCCGCCGACGATCAACAAATCGAACTTCTCGCGCTCGAGCCTCTCGGGTTCACGCCCGGTCAACCCGCTCATGGCCCGGCCCGCTCCCCGGCCTCGAGGGCGGCCAGCACTCTCTCGGGGGTGAAAGGCGAGGCGCGCAGGCGCACCCCGATGGCGTCGAAGATGGCGTTGGAGATGGCCGGGATGGGGCCGTTGATGCCGATCTCGGACACGCTCTTGGCGCCGTAGGGACCGGTCTTCTCGTAGGTAGGCACCATGATGGTGACCAGCTCGGGCATGTCCCGGGTGGAGAAGATCTTGTACTGGCCGAACGAGTCGTTCTTCAAGCGGCCCTTGTCGTCGAACAGGAACTCCTCGCACAGGGCGTACGAAATGCCGTTGAGAACCGCGCCCTCGACCTGGCCCTCGGCCAGCTGGGGGTTGATGGCCGTGCCGCAGTCCGTGGCGGCCACGTACTTGACCACCCTCACCAGGCCGGTCTCGGTGTCCACCTCGACCTCGACAAAGTGAGCCGCGAAGGGCGGGGGGCTCTTGTGCGAGATGCTCGAGGCGTGGGCGGCGACCTGGCGCTGGTCCTGCTCGTACAGGCTGCGCATGGCCACGTCGGCCAGACTGACGGACTCGCCGCTCGCCATCCCGACCCCGCCGCCCCGGAGCGCGAGCCCGCGCGCCGGGAGCTCGAGCATCTCCGCGGCTATCTTCTTGATCTGCTTGGCCACGTCCAGCGCAGCCTTGCGGACCGCCTCGCCGCTCAGGTAGGTCGTGGAAGAGGCGTAGGCGCCCACGTCGAACGGGGTCAGGTCGGTGTCCGAAGATCGAACCAGTATCCGGTCCATGCCCACGCCCAGCACCTCGGCCGCGATCTGCGAGAGCACGGTGTCCGACCCGGTGCCCAGGTCGGTGGCGCCCACCAGCAGGTTGAACGAGCCGTCCTCGTTCATCTTGATCGAGGCCGCGGCCAGGTCCACCTCGGGGATGGACGATCCCTGCATCAGGCAGCACATTCCCACCCCGCGCTTCACCGGACCGCGGCCCGGCCTTCCGCGCTTGCGCTTCCAGCCGATTGCCCGCGCGCCCTTTCTGATACAGCGCTGCAGGCCGATCGAGTCGATGCTCTGGTCAACGCCCTCGGTGCCCTCGCCCAGGGCCTTGAAGACCGGCGAGGTCTCCCCTTTCCGGATGGCGTTCATGCTCCGAAACTCGAGCGGGTCCATGCCTATGGCGCAGGCCAACTCGTCCATCTGGATCTCCATGGCCATGTAGGCCTGGGTGGCGCCGTAGCCCCGGTAGGCCCCGCCAACCGGCATGTTGGTGTAGACCGCGTCGGCCGTAAAGCCGATGTTGGGCCAGCGGTACAGCGGCAGCACCTTGGAGCCGCAGTTGCACGAGACGGTCAGGGCGTGGGAGCCGCAGGCGCCGGTATTCGACAGCACGTTCATCTCGACCGCGGTCAGCGAGCCGTCCTTTTTCACCCCGGTCTTGAGCCGGATCACCATGGGGTGCCGGGTGCGGCTCGTGAACTCCTCCGAGCGGGTCAGCTGGAAGAACACCGGCTTGCCGGAATGGACGGCCAGGAAGGCGGCCACGTCCTCGATCAACACCTCCTGCTTGGCACCGAACCCGCCGCCGATGCGAGGCTTGACCACGTGTATCCTCGCCACCGGCCACTCGAGCGCGGCGGCGACGATCCGGCGGACGTGGAAGGGCACCTGGGTCGAAGTGGTCAGGCGCAGCCGGCCGTCGGGCAGCGGCTCGGCAAGGCAGACGTGGGTCTCTATGGGACAGTGCTGGGCGTAATGGCATTCGTACTCGCGATCGAGCACAACCTCCGCCTCGGCGTAGCCGGCATCCGGGTCGCCCACTCTCATGTCGACGTGAGAGGCCAGGTTGCGCCCGGGCTCGTAGGGCACAGGGATGACCGCCCGGGCGTCGGGCTCGTCGTGGATCACTGGCGCGCCCGGCTGAAGCGCGCGGCGCACGTCCAGGATCGGCTCGAGCACCTCGTACTCGACATCGATCAGACCGAGCGCCTCCTCGGCCACGGCCTCGCTTTCGGCGGCCACCGCGGCCACGCGGTCGCCTACGAAGCGCACCTTGTCGTCAAAGGTGGTGAAGTCGTAGGGCGACGGCTCCGGGGCGCCCTGGCCGGCCGTCGTGCGCATGACCCGCGGCACGTTGCCGTGGTGGATCACCGCGTGTACGCCGGGCAGGGCCTCGGCCCGTGAGACGTCGATGGACTTTATCCTGGCGTGGGCGTGCGGACTGCGCAGCACCCTGGCCACCAGATAGTCTGCGGGCAGCAGGTCGGCCACGAAGAGCCTGCCTCCCCGGGCCAGCGCCATGGCGTCGATCTTGGCGACCGACTTGCCCACCACCTCGAATTCGCGCCCGGGGCTCATCGGCTCATCCTCTCGGCGGCCAGCTCGACCGCTTCGATGATCTTCTTATATCCCGTGCAGCGGCACAGGTTGCCGTCCAGCGCCTCGCAGACTTCGTCCCGTGACGGCTCCGGGTTCTCGTCCAGCAGCGACTTGGCCGACAGCAGCATTCCGGGGATGCAGAAGCCGCACTGCACCGCCCCGCTGTCGACAAAGGCCGACTGCAAGGGGTGCGGTCGCCGGAGCGTGCCCAACCCCTCGACGGTGGTGATGGCCCGGCCCTCCATCTGGCCGGCGACCAGCAGGCAGGCACGCAAGGCCCGCCCGTCCACCAGCACGGTGCACGCCCCGCAGTCGCCCTCGCCGCAGCCGTGCTTGACCGAGCAGTAGCCGCGCGAGCGCAGCTCGGTCAGCAGGCTCTCGCCCGGGGAGACGTCCCAGGTCTGCGACAGTCCGTTTATCTCCACGTGTATCTGCATCAGCCCTGCTCCTTGAGATGGGCCGCGGCCCGCTCGATGGTCCTGCAGACGATCACCTCCACCATCCGCTCCCGGTAGTCCCTGGAAGTGCGCGTGTCGGGGATCGCCCGGGTGGCCTCGCGCGCAGCAACCGCGGCGGTATGGATCCGGGCTCGGGTGGGCTTCCTTCCGGCCAGCAGCTTCTCCGCCGGAACGGCCCTGAAGGGCGACCCGCGGGCGCCGCCCACCACCACCCGGGCGGACTCGCACTTGCCCCCTATCCCGTCCAGGCACACGGCCGCGTCAACAATTGAAAAATCCACCGCCGTGCGGGCGAACTTGGTGAAAGCGCCGCAGCGCCCCTCGACCTCCGGCACCCGGACCCGCACCAGGATCTCGGCCCGACCGAGCACCTTCCTCGGATGCCTGGCCAGCAGCTCGTGAAGCGACAGGCTGCGCTCGCCGTCCGGGCCGACCAGGTCGACCCGGGCGTCGAGGGCCAGAAGCGCCACCGGAGGATCGGACCAGCGGTAGAGCTGCACCAGGTTCCCGCCCACGGTGACCGCGTTGCGGATCGGCCGGGAGCCCACGCTGGCGGCCGCGTCTGACAACATGCCGTCAGCCAGCGCGCGGATCCCCTCGTGGCCGGCGAGCTGCTGCAGGCGCACGTTGCAGCCGATGGACCAGAACCCGTCCTGGAGCTCGATGGTGTCGTGGCCCATCCGGGTCAGGTCGACCAGGGTGTCCACCCCGGGGTCCCGGGACAGGGCCGCGCTGGTCCCGCCGGCCAGGATCAAGGCCCGCTTGCCGAGATCGTCGAGCACTCGCACCGCCTCGGACGGGTCGCGGGGATAGAGACAGACCTTCGCGTTGGGAATCATGGGAATTTTTCTCCATTGACCATCTAGATCACACCTGCCCTCTTCAGCAACTCCTGCGAAGCCTTGCCGGCCTTCACCGCGACATCCCGCTCGTCCACCGCAACCAACCGCCTCTCCCGCACCACCACCTCCCCTCCGACCATGACCAGTTCGGCGCGCTGGTCCACACCGCAGAACAACAGGGCCGCGATCGGATCGTGCAGGGCGCCGGCGTAGGCCAGGCCGCGCAGGTCGAACACGGCCAGGTCGGCCGCCTTGCCCGGGGCCAGCACGCCCAGGTCTTCGCGGCCCAGCACCTCCGCCCCGCCGCGGGTGGCCATCGCGAGCGCCCGGCGGGCCGGCATGGCGTCGACGCCGGTGCCCACGCGGTGGACCAGCATGGCATACATGACCTCGCGCAGCATGTTGGACGAGTCGTTCGACGCGCTGCCGTCCACGGCCAGGCCCACCGGCACGCCGGCGTCCAGCATCGCCGGCACCGGGGCTATCCCCGAGCCCAGCCGCAGGTTGGAGACCGGGCAGTGGGCCACCCCTGTGCGGGTCTCGCCCATGCGCCGGATCTCGTCCGCGTTCACGTACACGCTGTGCGCGAACCACACGTCGGGGCCCATCCAGCCGAGGTCCTCCATGAGCTCCAGCGGCCGGCGCCCGAAGCGCTCGATGCAGAACCGCTCCTCGTCGAGGGTCTCGGCCAGGTGGGTGTGCAGCCGCACCCCGCGGCGCCTGGCCAGATCGGCCACCGAACGCATCAGCTCGGGGGTGACCGAGAAAGGCGAGCAGGGCGCCAGGGCCACCCGGCACATGGCGAACGGCTCCGGGTCGTGGAAGCGGTCGATCACCCGCTCCGAGTCGGACAGGATCGCGTCCTCGTCCTGAACGACCGAATCGGGCGGCAGGCCGCCGCGGCTGCATCCCAGGCTCATGCTGCCGCGGGTCAGGGTCAGCCGGATTCCCAGCGAGGCGGCCGCCTCGGCCTCGGCCTGGAACAGATCGCCGCCGGCGCTCTCCGGGACCAGGTAGTGGTGATCAGCGCTTGTGGTGCAGCCGGTCAGCAGAAGCTCGCCCAGGCCGGCCTGTGCGGCGATGTAGAGATCCTCCGGCGTCACGTGCTTCCAGACGTCGTACAGGTAGGTAAGCCAGTCGAACAGCTTGGCGTCCTGCACCGCGGGCAGGGTCCGGGTCAGCACCTGGTAGAGGTGGTGGTGGGTGTTGACCATCCCCGGAACGATCACCCGGCCGCTCATGTCGATTGTCTCGTCGGCCGGACCGCCCAGGTCACACCCGACCTCGGCGATGATGCGGCCGTCCACCAGCACGTCCGCCCCGGCAAGCTCACCCAGAGATTCGTCCCCGGTGGCCACCGCCAGCGCGTTCTTCAGCAGGATGCGCGCCATCGCCACCTCAAAAGGCGATCACTTCGATGCTGAGGGCAGGATCAGAAGTCGACCCCTCGACCTGGTCGCCGCCCACCACGAGCAGCCGTCCGTCGGGCAGCAAAAATGCGGTGTGGTCCCTGCGGGCGATATTCAGATCGGGACCCGCGGAGATCTCCCAGCGCTCATCGGAGACGGGCTCAATAAAGAAGGTCCCGGCGGCGGACCGGCCGTCGATCGTCTCGCCGCCGATCACGAACACCCGACCATCGGCCAGCAGGCTGGCGGTGAAACCGTACTCGGGAAAACCGAGCGGCGCCGGGATGACGGTCAGGGACGGGGTGCCGCCCTGAGCTGCCGGGTCGATCACCACCAGAGAGTCGTTCACGCCGTCGGCCAGACGGAGACCAATGAACATCACCCGACCGTCGGACAGCAACATCCCCACCGGCTTGTCGCGGGTCGAGACGGAAGTGTTGTAGCCCACATAGATGGCCTCCCGTTTGCCGTTTGCCACGGTCAGCCGACCCACCCGGTTCGCCCAGGCCCCCAGCAACACCGCCTTGCCCGCCCCGTCGGGAACCGCGGTGACGGTGCGGCCGTTTTGGGGAAATGCGTTCTCACCGCTGATATCCAGCAAGTCGGATGTCTCGGTATTCCCCATGAACATCTCCGCCGGGCTGTCGCCGTCGTTGATCAGCACCTGGCTGCCAAAGAACACACTCGCGTTCGGACGCCTCCGGGGGTACCGGAGGAACCGTTCCAGGCTCTCGAATACAAGAGAGTCGAGGTAGTCGAAGTCCCGGTCGTAGTCGTCCAGCATGGGCTCGGCCCCGCGCAGCACGACCATCTCCCCGGTGGGCGAGTCGCTCGAGGCGAGCACCCCGCCGGCGATCAGCAACCGGCCGTCATCGAGCAAAGAGGCGGCGTGAAAGCCGCGCCGTAGCGAGATCGGGGTGTCGATGGATTCGATCTCCTGGGCGCGGGTGTCGATCAGCAGGGCGGTCCGACCAAGTGAGGCTTCCTGCCGCGTACTGCCGACCAGGACCACGTGGCCGCTGGGGAACACGGTTGCTGTGTGGCCGACCAGGGGAAAGGGCATTTCCTCACATCCGTCCTCGTCAGCCGCCAGCAGCCCGAAAAAGCCCACCGGCGAGGCCGGCACCACGACCTCGTCGTCCTCGCCCGACACCAGGGACACCGGCGCGCTCTTGCCCCGCAAGACCATCTGGTGCTTGTCGTTGGGGAGCCGTTCGTACCCCTCCACAACGACCACCACCGGCGTGGCGCTTTCACTCACCTCGAGCTGGACTCCCTCCAGGCTGGTAGAGCAGTTGGGTCCTTCCAGCTGGCTTCCATCGGTCTGCTCGATGGAGATGCAATACATCTGCACAACCTGCAGGATCTCTTCCAGCCGCGGCTGACAGCCCGAGACCAGCTCGATGGACATGTGACCGTGTCGCAGTTCGCCGCAGCCGGAAATCGCGAGCCAGGCGAGGCAGATAAGGCCTGTGAGGAGCGGCGCAGTCCGGGAAGCCGCGGCCGGAGAACGCTTCATGGACCAACACCTCCGGATTTCTTGCACGTGCAGGTCAACCTATCCGATCCCCGCGCGGGTGTCAAACGTCATACGGTAAAACCGCAAGCTTTGTCGGGCAGTTGGTGGAATTTCCGGATTTGACGCACGGCAAACCGGTCTGGTAGCATCGCCCCGACGCACTCGGAAGTGGGTGAGGATGAGCGGGCGCAAGGAACAACTGCCGAGGGAATTCGGCAAGTACCACCTGATAGAGCGCATCGCCACGGGCGGCATGGCGGAGCTGTACCGGGCCAAGCTGTATGGAGCGGGCGGGTTCGAGAAGGACCTGGCGGTCAAGAAGATCCTGCCCCACCTGGGAAGCGACGAGGCCTTCGTCCAGATGTTCATGGACGAGGCCATGATCACGGTCACCCTGAACCACGGCAACATCGCGCAGGTGCTCGACTTCGGCGAGCTCGACGGCGAGTACTTCCTGGTTATGGAGTACGTCGACGGCATCGACCTGCAGGCCCTGATCAAGCGCTCGGCGGAGAACTACGAGCCCACCCCCGCAGCCCTGGCCGCCCACATCGTGGCCGAGATCTGCCTCGGCCTGGAATACGCCCACAACAAGCTGGGCCCCGACGGCCAGCCGCTGCAGATAATCCACCGTGACGTCAGCCCCCAGAACGTGCTGATCTCCTTCGAGGGCCAGGTCAAGCTGGTCGACTTCGGCATCGCCCGGGCGGCCAGCCGGATAACCTCCACCCAGGCCGGGGTGATCAAGGGCAAGGTGGCCTACATGAGCCCCGAGCAGTTGATCGGGCAGACGGTCGACGCCCGCTCGGACGTGTTCGCGGTCGGGATCATCCTGTACGAGCTGCTCACCCACCGGAGGCCGTTCGACGGCGCCACGCCCCAGGAGACCATGGCGCTGCTCACCCGCGGGGTGTACCAGCCGCCCCAGAAGCTGAACCGGCAGGTCGACCGCAAGCTCGCGCGCCTGGTCAAGAAGGCCCTGGAGAAGAACGTCAAGAAGCGCTACCAGACGGCCGGCACGATGGCTGCCGAGCTGGCCAGCTACCTGCACAACACCGGCGAGCCTCCCACTTCCATGTCCCTGGCGCAGCTCGTGCGCGAACGACTGCCCGAAGCCAAGCCGCGCACGATGCAGCCGACCCCGATCCGCGCAATGCGCCACGACACGACTCCAGGCATCCGGCCGGCCAGGGCCGGGGCGACGTCCGGAACTGCGCCTGAAAAGAAAATCACCGCGCCCAACTTCCCCGTCGCGGCGCCGGACCGACAAGAGGCACCGGCGGCATCACCCGACCACGAGGAACGGAGACCGGCGGACGGCAGCGAGGCCGTCTCGTTCGGAGCCCTGGGGCTTCCCGGGGAATACATGGTCGAGATCCTGGATTCGCAGCTTCAGACGAGTCCCGAGCTCCCCGAACCGGACGCGGCCCCCGGGAAGCAACAGGAGACGCCGGAGCCAGAGGCCGACCAGGAGTTGCTGACCGCCGCCACCAAGTTGCTGACCCAGACCAAAATCGACCAGCAAGAGGTTCAAGAGGCGATCGGGTCGGCCGATGCCGGCGATGACGACCTGCTGACCGCCCCCACCCGGCTGCTCTCCTCCGAAGAAGTGACCGGAGAACGGGAGCCTGTGCTGCCGGACGCGGAGGCCCCCACCGAGGACTTCGAAGACGAGGCGCCCGGGCTGCCCCGCAAGAAGGGCCATGGAGCGCTGGTCACCGCGATGCTCGTGGTCGCGGCCGCCGCCGTGGTTTTCTTCGTCTTCGTGAACCCGTTCGAGAAAGAGTCGACCGATCAGACCGACCGGGTCGCGTCTGCCGACCTGGCCTCCGTGGATCCGATCGAGCCGCCACCCGTGGCGAACAAGCCCCCGGACCGGCCCGACCCCGACGAGCCCATCGACAATCCCATGGCCAAGCCGGTCGATAAACCCGACGCACAGCCCGATCTCGTGCCCGTGACCAAGCCGGTCGACAAACCCGCCGACAAGCCCGTCGCCAGACCCGGCAAGAAGCCGGGCAAGAAACCCGGAATGAGCGTGGCCCTCAGGCCCAGGGGGACCGGCACCTTGAAGATCAACTCGGAACCCTTCTCGGTGGTGTTCTGGGGCAAGAAACGCATCGGGCCCACCCCCCAGATGAACGTCAAGCTGCCGGCGGGCAGTCACACCCTGCTGCTCAAGAACGAGGCCCTGGGCATCCAGAAACGCGTCCGCGTGCACATCGAGGCCAACAAGGTCCGCACCGTGTTCGTGGAGCTGAAGAAGAAGTAGGTATCTCTTCCTACTCCGGCAGGCAGGCGTTGCCGACCGGATCGAAGGTCCACTGGCAGGAACGGCCGGGGATGTGGCACTCCTCGTCCAGAAGCCAGAGGCACTCCTCGCGGCAGCGGTAGGCCATGGATGAAAACTAGAATCTAGCCTGGTATCCGATCCAGGCGCCGCCGGGCATCGGAGAGATGTGGAACCCTTCGGCCGGACCGGTGGCGTCCACCTCGGGCTCGGGCTCGGTCATGAACAGGACGACCGACACCGCCCCGGCGGCCGCGGCCACACCCACCATGGCCCAGCCGATGTTCTTGAGCTTCGCCGACTCGTCGTCCAGGTCCTCGTAAGCTTTCATTTTTTCGGGGGTGCGGTCATCAAGCCAGGCGTCGTGCGCATCATCGGCGTCCATCTGCTTGGCGAAGCCCAACCCGAATAGCACCCCGGAGGTGATCGCGGCCGCCACCGCCGTGCCTCCGACCGCCCAGGCCGAGATGCGCTGGATCGAGACAGGGGCCGCCGCCCGGGCAGTCACCTCGGTGTCGATCTCTTCGACCGGCTCGGTCTCGCTGCCGGACGGGCCGGCGTCCGCGGGCCCGGCCTTGGCGACTTTCTCGGGTTCTGCCTTCTCGGGTTCTGTCTCCTCGGGCTCGGGCTCCGCAGGAGCGGGGGCCGCCTTTGGCGCGCGGTAGACCGACTTCACGGGGTCTTTGATGTTCATCTCGACCACCGAGCGCCGGCCCTCGACCACGTCGATCCTGCCGGCCAGGGGCGGCAGTCCCTTGGCCCTGGCGAGCAGCACGTGGGTGCCGACCGGCATGGCCTTTAGCGACAGGGGCGCCTTGCCGCGCTTCTTGCCGTCGATCTCGATCTTCGCGGCGAACGGCACAGTGTCGATCATCAGGCTGCCGGTCTTTACCGGCAGCTTGAGCACCAGCTTGTGCCTGCCGCCCAGCTTTACCTTTATTTTGGTTTTGGCCAAGCCGCGGGCAGGTCCCTCGCCCGCGGCCCACACCTCGTGGACGCCCGGGACGAGCTTCAGGGTGACCGGCGCCCGGCCGGCCTCCTTGCCGTCCACCCGCAGGCGGCCGCCTTGGGGCCTGGTGCGGATGGTCACGGTCCCGTGGTTGGGCTTGAGCAAGGCCTTGACCCTGGCGATCTTGCCCCGGCGGACGTTGATCCTCGTCTCAAAGGCCTTGTACAACTCCGATGTGATCCTCACCTTGTGTTTTCCTGCCACCACGCGCTTGAGCGTCATCGGGGCATTGCCCAGCGGATCGCCGTCCAGCCAGACCAGGGCGTCGGTCGCGGGCCTTACCGATATCTCGATCTGGCCGAAGTCGGGCGCCAGCTTGACCTTGAGCGCGGCCTCCTTGCCCGGCTTGACCTTCACTCTGCGCTCCACCCGGGAGTGATCCGGCAGCCTGGCGACCACCGTGTGGCTCCCGACCTCGACCCTGGGAAGCTTCAACGGGGTCCTGCCGACATCCTTGCCGTCGAGCGTGACCTCGGCCCCATCCGGCACGGAGGCGACCTTCAGGCCGCCGAAGTTGGACTTGAGCTCGACATGCACCCTGGCGACATCGCCTGCCTTGACGTTCATCCGGACCTTTCCGGACTTGAAGAAGGGCTTTACGACCTCCACTGTGTGCCTTCCGCACAGCACGTCCTTGAGGGTCGCCGGGGTGACCGGCTCTACCTTTTTTCCGTCCAGCAAGATGGAGGCGCCGGACTCGTCACCGGAATCGACCGCTATCCAGCCTACGCAGGCCGGGTCGGCCGCTCGTGCGGGAAGCGCCAGACCCGCCAGCGTGGCCACCACCAAGGCCAGGTTCCCCGTGCGCGTCATATCCATAATATCGTCACACCCCTCTTGACAGCCGGATCAGGTACCGCGAAAAAATGCTCATCGTCCGATCGTGTTCGCATTTTCGCCCACTGCCCCGGGACTGTCAACCCAACCCGATCTTCTTTTCTCCTTCGAAAACCGCCTACGGTTTCGGAATCCTGAGCGTCGCACTCACCATGGCGCAGCCGCCGAGCAGGAACATCAGGGACAGGGGGTGCCACTGGGCGCCGAGCAGGGCCAGCGAGCCGAACCATATATGGTCCCCCACCCGGTCCATCCCGAACGCCACTGCCAACACGACTACGAGCAGCAGGCTCGAAGGTATGGGCAGGCCCTCGTAGTGTGACACCTTGCCGGCCTCGTCGCTCATCTCGTCCAGGGTGACATTGTAGCGCGCCAGCCGGCTGATGCCGCAGACCACGAACAGGACCAGGCAGCCCACGTCCCAGGCCCCGCGCATCCCCAGGGTGTAGCCCAGCACGGCCGGCGCCACCCCGAACGAGACGATGTCGGCCAGCGAGTCCAGGTCCGCCCCCAGGACCGACGTCTTGCGCCGCCAGCGAGCCACGAACCCGTCCAGTACGTCCAGCACCAGCGCCACCGGCATCAGGGCGAAGGCCGTCCACAAAAAGGCCGGCTCTCGGTCGTCGAGCCACTTGAGGCACATGAAAATCGCCACCGTGCCGCAGGCCGCGTTGCCCAGCGTCAGGAAATCCGCCAGCGCGAACGAGCGCAGCATGCTGAAGCGCTTCTTCGCACGCGGCGTGCTGCCCCTCATGTCGCTCAACTCAGAACCTCCGGTGTTTGGCGAAGCACTAGCCTGTTAACTTTAGCGGAGCTAGAACACGCCGGGCCCCTCCACCGGCCCGGTTCCGTCCGTGGTGCGATCCACGGTGCCGTCATGCATCAAGATCAGGACTTCGTCTATTGTGTGTGCGACATCCACTTCGGCGAACTCGGCGCCCACCTCCGCGGTAGCGCGGACGGCGGCCAGGGAGTTCTCCGGGTAGGGATCGTGAAAGCCGCGGTGGGCGGTGACCATGACGCGGTCGCAATCCGGATCGGCCAGGCACTCGGAGGGCGTTCGAGGCTCTTCGGAGCCGCTCTCACCGCATGCAAAGAACGCCGTACCGAGCAGGACCAGTGCGGCCAGGCGATGAAATCCACGGCATCCGCGCTGATGACATCGTTGTTGCGACCCCGATGCTTCCTGGAAGAGTACATCCGGCATGCCTTCCTCCTGCTGGACCATGGCCTTGTCGGCCGCTACCAATAACCGTCACCGGTTTCTGGTGTTCTTGGGATCCAGCCGCTACCCAACCCAGACCGTCTTGACGTTGACGAACTCCCGGATGCCGAAGACGGACAGCTCGCGACCGTAGCCGGACTCCTTGATGCCGCCGAAGGGCAGGCGCGAGTCCACGCAGGTCCTCGCCGCCAGATCTCGGTTCGGGGTATTCCTCGATCGGTTCTCCTGTGGCAGGGTTGACGGGCTTGATTTTTCACCTCGAGATCTGCGCTCTGTGATCCTCTGGTGAGTTCTCAGCCACCGGTACAGGTTCAAAATTTTATTAACCGTCACCGGGTTCGCGGCCTGGCGGCCTCAGATTGACCCGTCCGCAAGCTCGTCGAACACCTTCAGGTAGAGATCGTCGACGGCGACCTCGCATTCGATCGACGCGAGAACGAGGCGATCGCCGGCGCGCGCCTCACGCATCACCCAGGAGCCGTCCGACTGCTTCGTGAAGTGTTCGATCAGGACCTCCTTCTGCGACGCGAGCACGTAGTCCGTCAGCGACAGGATCGAGCGGCAATGCTCGAACTTCTTGCCCCGGTCGTACGCCTCGGTCGACTCCGACAGGACCTCGATCACGACCGAGGGGTTGAGCAGCGTGTCCTGCCGCTCGTCCTCGAACACGCGGTCGCCGCACACGACCGATGCGTCGGGGTAGGTATAGAGGCCCGTCCCCGTCTTCACCCGCATGTCGGACCCGTTGACCCAGCACTGGCGCCGGCGCAGGGCGTTTCCGATCTCACGGATGATGTTGCTGGCGACGTCGCTATGCTGCCTGGTGCCGCCGGACATAGCGAACACTTCCCCGTCGAGGAACTCGTGCTTCTCCTCCGCCCTGCGCTCGAAGTCGAGGTATTCCTCGACGGTCATGCCCGTTCGCGTGGCTGCCTGTCCGGTCACCGGCCTACTCCTCCGCGGGCTCGTCGAACACCTTCAGGTACAGATCGTCGCCAGATAGTCATTTTCGACTGTCATATTTTTACTGCTAACATAAGGCGTTAGGGCCCGTCAAGGGAATCTTGAGATGCCTGGTGGAGACTGAAAGGCCGATGAAGGAATCCTTGGTTCAATCC
>SDBT01004046.1_pt1 | contig 25020 bp, 14 predicted proteins | sample 2277101 | NCBI WGS metagenome assembly SDBT01 (sample SAMN10404973, study PRJNA504765) | marine sediment metagenome | isolation source: marine sediment core GS10_PC15, 103 cmbsf | place: Arctic Ocean: Southern Knipovich Ridge | collected 2010 | reverse complement strand
GTCGAGCTGATCGTGCACCCATCTGCGATACGAGGCGGGATCGGTGCGCAGGTCTGGGATGGATGGCAGTTTGTTGGTGCTGGTGGTGGTGTTGTCGCTGGCGTCGTCGTCGGTCTCCTCAAACAGCACCCATGATGCGCAGGCTCGACGGACGTAGGCAATAATGTTTATGCGACGGGTGCACAGCACGAACCCGATGAGGGGCACTGCGCTGATCGTCGCGTGGACAAGAACGGACGAGTTCCTGTATCCACCAAAGTTGTGGAGGAGCCCGATCGTCGTTACCAGCATTGCGATGCCCATGCAGCATTGAGTACAGATAATTTCGTGTTCGGGATTGGAGGATTCGGCCTCGTGTAGCAGCCACGCGCAGCCTCGGCGGGTACTGGCGAGAATCCCTTCCCTATAGCGCAGACACAGCTCCCAGGTGATCCCCAGTATCAGGCAGACGACGATGTGCCAAAGGGCGACGACAGGCCAGCTGACCAACCAAAGGGAATAAAGCGCAACGACCAGCGTCAAAAACATCCAACCCACACAGTGCAGAAAAAGGGGCGTCTGCTGCTGCGGTTGTTGCTGCTGCTGATGATGCTGCTCCCGCCAAAACCACCGCCAGCCGCGGGCGGCCAGATCGAAAATATCGATATTTTTGTTCGAAAGCACGGTCTTCAATAGACACACCAGCCGTAGCGACAGCAGGAGGAGAGTGATGAACAGGAACAGCGGCAGGACCGGAACGCGTCCTTCCTGTCGGCACGCGTAGAAAGCCCATATTCCCATGAGAAATTGTCCGGTGATGGCACCTATCAGGGCGACCACGCCCATAAATATGAGTCCGCGATGATCACCACCATCGGTGTCCCGGTCGCGATTGTTGTTGGAGGAGGAGGAGGAGGAGGAGGGCGCCTGTTGCTCCCGCCGTTGAGGGCTGTCCGGTGACGACGACGACGACGACGAAGATGGTGGGAACGCAGGGCCTTCGTCGTTATCGTCACCATCGTCACGGCGCTGATCCATGGGAACCGTGGGTGCAGGTGGAAGATCAGAATTGCTGCGCACGGATCCCTTGATAGGCGAGGGGACGGATCGGCATGTCCACGGACACCCCAACCGCGCGACGACGATCGCGCATTTTCGGGCCACCGTTCGTGCCATCCGCCGCACCCAGCCGATCTGTTGCCGAACTTCCATTCCCATGGACAGACAGGGGATGCTGATACCCAAGCCGACAAAGGTCATTATCAAAAACTGCCAAGATCCGTGCACCATGAAAAACAGAAAGCCCAGGGTGGCAACGATGAGCCCCCCCATAGCCTGACCCCGCAGCAGCGCAGAGCTGGTTTCTCGACTCATCACTGTGGACAGCACGACCAGCGCTCTCGTCCCGTTTGACGGGCCTGCCGCTGCCGCTGCTGCTGCTGCCGGGGCCTCCTGCTGCTGCGGCAGCAAGAAACATCGACCGCTGGCGTTTCTTCGGGAGGCACGCAGTTTGATTGGGGGATGATCATTTATGCCTGCCGTTGTTGTTGTTGTTATTGTTGAAGGAAAGAGTGGAAGGGGGGGGCATACGCACTTTGCCGAGGCAGAGGAGCAAAGTCTGTCCGTATTTCTGGTCGCCGCCGGTCGACCATCACGGGTAAATTGGGTGTAGGTGTGTGTGTGTGTGTGTGTGTGTGTGTGTGTGTGTGTGTGTGTGTGTGTGTGTGTGGAGTGGTGGTGTTGCAAAAGTCAAAGAACCCCGCGCGGAAATCCGGTTCGCGTTTCCGATCGCCGTCCGCGGGTGCCGACACGCTGACGGAAATACGATCCGGGATTCCGAGCGCGGACCCGATCGGATTCGCGGACCCGACTGCGCACACAACAACAGCAACAGCAGCAACAACAACAACGTAAGCGTCTCCACATATCATCACCACCACCACTTATCATTAGCTGGTGCTTATACAATCTCCCCCCCCCCTCTCCCACCCCACCCTCACCACAGTTCACACAGATCATGAACGGCGACGACGACGGCAAGGAATCGATTACCGACGCAGAGCTCTTTGCGGCGGCCTATCTATTGGAGCGCCATCCTGAGGATGACGAAGGTCTGGCTGTGCACTCTTTGGCTGGGATCTCCGGCGCTGCTGCTGCCATCCGAACTCCGGCATCTCCTGGTCTCCCGAAACACGATGATGGTCACGGTGACGACACCAGGCTTGTGGTCCCCGCCATCGCCCATGTGCGCACCCCGGCCGTCTCGTTGCCCCAGCAGCAGCAGCAGCAGCAGCAGCAGCAATCCCCATCCACGCCACCACCAACTCTTGCCCCTCGCACACTCTTTTCCGGCGACGACGATAAGGAGAAAACGCCTACACCGACACCGCTTGTCAGTAATCTCGTCCCCCTGATGGACATGCCGAAGCAACCTGCTGCTGCTGCTGCTGCTGCTGCTGCTGCTGCTGCTGCTGCGCAAAAACAGCAGCAGGACCGCGTCGATGCTGATGTCACTGGTGTTCCTACGACCAGCGAAGAAGAAGAAGGTGATGAATCCGAAAAGCAAAAAGACGCACCACCAGCTGTCGCTGCTGCTGCTGCTGCTGCTGCTGCTGCTGCTGCTGCTGCTGCTGCTGCTACTGCTGCTGCTGCTGCTGCTGCTGCTGCTGCTGCTGCTGCTGCGGATCGTCCAAACGTCATCACGCTGCTGGGTGACGATGATGATGAGGCTAATACAAAAGCAAGGATCCGCCGCAGGCCGTCGAGGGCAGAGGCTAGCAGCCTGATAGAATACAGCAGCCAAATCGAAGTGGCCGAAGATATGTCGCGATTCAATCGCTGGTACGGCTCGAAGGAAGAAATTGTTCGTCGGAAAGAGACGAAGCCAGTGGCAAAAGGCGACAGCAGACGGGCCGCCAAGCGCACCGAACGCCGCGAGAAGGCCATGGCAAAGTTTATGCGGCGGGCCAAGCGCAAGCGAGCTAAGGCGGCCATGTCCGGAGGACGACCCCCTCGTCGTCGATCGGCACAGGGCCGGAACCTATGGGATCCATTGGGACATCAACACGATCATGATCAGCGGTGGGACGGCGATTACGACGCTGCGGAACAGGACGATGATGACGATGATGATGATGATGGCTTTGGCAGTGACACAGATGGTGGCGACGACGATTTCGACGATGACGACATTAACATGGGAGGAGCGGATTCAGATATCCCAGATTCTGAGATCGTCGGGAGCTCTGCTGAGGAGGAGGACGAACAACAATCCGCAAGCGATGACGACGATGAGGGGGGAGGAGCTCATGGAATCGATAGCAGTCTGTGCAGCATCGATACCGTGACGGGTAAGGTTGTCGTGCTCCGACGGCCGACATGCAACACGCGAGAGTTTGAGCATCAGCGGCGGCGACACAACAAAGATCGAAATCGCATGTCGTCGTCGTCAAACAGCAAGAAGAATAAAAGGAAAAGGGCGGCGAACAAAAAACGCGGTGGCAGGGAGAAGAGTCGCGGGAAAACGTCGACGACGACGACGATCCCCCAACCCCCTCGTTCGCTCACCAAACGTGCCCTGGGACACATTTTGCAGCCCGACAAGCAATGGGATTTCACTTTGGCCCCTCGCCTCCCCACCACACGAGGGACGTCAGTTCTCTGGCACACGCCTCTTTGCATGCTGCGCACGCCAGAAGGATTGGACCCGACCGATATCCGTGGCGAAGCGCTCTACAAAAGATTAATGTTCAGCGGCGAACGCTACCTGAAGGAACCTACCAGCAGCAGCAACAGCAAAAAAAGTAGACGTAACCTCACCACGTTCGTCGAGCGTTACTTTGGTTGGGTGCTGCATGTAGATCCAGTCGATGCTGCGCACCTGTGGGTCCTTGCTGTGGTCGCCGTGCGTCCCGCGGTTGGATGTCAATTGGTGGTCGTCCCGTTCTCGATTGTCCGGCGCGTCTACAAAGCCAAGTTGCCTCAGACCGCAGCGCTTAGGACTGCCGTCGCGCTTGCCCTTCGGTCCTCCTCCGACGGCGGCGATGGCAACGAGAGTGGATGGGTGCCCGACTGGACCAGAATGCGTGCGGTCGGCGATCCATTTGTCCGCGTGCACCAGACCGCAGATGGGTCGAAGAGGACGGTGCCGACCATAGACTCTCGGCTTCTACAGGCTTGGCTTCCGACCGTCGTCGCCGCCACCGCCGCCGCCCGCGAGAACGTCTATTCGTCGTCGTCATCGTCGTCGGCACCCCCATCTCCGACTGCGGCCGCCGCCGCTGCCGCCGTCGCCGGCGCAAAAGCCCAGCCTCCACCAAAGAAGAGACAGAAAATACGCCAGAATGAGACGAAGGAGCCACAGGAGCAGGAGCAAGCTTCCACTGCTGCTGCTGCTGCTCCCGTGAAGCACAGGGCGGGTTTGTGGTTGCCCAAGGACGAGTTCGATGAATGCCTCAGGACGAGCCACTTTGACCCTGCGCCGGTCACCGAAAGCTACGACGCCCTGTTCGCTCGTACCCATCGCGCCTCGCAGGGACTTGCCCCCAATTCCCAGAATGTCGCCCTCTACTTGGCCGGAGGAATGGAACAGCAGCAGCAGCAGCAGCAGCATCATCGGCGGCGGCGGCAATCCAACGCTCGTGGATCTTCCTCCTCAAAACCCCCTCCGCAGAGATCCGCCTACGTGGCCGTCCAGGACCCGCTGTTGGGCAGCTACCGATGGGTGAAGCAACACGAGAACCGCCTGCCATCCTGGTGGGACGACACAAACGTGGCCGGTGGACTGACGACCCTGTGCACTGATGATCCCCTGATGCCGGCCATGGCATCAGCACAGGGGAGCGGGGTCCTGTCCAGCATTCTCTGCAAACGTATCAGCACTGTACACTCTCAGCACACTGCCGGCGTGGCGTGCGACATGGCCAACAAACAGATCATGAAGGCCTTGGCCTGCGTGACGCAGTCTGACGGATACAAGTCGGCACACAACTCGTTGCGAGATATGTTGCACGAGACTTTTGGTGTACACAAACCAAACGGGGGCATGGTCTGCGGACTGATCCTGGTGCAGCGTGCCCACTTCCGTCTCGGTGGTCCTCCTGCTGGTACTGCTGCTACTGCTGCTGCTGGCGCCGCCACACCCGCTCTCTCTAATGGTGTTGAAGGAGGAGGAGGGGACGAGGAGGAGAACTACGATGACGCCACCCTGGCTGCCATACTCGGACTCGCCGAAGACGCGCCGCCGCCGCCGCCGCCTCTGCAACCCGTCTCCGCGACGGCCTGCGTCTTCCTAACCACGCACGCCTCGATCCTCGCATCGATGAGGCTGCCTCAGAACGCCAAACGCAATATGAACACCCGCGCAGACGTGATCCGTTGGTTGGAGAAGACGAAGGAATGGATCACCACCGATCTGAAGCAGGCGGCCGCCACTCCAGGCCTGACGTTTGCCTCCCTGCTGACGGCACGGGCCAACCGAGGCGAAGACGATCCCGTCATCCTCTCCCTCTTTTGGGAGCTCCTGAACCCCCGCACGTCCGTCCCTGCTGCGCCTGCCGCCGAGGGCAACTGAGTCTCTTAACACACCTTTTTTGTTTGTTTCGCACTCTGCTTTCGTCGTCGTCGTCGTCGACTCTCTTTTTTATGTTACTGTGGTGATGGTGGTGGTGGCATAAGCAGGGTAATACAGGAAAACCAATTTATTCTGATTTCTCCATTCGTCTGATGTCAGGCCATCATCATCGTCGCCGCCGTGGACGACAAAGTGCCTGGCACGGCGCCCTGGGATGGCGCACAACGGCCGTGGTCCTCTTGTACTTTAGTCTGCAATGCTGCTCAGCGATTGCGTCGCCACCCAAAGCCTCCTTCCACTCCGAGTTCCTGAAGAATATACTGGAGCAGCCCGAGGAAGACCGTCTCGCCTTGCTCGAGTCTGTGGAACAAGACAAAAAACTTGAAGAAAAAATACGTATCGTCGTTGGAAAAATCTTGCGAGAAACCGTTGAAACCGTGGCAGACTTTTTGGCAGACGTCGCAGACCCGATCCAGAGATTTACCATCACCGTCACTTATCCTTTCGTCACCACAACTCTGCCTATGGTGGAGGAGACGATAGCCAAGATTAAGCACGCGGTCTTGAGGCTTGGCGGCTCGCTCCCGTCGGTGGTGGTGGCCGGCTACGACGAACTCGTGCAATACGTGACGGAATGCATGGATCGTGTATCCGCCGGGTGGCTCGAGCATTCCGAAGCCATGGAATCGATGGGCGACTCGATCGACGCTTCGTTTGTCAGAATGTGCACCAAGTTGCTCCACGACCTTCGAATCTATTCGGACTGCTCCTCGTCCCCCTGCTAAGAAGCATTGCTTTCCTACCACTGCTGTTGATGTTGCGTGGCGATGATTCATGAGAGAGAGAGAGAGAGACGCAAACAAAAAAGTGTGCGACAAAAATGACCCTCGGACGAGTAAAAAAAATACAGAAAAACAATCTCGCAACGTTTTTTGGTCACGCGCGCTCTGTGGACCCACCCATGACCCATCGTCGTCGTCGTCCTCATCGTCATCCTTTGGCCAAGCGCAGCTCGTCGGGCGACAACGACGTCCTCTCCAATCTCGAGCGACATGCTGCGCTGGGCCGTGCGCAGCGGACTCCACGGCTGGGCACGGCCGGGCGTCCGCGGTCCAGCACCGATCCGGGCATTGATGCGGCCGCCCGTGCCGTGGCTCGCACAATCCGGGGTGAAACACAGCAGAATTCTGCAACCATGCTGCGCATGTATGCCGTGCGTGTGCCGGTGGATGGATGGGGCAGACGCCTGCTCCCCAATGCCCGCAGCGGTGCCGGTGCTGTCGTAGTTGTCAAACAAGAGGCCTCTCCACATCCGCGAGGTGGGCCGTCGTCGTCGACGACGACCGCTGGTACGGTGGTGGTGGAATGGGACGATCGGCGCATCATCAACGACCGCATCCTGAATTGGCAGCGATGGCGGCGTAAAACGTGGGCAAGGGAAGCACGGGCGGATATCAAGGGACCCCTAGCGGCATCCAAGACGGTCATAGATCTCTTCCATCGGTGCGACGCCAGCTGCGCCGATATTACTGCCGGCGTTCCCAAACCACCACCACCTTCATCATCATCGTCGTCGTCGTCAACAGCAGCAGCAGCAGCAGCAGCAGCAGCAGCAGCAGCAGCACCACCACCCGAGAGTCAACGAAATGGCGCAATCCCAGGACGCGTGTCTCTGTTGGGAGCACCACGACCACCACCACCACCACAGCGTCCTGGTTACCACCACCACCAACAACAGCACCGCACTCCTCCCTGCCTGATCGGTTGCATCCGGTCGGGCCTGGTGCACCTGTGTCGAGCCGACCCGATGTCCTGTCCCTCCGTCAGCATCAGCCGAGACAAGGACATCGTGTGTACCACGTCAGGCCGAGTCTGCGCCCGTTCGGGCTATCAACTTGCCCATGAACTGGAGAGGCCGCCGAGTGTACGCGGCGGCGGCGGCGGCGACGGTGACGGAGATATGTATATGGCCGCCGCCGCCGCCGCCGCCGACGACGACGACGACTACGGGACGAAGGAGGACAGTTGCAGCGGGGACTTTGGCCTAAACAACATTTTCGTCGTCGACGACGACATCGACGCCGCCGCCGCCATTACCTATGGCATCAGTGCATGTGGTGGCGATGGCGATGACCACCATGACGCCACCACCACCACCGCCATTACCATCACAGGCCTCTACGATCCCACGACCGACTCGCCCACAAATCCAATGAATGCGCGTCGCATCTCCGCTCTGGCGGCCCAAGGCGATGGAGTGGCTCAAGTGGACACCGATTCGGGACAGGCCGTGGTATCGTTGGCACACGGACAGGCGGCAAATTTTTCCTTCATGTGGGAGACCCATGGTGGCCGTCATGGTGGTGATGATGATGGTGATGACGATGTTTTGTGGGGATCACCTGGCGATTGTGGTGACGGCAGCAGCAGCAGCCGGATGGTGATGACTCTGGCCAAACACCTGAGCGGCCCGTCTCCCATGGACGCACTGCGACCCCGTTCGCTATCCAGTGGCATCCCGATGCATGTCATGATCAGCCACCACAAGATGACGATGACCAAGCGCCACAGCCGGAAGCGGAGGAGGGATCGGGCGCATGGTCGTGCCACCCCAACGGTGGTGGACCAGGGAGACGCAGGCCAACTCAAGGGGACCTTGACCGACGAGCATCGACAGGTGATCGAGGCGGTGCTCGAGGACCTGCTGTGGGACGTCGATCGTCGACGCAACATCAACCGAGCCAAGGCTGGCACTGCCGTGGCCAACCTACGAGAAGCCATTGCCACGGATACGGCTGTCAGCGCTGCGCACGAGCTTGCCGCGGTGGCAGCCTCCACCACCACTGTATCGTCTCTGGCGGCAAGCATCTCAAGCACTGCCGTGCGTGTCCTGCATGCCTCCCAAGACCGTCGTCGTCGTCGTCGTCGCTCGACTTCTTCCTCCGCCTCCAGACAGCGACTGACGGCATTATTGGCCAATGGTCTGTGTTCGGCGGCACCGGCACCAGCAACAGCAAACGGAAGAATGCCGCGGTCCAAGGGCTTTAACGACATCGACACCACAGTAGATTCGACCATGGCCGAATTTAAATCTAAATCGGCGCTCGTCGTCGGTGGTGGTGGTGGCGGTGGCGGCGGCGGCGGCAACAGGAACGGATTCGTTCATATTGATGATGATGATGATGATGATGATGATGATGATGACGCTAGGGACGAAACCAAGATACGTTCGCTGCACACGTCGTCGTGGTCGTCGTCGACGGTAGAGAGTGTGCAACGCCTCGAGGATCTGTCCCTGTCGTCGCTGCGTCGCAGCGGAATCGTCCCTCTGCTTCGCATGGACATGTGTCGTCACCGGGCTTTGACCGAAGCCATCCTCTACCTGTGGGCGTTTGTGACCAAGCCCGTGATGAAACAGGCCGCCGAGGGCCGCAAGCGGGCCGGAGCAGAAGACGGGGGCAACCGCCGCCGCAAGGACCCCAACGGACGGCGTCAAGAGCTCTACCTGTTTGTGCTGGGATTCCTGTACGGCGCATCCGAGCGGGACATCCTCATGAAGGGACAGATGCTGTGGCCGCGGGACTGGTGGTTGGCCAGCTGCCTGCCATGCACGCGCGATCTGATGCATTACGGGACGCAACGCAACGAATCCCGCTCGCGCAATCGATTCATGCAGAGCCTGGATCGCGATCCCCTGGGCGAAGCAGGCACGGCCGAAGCCCTGCAGCGGGCTCTGCGCTCGGTCCACCACGACCACGACCACCACGCTGTCGCCCCGACGCCTCGGGTGTACGGTTCCCCCGACCTGACGGCAGGAGAAAAAGCACTGACGCAGGCCCTGCTGTGGTACCAAGGATCGTCTCCTTCGCTCCCGCGCATCCCCCTCGACCTGCACCACCGCTACCGGGCACGAATATATAAACCCGAGATGCTGCTGCAGCAGCAACAGGCCATCGATGATGCTGCAGTCGTCGTCGTCACCACCACCTCAACAAGACGGCGGGCAGACCAAAAACAGTCGCCGCACCAGGTGCAACCCAACCCACGGCCCACCTCCTCTTTCAACACCACAGCAGCAGCAACAACATCAAACAGACGAAAACAGGACAACGGCGCGTCATCATCACCATCGCCGCTTACTGTATCCGCAGGGAGGCTCGATCATCATCTAGAGAAATCCGCCGGTAACCGCATCGACGACGACGACGACGACGACGACAGAATGGACGCACCTATTTGCATTTTTTGTTGCCTCTACCGAGGCCATACAACCGGGGGAACGACGACGACGACGACGACGACGACGGGCGTTGCATCGTCGCCTCCTCCTCCCCCCCCGCCTCAGCTCCACATGCGTATACGTACGGGCAACATTGTGGATGTGTCGGACCTGCCGCGCTATGGACACGGTGCCGAGATTCAGTGGACGCTGGACACGGCGGTGGGCCGCTTTCGCGACACACGGAGCGCCCTCGTTTTTTTATCGTGCTGGTCGGGCGGCGGAGACATGAGTTTACGGGAAAGACGTCAGATGGCCAAGCATCTGGCCAGCGCTCAATCTCCATGCCATCAGCTCAGTGTCTGGTACCCCGACGGGTACCTGGCCAGTCATCATCGTCAACAACAACAACAACGCGCACAACGCGCACAACGGATTGCTGCCCCGCCTCCTCCAAGACCGGTGGTCGAGCCGACAGTCCACGGGCCTCGGACAGCCATGTCGGCCCCCGTGCCCACGTTTACTATGGGGACCACTGTGCCATCATCGATGTCAACAACAACAACAACGACAATGATTGGACGCGGTCACATCCGCCAACCCTCGCCAGGCGCCTCTGTGTTTGGCACGTCCAGAATGTCCGGCAGGCCCGTGCGGCGACATAGACTTTGTGCTCCCGCAGGGGGCCGTGCCTTTGGCGTTTGGGGCACTCTCACTACCTGACGACGCTGCCCATCATCATCATCATCATCATCATCATCATCATCCAGACACTCAGGTTCCTCCTCCGCCTCTGTACCCGCGACGCGATTTTCTTTTTTTGTTCGTTTTTTGCCATGTGCTGCTGCTGCTGCTGCGTGTTCATAGAATATCTTTTATTTTTGTTTAATCACAATTTTAAACCAAAAAAAAACGATCAGATCCATCGGCTCTGGCCCCTTTCTTTCCGTTCCGTCATCCGTGCGGTGACCGCGTCTGCCCAACTCTCGGGCTCGACAAACTGCAGGGTATTTTTTAGCAGAGCAAGGATGGCTTTTCGCTTCCCCTCTGTCTTCTCCGGGAGGGCGACAGCTCCTGGATAGCGGTCGGCATAGCCGGCGGCGGCGGAGGAGACAAGTGTATGGAACCGGGTCCACACGTGGAGAGCCAGATCGGAGCTGCGTCGGGCTTCCCGCCACAGGACCCTGCTGATCGCTTTTTTTCTCTCCGCCAGCGCTATCGCCGCAGTTTTTTCTTTTACCGTTGCCCCTCGCCTCTCTGCCACCTCCTCCTCTGCCACTATTGCCGCCGCCGCCGCCTCCTCCTCTGCCGCACTGGCCGCATTCTCCTCGTCCCACCACTGCCGCTTCCAGCGGCGGTGCACGCCCGTGCCCCACAGATTGATGTAGAGGAATGGTTGGTTGCTGACACCCAAATTGAGCACCGAGAGGGTGGCGTAGTACATGAGGTGGACGACGGAGGCGTCCGTGATGCCCCTCAGAGTCGAATTCCCGCTGAGATCGCAGACGACGGCGTTCATGGGGTGAGTGGGGTTGATGTTGGGCGGGGGAGGCCGCACGCGCTTTGTCAGCAGCACCAGGTCGAAGACGGCCAGGGGGATCCGAGTCAGGAATTGGTGGCGCATGGCCAGATAGAGCAGGTTGGGGAAGTGCCGAAAGGCTGGCCGCGCAGCACCAACGGTCTGCAACAGTCGGCCGGCCGGGGACGGCAGGAGGTGCCTCGGCATCACCAGGGCTCCGCCCCCGGCTGGCCCCGGACTTGCCGAACGGATCCGTTGCATGTGCAGATACTCCAGAGTCAAGCGGGCCCAGGGGTTCATCACGGGGAGGGCATCGCCGCCGCCGCCGCCCGTAAGCTGTGCCAGCCAGGAAGCCGGAGTGGGAAAAGTAGACAACAACACTGCCTGTGCCACGCTGCTGAACTCGGTGGGCATGGCCAAAATACGGCCCATCACATCGAAGCGCTCCAGCAAACACTCCTCCAAACGCAGGCCCCGCACTACTGGCGCATAGGACATGTCCAAGAACAGGCTGCGGTGTTCCAGCAGGCTAGCCCCCCCCAACCACACGTGCACCGGCCAGGGCCTCAACTCACGCAGCGGCCACAGCGCGCGGAACCAACGCCCAAAGGCTTGCTGGCCTCGCCACTGCATGACGGTAAGGTACCGCAGCAACCGTTGGGCCTGGGCGAAGGTGTGTTTTACGGGTCGTCGTCGCGGCCGTGGCCGTCGTCGTCGTGCAGCGAACGTGTCGGCAGCAGCAGCGACGAGCCTTCGAGCCACCAAGGCTCCTCGAGCCTGGGCGGCCCACTCCCGCATCGCCTGGGGATCGTACAATCGTTTGTGCCACCTCCGCTTGAACCGCCGCAGCTCCCGCAGACGCTCCACCTGTTCCCGCGTCACGCCCAGTTGGCGTCTCACCTTGGCCATCTCCCACGAATATCGCACGCGAAAAAGCTGGTCGTCCCCGACGACCCGCTGCCGCATGCGAATCAGGACGTCGGCCGCCTCCAGTTCGGCCACCTTCTCGGCAGGTATGACGCCGGCCATCCGGGCAGACAGGGCGTCCATCTCTCGGTGCACGTGCGCGGCGAAGGCGCTGGCACGGGCGGCGTCGAAGGAACGGATGGCGATCCAGATCGACCGCAACCAGGGAGCCACTCTGAACACTATCTCCTGCACCTTTTCGTCCGTGGCGGCCGGTTCGTGGGAGGGATAGGCCACCAGACGGATCATGGGCCGTGCGGAAGACTCTGCCCGTCTGTCGTCCTCCATCCCACGTGCCGTGGCACGATTCCACTCGCGGGGAAACTCGAGCCCGGAGGCCTCCCAACGCAACAGCTCGTCCCCGCTGGCCCCATGGATCTCCACGTCCTCTACGGTCGTCATGTGCTCCGGCAGGAACCAAGCCCGCTGCAGTCGCTCCGCCCCGAAGCGCCGCACCCCCTCCTCCTCCTGCTGCTCTGGCGAGAGGTAGAATGAGTCCCGGGACTGCGGCGACGGTGACGTTGATCCCATGAATCGGTAGGGATCGCGACCCCACGGTCCTCGGTAGTCCGGAACGGAAACGTTGCGCATGAACAACGTCCGATTGCGCTTTCCGTCGTACCGGTCCACTTCCTGACCGCTGAGGATGCTCTTGGTGATCCGAGCCATCTCGCTGTAGCGCGTCTCGTCTTGATCGAGCTTCTCCGCCCGTCTCATTGTGTGGGACCACAGGTTGCCCCACCGCTCGATGGACATGCCTGTCTCCAGGCAGACCACAGCCACGTTTTGCAGGTTGAGGGTGGACACCGCTGCCAGCCCATAGGTTTTTTCCACCCAGGCGGAGGGACGGCCTGCTGTCGTCTCCCGCGTGATGCCTGCCCTGCGCGGGAGGAGGGTGGTCGGCTCAACCATACCACTCACCGGCATGTACAGGCCTGCCATCGGATGGGGTGGGGGTGGAAAGGGCGCGTATCGCTCGAAGGCCGCCGACATCTCAAAGAACCAACGCAACAGGGCCATATCCTCGGGGTCCATGGCGGCCGTGGCCTGTTGCTGCTGCCGCTGCTGCTGCTGCTTGTACACGTTCGATAGCAAACCCAGGTGCTGTTTGCCCGCCGACGCCAGCTGGTCCACCACCACCTTCCACCACCGACGATCGGCCGCCAGGTCCAGCCTCGGTGCTGCTGCTGCTGCTGCTGCTGCTGCTGCTGCTGCTGCTGCTGCGGGATAGTGTCGTCGCTTTTCGGTTTCGTCCAGCAGCGGCGAATGGATCCAGGCCTCCCGAAAGGAGTTGGCCACATCCGGATCGCTGACCTCATACAGCCAGCGGGTCTCCCATCCGATGATCCCCGTGTCGTCGGCGATTCCATCACCACCCAAAGCGGAGCGCCTAAGGAAGGCACGCATTTCTGCGCCACTCATCCCTCGGATGTTGATGGTGTCGAAGGAGGGCACGAACCCACCCCTCTTCCGCGCCTGCTCCTGCGCCACAGACAGCCGCATCTCGAATGCCGCCATCAGCTCGTCTGGGACGCGAATCAAGTCGGGATGCATCAGAGGCCTTTCCATCCCCTCGATGGCCGTCAATGACGAGACGAGGCCTCTGACCACCCGCCGCAGTCGAAGCCAGGCCTCACCCATGGATCGGCCCAGGGTGGCCGACGGATTCTCGAGCAGCGCCGAGACGTCCACCAGCTTGGCGTTGATGTCGTAGGGGATGGAAGGAAGGCCCGGTTCGTGCACCTCTAGCACCAGGGACAGCGCCAGTTGACCCCACACCAGCACCGAGGTCAGGAAGCCTCCAAAGTACCAGGAGACGTCTATGGTCCGCACCACTGCCTTCGGGACGAACCCCGTGACCCGGAACGATGCGCCGGACCGGCGGGCCAGCTCCAGCGATATGCTGGCAAGCCTGAGCCACTGGCGGCCCAGCGGCGCCTGGCTGGCGGGGACCAACACCGTTCGATGTCCGTGTCGTTCCGGCGGATGATGCAGATAAAGACCCGTCACTCCCCTGCGTGCGGCAGACGGGATGCCCGCCGGAGGGCCGCGAGCGGCATCCGTGCGGGCGAACCAGGCGCCGGGACCCACCGACTGTTCGTCAGGAATCTCGTACATGGGTCGCTGGCGATAGACCCTGCCCATCCACTGGGAAAAGACGTGGCGGTAGAAGCGAGGGTGTCGGAAAATGTCGTTCCACTCGGCCAGGGCAGCAGCAGATCGGGCGCCGCCACCGCCATCACCCACTCGTCGTCGTCGTTGACCATCGGCCCGCAGGCCCAGCAGCAGACGGACTCGGTCCGATGCCTCGTCCACCCGACGGGCAAAGGTGTCCACATCCTGCACCGTGGGGGGCAGGTGGCCCGCTCGCATGGATTCTGATCGGACGGGGATGGGTTGGGCTGCCTCTGCAGCCGTGGCCCATTTTTCTTGAAGCGATAGCCTGTCGAGTTCCGCCAAATTCTCTGCGCGGATGTCGGGAGAAGGGATGGGAGTGGCGCGGACTCGCTTGCGGGCGGGGGCGTCCATGGTGCCGCGGGTTGAGGGGGGGTGGAGCAACTCAACTGCGTGTGCCGCCACAGCAGGGATCCATCGTTTTTTTCTGGGTTCTCAATCTCTCTGCCGGGTGGCGGGCTGTATGTGCAAAAACACTGGGGCCGGGGACGCGGATATGGGCCAAAGCGGTATATTTTCCGCGCATGGTGTGAGAGAGAGAGAGAGAGAGAGAAAAGATTTTTGATTCTTTCGGTGTGCGTGTGTGTGTATACGCATCAACAAGAAATACCGAATGCAGCAACGGCGACCGTCGACAAGATTCTGAGAAGAAGTCAAGAAATAATAATAATATGATAGCACAGATTTTATTCTGTGCATTTGCAACCTTGCTTTTAATATCCTCATTTCTTTTCCTCTTTGGAATGGCGGACACAAAACCACCACCGAGCGTGAAGCCCTACCCCTACCGCACCCACGAGGAGATGGTCGCAATGGGGGGAACGGCGGACAACAAGAGTGAAATCCGACGCTTCCTCGATGACTTTCCGACCCTAATGAGTTGCGCTGGTAATCAACCTGCACAACGACAATGGTATGCTCTGCAAGGGTACACACCGGACAACATGCCGAGGGTTTTCGGAAACTAGTCACCACCACCACGACTGAAGAGGAAAAATAAAAGCATAGCTGCGATCAGGCCGACTCCTCCAATCAGGACTATCTCACCTGTGCTCCATGTCGATAAAACGGCTGATGTGGAAGATTGTATCTGATTCCTCCTGGGACATTAAACTTATCAGGAACCTGTTGATTGTTGGTCGCTCCCAAGGAGAAGGAGAAGGGGGCGCCGCATGATATTGCACAGATACAACTGTGTAATAAGTAAAATACACACTTTCCAGCGATCAGTCTTGCATGCTGTTTCCGTCGTCGTCGTCGACTGCGCCGTTGGCGGTGCTACCGCTGTGAGTGATCTTGTGTCCGTAACGCTGCAGGCGTCGGCGAGCGTTCTTGGATAGGTTTCCGTCCCGTTGCTGCTGATCGACAGCGTCGGCGCGGTAGCGCTCGATCCGTCGCGAGATCTCGCGGGCCTGGCGGGCGCTTTCGGCCACCGTTGGCGGGCAGCTGTACTGTCGGGCAAAGGCCGATGAGTCGTTCCTGGATTTTCGAGCGATGTCGATGGTGACGGCTTTGATGCGCTCTGCCAGCGCATCAAAGATCGCCTCGTCCTCTCTGTCCTGTTCGGTGGCGATTGCTGCTGCTGCTGCTGCTGCTGCTGCTGCTGCTGCTGCTGACGCTGCCCCCGCGGAGGGAAGATTGCCCGGCTGGCCCTGCTGACCAAACTGCTGCTGCTGCTGCTGCTGCTGCTGCTGCTGCTGCTGCCTCCGCAGCTTGGCCACCAGGTCCCTCCGCTTGGTGTGGTCGCCCAGATCGATGAAATTGTCCAGCTCCATCAGCTCCAGGTAGCTGGGCGCGTCGACGCGGGCGCCGGCGTTTTCGACACTTTGCAGGCACCACACCACCGACTTGTCGTGTTTGGCGTTGCTGTTTGTGCTGCTGCTGCTGTCGCTGAGAGGAATGGACACCCAGATTTGAGTGTTACCACCACACGCCATGGGCTGTAGCATTCCATCCATGGGGTTGGTCTCGACCCGACCGTTCCAGTCGGCTCGGGGCAGCCGGGCCGGGCCCAGGCCCATCAAATGACTCTGTGGGCCGGTGGCTGCCGCCGCCGCCAACTGACCCGTGCGTATCTGTCGGGCGCGGTGCCGGCGGCCCTTCACCACGGCCAGAGTGTGGGAATCGACGTGAGCGATGGCCGAGGCCTTGGTGCGTTCCATGGGATCGGGGCGATGATGGTCGGCCCGGTCAATAAACAACCATCGGGCGTTGGCGGCAAGAGCCGCCTCCTCGTAGAGCGTGAGTTCCAGCAGCAGAAACTGCATGCACAGATCGTACAACGCGTCGTAGTAGGCCTTGGGCCGCAACCAGTACCCGTTCCCCGCGTACACCTGGTTGGGAAATCGGTGTTCCCGCAGGTGCATGATGTTGAGGCGATGGCTGGCCGACAGGCTGCGAATGGCCCGGCTGATGGCGCAGCGGATGGCCAACACCTGCATGGTCTCTGCCCTGCCAGTGCGACTGGTGTCCTGCTGCACCCGTCCCCGCAACAGCGAGGCCCGCGTGCGTATGCCCTTCGGTGTCACCGCCAACCGCAGATTCGTTGCCTCCTTCTCCAGCTGAGCCTTCGTTGGCTGCTGACCCTTGGGGGGTTGGGGGGCGGAGCGCTTGCATCCCTCCACCAGCAATTTCTCTGCATTGTCCAAGAACACCTTGTCGGCCTGCCCGTGCAGCGCGTCACAGAACATGCCGAACCGGTCGATGAGCCAATTGTATGTGTGGCCCTCCGCCACCCTGTCCGTCATGGCCTGATCCACCACCCCACCCAGACCGTTGGGTTCCATGTATACGCCCGGATTGAACCATTTGTCGCACCAGTCCAAGCCGCTGGTGAACGCGTTTCCCGATAGTCCTCGGCAGCCCCGGAGCGCCTGGGCTCCATAACAGGCGTCGGCATTGCGCTTGGCCTCGTCGTACTCCAACACAGACTCGGCTCGCGGTGGCGCCGGCTCCTCCAGTCCGTCCACGTGAGTTCGCAGCGACGTCATGGTGATGATGGCCTGATACATCTCGATCTGAGAAAATACCGACATCCACCTGGGACACCCGCCCGTGCGCAGGAGGGACAGCGCCCGGTGCACCGGCAGCACGGCGTCGAGAGTCATCCGCAGGGCCGCCACCATCTCCACGCGCGCAATCCCCTGGTGGATTATCTGGATCACCATCTTGTCGTTCAGGGGCAGAGGACCATTGCCCCACAGCCTTTTCACAGCCTCCGACACCGGCCGGTACAGATACTTCTGTGCGGACTCGGCGGGAATGATGAATCCCACCTCGTCCTCGGGATGATCGCCCGACAGCAGCTCGCGCTCGTCGTGGATCTCGCGGCGGATGCCGCCGGTGCCCCCCTGCTCGGCCGTCAGACTCCCCGGGGACGCCCACTGCAGGAAAGCGATGCCGGAAGGGCCCGCGCCCTTCGATCCGATCCGCTCGCTCCCCAGCGCTGCGCGAGCGACCTCCGGCTGCACCAGCACCATATCGCGACTTAAACTGCAATAGCCGCTGCCGTCGATGCTTCTCGTGTTGACCAACCGCACCAGGACCCCGCTCATGGCCATCTGACGGGCCCGGCGAAGCACGAGAGTGCCATTGCGAGTGGTGTTGCTGGGTTTGTGGCGACCGGTAATCCCATCCTTGAGGATGGCAATGGCAGCACGTCGCAGTGCCTCTTGTGGTTCATTCTGGATCAGGATGGCCAATTCGTCGTCCCACCCTGGCTTTTGGTCCCCCTCGCCCACGTTCGGATTGTTCAACTGTTTGTGGTCGTTGCGCATCACTTCCAGCACGGCGCTGTCGCCTGGGATTGAAGGCGGTTCTCTGCCTTCCTTGGCTGCCCGCACATCATCATGGGTGGCATCCGCCATCTCGTCGGCCTTCATTTGAGCTTCCAACACCGCCCGCAGCTGACAGTGTTGGGCCATCTCCTCGACGCTCAGAGCCATGGGTTGCAGATACCCCCCCGGGCCCAAGGCAGCACACAGTTGCTTGTCGTCGACGGGGACGATGGAATCTTTGCCCGCGAGACCCATGTGCTTACGCATGGCTGCTCCGGCGTCGCTCATATGCGTGTCGGGCTTGTTGCTGCTGCTGCTGCTGCTGCCCTGGTCGCGGTCAAAGGGATCGGCGTCGGGATCCACGCAAAGTTTTGCGGCCATTTCTTCCCATCCCATGGGCGACAGCGAAACCGACCTGATGATGCCAGCCGCCACCAGTCCAACCTGTATGCGGCCCGCCTCGCGCAAAGCGCGGGGTTTTATGGAAAAGACGGCCGAACGGGCTAAGACGTCCGCCAGCTCGCCGGCGACCGACCCGCGGTCGATGAAGTCAAATGCGTGACCCTCGAACAGCCTATCGGCCGCCTCCATGGCAAACTCAAAGACCCGACTCCGGACCCAATCGTGGGTCAGCCATGACCGGACGTCCTCCGCCTTGGTGATGCTCCCGGCAAACAGGATTTTGTCGTTCTTGGGGACCACGTCGATGGTGATGCAGCAGCAGTCATCACCGCCACCTGCTGCTGTTCGAACAGGAATCTGCGTCAATGTCTCTGCGGCCTTCTGCAGCAGGGGATCGTGACAGAAGATGGACGCCAGCAGCACCGGCCGCTTGCGGTCGATCTCATTCCGCAGCCGCTGCCTCCGTTCTTCCAGCTCCTCTTCCGTCATGGGTTTGGGACCCTCCTCCTCCTCCTCTGCTCCTTGTTCGCCCATCGCCACGTCGTCGCCGTCGCCCTGCTGAGGCGGTCCACTGCCGTCGTCGTCCTCCTCCTCCTCGTCTTGCGGCAGTCCGTCCACGATCTTGGTGTAGCGTTCACACATTGCCACAAAGTCTTCTTCTGGAGCGTACACGCGCATTATGGGCAAGGGGCCGCCACCAGCAGCACCATCATCGTGTTTGATAGCGGCGATTACGTCGGGTCGAGGTGGTAGATAGGCGCCCGGCAGATGCATGTCGGCCTCGGAGGTGCCTGTGGGCGCCTGAAACATGGGACGCAGTAGCAGTCCTTGGCTCGATTGGGACATGGTGGCTGCGGGTTTCGCCGCCGCCGCCGTTGACGGGAAACCACCAACAGTCGGCTGCGCCTCCGATTGCTGACCCACATCCGTCATGAGCTGATCAAGAGCATCCATTTTGTTGCTGTTGTTGTTGCTGCTATTGATTGTGTGTGTGTGTGTGCAAAATCCGCGTGGGCGTCACACACACACACACACACACACACGAAAAATCACGACAGCAACCAAACCATCATGACCGTCCCGGAAACGGCACCACTGCAGCAGCAGCACCGACGGCGCTCCCTATCGTGGCTTGCGGTAACAACGATGATGCTGATACCGACAGTGTTGTGGATCCACGGAGCTTACGCCGATTCGTTTATGCTGGAGGAGGAGGAGCAGCAGCAATGTCGGCTCATATTTTCGATCAACCCCGGTCGCTCGGGATCCACGTACCTGGCGCGCCTGCTATCGCTCAGCGATCGGGTCGATGCCGGCCATGAACGTGTTCCCGTCATGGCGGAACGGACGCTACGTCGGGCCAAACAGAGGGGTCTCGAGGCCACTTACCAGGAGCGGAGCAGGCGCAAAGTTCCAGCCATTCGACGCCGCCTCGACGCGATCCATCACAACAAGGTCTACGCGGAAACATCGCACCTTTTCGCAAAGACATTTGCCGATGTGGTCATGGATGCATTTGTGACTGATCATGCCTTGCATGGCTATAAGGAACCCTGCCGGGTAGATGTCATTGTGCTGCAGCGCGATCTCTTGGACACGGCCTGCTCGTTCTTTGTGCACAACTGGACCCGACACCACGCCGATTGGCTTATAGAACCTTGGAGCGCTCTAGCCACCCTGCCCGCCGACGCGCGCGCATGTCGGCCATCGTGCCGCGGCGGCGAGGATTCGGTGCGTGCTCGCGAGGCAGACCTCATCTTTTGGTACCTGTATGATACCGCAGAGAAGGCAAAAGACTTTGCCAACACGTGGGGGGTTTTGCGACCCGACAAGGCGGTGCACGTCCACACCTTTCGACTCGAGGAGCTGCAGAATCTGGATGGGGTGGAACGAATGCTGCGGCAACTCGACCTGGGCCGCGGCATCCCCTCGCAGAACATGGGCAGAGCGCGCGCGGTGATAGGTCGACCCCTCAACTCTCTCAACAGTCGCCGCAGCCGCAATCGCTCCAACAACAACAACAAACGCATGGAAGCCTGTCCACGTGCATGGCTGGCGAAGCGGCTGGCTGCCTTTCAAGAGCAGCGTGTGGCCAAAAATAGGACCCATCGGCATCGGGGCGGCGCGAATCGTCTCCGGCAGCAGCGGCCGTGACCGGAAACGCGAACGAGCGGAAACGCGGCAGAGTCGCCCGCATCAGCAACGGCGACAACAACATCATCAACAACAACAACAACAACAAATGCAACAAACTCCCCACATAGAGACGCACGTAAAGAGCGACGAGGACGGCGAGGTAGTGAAGCGCCACACGGAGGTGCAGCTGGAGGCCATGCATGGCGGCAGCAACAACAGCATCCCGGTGATAGCCAGTTTGCAGGTCGGTCGCACCCAACAAACAGGACAAAAAGCCACGCGGACGGTCATACGCTGTAATCTGGGCAAGATCGGTAGAGACATTCATCTCCCGCAGCCCAATGACGACGAGGCAAATCCTGGAATCTGTGCGGACCCCGCCACCCACAGTTACGCCAGCGTCGCCAACAAGTGTAGGATGCAGGAGAGCCACGCCTGTCTGCGGAAACACCTGCACGAGGCGCTGGCCAACTGGATCGAGGAGGAGAGCAAGGACCCCGATCGAGGCCTTTTATGGGCTCATGGATGGCTCTACGGACAAGCAAATTTTCAAGTCATTTGGAAGTCGGATCCTGTGGTTCACCAAGACCAGGACGACCCCGATGAAGTCGATACCAACAACAATGACACAGAACCGTCGACGGAGGCGGCAGTAGCAGCACCGGCATCCACAACAGAGGGAAAATGGAGAGGAAAAAGACAGTAGCAGCAGCAGCAGCACCAACAACAAGGGGGGAAACGGAAGATCGAAGCACAGACGCCGCCGCCGGCGGCGTTGAGTTGTTTTTTTTGCTCTATAGAAAAACATTTGTGATATTCGATCCGTCTCTTTCTTTCCGCGCAGACGCGCACGCACACACATGCAACAACAACATCAACATCAACAACGGCACCCACACAACTACAAAGGTGAGCTGCAGAATCTGCTGCAAAACCCCAAAATTGTGGGTTTGTGTCCCGAACACATTCACTACGAAACCTGGTCCGAGCTGCCCGACCGGCTGCCACACGTCGTTTTTGTGTGTCGCCTGAGGATCCACGATGGCGACTGGGCCATGAGTGTCATGTACATCTCGAACCGTTTTGATTGCAAGGCCCGCGCCGAACAGGACGCTGCCCACAAGGCCCTGCGCGATCAGAAACAGATGCTTGCCGTCCTGACGGGACGAAGTCGCTATGTGGCGTCCAGTGGTGATGGTCGCGGCGGCGGTGACGGCGACGATTACGTCTACAACGGCTCACCATCACCATCGTCATCACCACCATCATTGGCATTACCACCGTTGGTATTGTTGCCGCCGTCGTCGTCGTCGCCGTCACGCAAGGAAGCACTCAAAAAACGCATGGAGGCTCAGCGCCTTTTGCTGCGCGCGGTGACCCTCCTACAAGAGGCGGATATGCTGGAGGAGGAACACAACATCGAGACGCAGCACAATGGCTCTGTTTCTTGATGGTGATGTCGCTGTTGTTGTTGTTGTTGTTGTTGTTGTTGTTGTTGTTGGTTGCTATTTGTATCATAACTCATGTGGCGTCATTGTTGTTGCTGCTGTTGTTGTTGGTCGAGGGACAGTAGCCCTGTTGCTGCCTATATGCTTGACAAAGACGACAGGGCCACGAGTCGGCACCTAGGTTGACAAAGTTGTGTCGCTGCAATGCCACAAATTTCTGTGTGGGGCCGCCTCCCTTTCGTCGCCAATCAAAGTGTTGCAGATAGAGCGCGTCGTCTGCGTCCAGCAACAACAGATGCTCGGCGAGGGCGCGGGGGTTGGCGAAATTCAGGGCATTGATAAATGACCCCGGCCCACCGGGCATGAAATCTGCCACCTCTGGTGCCCCCCAGGTCACTGGTAGGGCACCGGAGAGGATGGGGTGCAGAGCCTTTTCTGTCACATAATCGTGTCGGATGGAGTTTTCGAATGCCAACACGAACTTGTAGCCCGCCAGCACCGCGAGCTTTCGCATGCCACGAGTGGCATCCACCCCTCTCCCCCCTTTGTTGTTGTTGCTGTTGCTGTTGGTGCTGTTGCTGTGTAACAGCAACCAGGGGTTGACAAGGCTCTGTTCCGAGGGGAGACCAGGGGTGCGCAGGCACCTGCCCCACGAATCTATAGGGCGACTTGCCTCGGCCAAATGCGAAAAGAGTTCACGCATGAATCGCAGTCGATCGGCTGCGCCGCAGTTGCTGACAAAGACAGCGGCCAATCGCTTGCTTGCCAACTCGGCTTTGGTGGGCACAGGCGCCATACACTGCATCAACGTTGACGACGACGACGGTGACGACGACGATGAGACAATAGCGGCGGCGGCGGCGGGACAGAGGTTCTGCCAGGCATACATGTAGTTGATGGGCACGCTGCTTCGTCGAGACCAGGTGACCAGGAAATCCACCCGGCCCAAGCTGTTGGAACTGTGTGTGGCGCGTCCCCCTGGCCCCCCCGCGGACTCGAGAGCCACCAGGGCCAATCGCTGCTGCCGATCCTTGTGGATGGGGGCTCCTGGGTGCATAGAATCCACCACAACGTCTGCCTGGGGGAATGGCGCCCATCGCATATCGCACGGCACAGGACAGTCACGAGAAATGCTTTGCATGATATTGGGAATTACGTGTCCCCACCAGGATCGGAAATGCGAACCACGCAACTCCAGCCGTACCGGCGTGTTGTTGTTGTTGTTATCGTTGGGGCAGGCTTCAGCAGCGCCACCACCACCACCACCACGATGGCGATGGGAAAAATGTCGGGCTCGCCACAGTTGCAGTGCCTCGACGGTAGCGTTCAGGTGACGGCACGCCTGTGGATCCCACGAGCACAGAGGTGGCGGTGGTGGTGGTGGTACGACAACCCGTCTGGGTTTGGCTGCGGCTGCTGCGGACGACATGGAGACAGACCCAGTGTTTTGTGTGGTTTTTTTGGGCGTGTTGTTGATGTTGCCATGATGCAGTCGAACGTGCGTTGCGCGGCCGACCGCACCACCACCACCACCAACCGGAAAAACCGGTGCTGCTGCTGCTGCTGTGGATGAACGCAGAGTCATCCACCGGTATTCGATCATGTGTAGTTTGTGTTCGCGCCGTTGCTGCGTCACCACCACCACTACGGCACACAGTGCCACCCACACAAAGATAAAGAGCGTCAGCGCGGTAATGTCATTCATGGCCGTGCGGTGGCGGCGCTCATTCGTAACCACGCTTCCTATATCAAGGACGAATTCTAAGGCAAATTTACCTGATCGTCTCCACCACACCCGGTGTTTTCGTTTTTGTTGTTGTACGAACCGATGCGTGCATCGATCAGAAAAGTTCGTGGTCAAACGCACTTTTGGAAAACTTGGGCCAGATGTCAAAAATAACTTAACCCCCACGAAAAAAAAATGAATGTCGCAGGAGGATTTGCCCAACCTCTGCGTAAATTTCGAAAAAAGTTTTTCCCATTGTTGTAGCGCTCGCGCTTGCGCATCTTTTTTGCAAAAATTTTTCGTGGCCGACATTTTCGCCCGATTTTTCCCCAAAAAAAACCGATTTCCCCAATGCTGCAGCGTTTGCGATTCCGCGTCTTTTTCAAAAAAATTTTCGAAATTTACGCAAAGGTTCGACCGATCCTCCTGCGACATTCATTTTTTTTTTCGTGGGGGTTAAGTTATTTTTGACATCTGGTCCGAGTTTCCCAAAAGTGCGTTTGACCACGAACTTTTCTGATCGAAACGAGAATCGTCGTACGAATGTTCGGATCTCGATCACAAAAGTGATCGAAATTCGCGCGCGCGCGCTCTTTAAGTACCAATTAAAGCACGATCGAGATGCGCGCGCGCGGGGATCGATCGTGATCGATCGTCGAACATTGTTGTTGTATGAACCGATGCGTGCATCGATCAGAAAAGTTCGTGGTCAAACGCACTTTTGGAAATTTTGGGCCAGATGTCAAAAATAACTTAACCCCCACGAAAAAAAAATGTCGCAGGAGGATCGGTCGAACCTTTGCGTAAATTTCGAAAAAAGTTTTTCCCCATTGTTGTTGCGCTCGTGCTTGCGCATCTTTTTTGCAAAAATTTTTCCTGGCCAACATTCTCGCCCGATTTTTCCCCCAAAAAAACCGATTTCCCCAATGTTGCAGAGTTTGTGATTCCGCTTCTTTTTCAAAAAAATTTTCGAAAATTACGCAGAGGTTCGACCGTTCCTCCTGCGACATTTTTTTTCGTGGGGGTTAAGTTATTTTTGACATCTGGCCCAAGTTTCCCAAAAGTGCGTTTGACCACGAACTTTTCTGATCGAAACGAGAAT